>Ga0182226_1000023_pt1 | contig 27011 bp, 23 predicted proteins | sample G6R1MG_27_FD_129658 | JGI IMG/M metagenome (GOLD analysis project Ga0182226, IMG submission 129658) | Miscanthus phyllosphere microbial communities from Michigan, USA - G6R1_MAIN_07NOV2016_LD1 MG | ecosystem: Host-associated > Plants > Phyllosphere > Phylloplane/Leaf | place: USA: Michigan...
AGACCCGAGGGCGCCGGCTTCGCCCGGATCTCGGTGATGGACGCCGCCGGGGCGTCCGATTCCGTCGTGGTCCGCATCGAGTAGGGCCGCGCCCGAGGCCGTCGGGGAGCCGCGGGCGATTTCCACGCGGTTCCTGCCCTTGTGCTTGGCGTCGTACAGGGCCGCGTCCGCCATGCGCATGAGCGCATCGAGGCCGTGTCCGCAAGCCTGCGTCGTGGTCAGGCCGATGCTGACGCTGATGCGCAGGTCCGGCGCCGCCGGGATGGCGAGGTCCGCGACGGCCCGGCGGATCAGGTCGGCCCGCGCGGTCGCATCCGCGATGTCCGTGAACAGGCCGGCGAACTCCTCTCCGCCCATGCGGCCGAAGATCGTGCCCGGCGGCATCAGGGCGCCGGCCGTCTGGCAGAAGGCCACAAGCACGGCGTCGCCGACGGCATGGCCGTGGGAATCGTTGACGCGCTTGAAGTGATCGAGGTCGAACAGGAGCAGGGCCGCGTTCGGGGGGCGCCGGCTCAGCAGGGCCTCGGCCTGCTCCACGAAGGCGCGCCGGTTGGCGATCCCCGTGAGGGGGTCAACGGTGGCGGCAAGGCGCTGGAGGTGTTCGGCCCGTTCCTTGGTCAGGGCCATGAACACGAAGGCGAGGGCCAGGGTCAGAACCATCCCGAGGCAGGCCAGGAAGGCGAGGGCGGGCGTCGGCAGGAGGGGGGCATTCCCGGGGTTGGGCCGCTCCAGGATCGCCATGGGAATCCGCACGGCATACATGAGCCCGTACGCCACGAGGAGAATCGTGGCCGGATAGCGTGAGACCAGGGGTTCGGTCCGCCCATGCCAGATCAGGGCCGCCGTGGCGAAGCAGAAGCCGCCCGCCAGGGCCGATGCCAGGACGATGCGGGCGGCCAAGGACGTGTAGAAGTCCGGCACCAGGCAGGCGGCGCACCACAGGGCGACGCAGGACACGACCGTCCACGGACGCAGGCTGCGCCCCTCGAAGGCACGGGTCCCCATCCAGATCAACCCGTAGGCACCCGCGACCAGGGCGTTGGCGAGGGCGATGGAGAGTACGCCCGGGATGATGCCGCGCAGGGACATGAGGGCCGAGCCGACCCCGCCGACGAGATGGGCGACGCCCCAGATCGCCAGGGCCCGCATCTGCCGGGCCTGGCTCCATGACAGCAGGAACAGGATCCCGACCAGGAAGGTCAGGATCACCGTCACCGCCAGCAGGGTGGGAGCATCGAGCCGCATGGATCCGTTCCGGGCCGAGAGGGGAATCGATCCCCCACCCATGCGCGGTCGGCCCGATCCGCACAGTCGCGGAGTGATCTTAGAGGATCATCAGGAATCAAAAGATTAAACCCAAACCCCGTTCGCCGTCGCGGCGGCGCAGGCTCCGCAAGACTCCGCCCGCCGCCGGCTGTCCGCAGCCACGATCCGGCCCGGATGGCATCGCGCCCCGGCTGTGGGGCGGCCTCGAACAGTGGCGCCGACATTCGCATGGGCAGGCGTCTCCCATGGGGAGGACCTGTTCTGACCTTGGGGACAACTGGCTGACGAAGCGTGGCTGTCCTGCGACGCGCGATCGTTTGCCTGACCCGCTCGAACGCCTCGGCATGGGGGGCGCGGGGCTCGCTCAACCGGCGCGCAACTCGTCGGTGAGGAAGGCCCGAACCTCCGCCGCGTCGATCCCCGGTGCGATGAAGCTCTGGCCGATGCCCCGGGCGAGGATGAAGGTCAGCGCCCCGTCGCGGACCTTCTTGTCCTGCGCCATGGCGTCCAAGAGGGCGTCGGCGTCGCCGCAGCCGCCCGGAACCGCCCCGAGGGTGGTGGGCAGGCCAGCGAGTGCCAGATGGTTGGCGACGCGCCCTGCATCCTGTCCCGGACACAGGCCGAGGCGGGCCGAGAACCGGAAGGCGAGGGCGAGACCGATGGCGACGCCCTCGCCGTGGACGAGGCGGGCGGATTCGTAGCCGGTGAGGCGCTCCAGGGCATGGCCGAAGGTGTGGCCGAGGTTGAGCAGGGCGCGTTCGCCGTCCTCGCGCTCGTCACGCACCACGACGCCGGCCTTCGCGCGGCAGCAGATCGCCACGGCCTCGTCGCGCTCGGGGCCGCCGGAGAAGATGCCGGCCCAATGGGCCTCGCACCAGTCGAAGAAGGCCGCGTCGCCGATGAGCCCGTACTTGGCGACCTCGGCGTAGCCGGCCCGCATCTCGCGCTCCGACAGGGTGTCGAGGGTGCCGGTGTCGGCCAGGACCAGGCGCGGCTGGTGGAACGCCCCGATGAGGTTCTTGCCCAGCGGCGAATTGATGCCGGTCTTGCCGCCGACGGAGGAATCGACCTGGGCGAGGAGCGACGTCGGCGCCTGGACGAACCGGACGCCCCGCCGGAGGGTGGCGGCGGCGAACCCCGCCAGATCCCCCACTACACCGCCGCCGAGGGCGACGACGAGGTCGCCGCGCTCGACCTTGTGGGCGAGGAGCCCGTCGCAGACCTCCGCGTAGGTCGCGTAGCTCTTCGAGGCTTCGCCCGGCGCCACGGTGACGAGGCCGGAGCGCAGGCCCGCGCCCTCGAGGCTCGCCCGCACCCGGTCCGCATACAGGGCGGCGACGTTGGAATCCGTGACGATCACGGCGGCCCGTGCGCCGAGGGCCGCCACGCGGGGGCCGGCCTCGTCGAGGAGGCCGCGTCCGACGAGGATGCTGTAGGCGCGCCCCTGGTCGAGGGGCACTTCCACGGTCAGGCGATCGGTCACTGCGCGGCGACTCCCTGGGGATCGAGGCGATGGGGGGCGGGGCCGTTGAGATGGCCGTCGAGGGCTTCCATCACGTCCTGCACCACGCGGTCGTGGGCGACATCGCGCGACAGCACCTCCACGTCGGCCGTGGCATAGACTGGATGGCGCAATTCCATCAATCCGCGCAGGGTCTCCTCCGGATCGTCGGTCTGGAGGAGGGGGCGGCCGCCGCGCTTGCGCACCCGGCGCATGAGCACGTCGAGCTCGGCCTTGAGCCAAACGGAGACGCCGCGCTCGGCGATCCGCTCGCGCGTGCTCGCCCGCATGAAGGCGCCCCCGCCGGTTGCGAGAACGAGGGGGCCCTCGCGCATGAGGCGGGCGATCACCCGTTCCTCGCCGTCGCGAAAACTCGGCTCGCCGTAGATGGCGAAGATTTCCGGGATCGTCAGCTTGGCCGCCGTCTCGATCTCGAGATCGGCGTCCCGGAACATAAGGCCGAGACGCGACGCGAGGCGACGGCCGACCGTACTTTTGCCGGCGCCCATGAGGCCGACGAGCACGATGGAGCGATCGCCCAGGGCACGGCGCAGGCGCAGTTCGATGGGGTCGCCCGGGGGCGGGGTGCCCTGAGGCTCGGTTTCGGTCATCGGTTTCTTCGCATCGTTGCGCGGGTCTTAGCGCGTTTTGTGAGGCGGGCGAAGCGGGGCCCGCGCGGCAGGTCCAGAAAACCGGCTCGCCGCGATCCCGCGCGCCAGCCCGTTGCTTGTGGCGCCCTGTGGCCCCGAAGTCATTGCCACGGGGCATTCCGCATGGTGCAAGCGATGGTTCATCTTCGCCGGCGCCGTGCCGCCGTCCCCCTGTGTTCTCCGGCGAAGTGGGTGCCGGTTCGTCGCGAGAGAACACGAGCAAACAAGGCCCTGGAACGTGGATCGATTCGACCGGATCGGCCTTCGCTCCGCGTCCCGTGATCGAGGTTCGTCCGAGTGCCGACCCTGTTCCGCTTCCTCGCCACCCTCGCCATCCTGGGCGGGCTCGCCTTCGCGGGCCTGTTCGCCCTGGCGACCCTGGTGGTGCCGACGCCGCGCGAGATGAGCGTGACGATCCCCGCCTCCAAGCTTCAGCCGCCGGGCCGGTGACCGCGGCACCGGCGCTGGCCGATCCCGCAGGCGACGCGCTGATCCAGGGTTATCTCGACATGCTCGCGGCCGAGCGCGGGGCCGCCGCCAACACGCTGAGCGCCTATCGCCGCGATCTCGCCGACTATCTCGGCGCCCTGATGCGGGCGGGCCACGATCCCGTCCGCATCGAGGCCGGCCCCGTGCGGGCCTACATGGCCGACCTGGAGACGCGCGGCCTGTCGGCGGCCTCCGCCGCCCGGCGCCTCTCCTGCATCCGGGGCTTCCACAGGTTTCTGTATGCGGAAGGGTTCGCCGAGGGCGATCCGAGCGCCCCCGTCGCCGCGCCGCGCAAGGGGCGCGCCCTGCCCAAGGTGCTGTCCGTGGCGGAGGTCGATGCCCTGCTGGCCACGGCCCGGCGGCAGGCGGAGGCGGACGGCACCGGACGGAGCCGGCGGATGCTCTGCCTCATCGAACTGCTGTACGCGACGGGCCTGCGCGTCTCCGAGCTCATCGCCCTGCCGCGCGCGGCGGGCGCGACGCGGGAGCGCTACCTCGTGGTCAAGGGCAAGGGCGGACGCGAGCGCCTCGTGCCCCTTACCGAGATGGCGCGGGGCGCCATGCGGGATCACCTCGATCGGCTCCCCGCCGACGGACCCTGGCTGTTTCCCGCCGACAGCGAGAGCGGCCACCTCACGCGGCAATCCTTCGCTCGCGACCTGAAGGACGTCGCCGCCGCCGCCGGCCTGCGCCCGGACCGGGTGAGCCCCCACGTCCTGCGCCACGCCTTCGCCAGCCACCTGCTGCAGAACGGCGCGGACCTGCGCATCGTGCAGGAGCTCCTCGGCCACGCCGACATCGCGACGACGCAGATCTACACCCACGTCCTCGACGAGCGCCTGAAGGGCATGGTGCGTGACCTCCATCCCCTCTCGGATGCCGAGGACGAGGCCTGAGCCTCGGGCCGCGTGGGGCGGCCGTTCCTCAGGCCTCGGCCTCCTCCTGCAGAGTGTCCTCGATATAGAGCTGGGCGAGCAGCACCTTGATCACCGCGAGTAGTGGCAGGGCGAGCGCGATGCCCCACAGGCCGAACAGCACGCCGAGGACGAGCTGCCCGGCGAAGATGGTGGCGGGCGGGATATCGAGGGCCCGCTTCTGGATGTAGGGCGTCAGGCCGTAGCTCTCGAGGGTCTGCACGGCGAGGTAGACGCCCATGGCGCCGAGCACCGCCGTCAGGCCCGAAGCCAGGGCGGCGAGCACGATGACGACGCCGGCGATGAGCGGGCCGATGGTCGGGATGAAGGCGAGGAGTCCGGCCTGGATGCCGAGGATCAACGCTCCCCCGATGCCGAGGAAGGTCAGGCCCGCCCAGGTACACAGGAAGATCACCGCCATGGTGATGAGCTGGCCGAACAGCCAGTGCCGGAGGGTTTCGCCCATGCCGTCGAGGAGGGCCCGCGCCCGCGCCCGGTGGTGGGGCGGCACGAAGCGGACGGCCCCGTCGCGGTAGGCGCCCGGATCGGCGGCGCAGGACAGGCCCAGGAACACAATGACGAGAACGTTGCCGAGGGCGCTGAACAGGGCGATGACCACGCTGGCCGCCGGACCCAGCACGCTGCCGGCATCCGACAGGATCGAGCCCGGGCTCTCCATGGCGTTCGAGGCGAGGCCCGCAAGGCCGCCGGTCTTCTGCTTCGGGTCCGATGCATCGTTGTTCGAACGGTCGGTCTTCGGCGGGGCGGAGAGCCCCGGAACGTCGATGCCGTAATCCTTCAACCGGTCTCGCACGGTGCCGGCCTGGGAGGCCACCGTCTGTCCGAGGTCGCGCCCCTGCTGCATCACCGTGGCGCCGCCGAACGCGATCATCGACAGGCTGAGGCCGGCCAGAGCGAGGCTGACCAGGCTGAGGCGCAGGCCGCGGCCGGCGGGCAGCACCTTGCCGAGGAGCTGCGTCAGGCCATCGAGGAACACCCCGAGCAGGATGCCGGCGAAGACGAGGAACAGGGTCGAGATCGCGCTCCAGGCCAGGGCCAGGAGAGCGGTGAAGGCCACGATGGCGATGCCCGAGGCCGCCAGCGACCAACCCTGCGGTCGCGGTCCGGCTTGATGCGGGGCAGTCAGGAAGTCGGGTCTGGTGCCGGATTGGGAAATCGGATGCACTCCTCGGATCGGGGTCGGGATCATCGGCAGGCCGGGCTGCCCTTCGCCTGGGATGCGGTCAGGCCCAGCGGGCGGTGGCCGCGTCGTCCGCCTGTGTTGCCTCCACCCAGCCGCCGACGCTGCCGTCGACGAGGTGCTCGCGCTTCCAGAACGGCGCCTGCGTCTTGAGGTAGTCCATGAGGAAGCTCGCCGCCTCGAAGGCCGCGATCCTGTGGGCGGAGGCCGTCACCACGAGGACGATCCCGTCGCCGGGAGCCACGAGGCCGTGGCGATGGATCACCCGAACCCCCTGGAGCGGCCAGCGGACGCGGGCCGCCTCCACCACCCGGCCGATCTCCGCCTCGGCCATGCCGGGATAATGTTCGAGTTCGAGTGCCGCGAGGCGCCCCCCCTCGTCCCGGCACAGGCCCGTGAAGGTCACGATGGCCCCGGCCCGGCCCTGGAGGGCGCGGGTCAGGGCTGCGAGTTCCCCCGCCACGTCGAAGGGATCGGCCTGGATGCTGACATCGGCGGAGGATGCGGTCATGGCAGTCTCACTGCGGCGGGGCGTCCGGGCCATCGAATGCGCTTGAGCGCGGCGCGGCGGCGGGACATGGCTAGAGTTCTTCTCGGCCGCGCATGTTCGCCCGGCTCGGCCAAGCCTATATGCCCCTCGTCCCGGTCCGCGCCACCGGGCCTCGTCAGGAGACCGCCCGCGTGACCCCCGAACTCATCCTGCCCCATGACGGCGTTCTGCCCGTTTTTTCCGCCCGTCCCGTCTGGTGCGGGCGCGGCAGTACGGTGATCGGCGCCGCGACGGTGGGGGCCCAGGCCTGGCTCGGCGACGACAGCGTGATCCGCGCCGACGGTCAGGCGGTGACCGCGGGCGATCGCTTCTGGTTGGGGCACCGCTCCACCGTCCACATCGCCACGAATTCCTACGCGACGCGCATCGGCGACCGGGTCACCGTGGGCCGCAACGCCGTGGTGCATGCCTGCACGGTCGGCTCCGACGTGGTGATCGAGGACGACGTCATCGTCCTCGACGGGGCCACGGTGGAGGGCGGCGTCGTCATCGAAGCCGGGGCCACGGTGTTCCCCCGGGCCCATCTGCCGGCGGGCTTCGTCTATGCGGGCAGCCCGGCGAAACCCGTGGCGCCCATCGCCCTGCCGGAGATCGCCGAGCGGGCCGAGCGCCTGCGCGAGGCGTCCGGCGACCTGCCCCGCCCGCCCGAATCCGATACCGTCGGGGTGGAGGAGAGCGCCTTCGTCGCCCGCACGGCGCGCCTGCGCGGCCGGGTCGTGCTGGGGGCCGGGGCGACCGTGCTGTTCTCCTGCGACCTGAACGCGGAGGCCGGTCCCATCGTGGTGGGGGCCGACACCAACATTCAGGACAACACGGTGATCCGGGCCCGGGCCGAGGGGGTCGTCATCGGCCGCGACACCACCATCGGTCACAACGTCCGCCTCGCCGACTGCCGCATCGGCGCCAGGACCCTCATCGGGATCGGCTGCGTCGTCGCGCCCGGCACCGTGGTGGCGGACGACGTGCTGCTGGCCGCCGGGGCCACCACGGATCCGGGTCAGCTGCTGGAAGGGGGGCACCTCTGGGGCGGGCGGCCCGCTCGCGTTCTCGGCCCTCTCGACGAGGCCAAGCGCGCGATGATGGCCCGCGTCGTCGAAGGCTATTGCGAGCACGGACGCGCCTATCGTCTCGCGCAGGACGCGGTGCCGTAGGGGCTCTATCCGAAAGCGAAGCCCGGCCCCCCGCCTCACAGTGCGGGGGCGATTCCTTCGGCTTCGCCCTCGTCCTCGTCGATCTCGGCATCGCCATCGACCTCGTGGCCGAGGGCGCCCGAGACTTCGGCGAGATTGCGGGCGGCCTTGCGCAGGAGCTTGCGCAGGCGGCGGCGTTCCTTGCCCTCGAAACCGGCGAGAAGCTCGGCTTCGACTTCGTCGCCGATCCGCTCGATGGCTTCCGCCTTGGCGAGACCCATCTCGGTCAGCCGCACCCGTACGATGCGTCCGTCGCCGGCCTCGGCCCGGCGTTCGACGAAGCCGAGGGCCGCGAGCCGCGAGATCGTCTTCGAGGCCGTCGGCGGGCGCACCCGAAGGGTCGCGGCGAGGTCGCCCATGGTCATGGTGCCGGAGGCCGCCAGGGCCTGGACCACCTGTTCCTGTCCCGCGAACAGATCGAGGGTCGCCAGTCGGTCGCCGACCCGCGAGCGATGGAGACGGGCGGCCTGGACCAGGGCCCAGCCGACGCTCTTCGAACCCGGCACGCTCTTGGACGGTGCGGCGTCCTTGGAATCCCGGGGGCCCTTGGACCCTGCGGCACGGATGCGCTTGTCGGCCTTGCTCATGGTCCGCTCGTCGTCCCGGGTAAGGGAAAGGGCCTGCGCGGGATTGCCGGAGGGCGGCGCGGAGCCCTGGCTCGCTCCAAGGCCGAACCGCTCGTCAACCGCCTGCATCCCGCATCGTCCTCTTCGCATCATAGCGCGCAAACGGCCGAACCGCGCCGGACGGGCGAGGCGCGTCCACCGCCCCGGCACTCTCAAGCCGGCTTCTGCCAGTCCGGTCGTGACGCCGCTGTGACATCGAGGCCGGAAAGCGGTTGATCGCGCCGGCCCGCGGGCCGGCGGCCTTCGCCTGGACGGCCCTTCCCCCCTCGCCTAATCGTGGATCCGCTCAGATGGATGGGCAGCGGACGCGGGAAACCATGAAGGCAGTAATCCTCGCGGGCGGTCTCGGAACCCGCCTGGCGGAAGAGACGGTGACGCGGCCCAAACCCATGCTGGAGATCGGCGGGCGTCCGATCCTGTGGCACATCATGCAGATCTTCGCCGCCCACGGCGTGCGCGAGTTCGTGATCTGCCTCGGCTACAAGGGCTACGTCATCAAGGAATTTTTCCTGAATTACCGCCTGCACCTCTCCGACGTCACCATCGATGTCGGCGCGGGCCATGTCGATTTCCATCGCAGCGCGGCGGAGGATTGGCGCGTCTCCCTCATCGAGACCGGGGAAACCACCATGACGGGCGGCCGCCTCAAGCGCGTGCGCGACTACCTCGGCGACGACGATTTCTTCATGACCTACGGCGACGGCGTCTCCGACGTCGATCTCACGGCGCTCGCCGCCTACCACAGATCCCAGGGGCGGCTCGCCACCCTCACGGCCGTGACGCCGCCGGGCCGTTTCGGCGCGCTCGAACTCGAGGGGAGCGCCGTCCGCAGCTTCCGCGAAAAGCCGGCGGGCGACGGGGCGACCATCAACGGCGGCTTCTTCGTGCTGTCGCCCCGCGTCCTCGATCTCATCGCCGGGGACGCCACCGTGTGGGAAGCCGAGCCCCTGGAGCGCCTCGCCCGAGACGGGCAGCTCTCGGCCTACGTTCATACGGGCTTCTGGCAGGCCATGGACACCCTGCGCGACAAGAACCACCTCGAAGCCCTCTGGGCCGGCGGCCACGCGCCGTGGAAGTGCTGGTAGGCGCGCACTGACACCGGCGCCGTCCCGGTGTAGGGAGGCGCGATCCGGAGACACGACGGCTTGCAGAACCCCGCTCCCCCGGCGCCGACGATCGGCGCCCGCAACCCCGATCCCGCCTTCTGGGCCGGGCGGTCGGTGCTCGTCACCGGGCATACGGGCTTCAAGGGCGCGTGGTTGAGCCTATGGCTGGAGCGCCTCGGCGCCAGGGTGAGCGGCCTCGCTCTCGCCCCCGAGACCGATCCGAACCTGTTCCACGGCGCCGGTCTCGGCCAGCGCATGGCGTCGCGGATCGGCGACATCCGCAACCTCGACACCGTGCGCGATGCACTCTCCGCGACGGTCCCCGAGATCGTCATCCACATGGCGGCCCAGGCCCTGGTGCGCCCCTCCTATCGCGATCCCCTCGGCACCTACGCCACCAACGTCATGGGCACCGCCCACGTGCTCGAAGCCGTGCGTGCCACCCCCTCCGTCCGGGCCGTGGTGGTGGTGACCAGCGACAAGGCCTATGCCAACCGCGAATGGCCCTACGGCTATCGCGAGACCGAGGCGCTGGGGGGGCACGATCCCTACAGCAGCTCCAAGGCCTGCGCCGAACTCGTCACGAGCGCCTATCGGGCGTCGTTCCTCGCCGAGCGCGATTGCCGCGTGGCCACGGCGCGGGCCGGCAACGTCATCGGCGGCGGCGACTGGTCCGAGGATCGCCTCATCCCCGACATCGTCCAGGCCTTCCTCAAGGGCCGATCGGTCGAGATTCGCGCCCCCCACGCCACCCGGCCCTGGCAGCACGTCCTCGAACCCTTGAGCGGCTACCTGCGCCTCGCCGAGGCCCTGTGCGGCACGGGGGGCGACGCCCTCGCCGAAGCCTGGAATTTCGGACCCGCCGACGAGGATTGCCGGCCCGTCTCGTCCATCGTCGAGACCCTGGTCCGGGAATGGGGGGAGGGCGCCGCCTGGCACCTCTCCGAGACAACCCACCCGCACGAGGCCACCTTCCTCAAGGTCGATGCCTCGAAGGCGCGGGCCTTCCTCGGCTGGGACCGGCGCCTGCGCCTCGACGCGGCGCTCGCCTGGACCACGGCTTGGCACCGCGCGCACGCGCAGGGCGCCTCGGCCCTCGACCTGACCCTGGCGCAGATCGCCGCCTACGAGACCCTGGGAGCGTGAGCACCGTGACCCGACCCGCCTGCCGTGCCTGCGGCGCGCCGCTCACCCGCACCGTGGCCGATCTCGGCCTGTCGCCCCTCGCCAATGCCTACGTGCCGGCCGATCGGGCCGGGCGAGGCGAGATGTTCCACCCCCTCCATGCCTTCGTCTGCGATACCTGCCACCTCGTGCAGCTGGAAGCCTTCGAGACGCCCGAGGCGATCTTCTCGGATTACGCTTACTTTTCAGGGTTTTCCGCCGGCTGGCTCGCCCATGCCGAGGCCTATGTCGCCGCCATGCAGGCGCGCTTCGGCTTGGGGGCCGCGAGCAAGATCGTCGAGGTGGCGAGCAACGACGGCTACCTCCTGCAATACGCCGTCGCGCGCGGGATCCCGGCCTTGGGCGTCGAGCCGGCGGCCAACGTCGCGGCTGTCGCCGTGTCGCGCGGCGTGCCGACGGAGGTCGCCTTCTTCGGCGCCGAGACCGCCCGCCGCCTCGTAGCTGAGGGGCACGCCGCCGACCTCACGGCCGCCAACAACGTGCTGGCCCACGTGCCCGACATCCATGATTTCGTCGAGGGATTCCGCATCCTGCTCAAGCCCGAGGGCGCCGGCACCTTCGAGTTCCCGCACCTCCTGCGGATGATCGAGGAACGGCAGTTCGACACCATCTATCACGAACATTTTTCGTACCTGTCCCTCGGCGTGGTGTCCGGCATCCTCGAACGGCATGGCCTGCGGGTGTTCGACGTCGAGGAACTGCCGACCCATGGCGGCTCCCTGCGGGTGTTCTTCTGCCATGCCGGGGCGGCTCATCCGACGACACCGGCCGTGGAGCGGGTGCGGGCGGCGGAGCGGGCCGGCGGCCTGTTCGAGGCGCAAGGCTACGCCGCCTTCGCCGAGGACGTGGTGGCGATCAAATGCGCGACGCTCGCCTTCCTCGCCGATCTGCGCCTGAAGGGCGCCCGGGTCTGCGCCTACGGCGCGGCGGCCAAGGGCAACACCTTCCTCAATTATTGCGGCATCGGCCCCGAATTCGTGGCGGCGGTGGCCGACCGCTCGCCGCACAAGCAGGGGACCCTCCTGCCCGGCAGCCGGATCCCCGTGGTCTCGCCGCAGGCGTTGCTGGATCTGCGCCCCGACTACGTCCTGATCCTGCCCTGGAACCTCAAGGACGAGATCGCCGGCGAGATGGCGGCCATCCGGGCCTGGGGCGGGCGCTTCGTCACCGCGATCCCGCGCCTCACCGTGTTCTAACGCCCATGCGCTTTGAGGAAACCCCGATTCCCGGCGCCTACCGAGTGTGGCCCGAGCCCCTGTCCGATGAGCGCGGCTTCTTCGCCCGCACCCACTGCGCGGACGAGTTCGCGGCCCGTGGCCTCGTCGGCGCCTTCGCCCAGTCGAGCGTGTCGTTCAACGCCCGGCGCGGCACCGTGCGGGGGATGCACTTCTCGGTTGGTCCCCATGCCGAGACCAAACTCGTGCGCTGCGTCGGCGGCGCCATCCACGATGTCCTCGTCGACCTGCGACCGGATTCGCCAAGCTATCTCAAGAGCTTCACCGCCACCCTGACGCAGGAGAACCGCTGCGCCCTCTACATCCCCGTGGGGGTCGCACACGGGTTCCAGGCGCTCACCGACGCGGCCGAGGTGCTCTACATGATCGACCGCGCTTACGTCGCCGGCTCCGCCCGCGGCTTGCGCTGGAACGATCCGGCCCTCGACGTGACGTGGCCCGAGCCCGTCACGGTGATCGCCGAGCGCGACCTCGCCTATCCGGATTGGACGGCGTGAGGGTTCTCGTCACGGGCGCCTCCGGGTTCGTCGGGCGCCACGCCCTGCCGGCCCTGGCGGCGCGGGGCTTCGAGGTTCACGCCGTGGCGCGTAACCCCCTGCCGGGGTTCGAGATTCACCCCGTCGACCTCCTCGACGAGGCGGAGCGCCGCGCCCTCGTTGCCGCCGTGGCGCCGAGCCATCTCCTGCACCTCGCCTGGGATGCCGAGCCCGGGCGTTACTGGACTTCGCCGAAGAACCTCGACTGGGTGGCGGCGAGCCTCGACCTCGCGCGAAGCTTCTTCGAAGTTGGCGGGCGGCGGCTCGTGGTCTCGGGAACCTGCGCCGAGTATGAATGGGGCGCGGATCGCTTCGAGGAGGGCGCGACACCCTGCCGGCCGGCGACCCTCTACGGTGCAGCCAAGGACGGAACACGCCGAATTCTCGAGGCCTACGCAAAGAGCGTCGGCCTGTCCTTCGCCTGGGGGCGGTTGTTCTATCTCTACGGGCCGGGAGAGCGCCCCGGCCGCCTCGTCAGCGACGCGGCGCGGGCGCTTCTCGCGGGCGAAGAATTCCCGACCTCACCCGGTCATCAGGCCCGCGATTTCATGCATGTCGTTGATGTTGCGGAGGCTTTGGCCGCGCTCCTCGACGGTTCGGTGGTGGGAGCCGTCAACATCGGCTCCGGCACGGCGGTTCCGGTGCGCACCCTCCTCGACGGGCTCGCCGCCCGCACCGGGCGCCCCGACCTTTTGCGCTATGGTGCCAAGGCTTTAGGTCCATCCGAGCCGGCCGTGATCGCGGCGGCGACGACGCGGTTAAGGGACGAGGTGGGGGTCCGGCCCCGCTTCACCCTGGAGGCGGGGCTCGACGACACCCTGGCGTGGTGGCGGGCTCGGCAGGCAGGGTCAACAGGGAAGTAAGCCCTTGAGCTGACTGAGGATATCCTCGCCCGTACAGGGGCGGGCGATGAAGCGGGCGCCCGGCGGCATCCGCTCCGGATCGGGCGCGGCGCGCCCTGAGACGATGACGATGGGCAGCTGCGGCCGCGCCTGCGCGGCCGCCGTGGCGAGGTCGAACCCATTGGTTTTGCCCGACAATTCGACATCGGTGATGAGCCCGCAGATGTCGGGCCGCGCCGCCAGGATGTTGAGGGCCCGCTCGGCCGAGGCGCATTGCACCGTGGCGTAGCCGCCGTCTTCGAGGACGTCTCCGAGGTCCATGATGGTCAGGGCCTCGTCCTCCACGAGGAGAATCACCGGCCGGTCGTCGTTGGCGCCCGTCGTCTCATCCACCACGTTGCACTCCCCGACCGTTCCCTGGGATGCGGCGTGTGACGGCCCATGGGGCCGTGCGCCGCGTGTCACCCTGTCCCAACGAGGGAATGCGCCGCGGGTTGCAGCGCTCAACGCCGCGTCACGTCCCCCACCACCGCCACGACGGCCGCGATGAGCCGGTCGAGGTCCGGTTCGTCGATGGTCAGGGCCGGGGTGAGGTAGACGATGTCGCCGAACGGCCGGACCCAGACGCCGCGATCAACGAAGCGGCGTTTGACCGCGGCGAGGTCCGGCACCATCTCCCATTGCACCACCCCGATGGCGCCGAGCACCCGGACATCGGCGATGCCGGGCCGGCCCCGCAGGGGTTCGAGGCCGGCGGCGAGGCGGGCGCCGATGGCCTGAGCTTGCGCGAGGCGGGGCTCGGCCGCGAACAGGTCGAGACTGGCATTGGCCGCCGCGCAGGCGAGGGGATTGGCCATGAAGGTCGGGCCGTGCATGAGGGCGGCGGCGGGGTCGTCGGAGAGAAACGTCTCGAACACCGCGGTACTCGCCACCGTGGCGGCGAGCGGCATCGTGCCGCCGGTCAGCGCCTTGGACAGGCACAGGATGTCGGGGACGATCCCCGCCTGCTCGCAGGCGAACAGGGTGCCGGTGCGGCCGAACCCCGTAAAGATCTCGTCGACGATGAGGGGCAGGCCGTGCGCCTTGGCGAGGCGCGCCACTTCGGCGAGCACGGCGGGCGGGTGCATCCGCATGCCGCCGGCCCCCTGGACCAGGGGCTCGACGATCACGGCCGCCAGGGTTCTTTTGTGCGCGGCGAGGCAGGCGTCCAGGGCCGCGATCCGTTCGGGGCTGGTGGGCAAGTCACAAAAAACCTGGGCGGGCAGGGCGGCGCCGAAGCGGCGGTGCATGCCCTCGTCGGGATCGCAGACCGACATCGCCCCGAGCGTGTCGCCGTGGTAGCCGCCGCGAAAGGCGAGGAAGCGGGTGCGCCCCGCAACTCCCCGGTTCAGCCACAGCTGCAGGGCCATCTTCAGCGCGACCTCGACGGCCACCGACCCGGAATCCGAGAAGAACACGTGGTCGAGGTCGCCCGGCAACAGGGCGGCGAGGCGGGCGGCCAGCCGCTCGGCCGGCGCATGGGTGAGCCCGCCGAACATCACATGCGGCATCGCCTCCAGCTGGGCGGCGACGGCCGCCCGAATGTGGGGATGGTTGTAGCCATGCGCCGCCGTCCACCACGAGGCGATGCCGTCGACGAGTTCGCGCCCATCCGCCAGGACGATGCGCGACCCGTGGGTCCGCACCGCCTCAAAGGGCGGCGCGGCGGTCTTCATCTGCGTGTAGGGCCGCCAGAGGTGATGTTTTGGGGGGTGGGTCATGGGGGTGGGATGAGAGGCGGCGGTGGTGGGGTCAAGGCGGGGGCAGGCTTTGCAGGCATGCCGCTCGCCTTGCGATGCTCCCGGAAGGCCGCGGTGATGGCGCTTAGAGTTTTCTTTGTGCGCTCATCGGACAGGGACGAGTGAAGCACGATCGTGAGGGACGGCAGCCGAGGCAGACCGAAGGCATCCCCGACATCGACCACATCCGCCGGGGCGAGACGGTAGGGAAAGGCAGAAACGGCGAGACCCGCCGACAACGCGGCGGCGATCGCAGTCGTACCGCCCATGAAGACCTCCTCCCAAGCAATCCCAGCCCGGTCCAGAAGTTTCGCCGAGACGTCACGGACCCAGCAGCAAGGCAAGGTCGAGGCAAGCCGCAATGTTTCGCCAGCGCGGTACTCGAAGTTCGGTGAGGCAAACCATCCATAAGGCTCCGGACTGAGTACCTTGCCGTTTCGCCGGTCGTCGTCGCTTCGTACGATCACGGCGTCGAGCGTACCCTCCTCGAAGGCGCCGATGAGGACAGGTGCAATGTCGAGAAGCACTTCGATCGTCAGGCCGGGATCAGTTTTCTTCAGCTTTGCGAGAAGGATTGGTACCTCGGGGCCTGCGACATGGGTCGCGATGCCGAGCCGGAAGCGGCGACGCGGGGCGGCGAGAGCCATAAGCGCCGCCTCATGCGCGGCAACGAAGTCGCGCGCGGCTTGAAGGAACATCTCTCCACCGGCCGAGAGCCGCACTTGGCGCGGCGTGCGCTCGATCAGGCGCTGGCCGACCCGATCCTCCAGGCGCTTGAGCCGCACGCTGACCGCCCCTTGGGTCGTGCTCAGTGCCTCGGCCGCCCGCGTGAAACTCTGCTGGTCGGCCACCGCTAAAAAGGCGCGGACCGCCTCGACGTCGAGAACGCTCATCCGGCCTCATCCATCCAGTTTCGTTGTCACTGATATAGCCTGTCACTCGATTGATAGACAGACAGGCTTCGGTCCAAGTCTCCCACCAATTTCGACCGGTAACCGAAACCCTCGGAACCGGAGGCATCAGGCGAGACGAACAGCTGTGACTTCACGGACCAAGACGACGAATCGGGCGGCACTGGCCGCCGTCTGCTTGTCGGCCCTCATGCTGGGGCTCGAGATATCCAGCATTCCCGCCATCTTGCCGACGCTCGAGCAGGTCCTGCCCGCCGATTTTCGGCAACTCCAATGGATCATGAACGCCTATACGATCGCGATGACGGCCTGTCTCATGGCGATGGGAGCGTTCGCCGACCGCTTCGGGCGTAAGCTTGTCTTCATGGCTGGCATTTTCGTCTTCGGCCTAGCCTCGCTCGCCTGTGGGCTGGCAACGAGCGCACCCATCCTGATTGCTGCGCGCTTTGTGCAAGGGGCGAGCGCCGCAGCCATGCTGTCCTGTCAGATCGCCGTTCTCTCCAACCAGTTCCGCAGCGGCGCCGAGCGCGGTTCGGCTTTCGGCCGGTGGGGCATCGTCTTCGGCTTCGGCCTCGGCTTCGGGCCGCTGATCGGCGGGCTCACCGTGGCGATCGCGAGTTGGGAGTGGGTCTTTCTAGTCCATGTCGGACTCGCCGCTCTGGCATTCGCCCTGACGAAATCGGGCGTGTCGGAGTCCTCCGATCCCCATGCCGTGCGGATCGACTGGCCGGGAATGGCGACGCTCGTCTTCGCCGTTTTCTCGCTCGTCTACCTCATCACGCAGGGGCAGGCGCCGAGCCTGGCCAACCCTGCCGCTCTGACGCTCGCCCTGGCGGGACTTGTGAGCTTCCTCGCCTTCGTTGTCGTCGAGACGCTCAGCCCGCGTCCGATGTTCGACTTCGGCGCCTTTCGCAACCGCGCCTTTTCCGGCGCGCTTCTCGGCTCGGTCGGCATGAATTTCAGCTTCTGGCCCTTCGTCATCTACCTGCCGATCTTCTTCGAGGCAGGCCAAGATCTCGACAGCGTGCGGATGGGGCTTGCGCTTCTCGCCTATACGTTGCCGACGCTCCTCGTGCCGCCCTTGGGCGAGCGGCTGCTGATCGCACGCGGGCCCCACTTCGTGATTCCCCTCGGCCTTTTCGCCATCGGTGGCGGCTTTGTTTTGATGCGGCTGGGGGCCGGGACCGGCTGGCTCGCCATGCTACCCGGCTGCGCGGTGGCCGGCATCGGCCTCGGGCTCACCAACACGCCTGTGACCAACACGGCGACAGCGGCCGTGCCGGCCGAGCGCGCCGGCATGGCGTCCGGCATGGACATGAGCGCGCGGATCGTCTCCCTCGCCATCAACATTGCACTGATGGGCTTCCTCCTCCTCCAGGGCATCCGCGCGAGCCTTGAACGCCGCATTCCGGAGGCCGCCTCGACCCTGGCGCGGCTCTCCGAAGCCATAGCCGCCGGAAACCTCACCGCAGCCGAGGCCGGTGGCATCTCGGGCGCCATCGCGCGCCAAGCTCTTGTCCAGGGGTTCGAGGCGGTCATGCTCTATGGTGCGGCGACCGCCTTTGGGTTCGGGCTCCTGATCTACCTTGTCCTTCGCGGCTGGCGGACGTGATTCACCGCTAACTGGCCCGCTCGTTGTGCGGCTCCACCGGTTGCCGGATTGAACATTCAAATGGTCATGGGATAGACGATGATGAACGACGCCTCTCGTACTATTCGTGTCGCGGCCGCCCTAATTGTCGACAATGAGGGGTGTCTTCTCTTGGTGCGAAAAGCTGGCACCCGATGGTTCATGCAGGCTGGCGGTAAAATCGAGCAGGGAGAAGATTCCTTGGCGACCTTGCGCCGGGAACTGTACGAGGAGATCGGCGTGACGTTCGAGCCGGGTGACCCCACCTATCTAGGCTGCTTCGATGCCCCAGCCGCCAACGAGACCGGCCAAATCGTGAAGGCCGAACTCTTTCATCTCATCTTGACCGAAGCATCTATGCCGGCGGCTGAAATCGAAGAAGCGATTTGGGTCAGGCCGGACGCGGCGGAGGGCCTGCCGCTCGCCCCCCTTACACGAAACCATGTCCTCCGCCTCGCGCGCGCGATGTGATGCCGTTGGAATAAGGGCCATTCTTTGGCCTCGCTGAATGACGAGATGGTCGAGAATTACCCGCCTCGATTGTCCGTTCCCAAGTCGTCAAACCGTCCGCGAGCGGAGGTCCGGGCTTCCACAGCCGGGCAAAGCGGTCCCCACTCAGGAACCGCTGCAGAGGTTTGAATATTTCGGTGCGATAGCGTCGGATGCGTCCTTCGGACTTTTGCCAAGTGGCACTGTTGAATCCACCCGCTTGACAACCCACCGCCCGCCGCCCCCATCCCCACCCATGTCCAGTCTCGACGCCTTCGCCCACGCCACCCTCGACGATCTCACCGCAAAAACCCTGCGGCGAACCCTCGTCGCGACGGCGCGGGGGGCGGGGGCCGGGGCGGTGCGGGGGGCCAAATCTCTCGTGTCGTTCTCGTGCAACGACTATCTCGGGCTGTCCCACGACCCCCGGGTGATCGCGGCGGGGCGGGCGGCGCTGGAGCGCTACGGCGCCGGGGCGGGGGCGTCGCGCCTCGTCACCGGCAACCATCCGCCGCTGCTGGCCCTGGAAGCGCGGCTTGCCGCCCACAAGGGCAAGGACGCGGCCCTGGTGTTCGGCAGCGGGTATCTCGCCAATCTCGGGATCGTCACGGCCTTGGCGGGGGCGGGGGATCTCGTCCTCGTCGATGCGCTCGGGCATTCCTGCCTGTTCGCCGGGGCGCAGCTCTCGGGCGCGACGATGCTGCGGTTTCGCCACAACGACCTCGACCACCTGCGCGGGCTGCTGGCAAACCGCCGCGCCCGGCACGGGCGGGCCCTGATCCTCACGGAGCGGGTGTTCAGCATGGACGGCGACCGGGCGCCGCTGCCCGCGCTGCTGGCGCTCGCAACGGAGTACGACGCCTGGACCCTGGTGGACGATGCCCACGGCCTCGGGGTGGTGGGGCCGCAAGCCCGCGCGCCCCTCGAAATGGGCACCCTGTCGAAGACCCTGGGCTCCTACGGCGGCTATGTCTGCGCCTCGCGCCCCGTGGTCGACCTGCTGACGAGCCGGGCCCGGAGCTTCGTCTACACCACCGGGTTGCCCCCGGCCTCCGCGGCGGCGGCGCTCGCGGCCCTGGAGATCGTGGAGGCCGAGCCCGAACTTGGCCTCCGGCCCCTCATGCTCGCCCGCCGCTTCACCGCCCGCCTCGGGCTGCCGGAGGCCGAGAGCCCCATCGTGCCGCTCCTCATCGGGGACGCAGGCGCGGCGCTCGCCCTCTCGGCCGCCCTCGAAGCGCGGGGCTTCCTCGTCGTCGCCATCCGCCCGCCGACGGTGCCGGCCGGCACCGCCCGCCTGCGGGTGGCGTTCTCCGCCGCCCACAGCGAGGCCCAGGTGGATGGCCTGGCGGAAGCGATCCTGGCGGAGCGGGGAGGGGGCCTGCCGTCCGTTTGATCGCCCCGGTTCGCCGACACCGCGGGTCCCCTCTCCTGGAAGGAGAGGGACAGGGTGAGGTGTGTGACCTTTTCGGAGAGTTCGCACACCTCACCCCAACCCTCTCCTTTCAGGAGAGGGAGCACGCGCGCGTCCAATCCCACGGCGTGATCGACCGGAGCCCGTCGTATCACGAGCCCCGCCCGCCTCACGCCGCCGCCGTGGCGTCGCTCCCCGCCCGGTCGCGGGCTTGTTTCGCCACCGCCACCATGTCGACCTTGCCGGTGCCGAGCATCGGCACCCGGCCCACCACCACCTCGGCCGGCATGGCGAGGTCCGTGGCGCCCCGGCCCTTGGCGAAGGCGAGGTAGGCGGCCCGCGTGGCGTCGGCCCGCTCCGTGAACAGGATCAGGCGCTCGCCCTTGCGGGCATCCGGCACGGCGGCGACGGCACTCGGGGCGTCGGGCCAGAGGTCGGCCGCGATGGCCTCGACGGCGGCGAGCGACACCATCTCGCCGCCGATCTTGGCGAAGCGCTTGGCCCGGCCCTTGATGGTGACGAAGCCCTCAGGGTCGAGGGCCACGATGTCGCCGGTGTCGTGCCAGCCGTCCACGGGGGCCTCCAGGGCACCGGGGTTCTCCGCGCGGAGGTAGCCCAGCATCACGTTCGGCCCCTTCACGTGCAGGCGCCCACCTTCCGTGATGCCGGGGACCGGCTCCAGGCGGTGATGGATGCCCGGCAGCAGGCGGCCGACGGTGCCGAAGCGGTTGAACATCGGCGTGTTGAGGGCCACCACCGGCCCGCATTCGGTGACGCCGTAGCCCTCGAGAATGCGCAGGCCGAACTTTTCCGCGTAGGTCTTGCGGGTGGTGAATTTCACCGGCTCGGCGCCGGCCACGATGTAGCGCAGGGAGCGTAGGTCGTAGGCATGCGCCATCTTCGCGTAGCCCGCGAGGAAGGTGTCGGTGCCGAACAGGACCGTGGCGTTCGTGCCGTACACGAGCTCGGGCACGATCCGGTAATGCAGGGGCGAGGGGTAGAGGTAGACCGGCACGCCGGAGACGAGCGGCAGCACCAGCCCCGCCGTCAGCCCGAAGGCGTGGAACACGGGCAGCACGTTGAACACCTTGTCGGTGGGCCCGAAATCGATGCGGGCGGCGACCTGGGCGGTGTTGGCGAGCATCGAGCGATGCGCCAGCACCACGCCCTTCGGGGTGCCCTCGGAGCCCGACGTGAACAGGATCGCGGCCGGATCGCTCCCGTCCCGTGCGACCAGGGGTTTGCGGGGGGAAAGGAACCCTCGGATCTTGTCGCCCGTCGAGATGCCGGCGCGGATGTCCTCGAGGTAGACGAGCCTCACCGTGCCCTGGATCGCCTCGACCAGGGGGCCGAGGCGGCCCTTCTCGATGAAGGCGCGGGAGGTCAGCACCGTGTCGACTTGCGCTGCCTTGCAGGCGGACAGCACGTTGGCGGGGCCGGCGGAGAAGTTGATCATCGCCGGCACCCGGCCGGCGCTGGCGAGGGCAAAGAACGTCACCGCCGCGCCGTTGGCGTTGGGCAGCATGAGGCCGATGGGCTTGCCCTCGGGGGCGAGCGGCATGAGCTTGCGGCCGAGGATGTTGGCGCCCATCACGAGGCGGGCGTAACTCAGCTTGCCCGTCACCGGGTCCTCGACGGCGGTGCGGCGCCAGCCGTGGTCGGCCCCGGCCTGGATCAGGGCGTCCATGACGCTGCGGTCGGTGTCGGCGGTCTCGAACACGAGGTCGGACATCACGTCGTAGAGGGCGGCCCCCGCCGCGCGGCGGCGGTGCTTGCCCTTGAGGGCCGGATCGAGGCTGAGCTTCACCGGGGGCAGGACCGTGACGATCACCTTCGGCCACCAGCGCCGCTTCACCTGGGCCTTCGACAGGCGCGAGAAGGCGGTCTTCTCCAGGCCGTCGATCTTCACCGGGATGACCATCGCGTCCGACTTATCGGCGATGAGCCCGGCGCCGTCATAGACCTTCATCAGGCTGCCGGTGACCGTAAGCCGCCCCTCGGGGAAGATGATGAGGGTCTCGCCGTCGCGCACGGCCTTGATGAGGGTGCGGGTGGCGAGCGGCCGGGTCGGGTCGAGGGGCATCGCCTTCGTCAGCGCCAGGAACGGCTTCACCCACCAGCGCTGCGCGATGCCGTGGTCGATGGCGAAGACCGGCTCGCGGTCGAGGAGCGAGAGGGCCAGCGGCGCGTCGAGGAACGAGACGTGGTTCAGGGCCACGATGGCGTTGGGGCCGGCCTTGTCGACGTTGTCGAGGCCGCGCACCTCGAGGCGGTAGAACGCCCGGAACAGGATGGAGAGGAAGTCGCGGAACGGGCTCGTGGGCAGCACCAGGAGGATGATGGCGCCGGCCACGAGGTTGAGGCCGCCGATGAGGGCGAGGAGGGCGGCCATGGACCAGCCGGCGCCCTGGAGGGCGGCGAGGCCCAGCGCCCCCACCACCATGAAGGCGGCGGTGAGCACGTTGACGGCGCCGATGACCCGGGCGCGCTTATCCTTGTCGGTCCAGGCCTGCACGGCGGCGAAGGAGGGCACGATGTAGAGGCCGCCCGCCACGGCGAGGCCGGCGAAGGAGGCGGTGATGCGCAGGCCCGTGCCCGTGGCGAGGAAGGCGCCGGCATCGAGCATCGCGCCCGAAGCGGGGGGCAGGTGGGCGACGGTCCAGGCCAGATCCAAACCGAACGCGCCCATCAGGAGGGCGCCGATGGGGGTGGGCAGGAGCACGATGCGGCCGCTCGCCAGCCACGAGGCGAGGCCGGAGCCCACCGCGATGCCGACCGAGAACACGGCGAGCAGCAGGGTCACCACCGTCTCCGAGCCGTTGAGGCTCGTGCGCACCAGCACCGGCAGCAGGGCGAGGATCACGGCGCCGACGAGCCAGAACCAGCTGACGATGACGGCGCCGCGCCACAGGCGCGTGTCGCGCCAGAGTTCGCGGATGAGGCTGCCCGTGGAGCGCAGGACGTTGGGATCGACGCGCAAGTCCGGCGCCGCCTCGCCGGTGGCGGGAATCGCGCGGGCCGAGAGCCAGCACAGGACCGCGAACACCATGATGAGGGCGCTGAACGCCAGGGCGTCGCCCCCCATGGCGGAGGCGAGGCCCGCCACGATGGTGCCGAGCAGGATGGCGAGGAAGGTCGCGGCCTCGACGAGCGCGTTGCCGGCGGTGAGCTCTTCGCGGCGCAGATGGTCGGGCAGGATGCCGTACTTGATGGGGCCGAACAGGGCCGCGATGGTGCCGAACAGGCCGAGGGCCACGAACAGCACCGGCACGGAATGCAGCCAGAACCCGAGCGCGGCGGCGGCGGCCCCGAAGATCTCGGCGAATTTCAGCCGCCGGGCGATGAGCGCCTTGTCGTAACGGTCGGCCAGCTCGCCGCCGAGCCCCGACAGGATGAAGAACGGCCCGATGAACACCGCGCCCGCCAGGGTGACGAGCATGCCCGACCCTTCCCCCGCGCCGCCGACCTTGAACAGGATGAGGAAAACCAGGGCGTTCTTCAGAAAATTGTCGTTGAACGCCGAAAAGAACTGGCACCAGAACAGGGGCGCGAACCGGCGCGCGGTCATCAGGTCACGGAACATCGCGGGTCTCCTTGGCGGCGCGAGACCGCCCGGCGGCAGCGCATGACTGCCCGGCGGTCGGCGAAGCGTCAAATCCGGGGCCGGCTCGGCCCCCGGACTTTCCGTTCCACCCGCATTGAACGTCGTTTAAATTCGGGGTGCGCGCAATCCGCGTCCGCGTGGTCCGGCGCGACGCCGTGCGGGCGCGCACGGAGAATCGATACGGATATCGGAGTGAGCGAAAAGCTGTCATTTTTTAGGATATGTCATGGCCGATGTTGTCGATCCGACAGGCATTCCATGACCAACTCCCTGCGGGGAGATCCGCAACGTCCCGAGGAGTACGGGTTTTGGTCAAGACGGTACGGCGCGGAACGGGGCCACGCGGCGACCACAGCCGCGAGGAGTTTCAGGCCCTCGTCACGAAGGCCGCCGAGGGGCTGGTGCGCAAGGAGGGGCCGCGCGGATTGGGGATGCGCCGCCTCGCGGCGGTGATCGGCTACGCGCCGAACTCGATCTACAACGCCGTCGGCGACCTCGACACGGTGATGATGCGGGTGAACGCCCGCACCCTGGAGCGCCTGCACGACGCCATGGCGGCGGCGGTCTCGGCGGAGGCCTCGCCCCACGCCAACGCCGAGGCCCTGGCCCATGCCTACCTCGGCTTCGTGGAGGCGGACCCGCAGGTCTGGAGCCTCGTGTTCGAGCATGCCCTGGCGCCCGACACCGCGTTTCCCGAGTGGTACGCCGAGGCCCTGGCGCGGATCATCGCCATGGTGGACGCGGCCCTGGCGCCGCTCATCCCGGAGGCCGACGAGCGCCGGCAGGCGGTGGCGACCCTGTGGGCGGGCCTGCACGGCCTCGCCTCCCTCTCGACATCGCGGAAACTCGCGGTGCTGACCCGGGAATCGCCCCGCGAACTCTCCCGCCTCCTCGTGCGCCGTTTCCTCGGCGCGCCGACCTCCGGATGATCGCCGCGGACCGGCCGGGCAGGGCGGGTTTCCCTGTCGGTCTACGGGATCCCCGGCGCCGCAGGGCCGCCCCCTCCGATCGGATGGGACCGTCGTTCGGGATCGATCCGGAGGCGATGGGGCCTTGAGCGTCGGGAAATCCCGGATCGCGCGGGGGCCCGATGGCGTCGCGCTCCGCATGACGTCATGCGGAGCGGCATCTTCACCGGACTGATCATTGATTAAATCGATATCGGTTATCAATCGTATCTGTTTGAATCATGACGCACTGCAAAACATAGTCCTTTCACGAACCGGGGATCGGCCCCGGATCGCCAAAGGAACCCTCGTCATGACCGTCCGTACCCTCGTCCTGGCCGCCCTGGCCACCGTCACCCTCACCGCTGCCGCGACCGCCGGCGAGCGCATCGACGTCACGCCGACGCTGTACCGCGACCTGGCCCGCGTCACGGCCGCCGTGCGTCCGGCGTCCGAGCTGACGACGACGCCCTCCCTGACCCCTCGGGCGCCCGCACCCCGGCGCATCGTCACCGAGGCATCGGTCCGATAGGCCGGGCTTCGCCTCCCCATGTCCGGGAGCCATGACGGCAGAGCGGCAGGGCCATCCCCCTGCCGCTTCGCATCGGGATCACGCTTCGAGACGACAGGCGGCACGGCCGCGCTCTCCGCCACGCTCTCCGCCGTGCTCTTGGCCGGGTTCGGACCGGACGGGTGGGCCTCGATCCGCGACATGATCGGCGGAACCGATCGTCACCGGCCGTCGTCTCCTCCGGCACCGCCCCTCGGAGGACTTCCCGTGATCGACCTCAACACCGCGAGCGCCGACGAACTCGATCAGGTCCCGGCCCTCAGGGGACATGGCTTCGAGATCGTGCGCTACCGCGAGGAACGCGGCCGCTTCACCAGCCTCCGGCAATTGAACGAGGTGCCGGGCTTGGCCGGCAAGGTCGATGGGATCGACGCGGCGGTGACCGTCTCCGAAGCGTAGCCACTCCTCGCAACCGCGCCCCCACCGGTCGGCCCCTGGCGCGGCCGACCCGGGCCGGTTCTCCAAACCGGCCGCCCGGAGCCACGCCGTCCCGAGCGCCGGCTTGTGACCTTTCGGGCACAGATGGCCGGAAAGCCCCGCCCTGTCCTTGACGACGAACCGTGCGATCGGGCTCCTTCATGCCCGACGGTTCCTCCCCGGAGGATCAAAAGGGAACGCGGTGAGGGCGGACGCCCGAGGCCGCGGCTGCCCCCGCAACTGTAAGCGGCGAGCCCATCATCAACACGTCACTGGATCTGATCGATCTGGGAAGACGATGAGAGGGCGGTGACCCGCGAGCCAGGAGACCTGCCGTCAGTCGTGGTCACACGCGAAACGCATCGGGCGGGGTGTCCTGGTGGGTGTCGGGGCGGATGCCGTTCGGCATCCGGGTCGGCCCTGTTCGCGGTGACGTGCCACAGACGTCGCCCGAGGCTGTCCCGTGTCCTCTTTCTCCAGATCCGCGTGCCTGCGCGCCCTCGCGCTCGCGGGCGCGGCCCTGCCGGCTCCCGCCCTCGCGCAACAGGCCGCCGCGCCCTTCGCGGACGTGCCTCGGGGAGGGGAGGCCGCGATCTCCCTCTCCGAACTCTCCGTCTCCGCCACGGGCGTGCCGACGCCGGTCGACCGGGTCGGTTCGAGCGTCACCGTGCTCACCGCCGCGACGCTGGAAGCCCAGCAGCGCCGCACCGTGCCGGACGCCCTGCAGCAGGTGCCGGGCCTCAACGTCGTGCAGACGGGCGGACCGGGCGGACAGACTTCCGTGTTCATCCGCGGCTCGAACGCGAACCACGTGAAGGTGCTCATCGACGGCATCGACGCCACCGATCCCTCGAACCCGAACGGATCGTTCGATTTCGGGCAACTCCTCACCGACGACCTCTCCCGCATCGAGGTGCTGCGCGGCCCCCAGAGCGGCCTCTACGGCTCCGACGCCATCGGCGGCGCCATCTCCTTCACGACGAAGCGCGGCGAGGGCCCGGCCCGGGCGAGCGCGCGCGTCGAGGGCGGCTCGTTCGGGACCTTCAACCAGAGCGGCCGGATCAGCGGATCGGAGGGGGCGTTCGACTATTCGGTGTCGATCCAGCACCTGCGGGCCGCCGCGACGCCCGTGACCCCACCGGACCTCGTCCCGGCCGGTCGCCCGATTCACCCCGACTTCTACGACAACGAGACCGTCTCGGCGAAATTCGGCTACCAGTTCACCGACACGTTCCGGGTCAATTCGGTGACGCGCTTCATCAATTCGCGGCTCCTGTACACCGGCACCGACTACGGCACCTTTCCGGCCTTGCCCGCGGCCTTCCGGAGTGCCGCCGACGTGCAGCAGCTCTTCACCCGCAACGAGGCCGAATGGACGCCGACGCCCGGCTTCCACAACCTCTTCGCCGTCAACTACGCGAACCTGTTCAACCGGCAGCAGGGCCCCCTCGACCCGCTGGCCACCCCCGAGGCGACCACGGGCCTGGGCGAGCGGACGCGCTACGAGTATCGCGGCGACTACCTGCTCTCGCCGGGCAACCTCGTGCTGTTCGGTGCGCAGCGCGACGAGGAGAGCCTGTTCACCCTCGACCCCAGCCCGTTCGGGGCCGGCAGCCTGCGGGCGAGGAACGGCAACACCGCCGGCTACGGCGAGGTGCAACTGACGCCGTTCGACCGGGCCTCCCTCGTCGCCAACGTCCGGCACGACGCCAACGACGCCTTCGGGCCGGCCACCACCTTCCGGGTCGCGCCGAGCTACAGCCTGCCGGTCACCGAGACCCGGATCAAGGGCAGCGTCGGCACCGGCTTCAAGGCGCCGACCCTGAGCCAGCTGTTCCAGAGCTTCCCGGCCTTCAACTTCTTCGCCAACCCGAACCTGCGGCCGGAAGAGAGCCTCGGCTACGACGCCGGCTTCGAGCAGCCCCTGGGGGACCGCATCCTCGTCGGCGCGACCTACTACGC
>Ga0182226_1000024_pt1 | contig 26615 bp, 18 predicted proteins | sample G6R1MG_27_FD_129658 | JGI IMG/M metagenome (GOLD analysis project Ga0182226, IMG submission 129658) | Miscanthus phyllosphere microbial communities from Michigan, USA - G6R1_MAIN_07NOV2016_LD1 MG | ecosystem: Host-associated > Plants > Phyllosphere > Phylloplane/Leaf | place: USA: Michigan...
CGACGCAGAAGCTGTTCAAGGTGCAGCTGCCCCTCGCGCTGCCGACCATCATGGCCGGCGTGAACCAGACCATGATGCTCGCCCTCTCCATGGTGGTCATCGCGGCGATGATCGGAGCGGGCGGCCTCGGCCGCGCGGTGTGGCAGTCGATCCAGCGCCTCGAAGCCGGGGCGGGATTCGAGGCCGGCATCGGCATCGTCATCCTGGCGGTCATCCTCGACCGCGCGACGCAGGCCCTCGCCGCCCGGGCCCGCCCGCACGCCTGAAGCCCGCGGGGCCGGTCCTTTTCGAAGGGACCGCCCCCCGGACCGAGCATCCCGCGCCGTCGCGATCGAACGCGGCGGACGAGACCGGAGGGCCGAGACGGCTCCCGCGCGATGCTCACCCGAGCGCCCTTCCCCACCCTCGACCTCTCACTACCCCGAAGGATCACACGATGCGCATCCGAAGCCTCGGCGTCGCCCTCTGCCTCGCTCTTACGCAGACCCCCGCGGAGGCGGCCGAGAAGCAGGTGCGCCTCGCCTACGTCGAGTGGGCCGACGCCGTGGTGGCGACCAACATCCTCAAGCAGGTGCTGGAGGAGAAGGGGTTCCAGGTGAAGACGATCCCGCTGGCCGCCGCGGCCATGTGGCAGGCGGTGGCGACGGGCGACGCCGATGCCAGCGTCGCCGCCTGGCTGCCGGTGACGCAGGGGGCCTATTACGAGAAGCTCAAGAACCGCCTCGAACTGGTCGGCCCCAACGTCACGGGCGCCCGGATCGGCTGGGCGGTGCCGGCCTATTCACCCCTCAACTCCATCGAGGACCTGAAGACGAAATCCGCCGAGGTCGGGGGCCAGGTGATCGGCATCGATCCGGGCGCCGGTGTGATGAAGAGCTCCGAGGCGGCCATCAAGGCCTACGGCCTTCCGGTCAAGCTCGTCGACGGCAGCGACGCCACGATGACCAGCGCCCTCAAGGACGCCGTACGCCAGAAGAAGGATATCGTCGTCACGGCCTGGACGCCCCACTGGATGTTCGCCCGTTACGACCTCAAGTATCTCGCCGACCCGAAGAAGAGCTTCGGTGACGACGAGACCGTGAACACGCTCGCCCGCAAGGGTCTCAAGGAAGATATGCCCGTCGTCTACGGTATTCTCAAGAAGTTCAAGCTAACCATCAAGGATGAAGAGACCGTGATGGCCGAGAACGAGGAGAGGGGCGCCAAGCCCGCCGAGACGGCCGCCAAATGGATCGCCAACAACCGCGCGACGGTGGATGGCTGGTTGAAATAACTTATGCTATCATAGCGTGGTATGCTCGACGGACCGGATTATGAGGCCACCAGAAGCCTTCGGTCCATTTCGAGTAAAGCTTGAGCCAACAGAGTCGGGATCGCTCGTGGCAAGGCTAGCCCGGATTCGCATCGTGCGGATCCGGTCACTCATGGCAATCAAGGCGGGGGCTTAAATGGCGGTTAAAGGATACGGCGCGACCCTTGTGCTCGGCGCGGCCAGTATGATGCTGTACGCATCGGCGGTCGCTGCGCAGACGCAGCAGACCCAGGAACTCGACGCGGAACCGAGCCGGGTGAACCGGGTGCAGCCCGTCGCGGTGCCGGATCCGACGCCCCAGCCGGAGGCCGCGCCGGGGGCCCCCGGCAAGTTCACCTTCGGCGGCGCCATCCGCGCCCGCTACGATTGGCGCTTCAACGACGTCAGCCTCGGCGGCCAACCCAAGGCGTCCGAGCACCTCGACTTCGACACCCTGTCCCTCAAGGCGGCCTACGATTCCGATACCATCTTCGGTGCCGCCCAGTACCGCTTCTACGGCGGCAGCTCCATCTACGGCCCCCGGAACGGTTATCGCGGCTTTCCCGGCGAGGTCAGCTTCCCGATGTGGGCCTATCTCGGCTACAAGTTGACGCCCGAGGACAGCATCACCGTCGGCCTCAACCAGACGCCCTTCGGTCTGACGCCATATTTCGGCACCAGCTTCATCGAGACCCTCGGATTCACGATGGGAATCGAGGAGGTCTACAACCTCGGCGTCAAGTACTCCCACGTCGAGCCGGACCTGAACTATCAGGTCGGCTTCTATCCGGGCGCCAACCCGAACGCCATCGGACTCAGCCTCGACAGCGCCCGCTACTCGACGAACATCGTCAAGGCCGATTCCTACGTGCCGTTCGCCACCCGCAATGCCGAACAGAACATGTTCATCGGTCGGGCCGAATACTTCGTCGTCAAGAACGATCTCGCGTCCTTGGCCTTCGGCGCCTCGATCTGGCACTCGGATCTCTATAATTCCGATACCCGCCAGACGGGCACGAAGCAGCTCGAAGGCGTGCACATGCTCGCCACCTACGGCGCCTGGGGCTTCAAGGGCATCTATGTCCGCCAGGACATCGACCCGCGCAACCCGGTCCGGAACGATCTCATCGGGATCGGCGGCTTCGACTTCTCGTACAACATGGCGACGCGCGGCAACTTCGTCTCGGCAGAAGTCACCTACAAGATCGCCGACCCCATCGGGCCGTTCACGGCCGTGCCGTATGCCGGCTACAGCGCCTATTACAAGGACAAGGCCGCGTTCCAGACCAGCGAGCGCTTCATCCTCGGCGCCGCCTGGACGCTCACCGCCGATCCGAACCTCGTGATCTACACGGAGGGCGTGTTCGGCCGGAACGATCCCTATGTCGGCGCCGGACAATTCGTCAACGGTCTTGCCCAGGGCGGTGACAACCGCTGGAAGACCCGCTTCATCATGAACATCGGCTACTATTTCTAGCGCCGCGACTTGCGGGCGTCGGAGCGTCCACCTCGCCGCCGCTCGGAAGACACCGGTTCGACCGCGTCACGAAATCGATCGCAGGCCCCGTTTCCCGACAGGAAACGGGGCCTGTCGCGTACGTGCCCCGGCCCCCCGGACCTTGAGCGACCACGAAATATCGCAGTCGTTCTTGTCCAGACAACGCCACATCCATTGCCATCACGATCAGACGAAAACCTGAACTCGATCGCCTATGATCGCAGACACCTCGAAAACGACGCGACGAGTGGAACGTCCTCAACGCTCATCGAGGCTGTCTTCTCGCAAAAGTGCGGAGTTTTAGGGTTCGTTAACGAACTTCTTGCACCCTGCCGCCGAGATCAATCTTTGCCGGCAGAGTATGATGACGATCAAGGCCGGGCTGTCCAACAAACTGATGTTCGTTACCGGGACAGCCGTCACGGTCGCCTTCGTCGGGTTCCTCGGGGTGACCGGCTGGAGGACGGCCGATCGCGTCCGGTCGGATGTCACGGACCTCGCGATCAAGGAGGCGCAGATCGCGGCGCATCAGGTCGGGCTCCAACTCACGGAGGCGGTGTCGGCGGGGACCGCCATGACGGCGGCCATGTCCGGGCTGCTCGAAACCGGCGCGGCGCGGCGGACCGACTTCGTGAGCGTGGCCCGGGCCACGGCCCTGCGCTATCCCAACCTCTACGGCGCCTGGATGGGCGATCGGGTGGAGGGGACCCTGGGGGCAATGCTGCCGGGGAATGAGGCCGTGAACCAGAAGGGCGTGTTCACGCCGTACTGGACGAAGGGCGCGGCGGGCGGCCTCGACTTCTCGACCTTCGCGTTCGACGGCACCGAGCAATGGTACAGGGGACCGATCGCGTCGGGCCGGAGCCTCGTCACCGAGCCCTACCTCACCACGCGCGGTGATCTCGTGACGTCGATCACCGCACCGGTGACCTTGGACGGCCGCGTCGTCGCCATCGGCGGCGTCGACATCAAGCTCGATACCCTGCCGACGATCCTCGGCGCACTGCATCCGTTCGGCAGCGGCCGGGTGATGCTCCTGTCGCAGGCCGGCAAGTGGCTCTCCCCGCCCATCAAAAGCCTGGAGATGAAGCCCTACGACGGGGTCGGCACGAGCGAGGTCAAGACGGCCCTGTCCGACGGGGGCTGGCGCGTTCTCGCCGGTGGCCCGGACGGCGCCCTGCGCCTGATCTATCCGTTCTCCGCCCCCGGCATGAACACCACCTGGGCGGTGGTGATGGACGTGCCGGCACAGGTCATCACTCAGCCGATCTACGCCCAGCTCGCCGAGACCGCGACGGGCGGCCTCATCGTGCTCCTCGTCGTCCTGGTGACGCTCTACGGATCGACGAAGCTTCTCATCGACCGGCCCCTGACCCGGTCCGTGCGCACCATCGAAGCCCTGATCGACCGGCGCTACGACACGGCAATCGCCGACCGGGACCGCACGGACGAGATCGGCGCCATCGCCAAGGCCCTCGAGATCTTCCGGGACAAGGCCCGTGAGGCCGAGCGCCTCGCCGAGGCACAGGAGGTTCAGCAGCGCAACCAGCTGTCGCGCGCCGAGACGATCCAGGCCCAGTCCCAGGCTTTCGACGGCAGGGTCTCGAGCCTGACCGAGGCCGTGCTGAAGCTCGTGGGCGATCTCGATACGGCGTCGTCGGCCCCGAAGGGCGGTGCCGACGCGACGAGCCTGCGCAGCACGTCCGTGGCGGCGGCCTCCGAGCAGGCCTCGGCGAATGTCGGCGCGGTCGCATCGGCGGCGGAGGAACTCCTCGCCTCTGTGCAGGAGATCGGGCGCCAGATCACCCTCTCGACGGAGATCGCCGCCAGCGCGGTCGTCCAGGCCCAGGATGCGAGGGGGAAGGTCGATGCCCTCGCGGGGGCGGCCGGCCGCATCAACGAAGTGATCAAGCTCATCAACTCCATCGCGGCGCAGACCAATCTCCTGGCGCTGAACGCCACCATCGAGGCCGCGCGGGCGGGGCCGGCGGGCAAAGGGTTCGCGGTGGTCGCCGCCGAGGTCAAGGAACTCGCCAACCAGACCTCGCGGGCGACGGACGAGATCGCCGTCCAGATCGCCGCCGTTCAGTCCGGCACCGGCGACGCCGTCGAGATCATCCAGGCGGTCTTCGGCACCATCGAGCGCATGAGCGCGATCTCGCTCTCCATCCGGGAGGCCACGGACCAGCAGGGCATGGCCATGCACGAGATCGCCCGGAATATCCAGGAAGCCTCCATGGGCACCCTCGAAGTCTCGGAGAACATCTCGGCCGTGTCGCGTTCCGCCGGCGAGACGGGCGAGACGGCAAGCCTCGTCAGTTCCGCCGCCATCGTGCTCCAGGGCAAGTCGAACGAGCTGCGCGGCGAAGTCCTGTCGTTCCTGACGAACATCCGCCGCGCCAGTTGATCCGGGCCGGCGTCAGCGCCGGCCCGCCAATTCGAGCGTCCGCTCCGCCCTCGCCGGGGCTGCGCGATCGGGATGCGGCTGCTTGCGCTCCGAACTCGGCGGATGGCCGAAATGGTCGACATAGGCCTTGGAGAAATGCGAGGCCGAGGCGAATCCGCATTCGATGGCGATGGTCAGGAGCGGCATCGCCGTCTGCCTGATCAGATGGCGGGCGTGTTCGAGGCGGATGCACAGGTAGTGACGGGCCGGTGAGCGGCCGAGATACTTGAGGAACAACCGCTCGAGCTGGCGCTTCGAGAGATGGACGGCCTCGGCGAGTTCCTGGCTGCCGAGGGGCTCGGCGAACGTCTTCTCCATGAGATCGACGACGTGCAGGAGCTTCGGATGCGCGATGCCGAGGCGCATGCGCAGGTCCATGCGCTGTCCCTCCCCCGATTCGCGGATGCGGTGGTGGATGAGTTGCTCGGCAACCGCCGCGGCGATGTCCGCGCCGTGATCGCGCGTGATCAGCGACAGCATCATGTCGGCCGCCGCCGTCCCGCCGGCGCAGGTGAAGCGGCTGCGGTCGATCTCGAACAGGTCCGAACCGATCTCCAGCTGATCGTGCTCCGAGGATAGGCTCGCGAAGTTTTCCCAGTGGATCGTCGCCCGGTAGCCGTCGAGGAGGCCCGCCTTGGCAAGCACGTAGGTTCCCGTGCACACCGCGCCGATGGCCGAGCCGCGGGTACAGCTGCGGCGCAGCGTCATCTGCAGGGCCCGGTGATCGTGGCGCTGGATATCGACACCGCCGCACACGACGAGCATGTCCAGGGTCGGCGCCTCCGTGAAGGTACCGGCGACCTGGACCTCGACGCCGTTGGAGGCCCGGCAGGTCTTTCCATTCTCGGACCACAGGGAATAGCGATAGAGATCCCGCTGCGCCGCGCGGTTGGCCAGCCGCAGGGCCTCGATCGCCGACGAGAAGGCGATCATCGAGAACTCCTCGACGAGCATGAAGCCGACCGTCGTCGCGTCGTCGCGGGCCTCGATCACCATCTCACGCACCTCCCCGAGGAACGCGCCCCGGTGCCGTGATATGAGAATTGCTCAAATGTAGGCGTCACACCAGCCGGAAAGACGGGCGCCTCTGCATCGGGCGTGCGCATCCCGCTGAGGCGCACGGATGCCGGGCCGTGAGCCGGCGAGGGAACGAAGTCGCGAATCTCCAACTCACGGTCGCCGTCGCGAAAGCTCCACGAGTCGCCCCGACCCATGATCCGGCATCACAGCGAGGCCGATCCATGCGTCGATTTTCCCTCTCGTCGCTGCTCTCCGAGTCCCTGAACGGACACAAGGGCTGGGGCCGCCAATGGCGGGATCCGCAGCCGAAACCCGCCTACGACGTCGTCATCGTGGGCGGCGGCGGCCACGGTCTGGCGACGGCCTATTATCTCGCCACCGTGCACGGCATCACCAACGTGGCGGTCCTCGAGAAGGGCTGGATCGGTGGCGGCAACACCGGCCGCAACACCACGATCATCCGCTCGAACTACCTCTACGACGAGAGCGCGGCGCTCTACGAGCACGCCCTCAAGCTCTGGGAGGGCTTGAGCCAGGAGCTGAACTACAACGTCATGTTCTCCCAGCGCGGCGTGCTCATGCTGGCCCACAACCTGCACGACGTGCAGAGCTTCAAGCGCCACGTCTACGCCAACCGCCTCAACGGCATCGACAACGAGTGGCTGTCGAAGGAGGAGTGCAAGGAATTCTGTCCGCCGATCGATATCTCGGGCTCCCTGCGCTACCCCGTCCTCGGCGGCGCCCTCCAGCGCCGGGCCGGCACCGCCCGCCACGATGCCGTGGCCTGGGGCTATGCCCGTGGCGCCGATGCGCGCGGCGTCGACATCATCCAGAACTGCGAGGTCAAGGGCATCCGGCGTGATGCGTCCGGCGCGGCCATCGGCGTCGAGACCACCCGCGGCTACATCGGCGCGAACCGCATCGGGGTCGTGGCCGCCGGCCATACCTCCACCGTGATGGCCATGGCCGACGTGCGGATGCCGCTGGAGAGCTATCCGCTCCAGGCCCTGGTGTCGGAGCCGGTCAAGCCGGTCTTCCCCTGCGTGGTGATGTCGAACGCCGTGCACGCCTACATCTCGCAATCCGACAAGGGCGAGCTGGTGATCGGCGCGGGCACGGACCAGTACACGTCCTACAGCCAGCAGGGCGGCCTGCACATCACCACCCACACGCTGGACGCCATCTGCGAGGTGTTCCCGCAATTCACCCGCATGCGGATGCTGCGGTCCTGGGGCGGCATCGTCGACGTGACGCCGGATCGCTCGCCGATCATCGGCAAGACCCCGGTCAAGAACCTGTTCGTGAATTGCGGCTGGGGCACCGGCGGCTTCAAGGCGACGCCGGGTTCGGGCCACGTCTTCGCCCACACCCTCGCGACGGGCGCCCCCCACGCCATCAACGCGCCCTTCACCCTCGACCGCTTCCGCACCGGCCGCCTCATCGACGAGGCCGCCGCCGCCGCCGTGGCGCACTGATCCCAAGCATCGTCCCGAAAGCGGCCTCCGGCTTTCGGAAACGGACGATACGCCAACAACGATCTTGGGCTTTCGCCCCTTCCCTTCCTCATGTCGCGACGAGACGCCCGATGCTGCTGATCGCTTGCCCCTATTGCGGAAAACGACCCGAGACCGAGTTCCGGTGCGGCGGCCAGGCCCATATCGCGCGGCCCACCGATCCGTCCGCCCTCAGCGACGCCGACTGGAGCGAGCACCTCTTCGTCCGCGCCAATCCGCGCGGGGTCCATGCCGAGCGCTGGAACCACATCCACGGCTGCGGGCGCTGGTTCAACGCCCTGCGCGACACGGTGAGCGACCGCTTCATCGAAACCTATCCGGTGGGGACCGAGCCGACCCAAGGCATCCGTCCCGCCTCCGGCACCGAGTCCACCCGTTCCACCCAGACCGAGACGAGGGCGTGATGGCACAACCGTTCAGATTGCCCCGTGGCGGCCGCGTCGACCGCACCCGCCCGATCAGCTTCGCGTTCAACGGCCGGACCATCGAGGGCTTCCACGGCGACACCGTCGCCTCCGCCCTCCTCGCCAACGGCGTCCACCTCGTCGGGCGCTCGTTCAAGTATCACCGCCCGCGCGGCATCCTGAGCCATGGCTCCGACGAGCCGAGCGCCCTGCTCTCGGTGGATCGCGGCCCCGGCCGGATCGACCCGAACAACCGCGCCTCCGTGGTCGAAGCCCGCAACGGCCTCAAGACCCATTCGCAGAACCACTGGCCGTCCCTCGACTTCGACGTCGGCGCAGTGAACGACCTGCTGTCGCCGGTCTTCGTGGCGGGGTTCTACTACAAGACCTTCATGTGGCCGCGCAAATTCTGGGACAAGGTCTACGAGCCGATCATCCGGGGGGCCGCCGGGCTCGGCAAGGCGCCCGTGGAGGCCGATCCCGACCGCTACGCCAACCGCCACGCCCATTGCGACGTCCTCGTGGTCGGCGCCGGGCCGACGGGCCTCGCCGCCGCCCTGGCCGCCGCCAAGACCGGCGTGCGGGTGATCCTCGCCGACGAGGGGCCGGAGCCCGGCGGTTCGCTCCTGCACGACGTCACCTCGGAGATCGACGGGCGCCCGGCGGCCGAATGGCTCGCCGCGACCCTGGCCGACCTCGATGCCCGCGAGAACGTGATCCTGCTGCCCCGCACCACGGTGTTCGGCTACTACAACCACAACCACGTCGCCCTCACCGAGCGGGTCACCGACCACGTGTCCGGCGCCACCGGCGGGGCGCCGCGCGAGCGCCTCTGGCAGGTGCGCGCCGCCGAGGTCGTCCTCGCGGGCGGTTCGCACGAGCGGCCCCTGGTGTTCGCCGACAACGACCGCCCCGGCATCCTGCTGGCCGAGAGCGTGCGCGTCTTCATCAACCGCTACGGCGTGGCGCCGGGCCGGCAGATCGTCTTCGCCACGAGCGGCGCCTCGGCCTACACCTGCGCCCAGGACGCCAAGGCGGCGGGGCTCGACGTCACCCTCGTCGACCTCAGGACCGAATCCGAATGCGGACCGGAGTTGGGGCGCCTGCGCGCCGCCGGCGTCACGGTTCTGACCGGCCACACCGTGGTCGGCTCGAAGGGCCGCAAGCGCGTCACGGGGTTGCTCGTGGCGCCTGTCGGGAGCGACGGCCGGTGCGGCGGCCGTCGCCTTCTTCCCTGCGACTGTGTCGGCATGTCGGGCGGCTGGACGCCCGCCGTGCACCTGTTCTCGCAGTCGCGCGGCAAGCTCGCCTACGACGGGGATCGCGACGCCTTCCTGCCCTCGGTCTCGGCCCAGGCCGAGCGGTCGGCCGGCGCGGCGAACGGCGCCTACGATCTCGCGGCCTGCCTCGCCGAGGGCTATGCGGCGGGTGCGGCGGCGGCGGCCTCCGAGGAGCGGCAGAGCTTCACCGCGACGCCGACCGCCACAGGCTTCAAGCCCGTGCGCATCATGCCGACGGATGCCGACCCGACGAAGCAGCGCGCCTTCGTGGATTTCCAGAACGACGTCACCGCCAAGGACATCAAGCTCGCCGTGCGCGAAGGCTTCCAGTCCATCGAGCACGTCAAGCGCTACACCACCACCGGCATGGCGACGGACCAGGGCAAGACCTCGAACATGAACGCACTCGGCATCGTCGCCGGGCAGCTCGACAAGTCCCTGCCCGGCGTCGGCACCACGACGTTCCGTCCGCCCTATACGCCCGTGACCTTCGGCGCCCTCGTGGGCCCGGCCCGTCACGCCCTGTTCGATCCCATCCGCACCACGCCGATCCACGAATGGGCCGAGCGCCAGGGCGCGAAGTTCGAGAACGTCGCCCTGTGGCGCCGGGCCTGGTACTTCCCGAGGGGCAGCGAGGACCTGCACGCGGCGGTTGCCCGCGAATGCAAGGCCGTGCGCGAGGGCGTTGGCATCTTCGATGCTTCGACGCTGGGCAAGATCGAAGTGGTCGGTCCCGATGCGGCCGAGTTCATGAACCGCCTCTACGTCAATCCGTGGCTGAAGCTCGAGCCCGGCCGCTGCCGCTACGGCCTGATGCTGAAGGAGGACGGCTACATCCTCGACGACGGCGTCGTGGCTCGCGTGTCGCAGGATTGCTTCCACGTCACCACCACCACGGGCGGGGCCGCCCGGGTGCTGGGGCACATGGAAGATTACCTGCAGACGGAGTGGCCGGAGCTCGAGGTGTTCCTCACCTCGACCACGGAGCAATGGGCGGTGATCGCCCTGCAGGGTCCGAAGGCCCGCGCGGTGATCGCCCCCCTGGTCGACGGCATCGACCTGTCGCCGGAGGCGTTCCCCCACATGGCTATGCGGACGGGCACCATCTGCGGCGTGCCGACCCGGCTGTTCCGCGTCTCGTTCACGGGTGAACTCGGCTTCGAGATCAACGTGCCGTCCGATCAGGCGGCCGCCGTCTGGGAAGCGATCTTCGCGGAAGGGCAGCCCCACGGGATCACCCCGTACGGCACCGAGACGATGCACGTCCTGCGTGCCGAGAAGGGCTACATCATCGTCGGCCAGGAGACGGACGGCACGGTGACGCCGGACGATGTCGGCCTCGCCGGCATGATCGCCAAGGCGAAGAAGGACTTCGTCGGCAAGCGCTCGCTCGCCCGGCCCGACGTGGTCGCGTCAGGCCGCAAGCAACTCGTCGGTTTGGTTACGGCGGACCCGAAACTGATCCTCGACGAGGGCGCCCAGATCGTCTCCGACACCAACCAGCCGATCCCCATGCGGATGCTCGGCCACGTCACGTCGAGTTACTGGAGCCCGAATTGCGGTCGCTCCATCGCCATGGCCCTCGTGGCGGACGGGCGGCTCCTCATGGGCGGCACCCTCCACGTCACGACGCCGGACGGCTTCACCGCCGTCACCGTGGTAGACCCCGTCTTCTTCGATCCCAAGGGAGAGCGCATCAATGCTTGAGGTTCGTTATCGCACCGCCCGCACGCGTCCCCTCGCCCGGGCGGCACTCCCCGCCGCCCTCGATCCCGGCGTCACCATCCGACCGGCCGGTGCCGAGGCGCGCTTCTCCCTCCGGGTCCGCAAGGCCGCCGGGACAGTGGCGGGCCTGCCCCTCGACGGCGCCATCAACAGCCTGGCGGGCGACGCCGCCCGCTGGATCGCCCGCCTCGGCCCGGACGAGTGGCTGATCGGCACGAGCGAGACCGACGCCGATGCCCTCGCGGCCGCCATCGCGACCGATCTCGGCGGCACGGCCCATGCCCTCGTGGACGTCTCCCACCGCAATGTCGGCATCGATGTCGGCGGCGCGAAAGCCGCGATCCTGCTCAATGCCGGTTGCCCCCTCGACCTCGGCGACGCCGGCTTTCCGGGCGGCAGCGCGACGCGCACCCTGTTGGGCAAGGCCGAGATCGTGCTGATCCGCTGGCCGGGCGCGACCCCGCACTACCGGGTCGAGTGCTGGCGCTCGTTCTCCGCTTACGTGCACGCCTTCCTGGTGGAGGCCGCCCTCGGGACCGCTTCGGCCGCAAAAGCCGCCGCGTGATGATCAGCGCCTTCGATCTGTTCAAGATCGGGATCGGACCGTCGAGTTCGCACACGATCGGCCCCATGGTCGCCGCGCGTCGCTTCCGCGAGCGCGTCGCCCGCCTCGACGGGGTGGCGCGGGTGAAGGCCGAAATCTTCGGCTCCCTCGCCTGGACCGGGCGTGGACACGGCACCGACGTGGCGATCTTCCTCGGCCTGCTCGGACACGAGCCGGCCACCGTCGATCCGGACCAGGTGGCGGACTACACGCGAGGACTGGCCGAGAGCGGTACGATCGGTCTGGCCGGCCTCGCGTTCGACCCCGAGCGGGATCTCGTCTTCAACTTCACCGAGATCCTGCCGCGCCACACCAACGGCATGCGGTTCCGGGCCTTGGACGGTGAGGGAACGGTCCGCGACGAGATGGTCTGCTACTCCATCGGCGGCGGATTCGTCGAGACCGAGGGCGAGACCCTCGACGGCGGCGCCGACGCCGTGGCGGTGCCGTATCCGTTCGACAGCGGCGCCGACCTCCTGCGGGTCTGCGACGAGAGCGGCCTCGGCATCGCCGAGATCCAGATGGCCAACGAGCGCGCCCTGCGTTCGGAAGCGGACATCAACGCCGGGCTCGATGCGATCCGCGACGCGATGCTGGCCTGCATCGCACGGGGCCTGCGCAAGGACGGCGAGTTGCCGGGCAGCCTCAAGGTTCGCCGCCGGGCCAAGCGCCTGCACGAGACCCTGGACGCCTCGCGCCTGAGCAACAGCCGGCCGGCCCACCAGATCATGGACTGGATCAGCCTGTTCGCCCTGGCGGTGAACGAGGAGAATGCCTCGGGCGGTCGCATCGTCACGGCACCGACCAACGGCGCCGCCGGCATCGTCCCGGCGGTTCTGCGCTACATCGTCGACTTCTGCCCCGAATGGTCGGACCAGCGCGGGCGCGACTATCTGCTCGTCGCCACCGCCATCGGCGGCCTGATCAAGCGCCGGGCCTCGATTTCCGGCGCCGAGGTCGGGTGCCAGGGCGAGGTCGGTTCGGCCGCCGCCATGGCCGCGGCCGGCCTCGCGGCGGTGCTCGGCGGCGATGCCCGCCAGATCGAGAACGCCGCCGAGATCGCCATGGAGCATCATCTCGGCATGACCTGCGACCCCATCGGCGGCCTCGTCCAGATTCCGTGCATCGAGCGCAACGCGTTCGGGGCCAACAAGGCGGTGGCCGCCGCCTCCCTGGCGCTCCACGGTGACGGCCTGCATTTCGTCACCTTTGATCAGGTGATCGAAACCATGCGCCAGACCGGTGCCGACATGCAGGACAAATACAAGGAGACCTCCCTGGGCGGTCTCGCGGTCAACGTCACGGCCTGCTGAGCGTTTCGGCGCGAACGAACACGCCCGGCGTCATGGAACGCCGGGCCGTTGCGTGTGCGTGAGGCCGAGATGCGAACGGGGTCGATGTAACGTCCCCTCGTGTTCGACGGACCGGAAAAGAGGCCGCTCATGCCGCCTCGCCTGACTCCACCCATCGTTACCGCTGCGCCGCAGGCCAATCCGGCATGCCGAGCCGCCGACAGCGTCGAACATGATCCCCCATGCGTTTCCGAATCCCGAGTTCCGCTGCGCGGACCCGGGATGACGCGGTGGTCGAGATCCTCCGGCAGGCCCGCATCACCTCTGCAACCGCTCTGCCTGGTACGGCGTCCGCTTGATCCAAGCGGTCGCTGGATCAGCAAAACCGCACGGCGCCTGAGGACAAACGAACTCCGCCATTCCGAAGGAATCAATCGGAGTTCGTATGAGGGAACGCCTCGTGCGAAACCGGATCCGCGTCGCTCCCATCGTGGCTGCGCACATGGTTCCGACCGTAGCGGCATACCCCCCGTCTCGGAGCGCGACGAGTGCACTGCAAAACGGCAGGGTGCCCACGTTGGCTACAATTTGCTCCATCCATGTGCGCGATGCGGATCAGCCCCTCGAAAGCGGCGAATCTCCCGCACCGCAACAAATGCCATACCTCTCCCCACAGCGCAGTCGTCCTCAAGACGAGCGGCGACGGGTTCGAGGTTAACAAGATGTTTCGTCAGTTCATCGTGCGTATCGCCACGTATTTCCGCGCACAGGCCACCGAGCGGGCGCTGCAGGGTCTGAGCGATGAAGCGCTCGCCGATATCGGCCTCCTCCGCGCCGACATCGCCAAGCTCGGTGTGCCGGCCGCCCCGGTCCGCGCGACGACGGCCGCCGCGCGCCCCGTCTTCTCCGGCCCCCTGTTTCCCGCCTCCGGCCTGCAGGCCGCCTGATCCGATCGGCCCATGGGGGCCAAGGCGATCCAGACATGAAAAGGGCTTGCGCGGTCGGGAAGACCACGCAAGCCCTTTTCGTCTGTGAAGGCCCGGTCAGGCGACGGAGGTTTCCGGAGTCGCACTCGGCAGGGCAAAGGTCTGCGGCGCGTGTCCTTCGGCCCGCAGAACCTCGACGAGGTCGTTCGGGACGAGGTTCAGGGTCCGGGTGCTCACGAGGGGGTGCACGTTGATCCGCGTCTCGGCGAGCAAACTGTCCTGCAGGAAGATCTTCACGCCCTCGGGGGCCGCGTTGAGGGCGGCGAGCGGCGAGACAGCCCCGCTCTCGACGCCGAGTACCTCGCCGAGCGCCTCGGCACTCGCGAAGGACAGCCCGCCGCGCGCGCCCAGCACGGCCCGGAACGCCTTGAGGTCGACGGCGGCATCGTGCTGGAGCGTGACGAGGAAGTAGGTCTTCTTCCCGTCACGCAGGAACAGGTTCTTGGTATGGGCTCCGGCGATGTCGCCGCACACGGCCATCATCGCTTCCACGGTCAGAACCTGCGGATGCTCGTAGAGCTTGTAGGCGACGCCGCGCTCGCGCAGCCGGGTGAGGAGATCGTCGGACGTCAGGGCCATGGGGCTCCCTCTTGGAGTGAATCGGACGGCGAAGCGTCACGCGCTCGGCGGTGGGGCGAGAACGCCGATCTGGCGCAGATGGCTCAGGATCTCACGGGCGGCGTCCTCGGGATCGGGACCGACGAGGAGGCGGCCGCTCGCCGCCGTGCCGGCCTCCCCCGTCGCCGCTTTCAGGCGTTCTGCGGCCGAACCGCCCGTGGGGGCACCCTTCACGAGCTTAGGGCGACGGCGATAGGGACGCTCCTCGAGGGCAAGTCCCTCCCCCCCGGCCGTCACGGGGCCGGATTCCAGGCGCGCGAGGGTGCCGCGCCGGGCTTGGCCATAGGCATAGGCGAAGGGCGGCGGCGCGTCCGGGTGGACCGTCACCACCAGGGGACCGCGCGCCACGACCCGCCGCAGGACGCCACGACCGAGGCTCTGGTCGAGGCTGACGGTGCCGGCGGCGTCACCGGCCGCCAGTGCAACCACGTCGGCGATCAAGGGCAGGCCGAGGGCCTCGGCGAGGGCGTAGGGCACGAGTCCGCTCTCGTCGCCGCCCTGTCCGCGCCGTCCGGCCAGGATGAGGTCGGGCGCCATGGCGGCGAGGCGCGCGGCAAGCGCCGGCACGGGGTCCGCCCCTTCGGGCAACGCGAGATGCTCCGCCTGCGTCAGCCCCCGGCCGAGGGCTTGGCGCAGGGCTTCCGGATCCGGCCCGGCATGAAAACCGAATGTCCGACCGCCGACGCTCCGGGCGAGGTCTGCGGCGAGGCGGATCGCCTGCGCATCGAGCCGCGCCAGCACCGTGGCGTCGGAGACCGGATGCCGGCCGGAGGCGACGAGAACCGCGAGCTTCACGGGGCCTCTCCCATGCCGTTGGCCTCCGCCGCGAGGCGCCGCAGCAGGGCGTCCATCACCGGCTGCGCATCCGCCACGATGGCGAGGCCGGCCCGTTCGATCATCGCGGCGTGGAGGTCGGTGTTCACTGCCACCACGTGCTCACAGCCCGCGACGCCCTGGAGATGCTGCGGCGCACCGGAGATGCCGAGGGCGAAGTAGCAGGTGGCGGCCAGCACCGTGCCGGAGGCGCCGACCTGGGTCTGGCGTGGCATCAGGCCGGCATCGCACAGGACGCGGCTGGCCCCCGGTGTCGCCCGCAGCGCCGTGACGAGGTGCCGGAAGGTATCGAGGTCGCGAATGCCATTGCCGGCCGCCGTGACGAAGTCGGCAAGCGTCAGCGGCACCGTGGCGGGATCGGCCGGAATGCGCGTCGCCGAGAGAATCGGTCCCGCCGGCACGGCGACCGGCGTGGCGTCGACGGCGAGGGGCCGCGCCTCGCGCGGTGGGCCGCCGTATTCGGCGACGGCGTCGGGCGCCACCGTGGTGAGGAGGCCGGGGACCGCGCGCTGTTCGACACGGCGCCCCCGCGCCGGACGGATCACGCCGTTGGCGGCCACGACCTCGGCATTGGAGAACAGGGGCGCGCCCATCCGCGCCGCGACCCGGCGGGCGAGGTCGCCGCCGTCGAGGGATTCGGGGAACAGGACGTGGCGCGCATCGAGAGCCGCGAGGGCGGCAGCGAGGCGGCCGGCCCGCGCGGCGGGATCGTATCCCGCCACCTCGTCGCCGAACCGGATCCAGCGGTCGGCCCCCGCAGGGCCGATGCCTTCGCAGGCTTCGGGAGCGAGAATCACCACGCCGCCCTCGCGTCCGGCCAGCGCCCGGGCGGCCCCGAGAACCTGGCGGTCATGGGCCGAGAGGCGTCCCCCGGCAGCGTCCGGGACCACGGCGACGAGGAAGGCGGGCGCCTCGACGACGAGGATCTTCGGCGGTGCGGCTTCGGCAACCGCCATCGGACGGGCGGCGACGGCCGGCCCCTCCCCGCGCGACACGTGCCCGATCTCGTAGCGGGGCCTCGCCCCCCCGGCGACGCGCTGGCCCGCGCGCTCGGCGCGGGGATCGCGGCGCGGTCGGCCGCCGGTCGCGCGCTGGGTACGGTCGTAGCGGGGGCGCGGCGAGGTCCCGTCCGGATTGGCGACCTGCTGGGCCGCCCGCTCGGCGCGCGGGTCGCGACGAAGTCGGCTCATCGTTCGGCCTCCACGGACTGGAGCAGCAACTCTGCGATATCGCGGATCTCGGCCTTCCGGTCGGGCACGCCTTCCAGCATCGCCGTGCAGGACGGGCAGGCCACGGCGACGATGCCGGCGCCGGTCTCGGCCGCCTGGGCCATGCGCAGGTCTGGAATTCGCCGCTCCCCCGGCACGTCGCTCACGGGCGCGCCGCCGCCGCCGCCGCAGCACATGGCCCGGCGTCCCGAACGGCCCATCTCCACCCGCGACACTCCGATGGCGTCGAGGACGGCGCGGGGCGCCTCGGTCTCTCCGTTGTAGCGGGCGAGGTAGCAGGGGTCGTGATAGGTGACCGAAAGGTCGTCGAGGCGATTGGGGGTGAGTTTCCCGGCCCGGATGAGTTCGAGCAGGAAGGCGGTGTGGTGCATCACCGTATAGTGCCCGCCAAACGCCGGATATTCGTTGCGCAGGGCGTGCAGCGCATGCGGATCGGCGGTGACGATCCGGCCGAACCGGTGGCGGGCGAGGGTCGCGATATTGGCCTTGGCGAGCACCTGGAACGTCGCCTCGTCACCGAGCCGCCGGGCGAGGTCGCCGGTGTCGCGCTCCTCCGGCCCGAGCACGGCGAAATCGACATTCGCTCGGCGCAGGAGCCGGACCAGGGCCCGCAGGGTGCGGCCGTAGCGCAGATCGTAGGCGCCCTCGCCGAGCCAGAGCAGCACGTCGGCGCCGTCGCGCCCACCGAGCACGGGCAGATCGAGGCCGGCGGCGAAATCGGTCCGTGCGGAGAGCGGGCGTCCGCCGGGTTCGCCGGCCTGGGCGAGCTCCGTCACGGGGCCGACCGCCTTCTCGGGCAGCGCCCCCTGTTCCAGGGTCTGGTGGCGGCGCAGGGACACGACGGCATCGACATGCTCGATCATCATCGGGCATTCCTCGACGCAGGCGCGGCAGGTGGTGCAGGACCACAGGGTGTCGGGATGGATGCGCGCGTCCGGCCCGATCAGCCGGGCCAGCGGCCCGCGCTCGCCCTCGGCGGCGCGACCGCCCGGATAGGGATTGCCGGCGTAGGCGGGCTCGGACGGGGACAGGCCCGCGACCAGATCCTGGATCAGCCGCTTCGGGTTGAGGGGCTGGCCGGCGGCGAAGGCCGGGCAGGCGATCTCGCAGCGGCCGCAGCTGACGCAGGCATCGTAGGAGAGCAGCCGGTTCCAGGTGAAATCCGCCGGCATCTCCGAGCCGAGGCGGGGCGCGTCGAGATCGAGGGGCTGGAGCGCCGTGTCGGGACGGCCCTCGAAGCGACCCGGCCGGGGATGGGCGACGAGGTGCAGGGCGCCGGCGGCGGCGTGGCGCATGGGGCCGTGCCGCACCTCGAAGGCGAGGCCGAGGCCGCCGGCCGCCGCGAGCAGGAGGGCCAGGAGCGCGAGGACGTCGCCCCCGCCCCCGAAGGCGAGGAGCAGGGCCGTGACGGTGCCGCCGACGGCGTAGGCGACGAGGAGGAAGGGGAGGATCTGGAAACGCCCGGCGGACAGGCGCTTCTGCTTGTTCGGATAGCGCCGGGCGCCGACGAGGAAGGCGCCGACCGTCATCACCGCGAAGGCGAGGGCGACGAGAATCCAGTAGATCCGCGAGCCGGCGAGCGGCGGCAGGATCGCGAGGGCGGTGAGCACCGAGGCCGCCAGCAGCCCGCCGGCCACCACGGCGTGCATCCGCGACGCGTAGGCATCGCGCGCCACGACGTGGTGGACATCGACGAGGTAGCGGCGCGGCAGCTTGGCGAGGCCGTCGAGCCACGCCACAGGGGCGGCCGCACCGGCCCGCCACAGGGCCGCGCGGCGCGACACCTGGACGAGGGCCAGGGCCGCCATGGCCCAGACGAGACCGGGAAACAGCGTGGTCAGGAGAACAGGACCGGTCATGACGAATCGTCCAGGCTCAGGCGTTACGGCCGGTGCTGTGCGCGGGGAAAGGATGCCGCCTCGTACGAACTCCGTTCGATCCCTTCAGGATGACGGAGTTCTGTTTCGCTCGAGCGCCGCGCGGGCTTGCTGATACGACGACCGCTTCGATCATGCGGATGTCAGATCAGATGTCCTTGCACAGGCGCAGGGCGTCGTAGATCGCCGCGTGGATGTTGCGGCCCGCCACGGCGTCGCCGATGCGGTAGAGGGCGTAGCCGCCGGACAGGTCGTAGGGCTGCGGCTCGCCGCGCAGGAGCGCGTCGTGGTCGATCTGGCCGCGATTGATCGAAGCCGCCTTCAGGCCGCGATACAGCCCGTCGACGGGCAGCGTGCCGTGATCGACGACGATGCGGTCGACGAGACGCTCTTCTTCCGCATCCGTCATGGTGTTGCGCAGGGCGGCGACGAAGCGGTTGCCCTCGGGGTAGATCTCGATGAGCTCCATGTTCGGCGTCATCACCACGCCGAGCTTGTAGAGTTCGCGCAGGTGGATCGGCTGGTTGGTGGTGCCGACCTCCTCCGCCACCATGCGGTCGTGGGTGGCGATCTCCACGAGGCAGCCGCGCTTGGCGAGATGCTCGGCCACGGACGAGGCGTTGTGCTGGCCCATCTCGTCGTAGAGCAGCACCGAACCCGTCGGCTCCACGGCGCCGGTGAGCACCTCGGTCGTGGTCACGGCGAACTGCTCGGCGCCCTTGGCGTGGCCGCGGAACGGCGTGCCGCCCGTGGCCACGATCACCACGTCGGGCTTCTCGGCCAGCACCGCACCTTCCGTGGCCTCGGTGTTGAAGCGCAGGTCCACCCCGAGCTTCGTGACCTGGGACACAAGCCAGCGGGTGATGCCCGACATCGCCTCGCGCCAGCCCGCTTTCGCCGCGATGGAGATCTGGCCGCCGGCCTGCGGTCCCTTCTCGAACAAAACCACGGCATGGCCGCGCTCGGCGCAGACGCGGGCCGCCTCGAGCCCCCCCGGACCGGCGCCGATCACCACGATCCGGCGGCGGACATCCGCCTTGCGGATATCGTGCGGCATGGTGGCCTCGCGGCCCGTGGCGGCGTTCTGGATGCACAGGGCGTCGCCGCCGACATAGATCCGGTCGATGCAGTAGCCCGCGCCGACACATTGCCGAATGTCGTCGGCCCGGCCTTCGGACAGCTTCTTCACGAGGTGCGGATCGGCGATATGGGCGCGGGTCATCGCCACCATGTCGACATGCCCCTCCGCCACGGCGCGGGCAGCGGTGGCGAGATCCGTCACGCGCTGGGCGTGGAACACCGGCACGTCGACCTCGCGCTTGATAGCGCTCGGCAGGAACAGGAACGGCGCCACCGGGAACGACATGTTGGGCAACGAGATCGCATGGGCGATGTGGTCCCGCGCCTGGCCGCCGAGCACGTTGAGGAAGTCGACGAGGCCGCGCTTGGCGTATTCGGCCGCGATGGCGACGCAATCCTCCTGGGACAGGCCGTCCGCGATCATCTCGTCGCCCGACATGCGGATGCCGATGACGTAATCGTCGCCGACTTCCGTGCGCATCGCTTCCAGCACCTCGATGCCGAAGCGCATCCGGTTCTCCAGGCTGCCGCCGTACTTGTCGGTGCGCTGGTTGACGGAGGGCGACCAGAACTGGTCGATGAGGTGGCCGTGGGCCGCGGAGACCTCGCAGCCGTCGAGCCCGCCTTCCTTGCAGCGGCGCGCGGCCTGCGCGAAGCTCTTCACGATCCGGGCGATATCCTCCTCCTCGATCTCCTTCGGAACCGTGCGGGAGGCGGGCTCGCGCCGGGGCGAGGGCGAGACGGTGGGGAGCCAATGCTCGGTGTCCCACTTGGTGCGCCGGCCCATGTGGGTGAGTTGGATCATCAGCTTGCCGCCGTATCCGTGCACCCGGTCGGCGAATTGCCGGAAGAACGGGATCACCGAATCGTCCGCCACGGAAATCTGGTTCCAGGGCGCGGCCGGGCTGTCCGGGGCGACGGAGGAGGAACCACCGAACATGGTCAGCCCGATGCCGCCCCTCGCCTTCTCGGCGTGATAGAGCTGGTAACGCTCCTGGGGCTTGCCGTCGCGGCCGTAGCCGGGCGCATGGCTCGTGGACATCACCCGGTTGCGGATGGTGAGGCCCTTGATGGTCAGGGGTTTCAGAAGCGCGTCGGCATTGGCGATCAAGGGACGACTCCCGAAGGCAGGGATGCGGGCTTGTGGTCAGGGGCTGGCCGGCATGGCCGGCCGCAGGCCGTCAGCGCTCGATGACGAGGTCGCTCGTCGGCTTCGAACAGCAGAGCAGGGCCATGCCGGCATCGATCTCGCGCTGGCGGATGCCGCCGGCATGGGCCATGGACACGGTGCCGGCGGTGATCTTGGACTTGCAGGTTCCGCACAAGCCCTTGGCGCAGGACGAGGGCAGGCGGATCCCGGCCTTGCGGGCGGCGTCCAGCACCGTCGTGTCCTCGGGGCATTCGAGCACCCGGCGGGTCTTCGCGAACTCCACCCGGAAGGTGCGCACGGCAGGAGCAGCACCGGCGTCCGCGTCCTTCGTGTCGAGTTCCCTGGCCGCGTCCGAGGCGGCCTCCTGCTCGGCTTGCGGCAAGGCCCCGAAATCGAAGCTTTCCTCGTGGTGCCGGGCCATATCGAACCCGGCTTGCGCCAGCATCGCCCGGACGGCGTCCATGTACGGCTTGGGACCGCAGACGAAGACCTCGCGCTCGCGGAAATCCGGCACGGCTTCGCGCAGGATGTCGAGGGACAGGCGGCCCTTGAAGCCGGCCCAGGCCTCGGCGGGCGAATCGGTCTCGCACACCGCGTGGACGCGGAACGCCGGATCGAGGCGGGCCATGGTGTCGAGTTCGCCCCGGAACACGATGTCGGCGGGGCTGCGGGCCGAATGGACGAACGCCACGTCGCGGTTAGCCCCGAGGTCGTGGAAGGTGCGGGCCATGGACATCATCGGGGTGATGCCGCTGCCGCCCGACAGGAGCAGGTACTTGGCTGCCGGATGGCTGAAGCACGAGAACTCCCCCATGGGACCGAGGGCCCGCACGGTATCGCCGGCCTTCAGGGTGTCGTGCAGCCAGTTCGAGACCGGACCACCCGGCACGCGCTTGACCGTGAACGAGACCGTGTGCGGCCGCGTCGGCGCAGAGGAGACCGTGTAGCAGCGGTGGATCGTCTCGCCGCCGATCTCGAACGAAAAGGTCAGGAACTGACCCGGGGCGTAGGCGAACAGCCGGGGCTCCCGGGGGGCGAGCACGAAGGTCTTCACGTCGTGCGTCTCGTCGCGTACGGCGACACACACGAGGGCGTCGTCGGCTTCCGCATCCCAGGGCGCGGAAGCCACGAGGCGCGCGGCGGCCGGCTCGGCCGAGACAGGAGCCGACGACACGCTCAGCGCCCGAGATGCGCGGCCATGCGGCCGACATACCAGTTGCAGAACTTCTCCACGAGCATCTCGGTGTTGGGCGAGTAGGGGCCCGGCTCGTAGGCGGGGCTCTGGATGCCCTGATGACAGATACCGACGAGTTCGCTGTCCTGGTCGTTGGTGGCTTCCCAGACGGCGGTCAGGTTGGCGAGGTCGTAATCGACCCCCTCGACGGCATCCTTGTGCACCAGCCACTTCGTGCGCAGCAGCGAACGCTCGGCATCGAGCGGCAGCACCGAGAAGGTGACGATGTGGTCGCCGAGGAAGTGGTGCCAGGAATTCGGCTGCGTCCAGACCGACAGACCGCCGAGCTTCGCGTTCGTGAAATCGCCCAGCAGCTTCCTGCACGCGGCCTTGGTGTCGATGGTGTGGGACTCGCCTTCACCGTCCAGCGGCAGGCGCTCCGTGCGGAAGCCCGTGATCATGGTGTCGAGCTCGTCGATCTCCCGCGACGGCAGGCCCTCGGCCTCCCACTCCGTGTGGCGGGTCTTGAGCAGGCAGCCGTAGCGCTCGGCGTTCGCCCGGTCGTGCTCGTCCATCTCCTCCGGCGCGAAGCCGAAGCCATAGGCGAACAGCGGCACGGTGAGCTCGGGGTGGTTCGCCCCGCAATGGTAGCACTCGCGGTTGTTCTCCATGGTGAGCTTCCAGTTGCCCGGCTCGACGATGTCCTTCTGGAAGGCCACCTTCGTCTCGCGCACGTTGTGCGGCGCGATGTAGGGGCCGAGGCGGGCAGCCATCTCCTCGAAGTCGGCCGGCGCTTCGTCGGCGAGACAGATGAACAGCAGACCCTCGAGGGAGCGGATGTGGACCGGCTTCAGGCCGTGGCAGCCTTGCTTGAAATCGGGCCCCATATGCTCGGCGTGGATGAGGTTTCCGGTGAGGTCGTAGGTCCAGGAATGGTAACGGCACACGAGGTTGCCGACCGTGGACTTCTCCTCGTGCACGAGGCGGGCGCCGCGATGGCGGCAGACGTTGTGGAAGGCCCGGATCTCGTTGTCGTCGTCGCGCACGATGGCGACGGAGGTCTTGCCGATGTCCACGACCATGACGTCACCGGCCTCCGGCACGTCGGGTTCGACGCCGACATAGATCCAGTGACGGCCGAAGATGACCTGCATATCGGCCTCGAAGATTTCGGGGCTGAGATAGAAGGGCGCCGGCAGCGTGTAACCACGACGGCGCTCGCGAAGGAGATGCTGCAGCGGGGTCGGCGTTACGTCGAGCATAGGGCCTCCGAAGCCGTATTGGACAACCCAACTATCGCCGCCGGGCGGTGAGCCCGCTGCCACGCCAGCGACACTCGCTTGGTCCAAGGCGACGTGCGGGCCGTCCGGGTTCCGGCCGCCTCCGGAATGTCCCGACGCGCCTCTCCGGCGTGCAGCGTACGGGTCTGACCTGGCCTGCCCGATCCGCTCGCCCGGCTCGGATGTCCGCGCCAGCCCCGCCTCATCCCGACGAACGACGCCGACGCGGACATCGACGACGCGGCAATGCCGACGTGAAAATTCCTCGCGCCGCAGGGATTTGCGAGAGGCAGGGCACCGCCTCGCATTGACAGACCGCGCTGCGTCGTGAACCCATCCGTCCCCGACCGCCCCCGCTCCCTCGGGCGGCCACCACCCTGGACCCAACCGTTCGATGAACCCGACCTACCGCAGGGAGGAGGCCGCGCGACTTCGCTCGTTGGAGCGTTATCGTCTTCTCGACACGCCCCGGGAGATGGATTTCGACGAGATCGCGGAGGCCGCCGCGGAGCTGTGCGGAACCCCCATCGCGGTGGTCAACCTCATCGGCGACGGGCGCCAGTTCTTCAAGGCCGAGGTCGGTCTCGGAGTGCGCGAGACGCCCCTGGAACATTCGTTCTGTCGGCAAGCCCTGCTCCAGGAGGATTTCCTCTGCGTGCCGGACGCGACGCGCGACCCACGCTTCGAGGGCAATCCCCTCGTCATCGGCGAGCCCGGCCTGCGCTTCTATGCCGGGGCCTTGCTGAAGACGGCCGAGGGACACCCCCTCGGCACCGTCTGCGTCCTCGATACCCAACCCCAGACCCTGACGGAGCGTCAGCGCAAGGGCCTGATGCGGCTCGCCCGTCAGACCATGGCGCAGATGGAGCTGCGCCGGTCTCTTCGGGAACAGGCGGAGCAGCGCCTGCTCCACGAGCGCATCCTCGACAGTGCCGTCGACCACGCCATCGTCGCCACCGATCCCGAAGGCCGTGTGACCCGCTGGAATATCGGCGCCGAACAGATCCTGGGTTGGACCGAGGCGGAGATGCTGGGTCGGTCCATCGCGGCGTTCCTCACGCCCGAGGACCGGGCCGACGGGCGGCTGGAGGTGGAGATGGACCTCGCCCTGGCGCAGGGCAGCACGCCGGACCAGCGCTGGTACCTGCGCAAGGACGGCCGTCGCTTCTGGGCCTCCGGCGAGTTGATGCCCCTGCGCACCGAGCACGGTGAAACCATCGGATTCCTCAAGATCCTGCGCGACCGCACGGATGAGCGCGCCGCCAGCGCCGCCCTCCGGGCCAGCGAGCTGCGCTACCGCTCCCTCGTCGAGGTCAGTCCGCAGGTGGTCTGGTTCGGCGATGCCGACGGCACGGTCACCTTCCGGAATGCCTACTGGTACGCCTTCACCGGGCGATCGCCTGACGAAACCGGTGAGGAGAGCTGGATGGGGGCGATTCATCCCGATCATCGGGATGCGACCCGCACCGCGTGGTTCGCCGCCGTCGCATCGGGCATGCCCTACGAGGTTGAGTTCCCCTTGCGCCGGGCGGACGGGCAATACCGCTGGTTCCTGTCGCGGGCGCAACCGGTGCGGAACGAAGCCGGCGCCGTCGCGAGCTGGATCGGCACGTCCCTCGATATCCACGACCGCCGTCAGGCCGAGGATGACCTCCTCCGGACGCGGGAGCAATTGCGACTCGCCGTGGAAGCGACGGGCACCGGTATCTTCGACTACGACCTCGTCGCGGACGAGCTGATCTGGGATACGCGCACGCGCTCGTTCTTCGGCCTGGGGCCGGAGGCCGCCGTCGACCTCGGGGTCTACCTGTCTCGCCTGCACCCGGACGACAGGGAGCGAGCCGAAACGGCAGTGGCCCGTGCCCTCGAACCGGCCGGTGACGGCACCTACGACATCGCCTACCGCACCGTCGCCCCGGAGGACGGTGTCGAGCGATGGGTGTCCGCCACGGGCCAGACTCTGTTCGCGGAGGGTCGCCCCGTGCGGCTCATCGGCACCGCCCGCGATATCACCGCCAGCCGACGGGCTGAGGAAGCCCTGCGCGAGACCGAGGAACGCTACCGCCTCGCGGCGCGCGCCACCAACGACGCGATCTGGGATTGGGATCTCGTCACCAATCACGTCCTGTGGAACGAGGCCCTGCATACGGCGCACGGCCACGCCCCGGACGCCGTGATGCCGACGGGCGATTGGTGGATCGCCCAGATCCATCCCGAGGACAGGGCGCGGGTCGACGCCTCGATCCATGCGGTCATCGATGGAATCGGCACGGCCTGGACGGACGAGTACCGGTTCCGACGGGCGGACGGCAGCTACGCCGACATCCTCGATCGCGGCAACATCATCCGGGATCCGCACGGCAGGGCGATCCGGATGATCGGCGCCATGCTCGACATCAGCGCGCGCAAGCGGGCCGAGGAGCACCAGCGCCTGCTGACGGGCGAACTTCAGCACCGGGTCAAGAACACGCTGACCCTTGTCCAGGCCATGGCCAACCAGACGTTCCGCAACGTCATGGACCCGGCCGCCGCGCATGAAATCTTCTCGGCGCGTCTGATCTCCCTCGGGCGGGCTCACGACATCCTCACCCAGTCGAGTTGGACGGACGCGCCCATCGCCGAAGTGGTGGAGGGCGCGCTCTCCGTGCATCGCGGCGAGGTGGGCGAGCGCATCCGGGCGAGCGGGCCCGATATTCCCCTCGCGGCGAAACCGGCCCTTGCCCTTGCCCTCGCTCTCCACGAACTCGCCACCAACGCGGCCAAGTACGGGGCGCTCTCGAACGACGCCGGCTCGGTGGAGCTTCGCTGGAACGTGGTCCAGGTGGAAACGACGCAGCGCTTCGTGATGGTCTGGTCCGAGCGCGGCGGACCGCCGATCCTGACACAACCGTCGCGCCGTGGCTTCGGCTCGCGTCTCATCGAACGCAGCTTCACGGCGGAGGTCGGTGGCGACGTCGAGCTGACCTACGCCCCCACCGGCTTGATCTGCCGACTGGAGGTGCTTCTCGCCGCGATGCAGGAGACGGGCGACGGGCCCTGAGGGCCGAGCCCCCTCCCCTGCCGGCGTCTCGACGGTTCCACCGGGGTGCTGCCTACGGCGCGTATCGGACGCGCACACGCAAACAGGCCACGTCCTTTCGGGCGCGGCCTGTTCGGTATGGTGTGTGGGGGATCGTTTCGCGGGAATGGTTTGATGTGCTGTGCAGGTCTGGCGGCGACCGACTCTCCCGTGTCTTGAGACACAGTACCATGGGCGCTGGTGCGTTTAACGGCCGAGTTCGAGATGGGATCGGGTTTGGGGCACACCGCTCAA
>Ga0182226_1000025_pt1 | contig 26584 bp, 31 predicted proteins | sample G6R1MG_27_FD_129658 | JGI IMG/M metagenome (GOLD analysis project Ga0182226, IMG submission 129658) | Miscanthus phyllosphere microbial communities from Michigan, USA - G6R1_MAIN_07NOV2016_LD1 MG | ecosystem: Host-associated > Plants > Phyllosphere > Phylloplane/Leaf | place: USA: Michigan...
CCTCGACGCCGTGGTCGGGCGCTACGCCGGCACCCGCCTCGGGCGCCAGGAACTCGACGGCGAGATGATCGAGGACCGGGCCGACGCCCTCTGGACCCGCGACGGGCTGGAGGCCGGGCGCCGGCCCCGCGCACCGGAAGACCTGCGCCGCATCGTCGTCGCCGTCGATCCGCCGGCCACCTCGAAGGCCGGTGCCGATGCCTGCGGGATCGTCGCCGCCGGCCTCGCATCGTCGGGCCACGCCTACGTGCTCGCCGACGCCACCCTGGCGCGGGCGGCCCCCGAGAGCTGGGCGGCGGCGGCCCTCGCCCTCTACCATCGGCTGGCCGCCGACAGCCTCGTGGTCGAGGTCAACCAGGGCGGCGAGATGGTGACGAGCGTGCTGGCCCAAGTGGACGCTTCGGTCCCGGTGACCCCGGTGCGCGCCACCCGTGGCAAGTATCTGCGGGCCGAGCCGGTCTCGATGCTCTACGCGCAAGGCCGCGTCCACCATGTCGGCGCCCTGCCGGCGCTGGAGGACGAACTCTGCGATTTTGTATCTATGCCAAATTGTCGTGATAAAACAATACACTAGCATTGCAGCAAAGTGCCGAACATCCGTCGAACGCCCAGAGAACGTTTCGGCACCTTGTAAACGCATTTCAGCGTCAAGCGAGGCCCTCGTGCAGCCCTAGCGGGGAACTGAAGTAGGAGCCCTCAACTCCTCGGGGCTCGCCACCCGGCAGCCTTCGCCTCATCCTCCGTGCAGAACATTCGCTCACCAGACCCGGTGTCGATGACGGTCTTCTCGTAGTCCCGTGAGCCGGGCACGTGATAGATCTGGTCGCCCTTCCGGTTGATGTTGCCCTTGATCTGGCAGTTGTCTGCCGTCGCGGCGGCCGGCTTCGCGGTCGGGGCTGCGGTGGTCGGTGCGGTGACGGTTGGCCACCGCCGTGCCCTCCGCGCCATAGGCGTAGTGTTTCTCGGGTGGGTCCTGATGGCCCTGGTGATTACGGCTTTGCTGACGTGGTGGCGGCGAGCAAGCGCGGCCCCGTCACGATCTGGACGCTCGGCCAGGGCGAGCCCGTACCGCGTCACAAGCGCAATCCCCGCCGGGCCTACGACGCCGAAGGGCGGGAGATCACCCCGGCCACCGTCGCCAATTCTCGGCAAAACGGGGCGCGGGGCATCATGGTCCTATGCCGGTGCGGGCACGAAGCGACTCTGCCGTTCGACAGGTTTTCGGATGACGCGCTCATGCCGGATATCGCATTGCGACTGCGATGCTCGGCGTGCGGCGCGGGTCCGAAGGATATCGAGACGCGGCCCGATTTCATGGGGCGGGCCTTCGAAGGAACGACAGGGGCGTAACGGCCTGTGCCCCCGCCGCCCTAGCCCGCTGCCCCGCTCACGCCTATGCCGCCCCGATGGCAGCACTCACGATCATCCCCGCCGACCCGAAGCTCTGGCGCAAGGGCTTCCTCGACCTTCGGCCGAGCGTCGTGCCCTGCCCCGGCTTCACTATGGCGACCTGGGGCGCCACCCAAGCCATCGGCCTCGATTTCCTCGACAGGTGGGCGGACCAGGCGGCCGATCTGGGATGGACGACCCTGAACCTCTGGGGTGTTCATCCGGAGGCCGGGACGGTTCGTGTGGACTTCTGCGGCGCCCTGGTCCTGGGGAGCGCCATGGTGACCGAGGTCACGGCTGAGCACATCAAGTGGCAGAACGCCACATATCAGCGCGAACAGGTCGGCCGGCCGTCCGGCGCCGTGCCGATTTGGCTGTTCGGGCGGTGATGGGCGAGATCGATATCGTCGTGGGCCGCCTGCTACCGTTCGCGGCCGGGCTCGGCGTGGATGAGATCGCCCTGCGCCTGATCGTCTTGGTGGTCTGGACTGATAGCGTGAAGCGGACGGCCGAGGAGAAGACGGGCGAGGTGCGGCGGCGATTGATGCGGGCAGCGGGGGCGTAGGGGTAAGCGCTCCCGGCGAGTAACCCGCGCCCTTCGATACCTAGGCTTTAGCAGGTCACCCGAGATCATGAAGGCCATTTCAGATTGAAATATCGTGTAATCACGATATGGTCGATGAACTGAAATTCGTTAGAGGGGACCCGCATGCGCGCTATTGCTTTTCTTCTTGCGGTGTCAATCGTTCCGGCCAATGCTTCTGAAAATTTTGTTAGTTATAAATATAAAAAGCTCGCCCATTCTTCGAAGAGCTGCATTTCACCTGGTGGCGGGGGAGGATCCTACAGTCCTGGTTCTATTTTTAAATATTGTGTGCAGCCAAATGGTCCGGTTTGTACTCAGTATCGATGCCAGGTATGTGATCCTTACGGTAGCGGTTCCTGGGGCTCGGAATATTTCTGCTAATATTGTTAGAAGAGTTTCGCGCCCGCTATTGCCATACATGCCGGTCGACCATCCTGATCCAAATTTTAGACAAATTAAAGTGACTATAGTTTCTTCCAGGGGCGCCTGAAACTTCGGTGCGGCTCAAGATCGCACGAGCCCGCAGCCGATTTCCTCGAGCAGGCGAAGGTGATCCTTAGAGGAAGGTGCAGGGTGAACGGCCGGGCTGCCGAGCGATGCCAGTGCATCACTTTAACGAAAAACCCGCCACGGCGCGAGCCGGGCGGGCAAAGGTGGTTCCTCGGGGGGAAGATGCTGGGTGAACGGCTCAGCGGCCAGCCGGTTCCGGCCTACCGCCTCGCTACTCCGCCCACCACCATCCCTACCAGAAACGCCATCAGGGCATAGACGGTCGAGAGATCCTGCGGGTCGTGCGGGGTCATGCGGGCGGCGCTCCAGCCGGTAGATTGGCCCCGGTCTGGAAGAAGTCCGAAATGTACGGTCGGGTGCGCTCGAGCAGCGGGCCCACGTCAGGCCGGCTCCAAAGAAGCGTCAGGACGAGTAGCACCGCGCCGCCCAGGCCTACGCCCATGGCGATCCGATTGCGCCGGGGCACGAGGCCGTCCACTGCCCCAGGGGCGCTCACGTGCAGTACGGCGGCCACCACCGAGAGCAGACGGATCGGTGCGTAGATCTCCGAGTTCACGAACCAGGCCGGCATGCCAGCGAGCCGGAACAGCACCGCGAGGACCGCCTGCCCGTCTGTAGACAGCCAGGCGAGGACGATCCCCACGATGAGAAAGTCGGTTCGCTTCGGGTTCGAGGTGCGCAGGGCGATCCAAGCGTCGCGGCCGTAGATGTAGACCACCATGGTGGCGGCCGACGCCTGGAGAACGCCGACGGCGATGTTCATGTCGGAATTGGGCACGAACGCGTTGATGATGATGTAGCCCACGCCCACGAGGACCATGGTCAGCCAGATGATTCCGCGAATGTGTGTCGGCCGATCATCGTTGTAGATCACGGGACCTTCCCCTCTCGTGCGCTCTCGCGCTCATCCATCTGCCGCAGAGTTGCCTCGACGGTGATCCGCACGTCGCTGAGACGGCGCGCCTGCTTCCGCCGGGCGATCTTCACGGCATCCACGGACATTGCGTGCAGGGCCGTCGCTCGCTCCAAACGGTCGCAGTCATGGTCGCAGGCCGGGCACACCTTCCGGCGCACCCATCGGCGCAGGCCGTCGAGGATCATCACGAGCCTCCCCGGTGAATGGCGTCGAGGCGGTTCTTGATGTCGCCGAGATGCGATTCGGTGAGTCGGTCGCTGCCCTCGACGCGCTTCAGGGCTTCGGCCGTGAGCTTCGCGATCTCGATCTGCCCCTCGCGAACATCGTCGAGCGTCGCAGCCACCGCCGTGTTGCTGGCCGCCTGACGCTCCAAGGCTGTCGCCGACGCCCCCCGCTCCTCGATGCGGGCCGTCATGCAATCCCGCCACCCATTGAACAGGAAGCGGATAGTGAGCAGCGCGAGCGCTAGAAGACCCCACGGGCCGTAGTCCTTCAGGAGGGAAGCGAGGGCCGTGGGGTCCATCGTCTGTGCGCCTACTTCCCGCCGAGGGCGGCCTGCGCCGGGGCCAGGGTGTTGGCGGCGTTAGCGCCGTCCTCGAGCTTCAGGGTGCGGAAGATGAGTTCGGCCACGCCCTTTTCGCCGCCGGCCGCCGCCAGCACCTTGGCGGGCACCACGTCGACGGCGCGCTGCACGCCCTTGGCGATGACGGCCGAGCCGACCGGGATGGTGAGGGTCTGGCCCTTGGCCGCGCCCGCGACGGCGTTGAGGGCGTAATCGGTCACCGCCTTGGTCATCTGCTCGAGGCGGGCCTGCGTCAGCACCAGGCGCGCCCACGGGGCGACCTGATACACGGCGCGGCTCACGAGGCCGACGAGGACGGGCAGGAGGATCGCGGAGAGGAGCTGCCCGCCGGAGACGATGTATTCGCCCCACGGGATGGCGACGGTGGTGACGGCCTCGGCCGCGAAGGCATGGCTGGAGAGGGCACCGGCAAGGGCCAGCGCCACGACGAGCGTGCGGGTCATGAGGGAGCTTTCAGGTGTCAGGGTGCGCGGCGGACCCGGCCGGGCTCGGGAACTCGGATCAGGCCGCGCGGAGCGTCGGCAGGCCTGCATCGTTGGCCGGCACGTGGGCGCCGTCGCCGTAGGTGTCGTCGATCCAGCGCAGGAACCGCATCAGGAGGTTCGGCCGCGCGGTGACGGACGGCGCCACGGGCGCGATGACGGGCGTCGCCACCTCGGGGTGAAGCACGGCGATCACCGGGGCCGCGACCACGATGGGCTTCTGCGTCGTCGTCGCGCGCGGCAGAGCGACGGTGTAGGGCGTCACGAACTGTTCGGCCTCGGCCTTGCGCCGGGTGACGATCTCCGGCGGCTTGCGCCACATCAGGATCGCGTCCCGGGCGCCGGCCCTATCCCCGGCGTTGATGCGCTTGAGGAAGGTGGAGCCGAGGAACCCGGGGTTCTGTCCGGGCTTGGGGTTCGCGGTGCCGATGCCGATGTTGTAGCAGACGCTCACCAGGGCATCGAACACGTGCTGCGGCACCGGCACCTTCAGGCCCCGGTTCACCGCCGCGACGTAGCGGGCCACCGTGACGGCGAACAGGGCGTCACACTCGGCCGAGGTGATCACCATGCCGGCGGTGACGGGGCGGCCCTCGACGGTGGTGACGCCGATGCCGATGGTCCAGACGCCGACCGAATCGCGGTAGGCCTTTAGCCGGCGGCCCTCGCGGGCGATGAGCACGGCTTCGCCAATGGCGCTCAGGTCCATAATAATCTCCGCAGATCTTGGCTGTTTCGGAATTACATTGGCGCTGGTCCGGAGATCTGATACCGATCATCCAAAGCGCTTCTCGGGATTTCTATTCCCGAAGACCGAGGGGAGCATTTCGCTTCTGCGCCGGAGGTCAATCCGATGCTGTCAGCCATTGCTCTCGCTATCTTTTGTGTTGGGGCTGTGATCCCGGTGCTCGGAATCTTCTACGTTTTGCGCGCTTAGGCCGCGAGGCGGTCCAAGGCGAACCGGGCGTTGGCCACGATGCGGCCGCGGTGCTCGGCCGGGGCGCGGCCCTCGGCGAGGAGATCGAGGCAAGCGATCAGGGATTCGCGGAAGTGGCCGGACCACCACGCGCTGATGGCGAGCTCGTCGAGGAGGGCGTAGCGGTAGGCGTCGGGCTCGACGAACAGGCCGGCGGCCGGGAGCGTCAGGTGCCGGCCGAGGCTGGCGACCCGGTAGGCGTCAGCGAACCGGTCCTGCGCGCGGAGGTGGAGCGCCAGTTCGTGGATCGCCTCTGCTCTGTGCGGGCAGACCGCCATGGCGCTCTCGAACATCTTCTCGATGTAAGCGGTTGGGGCACCGAGCCTTTGCAGGATGCGGCCGGCGTTGAGCCAGGAAACGTAAATCTCCTCATCCCAGAAGCCGCCTTCAGTGCGGGCCAGATAGGTCACGAAGGCCTTTTGCAGCTCACCCGCGTCCCGCCAGCTCTGCGCGAGATAGAACGTGTACCGGGAGACGAGGAACGGATCGGTCTCCGTCTGTACGGCCTCGAACAGCACCGCCGCATCGCGGGCATAGGTCGCCGGATCGTGCCGGCGGGCGCCGTCCTGGCCGCAGATCATGGTGACGCTCGGCAGGGTTTCGCGCGGGCCGGCGCCCGCGGCCTCGGCGAACTCGTGGAGCACCCCGCGATAGCGCCAGGGCAGGCGGTTGGAGAAGATCTGCGGACGCTGGTAGCACACCGTCCCGAGGCGGATTTCGAGATCGTAGGCGTCGGCCGTGAGCGGCGGCAGGGCGAAGCCGGGGGCGATTTCCAGCACGTCGTCGGCGTCGATCACCAGCGTGTAGTCCGCCCGGTCCCGCGCGAGCGCCAGAGCCTCGCTGCGGTTCGTGGCGAAGTCCACCCACGGGCGCTCCACCACCGCGCCGGGCAGGTCCGCCAGGACCGCGGCGGCGAGGCCCTGCGTCCCGTCCGTCGAGCCGGTGTCCACGATCACCCACGTGTCGATGAGCGGCCGGACGGAGGCGAGGCAGCGGGCGATCACCGCCGCCTCGTTCTTCACGATCATGCAGAGGCAGACGGACATCCTCAGACCCCCCGCTTCGCCGCGTCGCGCCAGAACTGATCCAGCCCGGTCGCGTCCTTGCCGAACACCTGCCCGAGCAAGGGCACCAGCGGGTTGGTCCGCAAGTAGGATTTCGCCCCGGCCAGAAGCATGCGGACATCGAACAGCGCGTCCGCATCCGGGATGGCGGCAGCCACCGCATCGTCCAACGTCTTCGGCACAGCACCACGCGCAGCCCATGCCAAGGCCTCGTCGCGGGTGATGATGCCCTCAGCGGCGGCTTGGCCGGCGAACTGCCAGTCCGCGACCTCGCTCGGCACGGGTTCGGGCGGAGGCGGCGGGGCATCCGCATAGGTCACCTGCCAGCGCGGCCGATCCTCACCGACCGGGACCCGGCCCGTCTCGACCTTTCCGGCCGGCGGTGCGTCGGGCTCCGGTACGCGGTAGACCCCGGCGGCCTCGCGCTCTTCTTCCAAGGCCAGTTCCAGCCAGTTGCCCGGCCGGGAGATACCCGTCGCGTCCACGAACGGAACGCCGGGGTAGATCAGCACCCAGGCTCCGTCGATCTTGGTGGCGTAGATCATGATCAGCTCCAAGTTATGCAAGCCCAGCCTTGACCGCCTTGGGTATTGCACGAAAGGCTTGCTGGACCGCCGCCGCCGTAATTGTTGCCGCCTGCGCCACTATCATCTCGAAACGCACGTCCGCCGGCAGGAGCGACGCCAACACCATTTGGCCCTCCAGCCGCACCGCCTGCGCCGCCGTTTTGGGAGCTTTCGCCACTGACTCCTGTATCTCCTACGCCGCCGGCACCCCCTGTCGCAGTGCCGCCGGTGGAAACGCCGCCTGGATTGGCCCGCAGAAGAGTGGTCGATCCATTACTTATAGATGTTCCACTACCTTGTTGCCCCGGCCCTGCGGAGTCCACGAAAAGAGTTAGTGTAGAAATGCCTGAAACACTTACCGTTGCGCGCCTATACTCTCCGCCGCCACCGCCAGAGAACGCAACCTCGTCGTTTCGTCCGCCGCCGCCTGCGGCAATCCCTTCCAGTACAGCAGTTTTAGCTCCTGCCGGGACGGGAACGCTCCGTGTACCTGGAGCCGTGTACGTGGTGCTGTAACTTGCAAAACCCGATGCGATACCCTGCATCATCATCGCTGCCGGAAACGGGTGCATCTCAGTACCCCTTCCCGATGCCGACGAAGTCGAACTTCGGCGCGCCCGCCGTGGCGTCCACGCACAGGAAGGTCAGGACGTCTTCCTTGCCGGCCGCCGTGGTGAGCGTCGGAGCACCGGCCGCCCCCATACTGAAGCACGAGGCGTAGGACAGCGTGCGCGAGCCCGTGGTGTCCTGAGCGACCCGGAGCACGTAGGGCAGGCCCTCGATCATGCCGGTGGGCACGCCAAGCGTCCGGTTGCCGGCGAGGGTGATCTTGGCGTTGTAGCCCTGCGCCATGTTCCACGCGATCGTGGCGGCATCGGCGAGCGCCTGGAACGCGGCCGAGCCCGCAAGCGCCGAGGGTGGCGGATACTTCGCCGTGTCGGTGCCGGCGCGGACCTCATTGGCCGAGGCGGCGGTGAGCTGTGTTCCGGTCGCACCCGTCGCCCCGGTCGCGCCCGTCCCACCCGTGGCGCCTGTCGGTCCGGTGGGACCGGGGACGGTCGAGGCGGTTCCGGTTGCTCCCGTCGCCCCCGTAGGACCGGGCACCGTCGAGGCGGCCCCGGTCGGCCCCGTTCCGCCGGTTGGCCCGGTCGGGCCGGTGGCCCCCGTGGGACCGGGCACCGTGCTGGCCGCGCCCGTGGGGCCGGTCGGACCCGGCACGGTGCTGTTGGCGCCGGTCGGCCCCGTGCCACCCGTCGCGCCGGTTCCACCCGTGCCGCCAGTTGGCCCGGTCGGACCGGTCGCCCCGGTGGGTCCTGTCGCACCGGCCGCCGAGTTCAGTGTCCAGTAGGCCGAGGACCCGTTCGCCACCGGGGCGTTGCCGGTGTTGCCGTTCTGCGCCGAGACGTACGAGCCGCCTGCGAACGACACGACGTCGTTCACGGCATAGGTCGAACCGGCCGCGTAGGCCCCGCGCGGGACGAACCCGGCGGCGAGCGGCGAGGCCCCGCCCGTGATGGCGAAGGTGACGAGGGCGGTGACCGTGCCGGCGCCATCGAGCAGCGCACGGATCTCGTCGCCCGGCTGGAGAAACAGCTTGCCGGGGTGGCGGTAGACGCCGGTTCCGGCCGCGAGCGGAGCCGGCGGCATCGGCAGGGGCAGCTCGGCGCCGAGCGCCGCGCTGTAGAACAGCAGCGTCACGGTGCGGGCGCTGGCCCCGGTGTTCCCCACGATGAGATCGGTGACGGCGATCTGCGCGCCGACGATGCCGGCCAGCACCGTCTGCTTGGCCGTGGTGAGCGCCAGGGGCGTCGTCTTGATGGGCGTGCCCATGGGCTCAGGCTCCGAAGATCAGGTTGGTGACGAAGGTTTCGTCAGGCGTGGCGAAGGACGCCGGCCCCACGCCGCTGTCGACGATGTGCGTGCCGTCCGTGCCGCTGAAGGCCGCGAAGTTGCCGGCGGTGTTGGTGGCAGGGCCGATCACGGTGCCGGCGCCGGTGCCGTCCCGACCGGGCGCTCCGGTCGGACCCGTGGGACCCGGCACGGTCGAGGCGGCGCCCGTGGCCCCTGTGGACCCCGTGCCCCCGGTCGGACCCGTGGGGCCGGTCCCGCCTGTCGGGCCGGTCGGCCCCGTGCCTCCCGTCGCACCGGTCGGGCCGAGACCGCCCGTCGACCCCGTTGCACCGGTGGCGCCGGTGTCGCCCTGTCCGCCTGTTGGGCCGGTTCCGCCCGTGTTGCCCGTGGCCCCGGTCGGGCCGGTCGGACCCGGCACCGTCGAGGCCGCGCCCGTGGGGCCGGTCGCCCCCTGCGGAACGCCGAAGGTGATGAGCTGATTCCCGGCCGGGCCGGAGGCGGTCGCCGTCGCGGGCGAGCCCGGCGGCAAGGTGCTGGCCTGCGCGGACAGGTTCGTTGCCGGCCCGGTCGGACCCGTTCCGCCGGTCGCTCCCGTGGCGCCCGGCGGCGACACGATGTTGACGACTTGGTTCGGCGCCGTGCCGGTGATCGTGATGCTGCCCACCGGCCCGGTCGAGAACGAGCCGCCCGTGAGGGTGTTCGCCGGGCCGGTCGCCCCCGTCGCCCCCTGGATGCCGGCCCCCGTGGCGCCCGTGGGGCCGGGCGCGCCTTGGATCGCCGCCCCCGGCGACCAATCGCCCGCCGTGCCCGACCGCTTGATGTAGGCGGTGAACACACCGCCATCGGTGGCGAGGTAGACGAAGCTCGTCGGCTGGGCGTCATAGGCCGCACGGCCGGAGAGCGGCCCGTTGGCGCCGGGGGCGAACGGCAACCCACCCGAGATCCGGTCGAGGAGCTGATTGACCCGGAGATAGGTCTGGGCGCCGCTGTTCCACGCTGGCCCGACGTTCGAGATGGCGAAGTTCGGGGTGATCCGCGTCTGGCCCGGCCAGGGGAATTGCAGGGTCAGGGTCGCGTCGGTGGACCCCGCGATGGGCACGGACAGCCCGTCGATGGTGAGGAGATCGCCCGCGAAGGCCAGAAAGGTGAGATCGGTCCCGACAACGGACGTCGCGCCCGCCGTCACGCTGACGGTTGGTGTGGCCATGCTCAAATTCCGTTCGGGATCAGGGCTTGCGGAAGCGGGTCTTCACGGCGTCGCGGGCATCGAGCCATTCAATGGTCTTGGCCGTCAGCGGCTCGCCGCGCTGGTAGGAACGGAGGCCTTCAGCGATGGCATCCAGGGCGTTGCCCGTGATGGGGTAGTGCTCGGCGCGGAGGGCGCGGTAGTCACTCACGTGGCGCAGGGTCTTCGGCTTCTTAGCCATCGACGCGCACCGTGAACGTCGCGGTGAGGTGCGGCGCCGACAGCACCCGCACGGTCCACTCGCCGGGATGGTCGAACGCCAGGATCAGGCTCGGCTCGCTCCAGTCGTACAGGGCCGGCGCTTCGGAGAGGGCGCCGTCCGTGGCCCGGCCGATCTCGATGACGCACGGCACCGGCAGGCCGGACAGGGTCAAGCCGTCGCGAACGGCCGGGCATGGCGCCTTTTCGCGGATCGCCCCGGCCTCGCGGTCGACGTAGTGCGCATCCGGCATCCCGGTCCCGACGAGGATACCACCGGACTGGATGCGCTCGGACATGATGTGGCCGTACCCCATCTCGCCGAACCCCGAGATGGTACCGTCCGGCCGGTAGCGCACGAACGGCGCCGTCAGGAACAGGCGCTCGTCGAACTGGAACGCCTCCGATGCCGCGTGGTCCTGTTCGAGGCTGGGCTGCGGCTCCGGGTCCTGACGGTAGGGCGCCGGTGCCTTGTCCTCGTACACGACGACGTCACCGCTCATTTCGACAACTCCGTGACGATGATCGTGACGCCGCCGAGCCCGGCGCCGTTGCTGTGCGTGGCGGTGTAGGTGTGGGTGCCGGCGCCTGGAGCATCGCGGACAGCCGCCGACATGGGGCCGATGTAGAATTGCAGGTTGCCGCTGTCGGGCTTGTAGAGCGCGAAGGATGCGTTGGTCTGGTTGAGCACCGTGCCGTTTCGCTGGATGAACAGGGCACCCGGCCCTTGGTTCGTGCCCTGTGCCGAATTGCCTTTGAAGTAGGCCTCCACCTGAACGTTCGAAGACGGTCGCCGGACGGTGATCTGGACTTGAGCGACATTCCCGTCCGAGTACGCGCTGACGCACTGCGTCACCGCCCCGTCGGCGATCTGGAGGTTGCCGACGATCAGGCTGTCGATCTGCGCCGAGGCCGAGATGATGCTCTGCGCGGCTAACGAGCGACCGGTGATCGAGCCCGTGACGATGAGGCCGCCGAGCACTTCGAGGTTGTAGGCCACGGTGCCGTCGTTCTTGGCGACACCGAACATCTGGAAGCCGCCGGTCTGGCCGTTGATGTTGCCGAGCACGCTGAACCGGGCGGACAACCCGTTTGAGGTCTGGGTCAGGACGGAGATCGAGGACGTGTTGCCACCCACCTGACTGCTCAGGCTGGTCAGGGCCGTCGCCTGCGCTCCGACCACCTGATTGAGGTTGGCCGTGTCGCTCTGGATCACCGTGACGGAGGTCGAGAGCGAGGTGATGGCGTTGGCGCTGGCGCTCAGGCCCCGCGACGGATCGTTGATGGCGCTGTTGAGACCGACGATGGACTGCGCCTGATTGTTGACCACCGTGCCGAGGTTCGCGACTTCGCCTTTGACGACGGTGACGCTCGTGGACAGGGAGCTGACGGCGGTCGAGGTCGCAATCAGGCCCGTGCCCGGATCGGAGACCGCGCTGCTCAACGCGGTCAGCGCCTGCGCCTGATTGTTGACCGTTCGGTTGAGGTTGCCCGTATCGGACTCGATGACGGAGGTGCGGGTGGTGAGCTGCGACAGGGCGTTGGCGTTCGCCACCAACCCGGTGCGTGAATCCGTGACCGCGCTGTTGAGCGTGGTGTAGGACTGCGACAGGGAGGTGAGACTGCCTTCCGCCGTCGAGACGCGGGTCATCAGCCCCTGTTGCGCCGAGGCCTGCCCCGAGATCTTCAGGTCCGCGCTGTCGAGCCGGGAATAGGCCGTGGTGATCTGCCCGGCCTGGACGCCATCCGCGTCGATGCGGGCCTGCCGCTCCGTCGAGATCGCGGCTTCCGACGTGCCGAGGCGGACCGCCAGGGTGTCGGTGGTCTTCGCCAGAGCCTCGGTCGCACTGATGCGCAGTTCGGACTCGTGGAGAATCGCCGCGAACGCGTCCTGTACCCGCCCCTCCAGGGAGACCTTGAGGAGCTGCCGGTTTTCGTAATTGTTGCCCTCGACGGTGGCCGCGGCTTCCGCGATCTCCCGCACCTCGTCGCGCAGGCGGGACACGGCGGCGGCGAGCTGCCGCTGTTGGCTCTCGCCCTGGCGGATCGCGTCGTCGATGACCTGTTGGGCCTGCGCCTTCAGCCCGTCCACCAGCACGCCGAGATCGCGGAAATTCTGTTCCACCTCGGCGAACAGGTCGTTCAGGCCCTCGATCAGGTCGCTCTGAACGACGATGTCAGGAACTTCCACGGGTACGACGTAAAACGCTCCGCGCGCGCCTGACGGCGTCACGCCGGCCACCCGAACCCGCATTTGATCAGAGCCGCCCACCACTGCCCCGAAGGTCGTGCGATCCCCCTCGTAGGCTCGAACCCACTCGTTGCCCGCGTCGTAGGAGATGTCAGCGATGTAGGAGACCGCGTTCTTGGCCGCCTGCCAGCCGGCCGTAACGATGATGGTGAGCTGCCGCTGGCTTGCCTGCGCGCTGAGCCCCAGGATGACCGGCATCGCCGACGAGAACAGGTCCGGCACCTGCAGGAGCGGCGGCACACCCTCCTCGGTGGTGGTGTAGACCTCCGGCGCGTCGATCACCCCGGTGAGGTGGATGTGCTCGCCGTCCTGATCGGGATCGCCCTCGGTGATGAGCACGCTGAACGTGCGGGGCTGCCCGGGTGAGAACGCCAGCCAGGGGCGCTCCTGCGTCGGCGTGCGGGCCAGTGCCTCGGTCAAACCCGCCGGATCGCCCATCGGGTCTACGATGACCTCGGCGTCGTTGCGCCCGCGATTGACCCGGGCGGGCCCCCACGGACGCGCGTCGCGGCGCCGGATCTCGACGTAGTGTCGGGTACCGGCCTCCCACACCGGGGCGGGGTCGAGCGTCAGCGTCACCCCGTTCGCCGCGACGCCGACCACCTCGCAGGACTGCCCCCAGGTCTCCGGCTCCTCGGCGGTGATCTTCACGAGGTCTCCGCGCTTGAGCAGGCGGCCCTCCAGGCGCGCGATCCACGATACCGTGATGCGGCGGTACTGGCTCTCGGCGGCCATGAACCGGATCGCGCCGGTGGCCTGCTTGCGGTCGACGATGCCTTCCAGTTGGACGCGGGCTGGCTTCAGCAACTGCACGCCGTCGGGCGCCGACGACACCTCTGCCAGGCGCCATGTCGTCTGGTCGACGTACTCGCCGATCATTCCGTCTGCCCAGGCCTCGTCGGAAAGGGCGTAGTCGATCTCCAGGGAATCGCGGACGATGTCGTTCTCGGTGAACAGCATGCGTGAGAGGCCGCGCGGCTGGTCGCGCGTGATCGTTAGCTTGTCGCCCACCGGAGCTGGAAAAGCGCGGCCAGCCTTGAGCACCGTCTCCAACACGTCGTCGAGGTTCTGCACCTCGGTGAAGCGGTGGTCGAAGTTGTGCCCGAGGGACGCCCAGAGCGCGTCGTAGGCCACGAACGCCTGAAAGTCGGTATCCGACAGCGACAGCCCGGCCGAGTAGTCACCGTTGCGCCACCAATCCAGGGCCGCCCAGGCAATTGAGCGCGTCGGCTCCTCGACGAAGCCCCCGTCCTTCCACACCGGCAGGATGCGCGTACCGATCACCCGAAGCTGGCCACCGGAGACCCCCGATAGTTGCTTCGAGGCGGCGCCCTTCACGGCCAGCATCGAGACGCGTGGAAAGGACTGCGGCCCATCGATATGCGCGCGAAGGGCAGTCCACGTCACGGAATCGGTGCCGTTGCCCTCGGCCGTCGGCTCGTTGACACGCCGCGCGCTGACCTCGTACCGGCCCGGCGCCACACTGAACCGCTCGGTGATGCGGATCTGGCTCTGCTTCGCGTTCGAGTAGATCCTGCCGAAGATCTCCGACCACGGGCCGGTCGGGGCCCCTGCATCGTCCACCGGCCGGACCCGGACCACGATGTGCGTGTCGGCGCGGAGGATCTTGCCCTTTTCGCCGGTGTGGTAGGCGCCGCCCGGCCAGACGAAATCGAGCAGCAGTTCCTTGGCGCGCGTCCCGGCTGCGTTGACGATGTAGCCGGGCGTGTACGCGGTCGAAAGCTCGGTGCCGGACAGTTCGTCGGCCGTGACCACGTTCACCGGGTAGAGTGTCACCTGCTCGCCGGGCTCGACGAACTGGAACTCGATGCCGGGATAGTCCGGGTTGGGCCCGGTCTCAGAATCCCAAATCGGGGTATCACCGATCAGCACCTGCTCGGGCCGCCAACGACCGCAGGTAATGGCGTACAGGGCGTAATCGATCATCGCGTCGCCGCTGTACTCGCTGTAGGTCGGCGCGGCATAATCGGGGGCGAAGCGCAGGCGGCCGTTGAGCACCGGGATCGGCTGCATCGGCCGGGCCGCGTTGCCCTGGAAACCGAAGCTGTAGAGCGCCTCCGTCGCGGCGGACTTGCCGCCGGCTTTCGGGGTCAGGAAATACGAAATGGCGAGGGCGCCCGCGCCGACGATGGCCGCGCTGATGATGCTGGCGAGCCCGCCAGCTGCCGCTCCACCACCGAACAGCAACGCGCCGGCTGCCGTGGCGCCCAACTGCGGAGCAACGGCGGTCAAGGCGACCAACGCGACGACGGACGCGATGCTCTTGATGGTCGTGCCCGTGGATCCGCTGCCGAGCGGACGGCTGATGAACTCGATGTTGTCGTTCACAGCCAGGGCGCGTGTCGCCCATTCGTCGCGGGCGTAGTATTCGCCGTTGATGACGCAGATCGTGGGCAGCTCGAAGCGCCAGGCCACACGGCTGAGATACGCGGCAATGGTCTCACCCATGACGGCCCGCGCGTCGCGGATCGGCAGCACGATGGCCGCGTCCTCGCGAAGCGAAGGGTCCGCCGGGTCATAGACCTGGAGGTTATGCCGGACGGCGATCTGCATGGGGCTCAGGCTCGTCGAAAGCAGCGCAGGTAGTTGAAGCCGATGCTGCGCAGGCTCGGCAGATCGTCGGCGATGACGCCCGCCAGCTGGTCCACGTGCAGCACCATGCCGGCCGTTTCAGGCACGACGAACGTGCCGAGGTGGAAATCGCGGCGGATCACGTTGCCCATCAGCACGAGGTCGCCGTCGCGCGCCTCGTGCTCGGGGATCTCGCGCCAGTTCTTGCGCTCTGCGTGGTTGAGCATGGCCTCGGCCTGTGACCGGGTCGTCGCCGCCACGAATGGCAGTTCCGCCATCGCCACGTCGTAGAGTTCCGCCTGGATGTACCGGGCGAGCCCGTAGCAGTCGAACGCGTCAGGGCCGGTCGCACCGATGAGGTACGGCCGGCCGATAAGGCTTTCGAGGATTGCCAAGCGGTCAATCATGCCGAGCGCAGTTCATCCGCCACCGAAACGTCACCGCTGATCTGAGGGCTCGCGTCGCTCGCCATCTCGGCGTCGATCTCCACATCGGTCAGCGTGAGGGACACGCTCATCTTACCGGCGATCAGAGTGGGGCCGCCGTGAAGCACCGCCACCTCCGTGCCGTTGATGCGCGCGCGGCGGATCTGGCCGTCCGCGCTCTGGATGAGCGTCACCTTCGTCTTCTCGTCAGCCATGTCATTCTCCTGGTGTGGGTGGTGGATCAGGCCCCGGACGCAACCATCAGCGCCGGGAAACGAGCGTTGTCGTAGATCTCGCGCATAACCCGGAGCTTGGTCGGGTCGGCGATGGTCAGGGTGCCTTCGAGCTTCGAGCCGCGGCGCTTCACGTTGCGAAGGAGGAGCCGAAAGGGTCCGTGGCCGACCGTAGTCGGATCGCTCTTGAGGTAGCCCCGGAAGATCACCACCACGCTTTCGTTGAGCTTCGTGGCCGGCTCCAGATACCGGGCGACCTCGCGGTTGACGTTGTCGATCCAGATCGGGGCCTCGACGCCGAGCTTTCCGATCCGGGGATAGTCGATGCCGAAGGGCACGGCCTTGAAGACGACCGTCTCGCCCGCGTTTAAGGGGGCCGCCTCGTCGAGACGGAACGAGAGGTCCTCGTTGTTCCGCACCGCGCGGATCGGCGCCGGCCGGCCATCCTCGACGAACACCGAATGGATGATCTCCAGGGTCGGCAGCATCACCTCCGATGCGTCGACCGTGGCGGCGGCCTCTTCCCATGCCTTGGTGGCGGTGATCGGCATCAGAGGTTCTGCACGTCGAGAACGCAGGACACGAGGGTGCGCTGGACGCCGATCTTCTTTTCAGCCACGCCTGACACCCCCTTCTGGATCTTCACCACGCGGGGCTGATAGGCCTGCGCCGGCTCGATCCACACGGGGAGCAGGATCTCGGCCGTCCCATCACCCGTCGCGTCCCGCATGAAGGTGCGAAACACAGCCAGATCGGAGGCGGTGAACTCCCACCCGTAGGCCAGCGTGGCGACCCGCAAGGTGTATTGCCGCCGCATCCGCGTCTTGCCCGACTGCATCGGCGATTGCATGGGCGGCAGCCCGAGCGCCTGGACCGCGTACACCCCGCGGCTCACGGCAAACGAGAGACCGTCAGGCCAAGGCACCGCCACGGCCTACCTCCCTGTCCGCTTGAGGCCGTACGCCTGCGCGAGGGCCTTCTTCACGTCCGGATCGTCCATGAGGGCCCCCGCGATGGTCTTGCCGATGACGATGACGTCGCGCGGGCCCCGAGGTCCCTGAACCTGCCCTGTGGCCGGCGGCGTCGGGGTGGCGTTGACGATGATGGGCGGGTCCGCAGGCGCCGCGTTGATGTTGGCGGCCGTGCTGAATCGCGGCATGCGAAACTCGACCGGGATGGCACGGCCGCGCGACAGCGGCACGGCGGCCTCGGGTCCCGCCTCACCGAAAATCGAAGGCCGGTCGCTGATCCCGCCCTCGGCGAACTTCGGCATGCCGGCCGATCCGAAAATGCTGGACGCCCACGATAGGAAGCCGTCCCCGCCCTTGTCGGCCCCCGCAAACAGGCTGGAAATCAAGCGGTCCGAGGTGTTGCTGAGCAACTTGTCGAACAGCCGATTGGTCATGTTCGTGAGCGTCGAGGTGAGGCTCGTGCCTTGGCGCAGGTCGCTCAGCATTCCGGAGAAAGCGCTCGACGCCAGGGTCTTCGTCTCGCGCAGATTGTCGTTCATCAAATTCTGCTGGATGACGAACTGCGCCTCGGGCGTCGTGGTGTCGCCCACGAGGGAGCGGGCACGGGCGTAGGCGGTCTGTTCGGAGGCCGTGCGGCCGAGCTGCTCGCGGTCGAAGCCCACATCCTTCGTGAACTGGACCATTCGAGCCTGCTGCGCGAACTCGACCGTCTTCGCGATGATGCCGCCATAGGCGATCTGCGCCGCCTCCTGGGCGGGGACGCCGCGATCCAAGAGCTCGGTGTATTTCTGCTGCTGGCGCTGAGCGGTTTCCAGTGCGGCGCCATTGGTGCCGTAGAACTTCGACAGCTGCTCGACGGTCTGTCCTGCGTCCCGTTGAGCCCGCGTCAGGGCGTCGAGATCCCGGACGCGCCCGAGTGACGATGCGTCCCCCATCTGTCCGGCGCCACGGAGCACTTCGGCGGCATATGCTTCGTTGACGCCGGGCTTGTTCGAGCCGCGGTAGGCCATGATCGCCTTCGTGAGGTCGCCGCCGTTGTCGTCGAGCTTCATCGTCAGAACGCCGGCGATCCCATCCGCCATCGTCGCGCGGTTCGTTCGGTCGAAGCCCTGGGGCAGGTATCCCCGGCGGATGGCGTCCTCAGCCGTGCCCCGGGTGATCTGGCCCAGGCCGTAGGCCGACGACGGGCGGCCATCCTCGCCGAGCGCCTTCGAATACCCCACGTCGAGGTTGCCGCCCGATTCCGGCCGGGCGATACCGGCGAGGACGCCGGCCGGAATTCGGCCGTATCGCTGAGAGGCGCCGAGAATCTGTGCCTGGACCTCGGATGACATGCGTGAGAGGGCGCCTCCGAGCGCTCCCTCGGTAAGCGAGGTCGCCCGGGTTGTCGCCGCGATGGTCAGGTCCCGCTCGCGCCGCAGGCCCTCGACCTCGGCGGCGGCCCGCACAGCTGCCTGCCGCGCTTCAGCAAGCGCTCCCAGGTCCCGACCGTCGGTGTTCTGCGCGCGGGCGTCGTAGGTGGCGTTGACCTGCGCGACAGAGGGGGATCTTGGGTCGAGACTGCCTTTCAGAATGGCCTCATCAAACCGACGGTTTGCCTCAGCCGCTCCGCGTCCCAGATCCGTGAAGCCGACCGTCCGGTTGTTGAACTCCGCTGCCCGCACGGCTGCCGCCACGCCAGGGCTGCCGTACTTCCCGATTTCCTCGTTGAGAGTGCGCTGCTGGCGCGTGATGCGGTCCAGACCCGCCTCGGCTTCGGCGAGCATCTTGGGGCTCAGAAGGAACTCGGCGGGCTTGGCGACGATCTCGCGCAGCCGGACGATCTGATCCTGCAGGCGCTGCACGTCCTGCGTCTCGGGCTGGAGCGAGCGGATCAGCCTGCCGGCCTGAAGCGACCTCTGAGCGCTCTGAGCCTTATCGATCTTGGAGGTACCGGCGTCGATTTCCTTCTGGACCGCTTGCATCTGTGTGCGGATCGTCTCCTCGTCGAAGCCGAGAAGAGAATCCAGGGCGCTGCCGACGATGCCGCCAACCCTGCCCTTGTTGCGCGACCGAAAATCGAGCTGACCACGAAGGGCCGCCAGCCGTTCCTCGGCAGTGCCGCCGCCAAGCCCGCGGTCGATGAACGATCCGATCGCATCGAACTCGTTCGAGGTGTTGGTTTTAAACTCCTCCCACTGCCGGGCGAAGAACCCCTGCTTCTCGGCGGCCTTCGCGACGCTGCCTGCGTAGGCGTCGAATAGAGCGCGTTGCGCACCGAGGCGGTTGCCCTGAGCATCCAGGCGCGTGATCAGCTGCAGGGTGGTATCGTCTAGGAACCCGAGTTGCGCGTTGAGCGCCTCGGCGCCTTTGAGTGGGTCGGAGAATGCCTCGGCAAGGGCCTTCGTCGCCTCGGGGACATCCTGCTTCGTCGCGAACGCGTAGTCGCGCGCCGACCCAAGCAGGCCGGCGTACATCTGCACGCCAATCCGGCCGGTCCCCGCGAACTCGGCCTGCATGTCCCGCGCGGCACTGCGCGACAGTCCGGCGCTGCTCGCCTGGGCGTTCGCAATCGCGTTGATCTGGCCCACCGTGACACCGGAGGCCCGGCCCATGCCGGCGACGGCCCGCTCCACGTCCTCCTGGCCAGAGCGGTAGGAGAAAAGCGCAGCCACGCCCGTGACCACGGCGGCCGTGACGCCGCCGATCGCACCGCCAACGAGGCCGATGCGGGACACGAAGCCGGACACGGCCTCGCCTGCCTGCGTGACAGCGCCCTTGACGCTGGCCCCGCCGGGGCCGGCGAAGACCTGCGCGATTTGCGGCCCCTGCTGGAGGGCGATCATGCCGAGCGGACTGCCGCTGCCGAGCTGCGCGACCACGTCGCCGACCTGATATCCGAGGTTCTGGACCTGATCGGCGCGCAGGCGCGTGTTCTGGTTCGCGGCGGGGGTAGCCATGCCGAGCGAGCCAAGACGGCGGCTGGCCTCGATGTTGGCCAGCGCCGTGCTGCCGGCGGTGGTAAGGTCGCGCCAGCCCGTGGCGGCGTTCCGAATCGCGGTGGTGCGCAGATCCGTCGACCGCTTCAGGGCCTCGGCTTCCTGCCGGTAGATATCTTCGAACGCCGATGCCGAGGCACGCGCCGCACCGACCTGCGCGTCCTTCACCCCGAGCAACTGGTTGATGCTGGCCTGCGAGGTCAGGAGCGCCTGCGCGCGGCGCGCGGCCTGGATCGCGTCCTGCCGCGACAGGGCTTCCTCAAAGACGGAGGCCGAATCACGGGCCGACCCCGCCGAGCCCTGGCCGACGCCGAGGAGAGCGTTGACGTTTACCTGGGCGCGAGCCTGCGCCTCGGCTTCCCGTGCGGCCTGAGCGAGCTTCACGTAGCGCGCGGTCTGTCGGTCGACGGCGGCACCCGCTGCGTCGGACGCAGCGGTGACCTTCTGGAAGGCCGCCTGCCCGGACTGACCGGTATCGTCGAGGACGCGTTTAACCTCGGCGCCGCCCTCGATTCCGAGGCGGATCGCGAAACTGCTACCCATCGTCGGAACGCTCCCGGTAGGCTTTCACGATCAGCGGCTCGACATGCGGCAGCACGTCGGACAGCAGCGACAAGTTCGCGCCGATGGCGCTCCCCATGAGCAGGATGGCGGTGAAATCGAGGGCATAGGGGGTGCCGAGCCCGGCTCGGACCTGCCCGCCGCAGTTCTGGATCACGCTCCAGACCACGACGCCATCATCGGTCTGGGGTTCATGCTGGATGTACGGGCATTCCCCGCAGCGCTCTACGCAGGCAGCGCAGTACTCGCTCCCGCCGCCGAAGTGCCAGGACGCGAGTTCGCCGATGCGTTTTTTTCCAGCCCTCGCGTCATGGCCGGAGCGACGTAGGCGCGGTCGATCTCCGAATAGACGGCCCAGACGTCGAGGAAAGCGTCGATGTTCTCGGGCGTGACGGGAGCGGTCTCACCATCGGCATTGCCCACGCCCTCCCATCCGACGATGCCGAGGTGGGCCAGCTTGCGTACCAGCGCCACGCTGGCGCGGGTCACCACCTCATCCTGGTCCTCGTCGCGGAACACCTCGCCCACCGCGCGTTGCGCGATCAGCATGGCAGCGTTGGTGATCGGTTTGACCTGAACGCGAACACCAGGGACGACGTCGAGCCAATACGGCTCTGCGCTGGACGCGGAGAGGGTGAGCATAGGCGACCTCAGTAGCTCGAGACGTTGTTGATGAGGGTGGCGGTGACGGTCTTGCCGAGCGTCATGTCCTTGGCCGCTTGCCACGCGAACGTGGCCTGGACGCCGTTCGGCCCCGTCACCGCTGTCTTGGCGCGGGGTAGGTAGACCGCATGGGCCTTGAATACGAGCGAGCGTGCGGCGTCCGTGACCCATCCGAAGGTGAGCTCGACGGGAGTGCCGGCCGTGGCCTGATCGAGAAGCGCGGTGTCGCGAAAGCGCACCGCGATGTTGCCGGACATCATGACCATGCCGGGGTCGGCATCCTCGATCCGGCCATCGCCGCGGATGACCTCGACCTTGTCGAGATTGTTCGAATAGGTGAAGTCGGCCGAGACGACGGAACCGAGCGGCACGCCGCCCCGCGTGATCGAGCCTTGGAACGGGCTGAACCGCTCCACCGACGCTTCGGCCAGGGTGCCGGCGCCCGACGCGGTGAGCTTGTTCTCGCCCTGGGCGATGAGGCCCATGGTGGCCGTCAGCAGGCCGGACCGCTGCATCTGCACCCGCATCGTGTTCGCGCGGACGCCGAAGTTCTGCCCGTAGCTCGGCACCTCGGGCAGGCCGACCTCGACCGTCATGGACGGCAGGGCGATGGCGCCGGAGGTGAACACGTGGGTGTTGCCGCCCGCGTCCAGGGTGGTGACCGGCTGGCCCATGAGGAGCTTCAGCCAGTTGCCCACGTTCCGCACGTCGATCGGCACCACGACGTCGCCGTCGTTGTTGATCACGTCCTTCGACGGGGGCAGCGGCTCGCGGCCGTAGCCCAGCAGGTCCGACGCGATCAGCCCCTGTTCCTCGCCGAGATTCGACGAGACGAAAGGCAGCTTGCGATAGCCGCTCGAAGGCGGGGTGCCGTAGGTCGTCTCGAAGGCCGCTGCCATGATGGCATTGGCCCCTCTGGCGCGCGCCATGGTGCTCTCCTCAGGTAGGGTCAGTTCAGGGGATCGGTCGTGCCGTAGACGGCGACGACGGTGACCAGGGCGTAGCGGGAGACCGGTGCTCCCTCGGTGGTCAGGCCCTCGGTCTGGGCGGCTTGGACCATCAGGTAGTCGCAGAGGCCGCCGAGGGTCCGGTCGGCCGCCACGGCAGTGCCGATCGCCTGCAGCATGGTGTCGAGGCGAGCCTCGGCGGTGGCGCTCGTCGACTTGTTCGCGGCGACCTCGACGGGGATCGCGTGCTCGTAGACCCACGTCGTCGGGTTCAACGTCACTTCGGGCTCACCGGGGTCGCCATCGTCGACGTTCACATACCCGCCGGCCGGGATGGTGCGCTGCTTCTCTTCGTTGCGGTAGTGCGAGGCCTTCGGCAGAGCCGCCTTCACGAGGGCGGCCACGGCCATGATCACCCGTTCGCGCGTGCTCGGCATCACAGGGTCCATTTGCTGGCGATGGCGCCCGGCACGCGCTCGGCCCACGCCTTGGCGATGGTCTCGACGTCGAGGCGCTTGCGGAGCTTGGCCTGCTTCACGAGAACGAAGATGACGACGAAGGACCGGCCCTGCGCCGGGCCGGCTTCCTTGATCGCCCGGAACGATTTCCGCCCCTGGTACCGCGCGGCATGGCGCCGGTAGAACGCATCCGCGACCAGCACCCCGCCGGTCTTGGTCGGCACGAACCGAAGCTTGACGCCTGTTTCTCGCTCCCATGCAGCCGGGGTAAGAACGTTGCCGGTCGAGCCGGCCCCGCGCTTGACCGACACCTGCCGAACGCCCGCATCCGGCGTCGGGATCGCGAGGAATTTCCTGTTCCGGACCATGATGGTGACGCCGCGGTCGAAGGCGTCGATGAGCTTGGGCGCGTTGGTGCTGAGGTAGGCGGCGGCCTCGACGCTCTCCCCGGTCTTCGGGAAGGTCTGCCCGCGCCAGGTGTTCGCGAGACGCTGGCCGAGGCCCGCCCGCACCACGTCGGCGCGCAGATCCTGCTTTAGCCCGTCCGTGACCTCGCGCATGCCGGCGGTCACGGACTTCGCGATCTGCACCTCTGCGCCCGACATCAACTCGCGCAGGTCCGGCACCGAGGCCGTGAACTTCACGGGTCGTCGTCCCAGGCGAGCGGCGACACCTCGCAGGTCCGAACGAGCTTGCGCGCGTCGATCCGCGAGAGGCCGGTGACCTCGACGGTTTCCCGCACGGCGCCGTCGTCGTCGAGGATGTCGACCTGATCGCCTTCGGCCGGCTCGGCGACCTCGGAGAGGCGGACCTCGATCAGGGTGGCGTTGAGGTCGAACTGGTTGCCGCCCAGCCCGACAATGGCCTCGGGTGAGCGGTATCGGATGCGCACGGGCAGGCCTTCGGCGGCCCCGTGGGTGCGCCAGACCGCGTCCTCGGCCATGTTCGGATCGTCGAACATGGCGTCGACGGCCAGGGCGAAGGTGCTCACTTCGGGGCGCGCAGAGCCTCGATCACGTCGGCCTTGGTCTTGGCCTTCGTGATGTCGACGCCGCGCTCGGCCGCGAGGGCTTCGAGTTCCGGCTTGGTCTTGGTGTCGAGGTCATCCGCCGCCGGCTCGGGCTCGGGGCCCTTCTCGCCGGAGATCGCCCGGCCATCGTCGGCGTCGTTGACTACCTCGTGGGTGCCGGCCTGGAGCGCGGCCTGCGCCTCGTCCCAGCCCAGCGTGACGACCTCGGCGTCCTTCTTACCCTTCTCACGCAACCGCATGGTCGCCTCCGTCAGTTCGAGGTGGTGCCGCGCACGAGGAGCGCGGGGCGCTTCACGAGCGGGAGCGGGTTCGATTCGGTGTGGATGTCCATACCCTTGCCGAACTTCTTCGGCTCGAGGGGGGCGACGAACACCTCGGCGTCGGCGCTGGCGGGGGCCTGGTTCACGCTGCCCCAGAAGTCCGGAGGCGCCCAGTAGTTGGTGAAGGTGTCGCTGGTGCCGAGCGGGAAGAACCGCACGTCACCGGCCGGGATGAACCGCTGCGGCACGCTGGTGGTGCCGTCCTCCTGCATAAAGGACGCGCTGCCGCGGTACTCCTCGAAGGTGATGCCGCCGAACTCGAAGCCCTTTCGCACGTCCTGCCGGAGCGGGTTCGGCGCAGAGGCGTAATACTTGTACGCCTCCTTCACGCTGGCATGCGTGACGAACTTCCGGAACCACTCGGGCGAGGCAAGTGCGTGCACGCCCGTCATCGTCTCACCGAGGAGGTTGTCCTCCATGTAGCCGGTGACGTCCTGGCACTTGCCGACCACGTCGGTGCCGGGCGTGCCGAGGGCGAAGTCGACCACCTTCTCGGTGACGCCGAAGGCAGCGAACAGATCGAGGAGGACGCTACCGTCCGAATCGCGGATGACGCCCTTCATGGCGCCCATCCGCAGGTTCTCCAGCGTGATGGCGTGCTTGCGCCGCATCGTGATCAGCTTGCGGTTCACGAAGCCGAGGACGGTTTCGAGACCGGCACCGCCACCGGCGGCAAGGGCCAGCATGTTCTGCACGTCGGTGGTCAGCACGCTATCCTCGTGCGGGATGTGAGGCACGACGAACGATGCGGGCTTCTGCTTGCCCCGGGTGCCGAGGCTGGCCGGCCCCCCGCGCGGGCGGGTGGGCAGCAGGTTGAGCACGCCGTTCTCGATGATCACGATGACGGACGTGGTCGGAACCGGCTCGGCCGCGAACAGCCCGAGCTCGTTGATCCGCCCGTAGGCGTTCGGCACCATCGAGATGTTGCCGGTGAGCGAGGCCGCCGAGAAGGCGTCCTGATTGAAGATGTCGAGGATGGTGGGCATCGGCTTACGCTCCTTCGCGCACGATGATGCCGACCGCCTTCAGCTGGCCGTTGGCCGCCGCGCGCTTCGTCGCATCGTTGATGGTGGGGCCGTAGGTGAGACCGTTGTGGCTCACGGTGGCGTGCCGCGAGACGATCACGGCCTTCTGGTCGGCGCTGGTGGCGTCGACTGGGGTGAACAGCACCGCCACGGCGGTCTGCGAGCCGTCGGCGCCGGTAGCTGCGGCGGGGACGTACTTGCCAGTCGCGACGACCTGGGCGAGCACGGTGCCGGTCTTCAGCTTGCCGGCGCCGGAGGCGATGATGGCGGTGTCGCGGCTGCGGTAGCTGCCGTCCTCGGTCTTCAGCCAGTCGGAGCCGACCTGTGCGGTTTCGAGCAGAGCCATGTTCAGACGTCCTTGTTCAGGCCAGCCCGCTTCAGCTCACGCTGCATGCTGGTGGCGGATGCGGTGGGACCAGCGTTGCCCTGGGCGGCCGGCGGGTGAGACGAGATCGATGTCCGATCCTCGTTGGCGACGAGCTTGTCGAAGAGGGCGGCACGGGCCTGCGCGACCGATTTGCCCTCGGCGAGCATGGTCGCGTCGAGATCGGACGGCAGGCTGGGGTCCTTGCGCCGCGCGAGCGCGACAAGGTTCTTGATTTCGCCGGCAGCGCCGATGCGCTCCTTGGCCTGGGCCACGGACACGCCCTCGGCAATGAGATTGGCGGCCATGGCCGGCACGCCACCCGCGACGCATAGGGTGACGATCTCGGCGGCATCGGCGCGGGCCATGGTCGTCGTGTTGGCGAGGGGCTTGGCCCCTTCGACGGCGGCGGCCAGGGTTGCACTGGCATCGGGAGGAATGACGGGCTCGCTGCCCGCCGGTGCGTTCGCCATGGTTGGTTCCTTCTGGCGGAGGGAGACGGCCGGCGCGGCCGCGGTTGGGCGGGCGCGTTTCGTCCACGCACGCTGATCGGCCAGGGCGACGAGGCGCTCTGGCGGATGCTGGAAAAGGCGGTAGTCGAAGGCCGTCGGTTGCGGCTCGGGGTCGTCGTTCGCGGCACGGGCCAGGGTTCGGTCCGCGTAGCCTGCGGCGACGGCCTCCTCGGGCGTCATCCAGATCTCGGCCTGCATGTCGGCGCGAGCAGCCGCGACCGTCTTGCCAGTCTTCTCGGCGTAGATGCCGGCCATCGACGTCGCGAGGGCCTGAAGCATCCGGATCGAAAGCTCGTGCTCCGTGATCGGGCCGAAGGTGAAGCCCGATGGGTCGTGGACCATCATCAGGGAGCCGGGCGACATCACCACCTCGTCGCCCGCCATGGCGATGACGGACGCGGCCGATGCGGCGATGCCCTCCACCACGATCACCTTGCGCCCCTTGTGCGCGGCGATGGCCGAGTGGATCGCCGCGCCTTCGGTGGCGACGCCGCCCGCGCTGTTGAGCCGGATCGTGACGTCCTGCTCGCGGCCGACCTGCGCCAGCGCGAAAATGACGTCGGCCGAGGTGAAGCTGTCGTCCCAATAGAGATCGCCGACCGTCCCGGTGAGGATGATCTCGTTCCCATTGACCAGAGCGGCCATGGTGCCTCCGTAAGGTGGTGGTGCTGCCGCTCAGTTCGCGGTCGGGGTCGGCTCTGCGGCCGGATCTTCGTCGGCGGCGGCCGAGGCCGGGTCGGCCTTCGCCCTCTGGCGGCCGTCGCTCGAGTAGACGAGGCCGAGTTCATCGGCCCGGTCGTTGTCGGCCTTGTTCTCGGCGTCGACCGTCTCGGCGTCGTAGCCGCCCTCGGCGACCTTCCGGCTGCGCGTGGAGAGACCCGCCTGGA
>Ga0182226_1000026_pt1 | contig 26364 bp, 26 predicted proteins | sample G6R1MG_27_FD_129658 | JGI IMG/M metagenome (GOLD analysis project Ga0182226, IMG submission 129658) | Miscanthus phyllosphere microbial communities from Michigan, USA - G6R1_MAIN_07NOV2016_LD1 MG | ecosystem: Host-associated > Plants > Phyllosphere > Phylloplane/Leaf | place: USA: Michigan...
GAAATGGAGCTTCGCCGGCATGTTCGGCCGGTTCGATCAGGCCCAGCTGCAGCGCGGCTTCCAGGTCTATCGCGAGGTCTGTTCGAGCTGCCACGGCATGAGCCTCGTGCGCTTCCGCAACCTCTCCGAGCCCGGCGGTCCCGGCTTCAGCACCAATCAGGTCAAGGCCCTGGCCGCCGAGTACAAGGTCAAGGAACTGAACGATTCCGGCGAGGAGGTGGAGCGGCCGGCCCGGCCCGCCGACGCCTTCCCGTCGCCGTTCCCCAACGAGAAGGCGGCCGCCGCCGCCAACGGCGGCAAGGCACCGCCGGACTTCTCGGTGCTGGCCAAGGCCCGCACCTTCGAGCGCGGCTTCCCGAAGTTCCTCACCGACGCCATGCCGCTCGTCGGTTACACCGAGCACGGCGTGGACTACATCCACGCGATCCTCACGGGCTACGAGGAGCCTCCGGCCGGCAAGGAGGTCCCCGCGGGAACCTACTACAACAAGTACTATCCCGGTCACCTCATCGCCATGCCAAAGCCCCTGAGCGACGAGCAGGTGACCTACGCCAAGACCGACAAGGGCGCGCCGGTGGTGCCCGAGACGACCGACCAGTATGCCAAGGACGTCGCGGCGTTCATGGCCTGGACGGCCGAACCGCACATGATGGCGCGCAAAGCCCTCGGCCTGCGGGTGATCCTGTTCCTCATCGTGCTCTCAGGGCTGCTCTACTACGTCAAGAAGCGGATCTGGGCGAAGGTCGGCGGCGAGGTCCACGGCCTCCAGCCGGAACTGCACAAGACCTACTGATCGAAGGGCCGGGACTCGACACGGGTCCCCGCCTCATGGAAACGGCAGGCGCCGGCGTTCCCGAACGGGGGCGGCCGGCGTTTGATTTGGGAATGCTGGAATGACGCAAGCGGTGCTCGGCGTGATGGGCGGGTCGGGGGTCTACGACCTGCCGGGCCTGGAGGACGTGCGCGAAGAGGCGGTCCAGTCGCCGTGGGGCGAGCCGTCCGACGCCCTGCGCATCGGACGGATCAGCGACACCAAGGTGGTGTTCCTCGCCCGCCACGGACGCGGCCACCGCCTGTCGCCGTCGGGCATCAACTACCGCGCCAACATCGACGTCCTGAAGCGGGCCGGGGTCACGGATCTCGTGTCGCTCTCCGCCTGCGGCTCGTTCCGCAGCGAGCTGCATCCGGGCCTGTTCGTCCTCGTCGATCAGTTCGTCGACCGCACCCATGGCCGGGCCTCGTCGTTCTTTGGCAATGGCTGCGTCGCCCACGTCTCCCTGGCGCACCCCGTCGGCCCGGCCCTGCAGGCGCGCATCGCCCAGGCGGCCGAGGCCGAGGAGATCGCGATCCATCGCGGCGGCACCTACGTGTGCATGGAAGGCCCGCAATTCTCGTCGTTCGCCGAATCCACCACCTACAAGGCGCAGGGCTACGACGTCGTCGGCATGACCAACATGCCGGAGGCCAAGCTCGCCCGCGAGGCCGAGATCACCTACGCCACCATCGCCATGGTGACGGATTTCGACTGCTGGCACCCGACCCACCACGCCGTCGATGTCGCCGCCGTGGTGGCCGTCGCCCGCGCCAATGCGAGCAAGGCCGCCCGCCTCGTCGCGCGCCTCGCCCGCGACTTTCCGGCGGAACGCGAAGCCTGCCCCGTCGGCTCGGCGCATGCCCTCGACGGCGCCATCATGACCGCCGAGGGCCACCGCGATCCGGCGCTCCTCGCCAAGCTCGACGCCGTGGCGGGGCGCGTCCTCAAGGGCTGACACGGCCCAGCGCGCGGCGCCATTCCCGTGAATCGCCGCGCGCCTCCCTTCACAGCCGGGCGGTGTTGGCCCTAGAAGACGCCTTGAATCCCGGCATTTCGGTTCGACACGAGTAGATTTTAGGCATGCGCGCCGCCAGCATCGACCGCCGCACGGCGGAGACCGACGTCCACGTCACGGTCAACCTCGACGGAACGGGGCGGGCCACCATCGCGACGGGCGTCGGCTTCCTCGACCACATGCTCGAACTCCTGGCGCGCCACGCCCTGTTCGACATCGAGGTCTCTGTGACGGGCGACCTGCACGTGGATCAGCACCACACCACGGAGGATGCCGGCATCGCCCTCGGCCAGGCCTTCGCGCAGGCGCTCGCCGACAAGCGCGGCATCGCCCGCTACGCGGACATCCACCTGCCCATGGACGAGGCGCTGACGCGCGTCGCCGTCGACATTTCGGGGCGGCCGTTCCTCGTGTTCCGCACCGCCTTCCGGGTCGAGAAGATCGGGCAATTCGACACCGAACTCGTGCGCGAGTGGTTCCAGGCCTTCGCCATGAACGCCGGCATCACCCTGCACGTCGAGACCCTGTACGGCGACAACGCCCACCACATCGCCGAGAGCTGCTTCAAGGGATTGGCCCGCGCCTTGCGGCAGGCGGTGACCGTCGATCCGCGCGAGGGCGGCCGCGCTCCCTCAACCAAGGGTTCGCTCTGACCCGGCCCGTCCGCACGAGAGGAGACGCCATGCGCACCTACACGCTGCACCTCGACCGGGACGCCCTGGCCGGGGAGGCGCACGGCCTCGAGCGGGCGCAGCTCGTGCCCGACGGCCTGTCCTGGACGGCCTTCGCCTTCGGTCCCCTGTGGTTCCTGTATCACCGCCTCTGGCTTGCCGCCCTCGGCGTGCTCGCCCTCCTCGCCGCCACGGCCTTTATCGGGCGGATGGCGGGCCTGAACCCGTTCGCCGGGCTGGTCGTGTCCCTGCTGGTGATGCTGCTCGTCGGTCTCGAAGCCTCGTCCCTGCGGCGCTGGACCTATGCCCGCCACGGCCGCCCCGTGCGCGACGCCGTGCTGGCGGGAAGCCTCGAGGAAGCCGAGATGAAGGCCGCGACCCGCTGGCTCGAGGGCCCGGCACCGCTCCGCCCGCTCCCGGCGACCTACGGCAGCGGCCCGTCCCGCCCGAGCGAGCCGGCCATCGGCATGTTTCCCATGAGCGAGGGCCGGCGGTGAGCGCGGAAACCGTCGCGATCATCGATTACGGCTCGGGCAACCTCCATTCGGCGGTAAAGGCCTTCGAGCGCGCCGCCCGCGAGGCCGGCCGCGACGGCACCCGGATCGTCCTGACGGCGGAGGCCGAAACCGTCGCGGCCGCCGACCGGGTCGTGCTGCCGGGGGTCGGCGCCTATGCCGATTGCCGGGCCGGCCTCGACGCCGTGCCGGGCATGGTCGACGCCATGACGCATGCGGCCAAAGCCCGAGCGCGCCCGTTCCTCGGCATCTGCGTCGGCATGCAGCTCCTGGCGACCCGTGGTCTCGAATACGCGACCACGCCGGGCCTCGACTGGATTCCCGGCGACGTCGCGCCGATCCGCCCGTCCGATCCGGCGCTGAAGGTGCCGCATATGGGCTGGAACACCCTCAGCGCGGACCGGGAGCACGCCCTGCTCGCGGACATTCCCACGGGCGAGACCGGCCTGCACGCCTACTTCGTCCACAGCTTCGCGCTGCGGCCGGCGCACGCGTCGGATGTCGTCGCCCACAGCGATTACGGTGGCCCGGTCACCGCCATGGTGGCGCGGGACAACATCGCCGGCACGCAATTCCACCCCGAGAAGAGCCAGGGCCTCGGCCTCGCCCTCCTCGCCAACTTCCTGCTCTGGCGCCCCTGAGGGGGCCGCCTTTCGCCACGCCTACCCGAAAGCGAACCGACGCGTGATCCTGTTCCCGGCCATCGATCTCAAGGAAGGGCGCTGCGTTCGCCTCGTACAGGGCGACATGGCCCAGGCCATCGTCTTCAGCGACGATCCCGCCGCTCAGGCCGCTGTCTTCGAGGAGCAGGGCTTCTCCTGGCTCCACGTGGTCGATCTCGACGGCGCCTTCGCGGGCGCGCCCATGAACGCGGCGGCCGTGGACGCGATCCTCGCCCGGACGAAGCTCCCGGTGCAGCTCGGCGGCGGCATCCGCGAGATGAAGACCCTGGAGGCCTGGCTCGCCAAGGGCGTCAGCCGGGTCATCATCGGCACCGCCGCCGTGCGCGATCCGGCCTTCGTCCACGAGGCGGCCCGCCGCTATCCCGGCAAGATCGCCGTGGGTATCGATGCCAAGGACGGACGCGTCGCCGTGGAGGGCTGGGCCACGACGTCGAGCATGACGGCCGAGGAACTCGGGCGCCGCTTCGAGGATGCCGGAGTGGCGGCGATCATCTACACGGACATCGCCCGCGACGGCATCCTCAAGGGCCTCAACATCGAGATGACCTTGGGCCTCGCCCGCGCCGTGACGATCCCCGTCATCGCCTCCGGGGGCCTCGCCTCCATCGACGACGTGCATCGTATCCTCGAGCCCGATTGCGCCCTGCTCGCCGGCGCCATCACGGGCCGCGCCCTCTACGACGGCCGGATCGACCCGCGCGAAGCCCTGGCCGCCATCGCGAAGGCCAAGGCCGGCAAGACGAAGGGCGGCGCGGCCGCCTGAGCGCGCCGCCGGAGAACAATTGTGCTCAAGACCCGCATCATCCCCTGCCTCGACGTCAAGGACGGTCGCGTGGTCAAGGGCGTCCAGTTCCTCGAACTGCGCGACGCCGGCGATCCCGTGGAGGCGGCGAAAGCCTACGACGCGGCCGGCGCGGACGAACTCTGCTTCCTCGACATCACGGCGAGCCACGAGGACCGGGGCACGCTCCTCGACGTGGTGAGCCGCACGGCGGAAGCCTGCTTCATGCCCCTCACAGTGGGCGGCGGCATCCGCACGGTGGCGGATATCCGCACGCTGCTGCTGGCCGGGGCCGACAAGGTCTCCATCAACACCGCCGCCGTCAACGATCCCGATTTCGTCGCGCGGGGCGCGGAGAAGTTCGGCAGCCAATGCATCGTGGTGGCCATCGACGCCAAGCGCACCTCGGCCCCCGGCGAACCGGAGGCGTGGCAGATCTTCACCCATGGCGGCCGCAAGGCCACGGGCCTCGACGCCATCGCGTTCGCCCGCACGGTGACGGCGCTCGGGGCCGGCGAACTCCTCGTCACCTCCATGGACCGGGACGGCATGCGTTCGGGCTACGACCTCGCGCTCACCCGCGCCATCGCCGACGCGGTGAGCGTGCCGGTGATCGCGTCCGGCGGCGTCGGCGGCCTCGACGACCTCGTGGCCGGTGTCAGGGACGGGCATGCGAGCGCGGTGCTCGCCGCCTCGATCTTCCATTTCGGACAGCACAGCGTGGCCGAGGCCAAGGCCCACATGGCAGCGGCGGGCCTCTCCATGCGGCGCGACGCCTGACGGGGCGCCGGACCGCCCCCATGATCGCCGGTGCAACTTTCTTCAGGGAGTGGCACGATAACGCCGGGACACCGGGATTCGAGACCGTATGACCGCCTTCACCCTCGCCGACCTGGATGCCCTCGTGGCCGAGCGCGCCCAGGCCCCGACCGACCAGTCCTACACCGCCAAGCTCCTCGCCGGAGGGCCGGCGAAGCCGGCAAAGAAGCTGGGTGAGGAAGCCGTCGAGGCGGCCATCGCCGCCGTCCAGGGAGATCGGGCCGGCCTCGTGAGCGAAGCGGCGGACGTCCTCTACCACCTCATGGTGCTGCTGCGGGCCGGCGGCGTCGGCCTCGACGAGGTCATGGCCGAGCTTGAGCGGCGCACCGCCCAGAGCGGTCTCGCCGAGAAGGCCGCCCGGAGGCCGGCGTGACGAGGGCGGCCCTCGGCATGCCGCATCCGGAGCGCGATCCCGCCGTGGGGCAGGACCCCGTCACCGGCCTCGGCCCCGAACGGCTCTCGCCCTACCGCCTCTTCACCCGCGAGGAATGGGCGCAGCTGCGCGCCGACACGCCCCTGACGCTCACCGCCGAGGACGTGGCGCGCCTGCAATCCCTCAACGATCCGATCTCGGTGGAGGAGGTGGAGGCGATCTACCTGCCCCTGTCGCGCCTGCTCTCCCTCTACGTCGCGGCGACGCAGGGCCTGTTCAAGGCGACCCAACGCTTCCTCATGGCCGAGGGCGAGGCCAAGGTCCCGTACATCATCGGTGTCGCCGGCTCGGTGGCCGTGGGGAAATCCACCACCGCGCGGGTGTTGACCGCCCTCATGGCGCGCTGGCCCAACACCCCGAAGGTCGATCTCGTCACCACGGACGGGTTCCTTCTGCCGAACGCCGAGCTCAAGGCCATGGACGCCATGGACCGCAAGGGCTTCCCCGAGAGCTACGACACCGCCGCCCTCCTGCGCTTCCTCACCGACATCAAGGCCGGCAAGAAGCGGGTCGCCGCCCCCCTCTACTCCCACCTCGTCTACGACGTGGTGCCGGGCGAGGAGCGGGTGGTGGAATCTCCCGACATCCTCATCGTCGAGGGCCTGAACGTCCTCCAGCCCGCGCGCCTGCCCCGCGACGGCACGGCGATTCCCTTCGTGTCGGACTTCTTCGACTTCTCGATCTACCTCGACGGGCACGAGGACGACCTGCACCGCTGGTACGTCAACCGCTTCATGCGCCTGCGCCAGACGGCGTTTCGCGATCCGCTCTCCTACTTCCGGCGCTACGCCGAGGTCACGGAGGCCGAAGCCCTCAAGATCGCCGACACACTCTGGACCACGATCAACCTGCCGAATCTCCGCGACAACATCCTGCCGACGCGTCAGCGCGCGAGCCTCATCCTCGCCAAGGGCGCGAGCCACCGCATCGAGAGCGTCGCCCTGCGTCGCCTCTGACCCGCGTCGCCACCCAGCCACAGATTGCTGCGGGCAGACGGCCTGGGGCGATTGGCCCCGGTGGGCACAACTGTTAGATCTCCGGCCGCGACCAAAGCGGTGGAGACGACGATTTCCGATCAAGCGTGGGCAACCGGCCTCGGCCTCGTTGCGGTCCTCGTCCTCGTCCTGGCCAACGGGTTCTTCGTGGCTGCCGAGTTCGCCCTCGTCTCCGTGCGTCGCAGCCGGGTGGCGGAACTCGTCACCGAGCGGCGGATCAACGCCAAGGCCCTCCAGCGCGCCACCGATCAGCTCGACGCGCATCTCGCCGCGACGCAGCTCGGGATCACCATCTCGTCCCTGGCGCTCGGCTGGGTCGGGGAACCGGCCCTCGCCCATCTCATCGAACCGGTCGTGGCCTGGCTCCCGTCCACGGCGGGCGTGATCGCAACCCACACCATCGCGGTGGCGATCTCCTTCGTGATCATCACCGCCCTGCACATCGTGCTCGGCGAACTCGCTCCGAAGAGCCTCGCCCTCCAGCGCAGCGAACGCACGGCCCTCACGGTGGTGCGGCCCTTGAGCCTGTTCCTGTTCGTGTTCCGACCGGCGATCCTGTTCCTCAACGGGCTCGGCAACGGCGTCGTACGCCTGTGCGGCCTGAAAGCCGGGCACGGCGAGGGCGCCCTGCACTCGACGGCGGAGCTGAACCTCCTGATCCAAGCGAGCCAGGAAGCGGGCCTCATCCGCGAGGCGCAACAGGAGGCCGTGGAGCGCATCTTCTCCATCGGCGAGCGTAAGGTCCGCGACATCATCACCCCCCGCCACGAGGTCGCCTGGGTCGACGCCGACGACGACCGCGCGGCGATCCTGAAGGCCGTGCGCGCGTGCGACCATGCCCAGATCGTGGTGAGCCGCTCGCAGGTGGACGAGGTCGTCGGCGTGGTGCGCAAGCAGGACCTGCTGAATCAGGTCCTCGACGGCGACGCCATCGACGTCCTCGCCGCCACGCAGCCCCCCATCGTCGTGCACGAGAGCCTGTCGATCCTGGCGGTGCTGGAGATCTTCCAGGCCCAGCCCGTGCGCATGGCCATCGTGGTGGACGAGTACGGCAGCCTCGAAGGCATCGTCACCCAGACCGACCTGTTGGAGGCCATCGCGGGCGACATTCCGGAGATCGGCGACGAGCCGGCGGTGGTGGAGCGCGAGGATGGCTCGCTCCTCATCGACGGGATGATGCCGGCGGGACAGGCCTTCGAACGCCTTGCCTTCGCCGAGCACCCGGACACCGAGGATTTCGCGACGTTGGCCGGCTTCGTGATCTTCCAGCTCGGGCGCATCCCGGCGGCGGGCGACGCCTTCGAGACCCATGGCTGGCGCTTCGAAGTGATGGACATGGACGGACGCCGGGTCGACAAGGTGCTGGCGACGCCCCTGCGGGCGTAGCGCATCGGGCCGTGCCCGACGCCCTTCCGGTTTCGGTATCAGCCGCCGAGCGGGTAGGCTGCCTCGACGAGGTAGGGGCCGCCGCCCGTGGACGCGCGGGCCGAGAACAGGGTGACGTGCGTCGCTGTGAAAGTCCGGGGCGGGAAGAACCCGGCTTCGGCGAGGTGGTGCGCCACCTCGGGCGCGCGGACCTGGCGGTTGAAGCGTGCCAGGGTGACGTGGGGCGTGAAGCGGCGCGTGTCCGGCTCCGCCCCGGCCTCCCTGGCGATGCGCTCGTGCTCGGCCTGGAGGTCGGCCAGGTCCGGGTTGGCCGCGACCGTCGCGAGAAGCGAACGCGGCTTGTCGCCGCCGAACACGCCGAAGCCGTCGAGGACGAGGTCCAGGGGCGGGCGGAGCCGCGCGGCGACGAGCCCCTCGTGCAGGGCCTCCGCCACGGTCTCGTCGACATCCCCGAGGAACCGTAGGGTGATGTGGTAGTCGGCCGGTTCGATCCAGCGGGCGCCGTCGAGGGCGCCCCGCGCCAGCGCCAGATGTTCGGCGACCTCCGCCGGCAGCGCGATTCCGGTGAACAGGCGCGGCATCAGCGACTCACGGCCTGGAGACGGTCGAGGAACGTTTCGACGCTCGGCAGGATGCCGGCCACGATGGTCTCGACGCCCTTCACGTTGGGGTGGAGCCGGTCGTCGAGGTTGTAGGCCTTGTCGCCCGCGATGCCGTCGAGGAAGAACGGGTAGAGGACGAGCCCGTATTGGTGCGCGAGGTCGGGATAGATCGCGTCGAACCGGGCGACGTAGTCCGGCCCGAGGTTCGGCGCCGCCTTCATGCCGGCGAGCATCACCGGGATGTTGCGGGCTTTCAGGCGGTTGATGATGGTGTCGAGGGCCTTGCGGGTCACGGCCGGATCGGTGCCGCGCAGCATGTCGTTGGCCCCGAGTTCGAGGATCACCCCGTCGGTCCCGTCCGGCACCGACCAGTCGAGGCGGTCGAGGCCGCCCGTGCTGGTGTCGCCCGAGACCCCCGCATTGGCGATCGTGACGGCCCGGCCCTTGTCCCGCAGCGCCCGTTCGAGGACCGCCGGGAAGGCGGCCGAGGCCGGCAGCCGGTAGCCGGCCGTGAGGCTGTCACCGAACGCCACGAGGGTGACGGGTCGTTCGCCCGGCGCCGTTCGGCCGGGGGAGGCGGCGAGACCGAGTGCGGCAAACAGCGCCATCACGGCAACCATGACCGGGCGGCCGTGGCGCCGCGCGATCCGGCGGGCCATATCGGCACCATGTGATTTCCAACACCGACGCATTCCGGCAAAACCCCGCCCCTGACTTCAGCGATATCCCTTCTCCGCACAGATCGGTTTCCCAACGATGTCCGGCAAGGCCGAACCCGCCCACGCGTCCCCCGCCATTTCCCTCGCCGGGGTCGATCTCAGCCTCGGGCGCGGCGCCGCCCGCGTTCACGTCCTACGGGGGATCTCCCTCGACGTCGCGGCGGGCGAGGCGGTGGGCCTCGTCGGCCCGTCGGGCTCGGGCAAATCGACCCTGCTCATGGTCATGGCCGGCCTGGAGCGGCCGGATGCGGGCACGATCACCGTGGAGGGCACGGATCTCGGCCGCCTCGACGAGGATGCCCTGGCGCGGTTTCGTGGCCGGCGCATCGGCATCGTGTTCCAGGCCTTCCACCTCGTGCCGACCATGACGGCCCTGGAGAACGTGGCCCTGCCCCTCGAACTCGCCGACAAGCCCGACGCCCATGCCCGGGCGAAAGCGGAACTCGAAGCCGTCGGCCTCGGCCACCGCCTCCACCATTACCCGGCCCAGCTCTCGGGCGGCGAACAGCAGCGCGTCGCCATCGCCCGGGCCATCGCGCCCGATCCGGCGATCCTCGTCGCCGACGAACCCACGGGCAACCTCGACGAGGCCACGGGCCGGCAGATCGTCGAGCTGCTGTTCGCCCTGAAACGCGACCGGGGCGCCACCCTCGTCCTCGTCACCCACGATCCCGGCCTCGCCCGGCTCTGCGACCGGACCGTGAGCCTGCGCTCCGGCCGGGTCGAATCGGCCCTGGCGGCCTGACCATGCACGGAACCGTTCCCGACCTCAGGCCCCGCCCGCGTCGCCTCGGCCTGCCCCTCACCTTTCGCCTCGCCCTTCGGGAGTTGCGGGGCGGCCTCGCGGGCTTTGCCGTCTTCCTCGCCTGCATCGCCCTCGGGGTCGCGGCCATCGCGGGCGTCGCGTCCATCGCCCGCTCGCTGACGGACGGACTCGGCCGCGAGGGCGCCCGCATCCTCGGGGGCGACCTCACCTACAGCCTCATCAACCGCGAGGCGACGCCGGACGAACGCGCCGTGCTCGCCGCCCAGGGGCGCGTCACCGTGGTGACGACCCTGCGGGCCATGGCGCTCGCCGGGGGCGACAAGGGCGCGGCCCTCGTCGAACTCAAGGCCGTGGGCGAGGGCTACCCGGCGACGGGCGACCTCGTCACCGAACCGGCCGCCCCGCTCTCGAGCCTGCTCGCCGAACGGGACGGGGCCTACGGCGCCGTGGTCGATCCCGTGCTGCTCACCCGCCTCGACCTCAAGGTCGGCGACCGCATCACCGTGGCGGGCACGCCCATCGTGGTCCGCGCCACCCTGATCGCGGAGCCGGACCGCATCGCCGCCGGCATCGGCTTCGGCCCCCGGGTCATCGTCTCCCGCGCCGCCCTCGACGCCACCGGCCTCGTCCAGCCGGGCAGCCTCAACCGCTGGAGCTATCGCCTGCAACTGCCGGACGCGAGCGACGCCGAGATCGAACGCCGCGCCGCCGCCATCGCGACGGCCGCCCCCGAGGCCGGCTGGGAGATGCGCGCCCGTTCCAATGCCGATCCGCGTTTCGCGAAAAGCATCGAACGCTTCACGCAGTTCCTCACCCTGGTCGGCCTTACCGCCCTCATCGTCGGCGGCGTCGGCGTCGGCAATGCCGTCGCGGCCTTCGTCGAGCGCAAGCGCGGCTCCATCGCCACCCTGAAGAGCGTCGGCGCGCCCGGCGGGCAGGTGGTGGCGCTCTACCTCACCCAGGTGATGCTCATCGCCGGGCTCGCCACCGCCCTCGGCCTCGCCCTCGGCGCGGGTCTGCCCTTCGCCGTCGATGCCCTGTTCCACGATGCCCTGCCGCTGCCCCTCAATCCGACCATCGCGCCCGGTGAACTCGCGCTGGCTGCCGCCTACGGCCTCCTGACGGCCCTCGCCTTCGCGATCCTACCCTTGGGCCGCGCCCACGACATTCCCGTCTCGGGCCTGTTCCGCGACGTGGTCGATCCAGGCTCCGTGAAGACGCGCCTGCGCTACCGCCTCGTCCTGGCGGCGGCCCTCGCCGGACTGGTTGGGCTTGCCGTCGGCACGGCGTTCGACCGGCGCCTCGCCCTCATCTTCATCGCCGCCGCCGCCATCGCCTTCAGCCTGCTGCGCCTCGTCGCCCTCGGCCTCATGGCGCTCGCCCGGCGCCTTCCGCGCCCGCGCTCGGCCGCCCCCCGGCTGGCGCTCGCCAACCTGCACCGGCCCGGGGCGCTCACCCCCGCCATCGTGCTGTCGCTCGGGCTCGGCGTCACGCTCCTCGTGGCGCTCAGCCTCATCGACGCCAACGTCCGCAACACCCTGAACCGGTCCCTGCCGGCCCGCGCGCCGAACCTGTTCTTCCTCGACATCCCGGCCGCCGATGCGGACGGGTTTCATGCCTTCCTCGGCACGCAAGCCCCCGGCGCCAAGATCGAGCGCGTCCCGATGATGCGCGGACGCATCACCGCCCTCGACGGCGTGCCCGTCGCGGCGATCAGGCCGCCCGAGGATGCCGCCTGGGTCCTCGACGGCGACCGGGGCATCACCTACGCGGAGGATGTCCCCGAAGGCTCCCGGATCGTCGCCGGCACGTGGTGGACCGCCGAGGAAGCCCGCACGCCCCTCGTCTCGTTCGACGCCGAACTCGCCCACAGCCTGAATCTCTCGGTGGGCAGCACCGTGACGGTGAACGTCCTCGGGCGGACGCTGGAAGCTAGGATCGCCAACCTGCGCAAGGTCGAATGGCGGTCGCTGGGCATCAACTTCGTGATGGTGTTCTCGCCCGGCACCTTCCGGGGCGCGCCACACTCAGACCTCGCGACCCTCACCCTGCCGAACGGCCCCGACGCCAAGGCCGAGGCCGTCATCCTGCGCGATGTCGCCCGCGCCTATCCCTCCGTCACCAGCATCCGGGTCAAGGAAGCGCTGGAAGCCGTCAACGACGTCGTCGGCAAGCTCGTCCTGGCGATCCGGGGAGCCAGCGGCATCGCCGTGGTGGCGAGCCTGTTCGTCCTGGCCGGCGCCCTGGCGGCGGGCCACCGCGCCCGCCTCTACGACGCCGTGGTGCTGAAAGTGCTCGGCGCGACGCGGGGGCGGCTTTTGGCCGCCTATACCCTGGAATACGGCGCCCTCGGCCTCGCCACCGCCGTGTTCGGCGTGCTCGCCGGCACCCTGGCCGGTTGGGTCATCGTCACCCGGGTGATGAAGCTCGAATTCACCCCCGATCTCTCGGGCGCCCTGCTGGTGGCGGCCCTCGCGGTGGTGTTCGCCATCTTTCTGGGCCTCGCCGGCACTTGGCGCATCCTCGGTCGCAAGCCGGCTTCCTATCTGCGCCAGCTCTGATCCAAACGGCAAAACCGATTTTAATCCCGGATTATGCCAATAAAATCAGGCGTTGATCCCTGGAGATTCACTGTTCGAAGCTCAGCCGGCCCCTTGTGCGTCCGGGGCCGACGGAACATATTTGTGATCGAGGCATCCCAGGATGCCAGAGGTCCTGTGCGTGAGCCTCGGTTCGTAAAATCACACGCTGAGAGAGTTTCCAAAGGAATCTCCCATGGCATTCGACAACAGCCCCTTCCGGGTCGGCGCCCAGCCGACGGGGTACGCCGGCAGCCAGGTCGACATCGACCAGGGCCTGCGCACCTTCATGCTCGGCGTCTACAACAACATGGTCATCGGCCTCGGGATCTCCGGTCTCGTGGCGCTCGGCCTCAACATGGCCGCCGTCGCCCAGACGGCGACCGGGCGCGTGGCCCTGACGCCGTTCGGCCAGCTCCTCTACACCAGCCCGCTCAAGTGGGTGATCATGTTGGCGCCCCTGGCCTTCATCTTCATCTTCTCCATGCGGATGGACCGCATGTCGGCGGCCTCCGCCCGCATGACCTTCTTCGCCTTCGCGGCGGTGATGGGTGCGTCCATGTCCTCGCTGCTCCTCGTGTTCACGGGCGCTAGCGTGGTGCGGGTGTTCTTCATCACGGCGGCGACGTTCGGCGGTCTCAGCCTTTACGGCTACACCACCAAGCGCAGCCTGTCGGGCATGGGCTCGTTCCTGATCATGGGCCTCATCGGGCTCATCATCGCCTCGCTGGTGAACATCTTCCTGGCCTCCTCGGCCCTGCAGTTCGCCATCTCGGTCATCGGCGTGCTCATTTTCGCCGGCCTCACCGCCTACGACACGCAGAAGCTCAAGGAGATGTTCCTCTACAGCGGCGCGGATGCCGAGGGTGCGGCCAAGCTGTCGGTGAACGGTGCCCTGACGCTCTATCTGGACTTCATCAACATGTTCCAGATGCTGCTCTCGCTCCTGGGTGACCGCCGCTAAGGCGCTCCGCGAACGAAAAAACGAAGAAGGCCCCGGCGGTGACCCGCCGGGGCTTTTTTCGTTCGGCGATCCGGTCAGACGCTGCGGAGGGGAGGCTCGAGGACGGCGAGCACGCGGGCGAGATCCTGGCCACGCTTCATCACCAGCCCCGACGCGGCCACCACCGCGTAGGCCCCCTGGCGCCGGGCGAGCTTGGGGTCCTTCTCCACCCGGTAGAGGGGCATCTCCGAACTGCGCCGGTAGATCGAGAACACCGCCTTGTCGCGCCGGAAGTCGAGGGCGTAGTCGCGCCACTCGCCCGCCGCCACCATACGCCCGTAGAGATTGAACAGGACGCGCAATTCGGTCCGGTCGAAGGCGATCTGCGGAGTGACGGGCGCCGAGGGGAAAGGAATGATCCGGGCCGCCGCCTCGGACAGACTTGGGTCGACGCTGGTCCTCTCGCTCATCGTCACTCCTGATCCCGGTGTCATCAAACCGTGATGATGGTCCCGCACCTGGGGGCCCGCAAGGGTGATGCGCGCACGAACGCCGACGGGCCGACCCGAGGGCGCGAGGTCCACGACCGGGGCGCGTGAAGGGACCGCGTCGTGCGGTGGCACACCAACACGATTTCGCCGCGATAAAGCCGTGCCGCCGCCGCGATGACACGGCATACGTGTTGCCGAACCTCGTCGGTTCCGTCGGCCGGCTTCCTGCCCGAACCTTACGCTCCCCAGCGCTCGGGCAGGGACCGGCCATCGCGGGCCGACATTCCAGAGGTTTCGAGACCCAAGGACTTCAGGGCCGCCTCTCTTAGAGTGCGGCCTTTTTTTCGGGCCTCTTCCGGCGACAGGGTCTATGAGGGGCCGCGCTTCTCGTGGGACGACAGGTCTTGGTCCAGTTCGATGCCGGCTTCCGCCACACCCTCGCGGAGCTGTTCGCGTGGCGCCGCGACGTGCGCCGCTTCCGGGCCGATCCCGTCGACGATAGGCTGCTGCGCCACTGCCTCGACCTCGCGGCTTTCAGTCCCTCGGTGGGCAACAGCCAGCCCTGGCGCTTCGTTCGGGTGGGGGATCCCGCCCGACGCGCGGCGGTGACGCGGAGTTTCGAGCGCTGCAATGCCGCCGCCGCCGATGGCTACGCCGCCGAACGCCGCGAGGCTTATCTCCGCCTCAAGCTCGCGGGCCTGCGGGAAGCCCCGGTTCACCTCGCGGTGTTCTGCGACGAGAACGCGGAGACCGGGCATGGCCTCGGCCGCGCCACGATGCCGGAAATGCTGCGCTACTCCGTGGTAAGCGCCGTGCAGACCTTCTGGCTCGCGGCCCGCGCCCACGGGCTCGGCGTCGGCTGGGTCTCCATCCTCGAGCCGGAGACCGTGTGCACGGTCCTCGACGTGCCCTGTGCCTGGCACCTCGTCGCCTATCTCTGCGTCGGCTTTCCCGTCGAGGAGCATGCCGACCCCGAACTCGTCCGACACGGCTGGCAGGCCCGGATCGCGGCGGCGGCCGACCTCGTCGAGCGTTGAGACGTCGTCAAGGTTACGCAGCCGCCAAGACGCTGGGCTGCGTTCGGGGACGCGGACAAAGCTTGGCCTTTACCCTACCGCCAAGTGCTACGTGGTTTTCCCCAGACGGCCATCCGGCATAACCGGAACGGCAATCTTGGCCGTGAATTGTCGTCGTCAGGACAGTCGAGCTTGACGGAGACGGGACGATGGTGCGGGTGAGGGAATACGCCGTGGCGGCTTTGGCCTGCCTCATCACGGCGGGGCCGGTGGCGGCCCGCGAGGTGGTGGCGTTCCAGGAGGATGTCGGCCCCGGCACCGTGGTGGTGCACACGGCGGCCCGGCAGCTCTACTTCGTGAACGGCGACGGCACGGCGATCCGCTACCCCGTGGCCGTGGGCAAGCCCGGCAAGCAATGGACCGGCGCCCGCGAGATCGACGGCAAGTACGTTCAACCGGCCTGGTCGCCGCCGCGTGAAGTCAAGCGCGACAATCCGCGCCTGCCCAACGTCATCGCCGGGGGCTCGCCCAACAATCCCATGGGCTCGGCAGCCCTCACCCTGTCGGGCGGCGAGTATGCCATCCACGGCACCAACCGGCCGAGTTCCATCGGCTCCTACGCCTCGTATGGCTGCATCCGCATGTACAATCAGGACGTGGTCGATCTCTACAGCCGCGTCTCCGTCGGCACGCCGGTCTACGTGGTTCGCTGACGGGGATCAGAAGTCGACCGCGATGCCCTTGATCTCCCAATCGTCGTAGCGGACCGGCTCGAGGCCGCCGCGTCCCTGACGCTCGCGGGCGGCGGCGATCTCGGCCGCCCGGGCGTCGATGGCCTGCCGGCGCGCCTCGGCCTCAGCCAAAGCCCGCGTGGCGGCGGGCGAGAGGGGCGGACGGCTCGAGCTTTGGGGCACGGGTTTTTCCGTGTCGTCCTCGATGGGCATGGGTTGCATCTCGGCGGCGAGGGGTGAAAGGGCTGTGGAACGAGAAGGTCCGGTTCGGGCCTGACCTTAACGGAGAGATGGCCCTCATGGCGACACACCGCAACGCGGAGGCACCGACGACGGTCGTCGACCGCACCGTCGCGGGCCTCGCCGCCCGTCAGGTCGCCCACGGCGCGGTGGCCGATCTCCTCGGCGGCGCCCACGCCTTCGCGTTGGAGGACGCGCTGGCGCAGGCCGGGCGCCATGCCGGCCTCGACCCGGCCGATGCCGCCCTGGCCCGGGCCATCGCGACCGCCACCTTCCGGCGCTTCGGGTTCCTGCAGGCGGTGCTCGCCGCTCGGCTGTCGCAGGGCCTGCCCGAGGGCCAGCCCCGCCTCGTCGCCCTCCTGGCCACGGGGGCGGCCCAGATCCTCGATCTCAACGTGCCCGATCACGCCGCCGTCGATCTCGGCGTCCGCATCGCCAAGGGCGATCCGCAGCTCCAGCATCTGTCGGGCCTCGTCAACGCGGTCCTGCGCCGGATCGTGCGCGAACGCGCCGATATCCTCGCGGCCATGACTGATCCCCTCGCCGACAACACCCCGGACTGGCTCGCCGGACGCTGGCGCACCGCCTACGGCGCGGTGACGGCGGGGGCCATCGCGGCGGCGCATCTCGCCGGCGCGGCCCTCGACATCACGGTCAAGACCTCGCCCGCCGAATGGGCCGAGCGCCTCGGCGGCACGGTCCTGCCGACGGGGAGCGTGCGCCTCCACGAGGTCCGTTCGGCCGTCGCCGACCTGCCGGGCTATGCCGAGGGCGCCTGGTGGGTGCAGGACGCCGCGGCCGCGATCCCGGCCCGGCTGCTCGGGGTCATGCCCGGCCAGCGGGTCGCGGACCTCTGCGCGGCGCCGGGGGGCAAGACGGCGCAGCTCGCCTCGGCGGGGGCGACGGTGGTCGCCGTCGATCGCTCAGGCCCCCGTCTGGAGCGCCTGCGCGAGAATCTCGGGCGTCTGGGGCTCGACGCGGAGGTCCGCATCGGCAATGCCCTCGATGTCGAAGAGCCCGGCGGGTTCGATGCCGTGCTCCTCGATGCGCCGTGCTCGGCCACCGGCACCCTGCGCCGCCATCCGGATGTGGCCTGGACGAAGGAGAGCAACGACATCCTGCGTCTGGCCGCCCTGCAGCGGCGCCTGTTCGACCGGGCGGCGATCCTGGTGAAGCCCGGCGGTCTCCTCGTCTACTGCACCTGCTCCCTGGAGCCGGAGGAGGGCGAGAAGCAGGTTCGGGATTTCCTCAAGCGCAACGACGGCTTCGAGCGGGTGCCGGTGACGGCCGACGAACTCGGCGGCTTGTCCGAGGCCATCGACGCGCAGGGCGACCTGCGGACCTTGCCCTCGCATCTCGGCGGCACGACACCCGGACAGATGGGCGGCCTTGACGGCTTCTTCGCGAGCCGCCTGCGCCGGACGGCGTGAGCCGAACGCAAAAAGGCGACCGCCCCGGCGGTCGCCACATGTCACCGATTGCGTTGAAACCGAATGGCGAGCCCTCAGGCTCGAGCCATGAAACCACCGAGTCTTTCGTCGCGAAAGAAACCTGGTGGAGCTGAGCGGGATCGAACCGCTGACCTCCGCAGTGCGATTGCGGCGCTCTCCCATCTGAGCTACAGCCCCGTTCCGGGGTGCGGGCCTTTTAGGCTTGCACACGCCGGCCTGTCAATTCCGGAAATCCATCCGCTTTGCGTGCGCGTGACCCGTGCCCGGAGCGCTGGACCACGAGGACCTCGATCCCCCGCATGAACGCCTTCCTCTGGCTCTTCGACACCGTCGTCCAACTCTTCATCTACGTGCTCATCGCCAGCGCCGTCCTGAGCTGGCTGGTGGCGTTCAACGTCGTGAACGTCCGCAATCCCATCGTGTCGCAGATCGGCGAAGTGCTCTATCGGCTGACCGAGCCGGTGCTGCGGCCGATCCGCAACATCCTGCCGAATCTCGGCGGGGTCGATCTGTCCCCCATCGTGCTGGTGCTGCTGCTGCTGTTCGCGAGCCGCCTGCTCCACGAATTCCTGCCGGTGCAGACCACCGTCTACATGCGCTGAACCCCGATCCCGGTGGGCCGGTCTCGGCCCGCCGCAGCCTTCGAACGGCGCTGAGGGCGACGCGGAACCGGTGTCCGCCCTCGCGAATTCCGCCAACAGGACGATCCGCTTCCATGAAGACCAATCCCGGCCGCTTCTTCGAGGATTACCGCCTCGGCGAGACCATCCGCCATGCCACCCCGCGTACGGTGACCACGGGCGACGTCGCCCTCTACACCGCCCTCTACGGCCCGCGCTTCGCCGTCCAGTCGTCGGACGCCTTCGCCAAGGCCATCGGCTATCCGCAGAGCCCGCTGGACGATCTCCTCACCTTCCACGTGGTGTTCGGCAAGACGGTGCCGGACATCTCGCTGAACGCACTGGCCAACCTCGGCTATGCCGAGGGCGGGTTCCGCCGGCCGGTCTATCCGGGCGAGACCCTGTCGACGGTCTCCGAGGTCATCGGCCTCAAGGAGAGCTCGAACCGCCAGACCGGCGTCGTCTACGTGCGGTCCACGGGGTCGGACGCCAACGGCGAGACGGTTCTGAGCTACTGCCGCTGGGTGCTGGTGAAGAAGCGCGATCCCGAGGCCAAGATCACGCAGGAGCACGTGCCGACCTTCGCCAAGGCCGTGTCGCCCGCCGATCTCGCCGGAGCCCTGCCGCCCCTGGATAACGGGGCTTACGATTTCGACCTCGCCGGCAGCCCGCACCGCTTCGCCGACTACGTCGTCGGCGAGAAGATCGACCACGTCGACGGCATGACCGTCGAGGAGGCCGAGCACCAGATCGCCACGCGCCTGTTCCAGAACACCGCCAAGGTCCACTTCGACGCCTTCGCCACGAAGGACACCCGGTTCGGCCGGCGGCTGATCTACGGCGGCCACGTGATCTCGCTCGCCCGCGCCCTGAGCTTCAACGGCCTCGCCAACGCCTTCGCCATCGCGGGCATCAACGCCGGCCGCCACGTGGCGCCGCTGTTCGCCGGGGATACGGTCTACGCCTGGAGCGAGGTGCTGGAGACGGCCGAACTCCCCGGCCGGTCCGATGTCGGCCTCCTGCGCCTGCGCACGGTGGCGACGAAGAACCAGCCCTGCGGCGCCCATCCCGACAAGCAGGGCGACGGCTACGACCCGTCGGTGATCCTCGACCTCGACTACTGGGCGTTCATGCCTCGTTGATTCCTGCCCCGCTGATCAGGGCGCACCCCAGACACCTGCCCAGACACCGGCCACGGCGTGCCGCAAGGGGTTCGCCGGGTCGGACAGGAGCCGCAGCGCCATGGCGCACGCGATGGTGACGAGGAGGGGCCGGATCAGCCGGGCGCCGAGACGAATGGCGAGGCGGGCACCGATCTGCGCACCCAGAATGGCTCCCACCGCCATGGTGAGACCGATCACCCAGACCACGTGGCCGCCGAACGCGAACAGGGCGAGGCTGCCGAGGTTGCTCGACGCATTGGCGAGCTTGGTGTGGGCGGTGGCCCGCACCACCCCGAGGCCGAGCAGGGTCACGAAGCCGATCATGTAGAAGGCGCCGGCGCCCGGTCCGAACACCCCGTCGTAGAATCCCACCATGGGCGCCCAGGTGAGAGCGAACAGGGCCGGGGTCATCCGGGCCGTCGCGTCCTCGGCGCTGATGCGCCGGGCCGTGGCGAAGTAGATGGCGATCCCGATGAGCAGGATCGGCACGCCGGCATCGAGCACAGGCCGGGGCAGCAGGCTGACGCACAGGGCCCCGACGATGGAGGCCAGCCCCGCCGCGACAGCGATCTTCCAGGCCGCCGGCCAGTGAATCAGGCCGCGCCGGGCGAAGGCATAGGTGGAGGAGACCGCGCCGGCCGAGCCCTGGAGCTTATTGGTCGCGATGGCGCTCACGGGATCGAGGCCGGCGAGCAGCAGGGTCGGCAGGGTGAGGAGGCCGCCGCCCCCCGCGATGGCATCGACGCAGCCCGCCGCCACCGCCACGGCGAACAGGCCCGCGAGCAGGCTGGGATCGAGACCGAAGATCATGACGCCCCTGGCGATGGTTCAGAAAGAGCCGACCGGAGGCAGGCGGCAAATGGCGTTTCGGGACGCGTCGCGATGCGGGCGTCCTGAAACGCGAAACGATCAGTTGCGGACGACGACCTTGGTGCCGACCTTCACCCGGTCGTAGAGGTCGACAACATCCTTGTTGGTCATGCGGATGCAGCCCGACGAGACCGCCGCCCCCATGGTCTCGGGCTCGTTCGAGCCGTGGATGCGGTAGAGCGAGGAACCGAGATACATGGCGCGGGCACCCAGGGGATTGTCCTGGCCGCCGGCCATGAAGCGCGGCAGGTCCGGGCGGCGGGCGAGCATCTGAGCCGGCGGACGCCAATCCGGCCATTCCTTCTTCATGGTCACGGTCTTCTGGCCGGTCCACGAGAAGCCCTGACGGCCGACGCCGACGCCGTAGCGCACGGCCTGCCCGCCGCCGAGCACGTAGTAGAGCCGACGCTGGCTCGTAGAGACCACCACGGTGCCGGGCTTCTCGGTGCCCTTCCAGGCCACGGTCTCACGCGGGATCGCCTGCTCGCGGAAAATGTTCATGAAGTCGGCGATGGGGCCGCTGTCGAACGGGTTTCCGGCTCGTGCGCTTGGAGCCGCCGCGAGGGTGAGGGCGGCCGCCAGGGCTGATGCGGCGAGGCCGCGACGCGTCTGCATGATGTTCTCCTCCAGCCGAAGCGGGTCCGGCGCCGTGACGGCGCCCGATCCGACAGGCAGATGGTCGGGGCCGGCAGACTTGGCCGCCGCTGTCCGAACGGTCAACCGCACCGGGGGCGTTGGCTCGGGCCTGTGTGATCCCGGCAACGCCCACCGTGGCGACCCACGCGCCGCACGGACAAAAGCCATGACAGAATGCCGCAGGAACTTGTTGCGCCGCCCGTTCGACCCCACAGTCGAAGGGTGAGAGGTCCAGCCCACCATCAGATGCCGGCCATATTCGGGCCGTCCCTTCGTTCGGCCTCGGGCCGGAGAGGAGTGCTGGTGCGTGTCTTCCGGCTGCTGATCCTGCTCCTCGTCACCTGTCCCGTCATGATGGCGACGGGTGTCTTCGACACGCCGTCGTCGCCAGAGCGGCGTGCCGGCATGGCGATCGGTACGACGCCCCTCTCCGACGACACGCCGCAGCTGACGCGGTTGGGCAACGAGATCGACGACCTGCGTGAGGCCATCCCGGGGCCGATCCTGCGGTTCGGTCTTGTCCGGCGGATCCTCGCGACCTTCGCGCCGCGGCGAACGGACCGGATCGAGGCCCGGCGTGAACCTCCGCCCGACAGGCCGCCCCGCGCGATCGGTTGACCGGGCGCGCAGCGCAGCGCCCCGATCTCTTAACGGAACGTTGTGGTGTACCGTGGACGCTCGCGCTGCGGTACCGATCGGTTCCGTTTCGGGGTGCTTGTCGTCGGTTCGCCCGATTCGTGCGCCATACGGCACAGGGCAGCAGCGCTGCCGTCCCGTCGATGCCGCCGCATCCTTTCGTCCGGGCTGGCCCGCCATGGCCCGACGCTCGCTTCGCGGCCCCTCCCGAGTCGGAGGCGGCTTTGCGTGGACCTTTGATTGCCGTGGTGCTGTCCCGAGGATCCGGGATGCACCGCGACCGAATTTCGCAGGAGCGAATCGATCGTGACGTCCCCCTCCACACGCATGCTGCGAGCCCGGTCGACCGCCGTCGCCGCCGGCATCGTCCTCGTCACCCTCTCGGCCTGCAACCAGAAACAGCAAGCCGCCGCGCCGGTGCCGGCTCCCCCGCCGGAGGTGAGCATCGTGACGGTGCGGGAGCAGCCGATCCCCTACGTGCGGGATCTTCCCGGCCGCGTCGCCCCCATGCGGATCGCCGAAGTGCGCTCGCGGGTCTCGGGCCTCGTGATCAAGCGGACCTTCGAGCAGGGCAGCTTGGTCAAGGAGGGCGACGTCCTCTACAAGATCGACCCGGCGCCCTTCGAGGTCGAGCTCCAGAGTGCCGAGGCGGTGCTCGCCCGCACGGAGGCCGCCCTCGTCCTCGCCCGTCAGCAGGCTGATCGCCTGGAACAGCTCCTGTCGCGCCAGACGGCGAGTCAGGCCCAGTACGACAGCGCCTATGCGGGCCTGAAGCAGGCCGAGGCCGAGGTCGCCGGGGCCAAGGCCGCCCGCGACCGGGCCAAGCTCAACCTCAACTACACCGATGTCCGGGCGCCGATCTCCGGCCGCATCGGCCGTGCCCTCCTCACCGAGGGGACGCTGGTCGATCAGGGCACGGCCTCGGTGCTCGCGACGATCCAGCAGCTCGATCCGATCTACGTCGACATCACCCAGTCGGTGGGCGAGCTGAACAAGCTGCGCCGGGATCTCGCCAGCGGCGAACTCTCGCGCCTCTCCGCCGACACCGCCAACGTCCATCTCATCATGGATGACGGCGCCCTCTATGGCTCGGCCGGGCGGCTGCTGTTCTCAGACGTCACCGCCGATCCGAGCACCGGTCAGGTGACCCTGCGGGTGCAGTTCCCGAATCCGCACGACGAGCTGTTCCCCGGCATGTATGTCCGCGCCCGGATCAAGCAGGGCATCGACACCGACGCCCTCGCGGTGCCGCAGCAGGCGATCCAGCGCACCAGCGACGGCAAGCCCGAGGTCTGGGTGGTGCGCGCGGACGACAAGGTGATGCTCCAGCCCATCGAGGTCGGCCCTGTGGTCGACAGCCAGTGGATCGTTCGCGAGGGCCTGAAGGTCGGCGACCGCGTCGTGGTCGAGGGCGTCCAGAAGATCTCCGCCGGCCAGCAGGTGAAGACCGTGGACCTCCACCCCGTCACGGACGATTCGAAGCCGAAACCCCGCGACACGGATGTGCCGGAGCCCGCGCCCGGCGCCCAGTCCGCCGCGCAGGTGCGCTGACCCATGGCACGCTTCTTCATCGAACGGCCGGTCTTCGCCTGGGTCGTCGCCCTGTTCATCATCCTGGGCGGCGTCCTGTCGATCCCGATGCTGCCGGTGGCGCAGTATCCGGTGATCGCGCCCCCCTCCATCGCCCTCTCGACGGCCTTCCCCGGCGCCTCGGTGGAGAGCCTCTACACCGGTACCACCCGCCTCATCGAGGATGAGCTCAACGGGGCGGCCAACATCATGAGCTTCGAGTCGACGACCGACTCGTTCGGCTCCATCAACATCACGGCGACGTTCCAGCCGGGCACCGATCCGGCCCTGGCCTCCGTGGAGGTCCAGAACCGCCTGAAGCGCGTCGAGGCGCGCCTGCCCGCGGAAGTGCGCCAGCAGGGCATCCTGGTGGAGGAGGCATCGGCCGCCACCCTCAACATCATCACCCTCGTCTCGACGGACGGGAAGATGGACGAGATCGGGCTCGGCGACTTCCTCATCCGCAACGTCATCAACGAGATCCGGCGCGTGCCGGGCGTCGGCCGCGCGACCCTCTACTCCACGGAGCGGTCGCTGCGCGTCTGGGTCGACCCCGACAAGCTGCGGGGCCTGTCGCTCAGCCCCGAGGACGTGACGGACGCCATCCGCAACCAGAACATCCAGATCGCGTCGGGGGCCGTCGGCGCGCAGCCGAGCCCGACCCGGAACGCCGTTTTCGCGCCCATCATCGTCAAGGGCCAGCTCAACACCGTCGATGATTTCGGCGCCATCGTCCTCCGGGCGAATTCCGACGGCTCGAACGTGCGCCTGCGCGACGTGGCCCGGATCGAACTCGGCGGCGACGCCTATCAGTTCTCGACCCGCCTCAACGGCGGCGAGGCGGCGGGCATCTCCGTCACCCTCGCGCCCGACGGAAACGCCCTGGAGACCGCCCAGGCGATCCGCGCCAAGATGGAGGAGCTGTCGCAGTTCTTCCCGCCCGGGCTGAAGTGGGACATCCCCTACGACATCACCCCCGCGGTGAAGGCCTCCATCGAGAAGGTGCTGCACACCCTCGTGGAGGCCGTGGTGCTCGTGTTCCTCGTGATGTTCCTGTTCCTGCAGAACATCCGCTACACGCTCATCCCCACCATCGTGGTGCCCATCGCGCTGATGGGCACCGTGACGGTGATGCTGCTCGCCGGCTTCTCCATCAACGTGCTCACCATGTTCGGCATGGTGCTGGCCATCGGCATCCTCGTCGACGACGCCATCGTGGTCGTCGAGAACGTCGAGCGCATCATGAACGAGGAGGGGCTGCCCCCGAAAGAAGCCACCGCCAAGGCCATGGAGCAGATCACCGGCGCCATCATCGGCATCACCCTGGTGCTGGTGGCCGTGTTCATCCCCATGGCGTTCTTCCCCGGCTCGGTTGGCATCATCTACCGGCAGTTCTCCATCGCCATGGTGACGTCCATCGGGTTCTCGGCGCTGCTCGCCCTATCGCTGACCCCGGCCCTGTGCGCGACCCTGCTGAAGCCCGTGGCGAAGGGCCATGCCCATGCCAAGGGCGGGTTCTTCGGCTGGTTCAACCGGATCGTCGATCGGGAGACGGCGCGGTACGGCCGCGGTGTGGCGTGGTTCATCAAGGCTTCGGGTCGGATCATGGTCGTGTACCTCGCCCTCGTCGCGGGCGTGGCCTTCGCCTTCATGCGCCTGCCGGAAGGCTTCCTGCCCATCGAGGACCAGGGCTTCTTCACCGTCGACATCCAGACGCCGCCCGGCGCCTCGTTCAACCGGACGCAGGCGGCCGTGCGCAAGGTCGAGGAACACCTCCTCGCCCAGCCGGGCGTGGCCACGGTGACCATGCTCAACGGCTTCTCGTTCTCGGGGCAGGGGGCGAACCTGAGCCAAGCCTTCGTCACCCTGAAGCCTTGGAGCCAGCGCGACGCGTCGAGTTCGGCCGCCGCCCTGGTGGCGGGCACCAACGCGGCGCTCGCCGGCTATCGCGACGCCATCGTCGATGCCCAGGAGCCGCCGCCCGTGGACAATCTCGGCAACGCGGCGGGCTTCTCGTTCCGCCTGCAGGACCGGGCGCAACGCGGGTACTCGGCCCTGACGGCGGCGGAGGCTCAGCTCCTGTCGCTGGCGAGGAAGAGCCCGATCCTCCAGAAGGTGAAGATCGAGGGCCTGCCGCCGGCCCCCCAGGCGGAACTCATCATCGACCGCGAGAAGGCCGCCGCCCTCGGGGTGAAGTTCGAGGACATTAACGCGACGATCCAGGTGAATCTCGGCTCGGTCTACACCAACGACTTCCCGAACCAGGGCAAGATGCAGCGCGTCTACGTCCAGGCCGAGCAGTTGCAGCGCATGCAGGCCACCGATCTCCTGAGCTACGCGGTCAAGAACGCACAGGGCGCCATGGTGCCGCTGTCGTCCTTCGCCGACCTGAAATGGGGCATGGGACCGAGTCAGATCGTCGGCTTCAACGGCTACCAGTCCGTGCGCATCACCGGCGAGCCGAACCCCGGCTACACCTCCGGCGACGCCATCGCCGAGATGGAGCGCCTGATGACCCAACTGCCCAAGGGCTTCGGCTACACCTGGACCGGGCAATCCCTGCAGGAGAAGCTCGCCGGCAGCCAGGCGAGCCTGCTCCTCGCCCTCTCCGTGCTCATCGTCTTCCTGTGCCTCGCCGCCCTCTACGAGAGCTGGGCCATCCCGCTCTCGGTGCTGCTGGTGATTCCGCTCGGCGTCATCGGCTCCGTGGCGGCGGTGTATCTCCGGGGCCTGCCCAACGACGTCTACTTCAAGATCGGCCTCATCACGATCATCGGCCTCTCGGCGAAGAACGCGATCCTGATCGTGGAATTCGCCAAGGACCTGTGGAAGCCGGGCAAGAGCCTCATCGACGCCACCGTGGAGGCCTCGGCGCTGCGCTTCCGCCCCATCGTGATGACCTCGCTCGCCTTCATCCTCGGCGTGGTGCCGCTTGCCATCGCGACGGGCGCCGCCTCGAAGAGCCAGCAGGCCATCGGAACAGGCGTGATGGGCGGCATGATCTCTGCCACCCTCCTCGCCGTTCTGTTCGTGCCGGTGTTCTTCGTGGTGGTGATGCGGCTGTTCCGGCGCAAGGACGCCCGCGAGGGCATCCAGCCCGAGGCGAAGCCTGCCGCCGCAGATCGTCATTCAGTGGCGGCCGAGTGATCCGAACGCCGTACCGGGATTCCGAAGGGATCATCCCTTCGGCGGGTGTCGCGCGGAGCCCGACGTCTCTCCA
>Ga0182226_1000027_pt1 | contig 25967 bp, 25 predicted proteins | sample G6R1MG_27_FD_129658 | JGI IMG/M metagenome (GOLD analysis project Ga0182226, IMG submission 129658) | Miscanthus phyllosphere microbial communities from Michigan, USA - G6R1_MAIN_07NOV2016_LD1 MG | ecosystem: Host-associated > Plants > Phyllosphere > Phylloplane/Leaf | place: USA: Michigan...
GCCATCGCCGCCATGGGCGACAAGATCGAATCGAAGAAGGCGGCCTCTGCCGCGAAGGTCTCGACGGTGCCGGGCTTCCTCGGCGTCATCGAGAGCCCTGAGCACGCCGTCACCATCGCGGACGAGATCGGCTATCCGGTGATGATCAAGGCCTCGGCCGGCGGCGGCGGCAAGGGCATGCGCATCGCCTATTCCTCCGACGAGGTCGCCGAGGGCTTCGCCCGCGCCAAGTCCGAGGCCGCCTCGTCCTTCGGTGACGACCGGGTGTTCGTGGAGAAGTTCATCACGGATCCGCGCCACATCGAGATCCAGGTGATCGGCGACAAGCACGGCAACGTGATCTACCTCGGCGAGCGCGAATGCTCGATCCAGCGCCGCAACCAGAAGGTCATCGAGGAAGCCCCGTCGCCGCTCCTCGACGAGGAGACCCGCGCCAAGATGGGCGAGCAGGCCGTGGCGCTGGCACGTGCCGTGAACTACGATTCCGCCGGTACGGTGGAGTTCGTCGCCGGTCAGGACAAGTCGTTCTACTTCCTCGAGATGAACACCCGCCTGCAGGTCGAGCATCCCGTCACCGAGATGATCACCGGCCTCGACCTCGTCGAGCTGATGATCCGCTCGGCCTACGGCGAGACGCTTCCCCTCAAGCAGTCGGAGGTGAAGCTCAACGGCTGGGCCGTCGAGAGCCGCGTCTACGCCGAGGACCCGACCCGCAACTTCCTGCCCTCCATCGGCCGCCTCACCACCTACCAGCCGCCCGCCGAGGGCCGGTTCGGCGACGCCATCGTGCGCAACGACACGGGCGTCGAGGAGGGCGGCGAGATCGCGATCCACTACGATCCGATGATCGCCAAGCTCGTCACCTGGGCACCGACCCGCGCGCAGGCCATCGAATCCCAGGGCGAGGCCCTCGACGCCTTCGCCATCGACGGCATCCGCCACAACATTCCGTTCCTGTCCGCCCTGATGGCGCATCCGCGCTGGCGCTCGGGCAACCTCTCCACGGGCTTCATCGCCGAGGAATTTCCGGAGGGCTTCGCCGCGCCCCAGCCGCAAGGCGAGATCGCCCAGGTCATGGCGGCCGCCGCCGCCGCCATCGATCACAAGCTCAATCAGCGCAAGCGCGGCATCTCCGGCCAGATGCGCGACCCGGCCCTGCTCCACTTCGAGCGCGACCGCGTGGTGATCCTCGCCGGCGAATCCTATCCCGTCACCGTCGATTCCGTGGGCGGCACCCTCGTGGTCACGGATGCGGACGGCAAGACCTGGCCGGTCCAGAGCGACTGGCGGCCGGGCGAGCCTGTGTGGCAGGGCGAGGTCGCCGGCAAGCGCGTGGCGATGCAGGTGCGCGGCGTCCTCAACGGCGTCGCCCTCCAGCATGCGGGTGCCGCGGGGGAAGCCCGCGTCTACACGCGCCGCGAGGCCGAACTCGCCGCCCTGATGCCCGTGAAGGTCGATGCCGGCTCGGGCAAGCAGGTGCTCTGCCCGATGCCGGGCCTCGTCAAGGCGATCCTGGTGAAGGAAGGCCAGGAGGTGAAGAGCGGCGAGGCCCTGGCCATCGTCGAGGCGATGAAGATGGAGAACGTGCTCCGCGCCGAGCGGGACGCCACCGTCTCCAAGATCGCCGCCAAGGAGGGCGACAGCCTCGCCGTCGATGCGGTGATCCTCGAGTTCGCCTGAGCCCGGAGCGGCCCGTGCCGCTCTACTTCGCCTACGGGGCCAACATGGACGCGGCCGCCATGGCCGCGCGGTGTCCGGGCTCGCGCCTGATCGGGCAGGGCCGGCTCAACCGCCACCGCTTCATCGTCATGCGCGAGGGCTACGCCTCGGTGGTGCGCGATCCGCGCGCCACCGTCTGGGGCGTGGTCTGGGATCTGGCGCTCGCCGACGTGCCGGCCCTCGACCGCTACGAGGGCGTGGCGGGCGGCCTCTACAGCAAGGCCTATCAGCCCATCACCCTTCAGGGCGGCGCCAAGCGTGCCCTGATCTACCTGGGCGGCAGCAGCGCCCCCGGGACGCCTCGGCCCGGCTATCTCGAATCGGTCCTGGCGGCCGCGAACGCCGCACAGCTTCCTCCGGTCTACATCGCCGAATTGCGGGGCTGGCTGCGAGGGCGGGCGGCCTGACGGCCGATCGCGCGCGAGACGGGGCGGAGACTTCACCGAAGGATCATCCGACATGAGCCAGGATCGAACCGTCGACGCGATCATCCACGGACGCGTCCAGGGCGTGGGCTACCGTGCCTGGACCAAGGCGCAGGCCGAACGCCTCAGCCTGTCGGGCCATGTCCGCAACCGCCCCGACGGCACCGTGGCGGCGACCTTTGCGGGGGAAGCCGAGGCCGTCGCCGCCATGCTGGCCGCCTGCCGGACCGGCCCGGCGGGCGCGCGGGTCACCGAGGTCGTCACACACGACAGCACGGCGCCGGCGGGGGGCTTTCAGATCCTGCGGGACTGACACTCCGGGTCGAGACCGCCCCTGGACAGGCACGCCTCCTCCGCGTTAGCGCCGGGTCGGTCGCGATCGGCCCGGCATCATGGCGCACCCGATGATCACGGCGGACTTCTCCTTCCTCGATTTCGCGGCCCTGTGCTTCTTCGTGGCGGCCTGGGCCGGCTACGGCATGGCGGTCCAACGGATGCGGGGAAGGCGCACGAGCCTGAGCCAGATCATGAACCGGCAGCGGGAGATGTGGGCGCGGCAGCTCATCCACCGCGACAACCGGGTGGTGGACACCACCATCAACGCCTCCCTGCAGAACGGCACCGCGTTCTTCGCCTCGACCTCCCTCATCGCGCTCGGCGGCGTCCTCACCCTGTCGCGCTCCGGCGACGACGTGCTCACCCTGTTCGGCGCGCTCCCCTTCGGGGCCGTGGCGACGCGGACCACATGGGAGATCAAGGTCGCGGGCCTGGCGGTGGTGTTCGTCTATGCGTTCTTCAAGTTCTCCTGGGCCTACCGGCTGTTCAATTACGGCTCGATCCTCATCGGCACGGTTCCGCCCAAGGGCTCGACGGCGACCATGGCCGAGATGGAACGGGCGGCGCGGCGTGCCGCGGCCATGAACATCGCGGCCGGCTCCCACTTCGCCCGAGGTCAGCGGGCATTCTTCTTCGCGCTGGCCTATCTCGGCTGGTTCGTGAGCCCGATGCTGTTGTTCGTGACCACCACGGCCGTGGTCTGCGTGATGTGGCGGCGTCAGTTCAGTTCGAAAATCCGTGCCGCCCTCCTGGCGCAGGACGACGGGACAGGGCAGGGGTTCGAACCATGACCAATCCGAAGAAGCCTCCTGCCAAGACCGCCGCCACCCGGGCCGCCGCCAAGGCGTCGAAGGGTAAGAAACCCACCGAGAAGCCGGAGGCGAAGACCGCTCCGTCTCCGAAGGCCGCGCCGCAGTCCGCACCGGCGGCCCGGAAGGGCCCGAGCGAAGACCTCATCGCCGAGACCATCCTGCGACTGCTCGAGGCACGCGGCCCCGGCAAGACGGTCTGCCCTTCGGAAGTCGCCCGCGACATCGGCGGCTCCCAGCCCGAGGTGTGGAGCCCGATGATGCAGCCCGTGCGCCGCATCGCCGTGCGGATGACCAAGGCCGGTCAGATCGCCATCCTGCGCAAGGGCAAGCCCGTGGAGGACGTCGACGACTTTCGCGGCATCTACCGGCTGGCGCTGCCGTCGGCAGCCGCCGGTGACGAGACGGATGCCGACGACGCCTGAGGCGCCGGCAGCCACGCGTCGGTGTAGCCGGCCAGCCGGTAGGCGACGAGGCCGATCCACTCCTTGGTCATCAGGTCGAGGGTGGTGAGCCCGTCCGACGCGAAGCCGTTGAAGCGGAGGGCGTCCTGCGGGCCGGCGGTGCGGTAATCGACGGGGTAGGCCTGCACGGTGAAGCCGGCGGCACGGAAGCAGCCGACGGCGCGGGGCATGTGCCAGGCCGAGGTCACGAGGAGCCAGCGTTCGCCCGGCTTCGGTTTCACCATGTCGGCCGTGAAGGCCGCGTTCTCGTGGGTGTTGCGCGAGCGGTCCTCCAGGATGAGGCGGGTGCGCGGCAGGCCGAGGGTCTCGGCGGTGCGCCCGACGATCTCGGCTTCCGAGACGTGGCCCTGTTTCAGACTGCCGCTGCCGCCGCTGAAGACGAGGCGGGCCTGCGGATAGCGCCGGGCGAGGTCGGCCATGGCGATCTGACGCTCGCCGGCATCGTTGACGACGAGTTGGTCCCGCGCCGCCGACAGGCGCGTCTCGATGGCCCCGCCGAGGACGACGATGCCGGCGATGGGCGTGCCGTCGTCGACGAATTGCGGAAATCGCTGCTCGAGGGGGAGGGCGACCCAGATGGCGAGGGGTGAGAGACCGCCTGCCAGAAGCCCTAAGCCCGCCGCGAGGACCAACCCGCCACCGGCCCGGCGCCAGCGCCCGAACACGAGGAGCGCGCCCGCGATCACGGCGAGGATCATCGCGTTCGAGGGGGTGAGGACGAAGAAGATCAGCTTCGAGAGCGGGAAGAACATGGCGTCGCGGTGACCTTCGGGCAGGAGACGCAGGTGGCGTCAGATCGTTTCCGGGGGCTCGATCGGGGCAGGGGGATAGGCGTGGACACGGCCCTGCGGATCCTCAACCCGCCAGCCCTGCGCCGTCGCGCGCAGATAGTCCGGCCCCACCGGCACCTTGCCGTGGCCGCCGGGAATATCGAGGACGTAGAGGGGCTGGGCGAGGCCCGAGAGCCGCCCGCGCAACTGCCCCATCAGGGCACGTCCCTTCGTCAGATCCGTGCGCAGGTGACCGGTGCCGGGGGCGAGGTCGCCGTGATGGAGGTAATACGGCTTGATCCGGTGCTCCACGAAGGTCCGCATCAGCAGCCCGAGGGTCTCGGCCTCGTCGTTGACCCCGGCCAGCAGCACCGTCTGGCTCACCATGGGAATGCCGGCATCGACAAGACGGGCGATGGCGCGGGCCGCCGCCGGAGTGAACTCACGGGGGTGGTTGGCGTGCAAAGCCACGAAGACGGCGCCCTCGAACGCCTTCAGGGCGGTCACCAGTTCGGCGGTGACGGCGGCGGGATCGACCACGGGTACACGGGTGTGGAACCGGAGCACCCGCACGTGCGGGATCGCCCCGAGGGCGGCGGCGATCCGGGCAAGGCGCCGGGGCGACAGCGCGAACGGATCGCCGCCCGTGACCACCACCTCCCAGATCTCGGGCCGCGCGGCGATGTAGGCGAAGGCCGCGTCGAGTTCGGGCTCGCTCAAGGTCCCGAGTCCCTCGGGGCCGACGCGCTCACGCCGGAAGCAGAACCGGCAATAGACCGGGCAGACGTGAAGGGGTTTGAGGAGCACCCGATCGGGATAGCGGTGGACGAGGCCGGGCAGGGGGCTATGGGCATCGTCGCCGATGGGGTCGGTCGCCTCCTCGGGCACCGTCGCCAGTTCCTCCGCCCGAGGCACGAACTGCCGGGCGATGGGGTCGTGCGGATCCGCAACGTCGATGAGGTCCACGAGGTCGGGTGTGACCGAGACGGCGTAGCGGGCGGCCACCGCCTCCAGGGCGGGGAGGGCGGCCGATCCAACGAGACCGGCCCGGGCGAGGTCGGCGGGACTCTTCAGGGGACGGTTCACGGCCCCTCCCCGGCCACGGGCGTCCACAGGACATCCTCGATATGCCGTGCCCCGACGCAGAGCATCACCAGCCGGTCGAGGCCCAGCGCGATGCCGCTGGCTTCCGGCATGATGGCCAGGGCGTCGAGGAACGCATCGTCGATGGGGTATCGCTCGCCGTAGACCCGCTCCTTCTCGTCCATCTCGAGGACGAAGCGGCGGCGCTGTTCGGCCGGATCGGTGAGTTCGCCGAACGCGTTGGCGAGTTCGACGCCGCAGGCATAGAGCTCGAATCGCTCGGCCACGCGCGGATCGCGGGCGCTCGGACGGGCGAGGGCGGCCTCGCTCACGGGGTACTCGCACAGGATGGTGGGGCGGCCGAAGCCAAGGCCGGGCTCGATGCGGGCGACGAGGACACGGGAGAACAGGTCGGCCCAGGTGTCGTCGGGCGCGACCCGCAGGCCGGCCCCGGCGACGGCGGCGGCCAGCCCGTCGCGGTCCGTCGTCCCGTCCGGCGCCACGGTGGCGAGGAGATCGATCCCGATCCGCGCGAAGGCCTCGGCGAGGGTCAGGCGCTCGAAGGGCGCGAACGGATCGGCTTGCCGGCCGCGATACACGAGGCGGCGCGTGCCCGCCGTCTCGGCGGCGAGCGCCAGGATGTCGGCGCAGTCCCGCATGAGCCGCTCGTAGTCTTCGCCCGCCCGGTACCATTCGAGCAGGGTGAATTCGGGATGGTGCAGGGGCCCGCGCTCGCGGTTGCGGAACACCCGCGCGACACTCACGATCCGGCGCTCGCCCGCCGCCAGCAGGGTCTTGCAGGCGAATTCCGGTGAGGTGTGAAGATAGAGCGGGCGCGCCGAACCGTCGGGCCCGAGGATCCGCGTCGCGAAGGCCGAGAGGTGCGCCTCGTTGCCGGGGGAGACCTGGAGGCAGGCGGCCTCGACCTCGACGAAATCCCGAGCGGCGAAGTGCCCCCGCAGGGCGGCGGTGATGCGGTTGCGCGCCATCAGGGCCGGGCGCCGATCGGCGTGCCGGTCCGGATGCCACCAGGGTGAGGGAGCGATCATCGGTCGGGCCTTATCACGGGGCGCCCGAGGCCTCCACGCCCTGTGAGGTCTTCAAAAACCCTGCGAGGCACTCGAAAGCCCCGTGGCTGGCAACGGGGCCGCGGATAGGGTAGTGGCGAACCCACGATGTCGTCCCCGCGGCTCCGACCGCGCCGGGGCAACCGACCCGTTTCTCGAGACACGAACAGGACCTGACCCCGTGAAGGTGATCGCCTCTACGCTCCGCAAGGGCAACGTCGTCGACAAGGATGGCAAACTCTACGTCATCCTGACGGTCGAGAACATCCATCCGGGCAAGGGCACCCCGGTGACGCAGCTCGACATGCGCCGCATCACCGATGGCGTGAAGGTGTCCGAGCGCTACCGCACCACCGAATCGGTGGAGCGCGCCTTCGTCGAGGACCGGGAGCACACCTTCCTGTACGAGGACGGCGAGGGCTTCCACTTCATGAACCCCGAGAGCTACGAGCAGGTGCTGGTGCCCAAGGACGTGGTCGGCAGCGCCGCCCCCTACCTGCAGGAGGGCATGGCCGTGATGCTGTCGATCCACAACGACGTTCCGCTTACCGTCGAGTTGCCGCAGCGCGTGATCCTCGAGATCACCGAGACGGAGCCGGCCATGAAGGGCCAGACCGCGTCCTCGTCCTACAAGCCCGCCATCCTGTCGAACGGCGTGCGCACCGCCGTGCCGCCGCACATCGCCGTCGGCACCCGCGTGGTGATCATGACGGAAGACGGCTCCTACGTGGAACGCGCCAAGGACTGAGCCGCGCTCAAGGCGGCGGTGCGGTTCCCTCGGCCGCCTCGTAGCACCCCTGGGACAGGGCCTGCGCATGGGCCCGCTCCGTGACCGTGAACACCCGCTGGGATTGCGCCCACAGGCCATCCCGGCGGAAGGCCCCGACGACACAGCGCGCGGCCACGCGGCAGGCCGCGGCCTCGCCCCCGGTTCCGACGCAGTTGCGGGCATAGAGGGCCCGGAACTCCGCCTCCCCGGCGCGCGGATGCGGCCCCGTGAGGGCGGCGATCCCCGAGAACACGGCGAGCAGCACGGGCTGGTGAATCAGGTAGACGGCGAGGCTGTGCCGGCCCGCCGTGGCGACCGTTCTGCCCGGCCGCGACGTCGCCCGCCAGCGTCCGATGTCAGAGGCCGTCAGGCGCGGCAAGCCGAGACGACCGGCGACGATCCCGATCAGGACCAACCCGAACCACGGAAACAGCGGCACGTAGTCGTTGGTCTGCGGCACCGTCCTGCCGAGTCCGAGGAAGAACAGGGCGGGCGCGTCGAGGAGCCCCCCGCCGACCGGAACGGGCGCAGCCATGAGCAGAGGCGGCGCAGCGATGATCAAGGCCGCGCAGACGGCCACGAGGGCAACGGGAACGAACAGGAACGGCAGGGCCAGCACGCTCGACACGGCGATGCAATGCAGGATGCCGAAGAACACGTAGCTGTCCGGAAACAGCGCATAGGTGGCCGCCGTCACCGCGAGGGCGGCCCCTCCGATGCGCGCAAACCGCGCTACAACCGCCCGGCGCCGGATGCCGGCCCCATGGACGAGCACCAGCCCGACGCCGACGAGCGCCAGAAAGCTTCCGGCGATCCCGTGCGCGGCGCCCTTGCCCAGGGGTGAGAGGGCATAATTCTCCGGCGTCAGGCGCAGGTAACCGAGGTCCCAGGCGGCATGGTAGAGGGCCATCGCGCCGAGGGCGACGCCCCGCGCGACATCGAGGGCATCGATCCGGCGGGCCGCATGGGCCCATCCCGAAGCGGTTGCGGTGAGGTCTGGATCGGAGAACGCCATGGGCGGGACCTAGCATCGATCCGGTCCCCCCGCGATTCCCTGTGGCTCCCGCACCCGCCGGTGGAACAATGCGACATGGATCAATACCCGCGGGCATCAAGAGGGCTTCCGCAGGGTCACCACTTCGTTAATCTCGCTTCAGAATCGCACCGTGTGATTCGGAGTGGGTTGCTTACATGTCGGACGATTTCGGGCCAGGCTTGAACGGGGGGCGTTCGGCCGGGGATCATTGGGACACCCGCACAGGCGAGGATCTGGGTAGCGAGACCCAGCGTCCCCTCGACCTCGTCGAGGTCGCCGGTCGCATCAAATGGTTCGATGTCGCCAAAGGCTTCGGCTTCATCGTCCCCGACAACGGCACGGCGGACGTCCTCCTCCACATCACCTGCCTGCGCCGCGACGGCCATCAATCCGCCAGCGAGGGCGCACGCATCGTGGTCGAGGCCACGGAACGGCCGCGCGGCTGGCAGGCATTCCGGGTGATCTCGCTGGATCAGTCCACGGCCCTGCATCCCTCCGAGCTGCCGATGCCGCGGACGCACGTGAGCGTGACGCCGACGAGCGGCCTGGAGACGGCCGTGGTGAAGTGGTTCAACCGTCTGCGCGGTTTCGGCTTCCTCAGCCGCGGCGACGGCACGCCCGACATCTTCGTCCACATGGAGACGCTTCGTCGCTACGGCATCGCCGAACTCAAGCCCGGCGAAACCGTTCTCGTCCGTTACGGCGACGGTTCCAAGGGCACCATGGCGGCGGAAGTGCGCTTTCCCGACGGCACGTTGCCCGCCTCGCACTGACCCTATGCCTCTACGGAGGTCCACGAACCACGAGTTCCGCGTTGCCCAACCTGACTGCCGCCTTGCGCGCGCTCTGCGCTCTCCTGTTCCTCGGCCTTTCCGCCGCCCTGGCGCAGGACGCGGCTTCGGGGCCGACGGAACCCCTTACCATCGCCGCACGCACCGGGCGGCATGCCTTCGCCGTCGAAGTGATGCGGACGGATGCGGAGCGTTCGCGTGGCCTGATGTACCGGCGAACCATGGCGCCCGACCACGGTATGCTGTTCGACTTCAAGGCCGTCGCGCCGGTCGCCATGTGGATGAAGAACACCTACCTCCCCCTCGACATGGTGTTCATCCGCGCGGACGGGACCATCGCGCGGGTGGCGACGGGAACCGAACCCCTGTCGACGAAGGTCATTCCCTCGGGCGAGCCGGTGCTCTCCGTGCTCGAACTGAACGCCGGCACCACGGCACGCCTCGGCATTCATGCGGGGGATCGCGTGGAGCATCCGCTGTTCGGGAAGCCGTAGGGCGAATCGCCGAACGCAACGAGAACATCGCTTGACGGTCGACGCGATTCGGCCCAATGTTCCCTCAATGTTCTAGACGACTCGCGGGAGCCCAGATCGGTGCAGCCCGCCTGACGCCGACGAGGGGCATCATGATCGACCTGCATCCGGACGAACTCAGCACGACGGCCGCGCCTCTGTTCCAGAATGCCGAATGGAGCGTTCTTCCCGACGGCCTGGAACACCGTGCGAGCGGCTATTTCATCGCGCGGGACGTCATCGGAATGCGCCGGGGCGATCTCTGGGAATGGCCCCTGCACCTGGCCGAGAAAAGCTGGTGCCGTCCTCTTCCCCTGCGTGAGGCGTTCCACGCCGCCTTGAGCGCCTTCGCGGTGCCCCGCGATGTGAGTCTGGCCTCCTCATTCGCCATGGGTTTCGGCCTCAAGGCCGGTGCGGGCGCCGTGAAGACGGCGGACGAGTTCGTGATCCTGGGCGATGTGCTTCGTCCGAAGGCGCACAAGCCGGGTGCTGTCCGCAAGCGGGCCGTTGCTCCGGAGGGGCGGATCTGGTCTCGCCGCGGCGGGCTCCCGGTTCAGCACCGCGCTGTGGAGGCGAGTGGGCAGCGCGCGGCTCTCTGAGCGCGCCTTTGCCTGTGAAGATTTGCCCTTCGATCCTCCGGCCCTAGATCAGCCCGGCATCGGAGAGCGCCATGGAACACCGAGACGACGAATCCCGCACGATGGGCGGCCTCGACGGCCTGCAAACCTCGCCGCTCTCGCGGCGCGGCTTCGTCATGACGAGCCTGATGACCGGACTCACCCTCGCCACCCCGTCCGTCGCCGCGCAGGCGATCCAGACGGATTCGGCCGGGCTCGTCGCGGGCGAAGTCCACATTCCGGCGCACGATGGCCCGATGCCGGGATACCGCGCCATGCCGGAGGGGTCGGGTCCGTTTCCGGTGATCCTTGTCATCGAAGAGATCTTCGGCGTCCACGAGTACATCAAGGACGTCTGCCGGCGTCTGGCCAAGGCCGGCTACTGCGCCGTGGCGCCCGAACTCTACGCGCGCCAGGGCGACCTCTCGTCCATGACGGACGTCAAGACGATCATCCGCGACGTCATCGCAAAGACCCCCGACGCGCAATGGATGAGCGACCTCGACGCCGCCGCCACCTGGGCGGTCGCGGCCTCGAACGGCGACGGCACCCGCCTCGCTACCATGGGCTGGTGCCGGGGCGGTCGCGGCGTCTGGCTCTACGCTGCGCATCGACGCGACCTGAAGGCCGGTATCGCATGGTACGGCCCCGTCGGCGGCGAGCGCACCGACATTCAGCCGCGCACGGCCGACGATGTCGCCGGCGAGATCAACGCCCCAATCCTCGCCCTCTACGGCGGCGCCGATACCGGAATCCCCGTCGCCTCCGTGGAAGCGGCCCGCGACAAGGCACGGGCCGCCGGCAAGTCCGTCGATCTCGTGGTCTACCCGGATGCACCACACGGCTTCCATGCCGATTATCGCCCGAGCTATCGCCCTGCGGCGGCGGAAGACGGATGGGCGCGGGCTCTTGCGTTTCTCAAGGCGAAGGGGATGTGAAACGAAGATTTACGGGAGGCGGGACGGGTCGGAGTGCGGCATGATTGCTGCATCGACTAAAAAAGCGCGAAGATCCGTACCCGTAGGAACGACACATTCCCCGGCTAGTTCAACGATCTGGCAATACGAGGATCGGCCCGCCGTCCCGGCTTGAAGAGCGTTCCGTACCCATGAGTGCTGCACCTTCGTTGGACGCACGCCCCGTCATCCTCGTCGTCGAAGACGAGCCGGATGAGCGCTATCTCGCGGCCGAATTGCTGGAAGAGACAGGATTCCAGGTCATCGAGGCGGAGACCGCCGAACGCGCCCTGGCGATCCTCCAGGATCGCGCCGACGAGGTGAGCGTCGTGTTCTCGGACGTGCGCACGCCCGGCCCCATCGGGGGATTCGAACTGGCGCGAATCATCGGCGTGACGTGGCCGCGGGTGCGTGTCCTGCTCACCTCGGGAGATGCCGGCGATCAGCCGAGCGACCTGAGGATGTCGGCCACCTTCATCCCCAAACCTTGGCGGGCCGCCGACATCCTCGCCTGGGTCCAGGAGGCGGCAGGGCGCCCGACGGGGGCGGATGGCGGCCCCGACGTGATCGGCTCGGGCGTGCCCACGAGCAAAATTATTGCCGGTGGGGTGGAAACTTGAGCGGGCCGACCCGTTGAGATGTCTCTTTCGTGAGAAACCGCTCCGGGGAGCGGGTGAGACGATCATGACGGGCAACCATACGAACCGATCCGCCGCATCGGGGTATTTCCCCTACACCTCCTTCGACGAGACGGCGATGCTCACGCGCATCGGAAGCGAGTTGCGGGATCTCTACGGCAACGTCGAGGAAGCGGCACTTCCCGGTGATCTCATGCGCTTGGCGAGTTTGATCGACGAGAAACGCGCCCCTGGCCGCAAAAAGCGGGACCGGAATTCCGGAACAGCGTGAGTGATGCAGGGCCGGGGAACGTCGTCCCCGGCATCGCGTGCGCCCCGCGATCTGCTATGTCTCGGCCGTCGGTCCGCTGCCGTTCCGAATCCGTCCCCCGAGCATACCATGCACCTGACTCTCCGCCCCGGCCTCCTCGCCGCCTGCCTGTGCGTCTTGGGTGTCCTTCAGGACCCCGCCCGGGCTGCCGCGCCGCCAGTTCAGCCCATGGACGGACCGGGCGGGATCGGGGACCGGGCGGCGACGGTCGTCAAGCGCGGCATCGGGCGCGCCGCGGCATCGAGCTTCATCTTCTACAAGTCGGGTGCCGCTCCGGCCGAGGGCCGCCCCGTGGCGGTCTTCATCCATGCCTGGGGCGCCCCCAATCCCCAGGCTTACGGCGCGTGGATCGATCACCTGGCCCGGTCCGGCTACCTCGTGGTCTTCCCCCGCTTTCAGGACCTCAACCGGACACGGCCGGCGGATGCATCAGCCAATGCCGAGCGCCTGCTCAAGACAGCGTTCGCGGATCTGGCGAACGACGCCGAAGCCAAGCCGGACCTGAAACGCGTCGCCCTCATCGGCCATCTGGCCGGCGCCCCCATCGCGGCCAACATCGCGGCGGATGCCGCCGCCGAGGGGCTTCCCGTCCCGCGCCTCGTCTTCGCGATCATGCCGGGCGGCATCGCGAGCGATGCCAAGGCCCGCGGCATCGTTCTGCGTGATCTCTCGAAGATCGCGCCCGAAACCCTGGTGGTGACGATGATCGGCGACCGGGATGCCCGCGCGGCGGATCTCGCCGCCCGGCGCCTCCTGCGCGAATCGAGCGCCGTGACGCCGGACCGCAAGCTGTTCCTGCGTGCCCTCTCCGACGACCACGGTTTTCCCGCCCTGACCGCGACCCTGGCCTCGCCCGCCGGCGCCGACGCGGCCTATGACGGCAGCGCCCTGAAGCTTCCGCCCGAGCCGCCGCGCGATCCGAAGCAGCCGACGCCTGCCTTCAAATGGACGCCCGACATGGCGTTGACGGGCGAACAGACCACGCTCGTGGCACAGATCAACAACGCCCGGACGGACAGCCTCGATTACCTCGCCTATTGGAAGAGCTTCGATCTCGCCGCCACGGCGGCCTTTGCCGGGGCCGATGCGCAGTCCCTGAAAGCCAATCCGCGTCTAAGCGACATGGAACGCTGGGGCGATGGCTGGCCGGTCAAGCGCCTCGTCGTCGAGACGCCGCGCCTGACGCCGCATCCGGCCCCCGTGACCCCACAGCCGACGCCCGCCGCGGCCCGCGCCAAACCGCAGCGTCGGCCCTGATTCGCCTCTCGCCCCCCCTATCAGAGACGGTCGCCCGCCCGATGAAGCTATTCCACTCCCCGTTCTCGCCATTCGTCAGGAAGGTCACGGTCGTCGCCCACGAGTTGGGCCTCGCCGAGCGCATCGAACTCCTGCCGAGCGCCGCGCATCCGACTCAGCGCGACGCCACCATCCGCGCTCTGCATCCCCTGGCGCAGGTTCCGACCCTGATCACCGACGAGGGGACCGCCCTCGCCGACAGCCGCGTGATCTGCGAGTACCTCGACACGCTGGCCGGCGGCGAGGTGTTCCCGGAAGCGGGTCCCGCCCGCTGGATCGCCTTGACCGACCAATCGACGGCCGACGGTCTCCTCGATGCCGCGCTGCTGCTCCGCTACGAACTGACTGTGCGGGGGGAGGGCGAGCGCTCGGCGGCCTGGATCGCCGGGCAGACGGCCAAGATCGAGGGCGTTCTCGACAGTTTCGAGGCGGGCGTGGGTGCCCTGGCCGACCGGGTCGATATCGGCACGATCACGGTCGCCTGCGCGTTGGGGTATCTCGACGTACGCTTTCCGGATCTCGTCTGGCGCCGACGCGCTCCGACCCTTGGCACCTGGGCCGAGGCCTTCGCCGCACGACCGTCCATGCGCGCGACGCAGCCGCCGGCAGCCTGACGCGGACAGCCCCGAACGACGGAAGCGCCAGACAAGAAAGGCTCGACGCGCGGAATGCGTGTCGAGCCTTTCGCCGATGCATCGAACGCTTCGCCCCGAAAGCTTGCCCTCGGGACGCGGCGTCGGAGATCCTAGAAGTAGGACTTCAGCGTCCCGCGGCGGCGCACGTCGAGGGTGGCGCAGTGGAACGAGCCGCCGAACGGACCGTAGGACAGGAACGGCGCCGGGATTGGATCGAAGCCCCAATCCTTTAGGGCCTTGATCAGGGTCGGCTGGCTCTGGTCGACCACGATCTTCTTCTCGTCGATGGCGAGCACGTTGATCGAGGTCCACGGCGAGCACATGGAGATCTTGCTCATGAAGCCCTCGACGGGGTCGGGGCGGGGGGCGATGAGCACGTCCCACTTCTTAAGCACGGCCGGCAGCTTCTCGACGTCGATGTAGTCCGGGTTCACCAGCACCTTGCCGGGGGCGAGGGGCATGAACGACGAATCGATGTGCATCGGCTGCGGGCAGCGGCTCTCGATCTCGTGGATGCGGAAGCCCGGGCCGAGGTGGCGGCGCAGCCACTCGATGCCCATGAGGTTCGTGACGTTGGAACGGGTCACGAAGATGTCCCGGCCGCAGCGCACGAAATCGGCGGCGTCGAACACCGGCTCGAACTCGTTGACGGTGAACTGCATCGGCTCGCCGGCCTTCAGGTTCGGCACCCGGTAATCGTAGTTGTACAGATCGTCGGTGAGCTGCGGACGCGGCGCCGAGGTCCAGCGTGCGCCGTTCCGGAAGTATTCCTTGAACAGGGAGCGGTAGGCATCGCCCTCGAAGTAGCGCGAGCGCCAGCACATGGGGCTCTCGATGATCTCGTCACCGATGACGAGGTACGGGTCGCGCGGACAGGCGACGCAGAAGCCGCGGGAGGACCAGCGGGGCGCGCGGAATTTCTTCGAGAAGTCGATGCTGTCGGGGCGGCGGATCTTCACGCCCTCGCCGGCCAGGATCGAGATGAAGTTGTCCAGCTCCTTCTGGGCGAGCTTCTTCATGAACTTCGGATAGCGGAAGCCCGAGGCGAACCGGTAGAACGGCTGGGCGGCGCGCGGCAGGTTGAAGATCACCGTCAGGTGGTGTGTCGGAATGGTCGCACCGTCGAGACTTCCGACGATGACCTCCTCCAGGGGATCCCACTCGTTCCAGGCCATGACCGGGGATTGCGGCTTGGGCGTTCCCGGCGCGCCGAAACCGGACGCGGCATGGCGCTCGCCACGCCCGTCCTGATCGACGGCCTCGCCCGCCGTGATGTGTGATTCGCGGTCCATGATCCCGGTCCCCTGTCGCGCGTCCTGCGGCTGATTTGAAGGCGTCCGCCCCTGCGCCGCTTTGGGCCGCACTGTGTCTCTCGGGTGATAGACAACGGTTCCCAAAGCTGCAACTTCCGATGACGCTCATCGCTTCCGGCCGTCTTCTCACCCGGAAACACGGCGGGATTTCAGCAGAGATCGGCCGAACCGACGTCCGAAAGGGGACCATGAAGCGTTTGACGACATTGGCCCTGATCGCCGGTCTTTGCACGGTCGTCGGCTTGTTCCTGTCCTCCGGTCTCGAAGACGTCGCGAGTGCGGTGGTGAGCGCCGGATGGGGCGCCCTCGTCGTCGTCGTCGCACGCGCCGTCGCGGTGGCCTGGGCGGGTCTCGGCTGGTTCGTCGTCTTCCCGCGCTTCGAGCGCCCGTCCTTTCGCGATTGCGTGACCCTGCGGTTCGTCCGCGAGGGCATCAACACCCTGCTGCCCGTGGCGCAGGTGGGGGGTGATTTCGTCGCCGCCCGCCTCCTGACGAAGCGCGGCGTCTCGGGCGGCGTCGCCGGAGCCAGCATGTTCGTGGACCTGATGACCCAGGCGGTCACCCAGTTCCTGTTCACGGTGGCCGGCGTCGCGCTCCTCGCCTGGCTCGCCGGGGACGGCCCCATCGTCCGCACCGTGGCGGGCGGCCTCGTGGTGGCGGCTCCCGCCCTCGCGGCCTTCTACCTCATCCAGCGCCGCAGCGGTCACAAGATCATCCAGGCGATGGTCAGCCGTTTCGCCGGCTCGCGCGAGTGGCGGGCGCTCGGCGCCATCGACGTGCTCTACGACGCCCTGAAGCGCCTCTACGGCAACCATGGCCGGGTGGCCGGCGGCATCGGCATCCACCTCGTCGGCTGGCTCATCGGCACCATCGAGGTCTATGTCTGCCTGCACTTCATGGGCTATCCCGTGAGCTTCGTCGAAGCCGTGGTGATCGAGAGTCTCGCCCAGGCGGTGCGCGGCGCGGCCTTCGCGGTTCCCGGAGCCCTGGGCGCCCAGGAAGGCGGCCTCATCGCCCTCTGCGCCATCTTCGGCATCCCGGCGGAGGCGGCCCTGGCCCTCTCCCTCGTGAAGCGCCTCGCCGATCTCCTCGTCGGCGTCCCCGGTCTCCTCGCCTGGCACGCCCTCGAGGGCCGGACCGGGCCGGCCCCCGGGACGGGGGAGGCGGTGGCTTCGCGTCAAGGCGCTCCCCTGGTGGTTCCCTACGTCAACGATCGCGGCACGCCCCTCCTGCGGACCGCCGAGGGCGATCTCGGGGAGTTGAAGAAGTGCGCCTGATCCCCGTCCTCCGCGCCGGCCTCGTCGCAGGCCTGCTCTCGGCGAGCCCCGCCGCGCGCGCCGCCGACGACCCGGCGGTGGGGACCGTCCGCACCCTGTACGGCAGCTTCGCGGCCGCCCTGAAAGCCTCTCCGGGCGACGTACGGACCCGCGCCGCCGCCATCGGCCCGACCCTCGCCGAGACCATGGACTTTCCCGCCATGGCGCGGATCGCCGTGGGGCCGAAGTGGCAGGGCTTCACCCCGGAGCAGCAGGCCGCGCTGACACAGGCCTTCGGCCAGTACTTCACCGCCACCTACGCGACCCGCCTCGCCCAGGCCGCAGGCGGCACCTTCACGGTGAAACCCGAGGCGGAGACGCGCGGCGCGAATCGCCTGGTCCAGAGCGAAGCCACCAACGCCGAGGGCGATTCCTCCCAGGTCGACTATCTCGTCGGTCCCGCCGGACGCATCCAGGACGTCTATCTCAACGGCGACGTCAGCGAGGTCGCCGTCCTGCGCGGCAGCTTCGCCGAGCCCCTCAAGGCCGGCGGCGCCGACGAACTGTTGAAATTCCTTCGCGAACGCACGGCCGGAATGCTCGCTGCCAAACCGGCGCCTTAGAATCCGGTCAGAGCCGACTCCGAAACACCGACGCAACGACCTTCGCGCCGCTCCCCTCGCGGCACTCTCACGAGCCCCGCGACCGAGCGATGCCCCCATGGACCTGATCTGGCTCTCGTATCTGGTACTGCTGCTGGCGCTGGCGGGCTGCGCCTACGGCCTCGTGGCGGCGGCCCTGGCCGGCCGCTTCGTCCGGCGCCCGGCCCCGGTGCTCACGGGCGCTGCCCCATCGGTGACGATCCTCAAGCCGCTCTGCGGCCTGGAGCCGAACCTCTACGAGAACCTCGAGACCTTCTGCCGGCAGACCTATCCCGGGGCCGTGCAGATCGTATTCGGCGTCCAGAATGCCGCCGATCCGGCGATTCCCGTCGTGCATCGCCTCGTGAAGGCCTATCCGGCGCTGCGCCTCGACCTCGTGGTCGATGCCCGCCAGCACGGCTCGAACCGCAAGGTCTCGAACCTCGTCAACATGTCGGCCGAGATCGCCCATGACGTGGTGGTGCTGGCCGACAGCGACATGGTGGTGAAGCCGGATTACCTCGCCCGCGTCGTCGCCGAACTGAGCCAGCCCGGCGTCAACGGCGTCACCTGCCTCTACCATGGCGTGCCGGCGCACCGGGGCATCTGGGCCCACCTCTCGGCGCTCGCCATCGACGTGCAGTTCCTGCCCAACGTCGTCATGGGAACCGCCCTGGGCCTGGCCAAGCCGTGCTTCGGCTCGACCATCGCGTTCACAGCGCAGGCGCTCGCCGAGATCGGCGGCTTCATCGCGTTCCGGGACGATCTCGCCGACGATTACGCCATCGGCGAGGCCCTGCGCGCCGGGGGCGGCATCGTGGCGATCCCGACCTTCACCATCGGCCATACCTGCGTGGATACGGACCTTTCCGGCCTGTGGAGCCACGAGCTGCGCTGGAACCGCACCATCCGCAACGTCGATCCGGCCGGCTATGCCGGCTCCCTCGTCACCCACGCCTTCCCGCTCGCCCTCATCGGCGCCCTGATTCCCGGCGCTGGCGGCACCGGCCTCGCGGTGGCCGCCTTCGCGCTCGCCTGCCGCATCGTCCTGTGCCTGCGCCTGGAGCGAGCCTTCGACCTCGCGCCGCACCCCTACTGGCTGTTGCCGATTCGCGACATCCTCTCGTTCATGAACTTCTCCTGGAGCTTTGTCTCGGGTGCCGTGACATGGAAGGGCCACGATTATCGGGTGGTTGCGGATGGCACACTGATCCCCGAACGAAGCCTCGGCCACGATGCTGGCGCATCCTCGCTCTGATCTTCGCTTTTAGCTTCCCGCCCGCCCCGTTTCCTTCTCGCTGAGGCCTTGAACCCCATGCGCACCCTCTTCCTGCAGGCCCCCACCTTCGACGGCTTCGACGGCGGCGCCGGCTCCCGCTATCAGGCCAAGCGCGAGATCAAGTCGTTCTGGTACCCGACCTGGCTCGCCCAGCCGGCCGCCCTGGTGCCGAACTCGAAGCTCATCGACGCGCCGCCCCACAACATCAAGCTCGACGAGATCGTGGCCCAGGCGAACGATTTCGACCTCGTGGTGCTCCACACCTCGGTGCCGTCGTTCAAGTCCGACGTGAAGACCGTCGAGGCGCTCAAGGCCGCCAACCCGAAGCTCATCGCCGGCCTTATCGGCGCCAAGGTCGCGGTGGATGCCGCCGGCGCCATGGCGCAGGCCCCGTGCATCGACTTCTGTGCCCGCAACGAGTTCGACTTCACCGTCAAGGACGTCGCCGACGGCGTCCCGATGTCCGAGATCAAGGGCCTGTCCTACCGGGACGCCAACGGTGTCGTGATCCACAACGTCGATCGCGAGATCATGACCGATATGGATCAGCTTCCCTTCGTCACGAGCGTGTACAAGCGCGACCTCGAGATGGAGAAGTACTTCATCGGCTACCTCAAGCACCCGTACATCTCGTTCTATTCGGGCCGGGGCTGCAAGAGCCGCTGCACCTTCTGCCTCTGGCCGCAGACGGTCGGCGGCCACACCTACCGCACCCGCTCGGTCGCGCACGTGATTGAGGAGATCAAGTACTGCCTGAAGGAGTTCCCGCAGACGAAGGAGTTCTTCTTCGACGACGACACCTTCACGGACAACCTGCCGCGCGCGGAAGAGATTGCCCGCGAGCTCGGCAAGCTCGGCGTGACGTGGTCTTGCAACGCCAAGGCCAACGTGCCGCGTGAGACCCTGAAGGTGCTCAAGGAGAACGGCCTGCGCCTCCTCCTAGTCGGCTACGAGTCCGGCAACCAGCAGATCCTGAACAACATCAAGAAGGGCATGCGCGTCGAGGTGGCCGAGCGCTTCACCAAGGATTGCCACGACCTCGGCATCGCCATCCACGGCACCTTCATCGTCGGCCTGCCGGGCGAGACCAAGGAGACGATCCAGGAGACGATCGCGTTTGCCAAGCGCATCAACCCGCACACCATCCAGGTTTCTCTGGCGGCCCCCTATCCCGGCACCTTCCTGTACAAGCAGGCCGTCGAGAACGGCTGGCTCGATGTCGAGAATGCCGAACTCGTCGACGAGAACGGCGTCCAGATCGCCCCGCTGCACTACCCGCACCTGTCGCACATGGAGATCTTCGGCGCCGTCGAGGAGTTCTACAAGAAGTTCTACTTCCGCGCCCCGAAGATCGCCTCCATCGTCTCCGAGATGGTGCGTTCGCCCGACATGATGAAGCGCCGCCTGCGCGAGGGCGTGGAGTTCTATCGCTTCCTCAAGGAGCGTCAGGGCACCGCCAAGGCCGCCTGAGGCCCTTCATTCCGAAGAACAGCGCGGCCGGGCGGAACGCCCGGCCGTTTTGCGTTCGGCCGGAAACCTTCCGGCGCCGAGCAGGAGGGCATGCGCGTGAAACGGCTTGTGGTGACGGCGGACGATTTCGGGCTCAGCCTCGCGGTCAACGAGGCCGTGGAGCAGGCGCACCGCGAGGGCATCCTCACGGCCGCGAGCCTCATGGTCTCCGCCCCCGCCGCTGCCGACGCCGTGGCGCGGGCCCGGCGCCTGCCGTCCCTGCGGGTCGGCCTCCACCTCGTCCTCGTCGAGGCCTGGCCGACGCTGCCGGCGGCCGATCTGCCGGACCTCGTCGGGGCGGATGGCCTCATCCGCAGCGATATGGGCCGGCTCGGCCTCGATCTGGCCCTGAAGCCCGCGGCCCGGCGCCAGCTCACCGCCGAGATCGCCGCGCAGTTCGAGGCCTATCGGGCGACCGGCCTGCCCCTGGACCACGTCAACGCCCACAAGCATTTCCACGTCCATCCGCTCATCGCCGGTGCCGTGCTGTCCATCGGGCGCCGCTACGCCATGCGGGCGCTGCGCGTGCCGCGTGAGCCTCGCGCCGTCCTGCGCGCCGCCGAGGCGGAGGCCGCTCCCAAGCCTGCCCTCGACATTGCCCCCTGGGCCGCCCTGCTGGCCGTGCGCGCCCGTCAGGCCGGGCTTCTCATCCCCGACCGAACGCTGGGGCTGGCCTGGTCCGGGGCGATGACGCCGGCCCGTGTCGCCGGCCTCCTCGCCCACCTGCCGGAGGGCTTGACGGAACTCTACACCCACCCCGCCACGGGTGGAGGGTTTCCCGGTGAGGCGCCCGGCTACGCCTATGCGGCCGAGCGCGACGCCCTCATCGCCCCCGCCTCTCGTGCGGCCGTGACGGCGTCGGGGGCCGTCAGCGGCGGATTCACGGATTTCCTCACGGAATAGGCCGTCGGGACCTGAGCCGTCCTAAGCCGGTTCGACGGAACGCGCCGAACACGCCGCCCTCCACGGCACCGCCAAGCTTCCCGTGCGTTGAAAAGTGCACGCGGGGCCGTTCATTCCGGGCGATCTCGCAACCCTGAGGATCGGACACGTGAAGACCAGCGCCATCACCCTCGCTTCGATTGCCGTCGCCGCTGCCCTGGTGACCATGCCCGCCGCAGCCGCCAACCTGGATTGCGGCCCGCTCCCGGCTGCGAATGCGAAGGCCGATGCGGAGCTCTCCCAGGCGATCCGTTCATCCAAGCTCGACGACACCACACGCGGCGCCCTCACGGCGGTGGTTCGGCGCCTGAGTGGCGAGGGTGTCTCCCGCGCCCTCATCGTCGATCATGCCGTCGCGGCCTATTGCCCCCTCGTCGCGAAGGACGACAGTCTTTCGTTCGACCGGAAACGGGAGGCCGTCCGGCGTTTCGCCGCCGAACTCACGGGCATTGTCTACGACCCGGCCGTACAGACCGATACGGCCATCATCCTGAGCCTGCCGGTCAAGCCTGACCTCTCGGAGAAGATCGATCTCGCGGCCACCAAGGCCGGTCAGAGCCGCGATGCCTGGGTGCTCCAGGCGATCCAGGCCAAGCTGGCGGGCGGCTGACGCCACCCGCCCAAAAGGGGGCGCCCTACTTCGCCGCCACGGCCTCGGTCGGCCGCCTGGACATCAGGTCCGGAGGCACGGCCGAGTCGCCCTCGGGGCGCTTCGGATCGGGCTGCTTCGGCGGCGGGCCGAGGAAGGCCGGCACGACGAAGAACGCCGCCACCAGGGTGAAGAACAGCGATAGGGCCAGCAGCTTGCCCATGCTCGCCGTGCCGGGATGGCTCGACAGCACGAGGGAGCCGAAGGCCGTTCCGGTCGTCAGGGCCGAGAAGAAGATCGCCCGGGTCAGGCTGGAAGCCAGCATGTCGACCACGCCCGCCCGCCAGGCGATGACGTAGTAGATGTGGAAGGCCACGCCCACGGCGAGCATCAGCGGCATGGCGATGATGTTGGCGAAGTTCAGGGGCATGCCCACGAGGTGGAGCGCCATCAGGGTCCACAGGGTGGCGAGCACCAGGGGGCCGAGGGTCATCGCCACGTCCCAGGGTTTGCGCAGGGCCACCGATAGGATGACGAAGATGAGCACCAGGGCGGTGATCGCCGCCTGAACGAAGGCGCCCAGGATGGTGTAGCTCGACGAGGTGGTGGCGATCGGCGCGCCGGTGGCGTGCGGCGCCACGGTCTGCACCTCCTTGGCAAAGCGGCGCAGAACCACGTTGTCGTTGGAATTGCCCTTCGGGTGCACCTCGATGCGGGCGCGGCCATCGGCGGCGACCCACTCGGCCTTCAGCTTCGGCGGCAGATTGGCCAGGGTGATCTTCTGCGGACTCAGGATGTCGCGCAGGCGGGTCAACAGGGTCTTGAGATCCGTCGTCAGGGCGACGCTGGCGGCCTCGCGGGTGGCGACGGGCGCCGTCGCGAGGGCATCGAGGGTGCCCGCCAGGGCGACGGCCGGCTTCGCCGCCGGGGAGGGACCGGCCAGCGTCCGCAGGGCGGCGGCCGCGTCCTTGATCGCCTTCACGTTGTCGGCGTCAGTGGGCGGCGGCGGCTTGCGGCTCGGGTTGAGGATCGGGCCGAGGAGCTGCGCGGTGTCGGCGATGATCGCGAGTTTCTGATCCTGGTCCGGCGGCACGAAGGTGTCGATGTCGATGATCTCGGCGACGGTCGGAAGCTTGCGCAGCTTGTCGGCCAGTGCCGGAACCGCCTCGACGTTGGGCGCCAGAACCTCGATGACGTTCGGGCTCGTCTCCGGATCCTTGGTCAGGTCGAGATAGGTGGCGATCGACTCCACCTTCGGGCTGCGCAGGTGCATCGGGTTCGAATCGAACGGCAGCTTGAACAGCAGCGGGATGCCCGCGACCGTGACGAGGCCGACGGCGATGAGCACCGGCTTGCGATGCTCGATGATCCACTCGTCGACGCCCGCCATCCAGGTGGTCTCGACGGCCTTCGCCTCCATCTTCGGCTTGAACACGGCGATGAGCGCCGGCAGCAGCGTCAGGGCGAAGAGATAGGCCACGATCATGCCGACGCCGGCGATGAGACCGAGTTCGGACACGCCCCGGAAGGCGGTGGGCAGGAACGCGAAGAAGCCGGCGATCAGCGAGATGGCGGCCAGGGTCAGGGACCAGCCGACGCCGCGCGCGGCGGCGCGCAGGGCCGAGGGCAGATCCGGCTGCTCGAACCGGTCGGCCCGGTAGCGCACGGCGAATTGGATGCCGAAATCGATGCCGAGCCCCACGAACAGGGCCGCGAAGGCGACGGAGATCGGGTTCAGCTCCCCCACCATCAGCAGACCGAGGGCCGCCGTCACCGTCAGGCCCGCGAAGGTGGTGAGGAGCACGGCGGCGACCAGGGAAGCCGACCGCAGGGCAAGCCACACGAACAACACGATGGCGCCGGTGGTGATGCTGTAATTCAGGCCCGCATCCTCGGCGAGGGTGGCGAACTCGTCGTCGGCCACGGCCACGGGGCCGGTGAGGCGCATGCGCGCGCCGCTGTCGCCCTTGTACTCGCCGTTGGTGATCTTCAGGTCGGTGGCGACCTGACGGACCACCGCCGTCGCCATGGCACCGGGCTGAAGCGCGTTGTAGTCCAGCACCGGCTGGATCATCACGAACTTGCGAAGATCCGTGCTCTTCAACTTTCCGTTGGACAGCAGGGTCTGCCACGACAGGCGCGCCGGCTCGCCGGCCAGCACCTTGCGCAGGGTCCCGTCGATCTGGCCCATGGGCCGCTCGAGGTCTTCGAGCTTGGCGTCGCCGCTCTTGACGCCCTTGGCGCCGAGGCTGAGCACCCGCATGACGCCGCGCAGGGACGGGTCGGCGGCGAGCGGCCCGAGGAGCCCCTGCTGCTGCACGAGCTGGTCCGTGGTCTTCGTCAGTTCCGGAAGCGACAGGAGCAGGAGGCCGTTCTTGTCGAAGAACGGGCCGCCATCCGGGCGATAGACCGTCTCGATGGCATCCTTGCGCTCAGCCAGGGCCTTGGCGAGGCTGGCAGCGGCCTCCTCCGCCTCTTCCGGCGTCTGGCCATCGATGACGGCCACCAGGGTTCCGGTCCGCTGCGGGAACGCCTTCTCGTAGGCGATCTCGTCCTGGCGCCAGGGCACGTCCTTGTCGATGAGCCGTTCCACATCGGTGTTGATGCGGAACAGATGCGCGGCCATGCCGGCGCTCACGACGGTCGCGAGGGCGACGAGGGCTATGACCAGCCAACGGCGCTGGACGGAAAACGCGACAAGCCGTTCAATCACGAGTATTCTGCCTGCTCATGCGAAGTGATCCGGTCGAGCCCGGCTTTGGTCCGAGGCCACCGAACAACGGGCCGACCCCGGCCCATCGTTCCGTTTCCGACCGTCCGGCTCGCCTGTCGCCGATTCACGAATGCGCGGCTCCATCCGACGCGGGCGGATCGGCGCGACGCCGCAAGCCGAAACAAAGCGGTCCGCCGTGCCTTTGGGCTCAGTAAGGGTCCCGCGTCCGGAATGCAACGACGCGCGGATTTTGACGCAATTTTCTCAGGGGGCAGCAATACAGGTGCCCTTTCGCACAAGGATCCTCTTGGCGATGCGTGCAGAGCCTGCATCGCAGATCCCCTCGTAGGAAAAAGCACCGCGCTTTTCGGCCACCGCCCCAGAAAACTCACGATCCTGGGTATCGTCCGGTCCATCGCAGTGGTTTGCCGGGCACCGGCTTCGACCGTGGTGGACGTCCCCGGCATCGGGGCTGTGGCTGGATTATCCCAGGCTTCCGGAAACGTGCGTGGCGACGCCCAAGTCCGCCGCGTTTCGGACCGGTTCCAATCTAGCGCGCTGGAATTTCGATTTTTTTCACGTTAAGCAGCCCGATACATCGGGGCCAGCAAAGGAGCCACGTCTTGGGTATTCCCCTCCGGTACGTCGCGAAGATTGGCGGCTACATCCTGAAACAGCACCTCACCGGTCGCAAGCGCTATCCGCTCGTGATGATGATGGAACCGCTGTTCCGCTGCAATCTCGCCTGCGCCGGCTGCGGCAAGATCGATTACCCGGACGAGATTCTCAACAAGCGTCTGCCGGTGGCCGATGCCCTTGAATCCGTGCGCGAGTGCGGTGCACCCGTGGTGGTGATCGCCGGCGGCGAGCCGCTCCTGCACAAGGACCTGCCGCAGATCGTCGAGGGCATCATCGCCCAGAAGAAGTTCGCGATCGTGTGCACGAACGCGCTGCTCCTCGAGAAGAAGATCAAGGAGTACAAGCCCAGCCCGTACTTCACTTGGTCGATCCATCTCGACGGCGACAAGGAGATGCACGACGGCTCCGTGTGCCAGCGCGGCGTCTACGACAAGGCCGTGGCCGCCATCGCCAAGGCGAAGGAGATGGGCTTCCGGGTCACCATCAACTGCACGTTCTTCAACAACTCGTCCGCCGACAAGATCGCCGACTTCTTCGATTCGGTGACCCGCATGGGCATCGACGGCATCACGGTGTCGCCGGGCTATGCCTACGAGCGTGCGCCCGACCAGCAGCACTTCCTGAACCGCAAGGCCACGAAGGAGCTGTTCCGCGGCGTGTTCCGTCACGGCAAGGAGAAGGGCCGCGAGAAGTGGACCTTCCAGCAGTCGAGCCTGTTCCTCGACTTCCTGGCCGGCAACCAGACCTACCACTGCACCCCGTGGGGCAACCCGACCCGCACCGTGTTCGGCTGGCAGAAGCCCTGCTACCTGCTCGGCGAGGGCTACGCGGCGACCTTCAAGGAGCTGATGGA
>Ga0182226_1000028_pt1 | contig 25186 bp, 18 predicted proteins | sample G6R1MG_27_FD_129658 | JGI IMG/M metagenome (GOLD analysis project Ga0182226, IMG submission 129658) | Miscanthus phyllosphere microbial communities from Michigan, USA - G6R1_MAIN_07NOV2016_LD1 MG | ecosystem: Host-associated > Plants > Phyllosphere > Phylloplane/Leaf | place: USA: Michigan...
ATTACGACGCATCCCTGATCTCGCGGGGCGGCGGCGTCTTCTCCCGCAGCCTGAAGACGATTCCCCTCTCGCCGGAGATTCGGACGGTGCTCGGCCTCACGCAGGCGGAGGCTGCGCCGGCCGAGGTGATGCAGGCGATCCTGAAGGCCCCCGTGGACCTCCTGTGGTTCGGCGGCATCGGCACCTACATCCGCGCCGGCTCGGAGACCGACGAGGAGGTGGGCGACCGGGCCAACGACGCCGTGCGGATCACCGGCGCGAGCCTGCGCGCCAAGGTCATCGGCGAGGGCGCCAATCTCGGCGCGACCCAGCGCGGCCGCATCGAGGCGGCGCGCGCCGGGGTTCGCCTGAACACCGATGCCATCGACAATTCCGCCGGGGTGAACACTTCGGACGTCGAGGTGAACATCAAGATCGCCCTGATGGGGCCGGAGCGCGACGGCCGCCTCGACGCCGCCGCCCGCAACGCCCTCCTGGTCGGCATGACCGACGAGGTCGCGGCCCTGGTGCTGCGCAACAACGAGCTCCAGACCCTGGCCCTGTCCCTGGCCCAGCGCCGGGGCGTCGGCGAGACCGCCTTCGCCGTGCGGACCCTCCAGGCCCTGGAGGCCGAGGGGCGCCTCGACCGCGCGGTCGAGTTCCTGCCCGACGACGCCGCCATCGCCGAACGCCTGCGCCGGGGCGAGGGACTGACCCGGCCCGAATACGCCGTGCTCCTCGCCTACGCCAAGCTCTCGCTCTACGACGCCATCCTCGCGAGCCCGGTGCCGAACGACCCGTATTTCGACCGCGAATTGCAGCGCTACTTCCCGCAAGCCCTGCGCAATCAGTTCCCCGACGCCGTGAAGGGTCACCGCCTGCGTCGGGAAATCATCGCGACGGCCCTGTCCAACATCATCGTCAACCGGGGCGGTCCCTCGCTGGTCACCCGCCTCATCGACGAGACCGGGGCGGATGCCGCCACCATCGCAAAAGCCTACGCGGTCACCCGCGACGCCTTCGGGCTGATGGAGCTGAACCTCGCCATCGACAGACTCGCCGGCGCCATCCCGGGCCAGGCCCAGCTCGACCTCTATGCCGACGTGCAGGACCTGCTGACCGGCCGCATCGTCTGGTTCATCCGCAACCTCGACCTCTCGGGCAGCGTCGCCCCCCTGGTGGCGCGCTACCGCGACGGCCTCGCCGCCGTGATGGCCGCCCTGCCGGAGGTGCTCGACGGGCAAGCGATGCGGGCCGTCGACGCCCGGCAGGCGGAGCTGGCGGGCTACGGCCTCGCCCCCGACGCCGCCCGGCGCCTCGCCTCCCTGGCGGTTCTCTCCGCCGGCCCCGACATCGTGCGGGTGGCCGAGGATGGCGGCCGACCGGTGGCCGGGATCGCGGCGACGCATTTCGCCCTCGCCCACCAGTTCCGCCTCGACGACCTCGTGGCCGCCGCCCGCAAGGTGCCGGTGGACGACACCTTCGACCGCGTCGCCCTGGAGCGGGCGGTCTCGGGCATCTCCACCGCCCATCGTCGCCTCACGGCGGAAGTGGTGGCCGATGTCGGGGACGGCCCGGCGGCCGTCGAGGCCTGGATCGCCGCGCGGGGGCCGGGCCTCGCCCGGATCCGTCAAGCGGTGGAGACCATCGCGGGTTCGGGCCTCACGGTGTCCAAGGCGACGGTGGCGGCGAGCCTGCTCGGCGATCTCGTCCGCGCCTGAAGCGCGCTTGGTGCGGGGGACCGTTTCCCGTATCAAGCCGGCCACGGGCACGGTGAGGAGCGGCGTTGGAACAGGCTCTGTTGAGTTGGATCGGCAAACTGTTGTCGATCCGCTCCGAAGTGTTCGCGCTCCTCGGGCTCGGCCTCTCCGTCGTCGTGACCATGCACGTGCTCCTGCGCAAGCGCGAGGTCGGGGGGGCCATCGGCTGGATCGGCCTCGCCTGGCTCTCGCCCCTGTTGGGGTCCGGGCTCTACGCCCTGTTCGGCATCAACCGGGTCACGCGCCGGGCGCACAAGCTGCGCATCCGGCCGACCCAGAGCGCCGGTGCCGCCCGCTCGCCCGATGACGCCCTGACGCCGCCGCCCCTGCCCGAGACCCTGCCGGAAGCCTTCCGCCCCCTCGACCACGCCGTCCGGCGGATCACCCACCTGCCCCTGCGGCCCGGCAACGCCGTGACGCTGTTCCGCAACGGGGACGCCGCCTATCCGGTGATGCTCGAAGCCATCGCGGCGGCAAAGACCTCCGTGGCCCTGTCGAGCTACATCTTTCGCGACGACGCCACGGGTCGGGCCTTCTGCGATGCCCTCGCGGCGGCCCACGCGCGGGGCGTCGCCGTCCGGGTCATCATCGACGGCATCGGCGGCGGCTATTTCCGCGCCGGCATCACCCGGCGCCTGCAGGAGGCCGGCGTTCCGGTGGGCCGGTTCATGCACTCCGCCCTGCCGTGGCGGATGCCGTTCCTCAACATGCGCTCGCACAAGAAGCTGCTGATCCTTGACGGCCTGACCGCCTTCACGGGCGGCCTCAACATCGCCGACGGCAACCGGGTCGCCGAGAACCCGCCGCATCCGATCCGCGACACCCACTTCCGCATCGTCGGCCCGGTGGTGGATCAGCTCGCCGCCGCCTTCGCCAGCGACTGGATCTTCGTCTCGGGCGAGGACCTCGCGGGGGAGACGTGGTTCCCGAGCCTTGTCCCGGCCGGCACCGTTCCGGCCCGGGTGGTCACCTCGGGGCCGGACGCGGACCTGCGCAAGATCGAACTCGCGGTCCTCCAGGCCGTAACGTGCGCGACCCGCAGCATCCGCCTCTCGACCCCTTATTTCCTTCCGAACGAGATCATCACCGGCGCCCTCGGCCTCGCCGCCAGCCGGGGCCTGCACGTCGACGTCATCATCCCGAAGGTCAGCGACCACCGCTTCGTCGATTGGGCGACGCGGGCCCATGTCGAGCCGCTCCTGCGCAGCGGCGTCCGGATCTGGCTCGACGCGCCGCCCTTCGACCATTCGAAGATCCTCGTCGTCGACGGCACGTGGTGCTTCGTCGGTTCGGCGAACTGGGACATGCGCAGCTTCCGCCTCAACTTCGAGGTGAATGTCGAGTTCTACGATCCCGGCCTCGCCGAGGCCCTCGACGCCATCATGCAGACGAAGATGGGAACCCGCCTGACGCTCGGCGACCTCACCGCCCGCCCCCTGCCCATCCGGTTGCGCGACGCCGCCGTCCGCCTCGCCCTCCCCTACCTGTAAACGCCGGGAGACCGGAGGGATCGTCCCTTCGGCGGGTGGCGGGCTCGAGCCCGAGGCGGCCTCCGGTCCCTCAGCCGGCGCGCCGCTTGAGCGACGCCGAAATCCGCATGGCGAAGCGGTCGAGCCGATTGCCGGAGGGCGTCTCTTCGGGGCGCCGGGCGAGGAACGGCGTCGGGGCGAGTTCGACGACGATGGGGCGGTGGTCGGACGGCCCGCGCGGCAGCACGGCGGAGGCATGGCAGGTGAGTCCGCGCACGAGGCAGCGGTCGAGGCGCAGGGGCACGATGCGGCCCATGGCGTGGGTCGGCAGGCGCGGGCCGACGTCGCGGAACCCGGCGAGCAGGGGCGGGCCGACGAGGTTGTAATCCCCGATCACCGCCGCGCAGTCCGGCAGGTGCTCGGCGATGCGCCGCAACTGGCGCCGATTGAGCATCTGCCCATGGGAGAGGTGGACGTTGGCGACCCCGAAGCCGCCGAGATCGAGGATCTGGCAGACCCGGTCGAACATGGCCCCGGACGGCAGTTCGACGATCGCCGGGGGGGCGAGGAACGGCGTCGGGCTCCACAGGGCCGGGCCGTGGATGCGCCCCGGCAGGGGCGCCCAGGCGTAATCCCCGCCGAGGCGGTCCCGGAGGCCGGCGATCTCCTTCGTGGCCTCCTGCATCAGCACGAGATCGGGCTTCTCGCGGTCGATGAGGGCCGCGAGGGCGGCGACATTGGCGCCCGTGCGCCGCAGGAGGTTCCAGCTCAGGATCTTTTTCTGCCCGGGCCGGTCGACCGCCGGGGTTGGGGGGTCGGAGCGGCGCAGGGTCCGCAGCGCGAGACGGCGATCGTTCAGCATGGCGCCTTAACTGGAACGAAGCGGGGCTTTGGGAAGACCGGCCACCCCATCGTCGCCGGCCCCGCAAGGGTCAGCGGGCCTTCAGCACCGCGCGACAGGCGGCGGGCAGGGCCGCCATGGTCATCGGCGGTTTCGGCTTCGCGGGCTTCGTCGATTTCGGCGGGTGGAGCACCGCGTCGCTGAACCAGTAGGCGAGTTCCTCGCCGCAGCCGTCGCCGCCGGGGGGCGGGGCCTGATCGTCGCACTGGTCCTGCCCGGCCGGGCAGGCCAGGCGGATGTGGTAGTGGTAGTTGTGGCCGTACATGGGCCGCACCTTCGAGAGCCAGGCCCGGTCGCCCCCCGCCTCGCGGCACAGGGCCTTCTTGATCGCCGGGTTCACGAACAGGCGCGTCACCTCGGGCTGCTGCGCCGTGAGGCGGATGAGCTTCAGGTGCTCGGGCGTCCAGACGCTCGGGTCGATGTCGAGGCGGTCGGCGCGCACGACATCGGTGGCGGAGGTCTCCTCGCGCTCGCGCCGGCTCATGCGATGGTCCGGCATCGGGGTCAGCCAGATGTCGGCATCAAGGCCGAGCTGGTGCGAGGCGTGCCCCGTGAGCATCGGACCGCCGCGCGGTTGCGACATGTCGCCGACGAGGAGGCCGGGCCAGCCGACGCGCGGGGCCTGGGCGGCGAGCCGCTCGAGGAAATCCACCAGGGGCGGGGTGCCCCACATCCGGTTGCGCGACAGGCGCATCACCTGCCAGGTCGGCCCGTCGACGGCCAGCGCCTCCCCACCCGAGAAACAGCCCTTGGCGTAGGAGCCGTAGGCGTGGGCCGGGCCGGGCGCGGGCGAGGTCGCGCGGCCGAACAGGGCCTTGGCGGGGGTGCCGGGCGCGTCCGGGTCGGCCAGCGGCGGCAGGGGCTTGGGGTCGAGGGTGCCGCGGTCCTGGGCCTGGACGGCCGAGCCGAGGGCGAGAAGCGCGAGGACCGCGACGGAGGTCGGGGTTGGGAACCGGCGGAGGGACAGGGGTTACGCTCCAGGCGGGGGACATTCGGGGATCGGCCGAGGCTAGCCGATCGGAGACGGTCGCGCGACCTACTCGGCCGGGGCGACGGCGATGCGGATGGCGTCGGCCCGGGCACCGCTCACCACCACCACGAGGGGGGCCGTCCCGAGCTGGAATCGAACGCTCTTGGCGAGCCCCCGGCAGCCGGGCTGGGCGGTGTGCGCCAGGGGCGGGTGCGGGGTGGTGCCGTCCTGGCTGACGTCGACCCAGGCCTTGGCCGACAGGGTGACCTGATACAGGCCGGGCGTGACCGGGGCCGGCACGGTGAGGATGCCGCCGTAGGTTCCGGGTTTGGGCTCCCGCGTGGGCGGGAAGGGCGGTGCCAGCTCGGCCTGCGGCTTCAGCTTCAGGAGAGCCCCGGGCATGCCTGCGCTCAGGGCGCCGCCGCTCTCCACGCGAGGCAGGTTCGGCGCGGCGAACCACGCCTGCTCGCGCAGGAGCGGCCAGTCGAACCCCGTGCAGGCGGCCGGATCGGCCGCGTCCGGCACGGCTTCGGCGGAGCGGGCCGGTTCCTGCGCCCTCGCTCCCGATGCGAGGAGCAGGACGGCGACGAGCGCGAACCCCCGCATCACGAGGCCGCGACCGCGCGGCGGGGCTGGGTGCTGGGCGCCATGGACTTCCCTTCCGTTCGATGTCGGGGACCGGGTCGGTGCGGAGGGACGCCGGAGCGACCGCCGCCGCGTTGAGGCCGGGCTCGTCCCACGGCATCGTGGCCAATTTCAGAACGTGCCCTCGGGCTCTCCAGGGCCATCGGTCTCCGCGTCCGAGATCTGCCGGCGCACGCCCCAGGCGCCAAGGGCCGCGTTGAGGTCGTCGCGCACGAAGTGACGGGCGCTGTCGCGGTCGTAGCCATCGTCCAGGAGGGTATCGTACTCGGTGAAGACGTGCCGGGCATAGGCCACGAGGCCGAGCCAGGCCGCCGTCTCGGGGGCCGCCCCGCGCAGGCCGGGGCTCGCCAGGGCCCGGTCGAGGACCGCTCCCGCCTCGAATTCGGGCAGGCGCGGCGCGAGCCGCAGGAGGGCGGCCGCCACCCTCTCGCGCCGGTTCAGGGGCACGCCCCCGGCGATGTTCCGCTTCCCCATCGGCGTCGGTCCTCCGCCTGCACGGGGCGTGTGGCACGCTGCGCGAGAGGCGACAAGAATCGGGGCATGGCCGTCGACCGGCCATGGCCCGGCCTTCGCTTGGTCCGGCGCGCGTGAAATGTTTTGTAGTAAAGTGTTCGATAATGATATCGATCAAGGTGACAGTTCGCCCATATCGGGACGGAACCGTGCGCCATCGTGAACGGACGCACTCGTGATCCAGGAAGCCTCCGTTCTCGTCATCTCGGACCGGCCGGAGCAGGCCGCCCCCCTGGTGCAGGCGATCAGCACCGTGGTCGCCTGCAGGCAGATCGCATCCGGGTCGCAGATGCCGGCACAGCGCCCGTTCCTGGCGGTGGTGGACGTCACCAAGGACGAGGCGGCGGCGGTCACCTGGCTCACGCGCCTGCACGGCCTGCACGTCCCGAGCCTTCAGCTCGCCCCGCGTCCCGTCACGACACGTCCGCCGACCCGGTTCCTGCCCGCGAACGCGCCCCGCATGGCCGTCCTGGCGGCGGTCTTCGATCTCATGGACGGCATCGCGGCCGACCGGGGACACGACTCCGACGGAGCCGCCCGGATCGCCGTGAGGGCCGACACGGCCAATCGCACCATCGCCGCGGCATTCGATGCGGCCCGCAGCGGCGTCCCCGTGTCCCTCGCCGCCGTCGAATCCGGGACGGAGGCGATCCTCGACGCCGTCTCCGAAGTCGGCATCCGCACCTGGCTCGAGACCGTCGGCCGTTACGATCAACAGCTCTACCAGCATTCCCTCAGTGTCGCCGGCTATGCCGCCGCCTTCGGCGCAGGCCTGACGCTCTCCCGCACCGACCAGATGAACCTCGCGCGCGCGGCCCTGCTGCACGACATCGGCAAATCGCGGATTCCCCTGGCGATCCTGAACAAGCCCGACCGCCTGACCGCCGACGAGATGGCGGTGATGCGGACCCATCCGGCCGTGGGCGCCGATCTCCTCGAGGACCAGAGCACGTTCGACCCGACCCTGCTCGCCGTGGTGCGCCACCACCACGAGATGCTCGACGGCAGCGGCTACCCGGACGGCCTGTCGGGCGGCGACATTCCCGATCTCGTGCGCCTCGTCACCATCTGCGACATCCACTCCGCCCTCACGGAACGCCGGGCCTATCGCAATCCCCTTCCCCACGAGGCGGCCCACGAGATCATGCGGGAAATGGAGGGAAAGCTCGACACCGACCTCCTGCGCGCCTACCGCAACGCCGTGGTCACCCCCCTGACCCAGACGGCGGTGGCCTGAGACGACGCCCTCCGCGCGCGGGTTGACCGATCGGACCGGGACCGCGTACCAGCACCCTGCCGGGGAGGATCACAGTACGCCATGAGGCCAAAAGCGTATTCTTTTTTCTCGATACGCTCGCGCCGCGTCCGAAAACTTTTTGATGTCGCATACTACACCACACAATACCCCGATGTGGGCGATTACGGCGGCGGCCCCCTGGATCATTATCTCAGGCACGGATTTCGCGAAGGTCGCGACCCGGCCCCCGATTTCTCGACGCTCTACTACAAGGACAAGTACCTCAAGACCGCCGGGCTGACGCGCAACCCCCTCGAAGCCCATGCCGAAGCAGGCGCGGCGCGGGCGAGCCGCACGACACGACCGGTGACGCCGGAGGCGTTCCACGCCGTCCAGGCCGAGGTGGTCCGCCCGTATTTCGACGCCCAGCACTACGGATCGCTCACCGGCCTCGTCGATCCGGAGACGGCGCTGCGCGACTATCTGTCGTCCGGCTGGCGGCGGGGCCTCGATCCGCGCCCGGATTTCGACGGGACGGCCTACCTTCAGACGCATCCGCACGTTCGCCTGCTGAACGTCAGCCCGTTCTACCACTACGTCTCGACGACGCCCGTGCCGGATTTCGCGCAGGCCCACGGCGACCGGACCCCGCTGTCGGAGGTCATCGCGGCGATCCGGCCGCATTTCGACGCGGCGCATTACCGGGCGAGCTACGCCGATGTCGCGGCCTCGGGCGTGGACCCCGTGGCCCACTATGCCAGCCACGGCTGGAAGGAGGGCCGCGACCCGACGGAGCTGTTCTGGACCTCGTACTATGTCCGTTCGAATCCAGACCTCGTGCTCGGGGGCACCAACCCGTTCTTCCATTACCTGCGGTTCGGCCGGGCCGAGGGGCGCAAGCCCAATCCCCTCGGCAACACCAAATGGCCGCCGACGAAGGCGCCCGAGACCGCCGATTGGGACGATGCGGCGGCTGCCGCCACCATCGAGGCCGCGCGGGTCATCGTGGTGGTGCCCGTCTACAAAGGCTACGACGAGACCCTGCGCACCCTCCACGCGGTGCTGACGGAGCCCCAGGCCGCGCCGTTCGCCCTCCTGGTCCTCAACGATTGCAGCCCCGACGCGCGCCTGACGGCAGACCTGCGCGCCCTCGCGGCGCGGGGCCTGTTCACCTATCACGAGAACCCGCAGAACCTCGGCTTCGTCGGCACCATCAACCGGGCCCTGGGGATGACCGGCACGCGGGACGTGATCCTGCTCAACAGCGATACGATCGTGTTCGGCGACTGGATCGACCGCCTGCTCGCCCACGCCGCGCGCGATCCCTCGGTGGGCACGGTCACGCCGTTCTCCAACAACGCCACGATCTGCAGCTACCCGGATTTCAGCCGCAACAACATCGTGGCCCTCGAACTCTCCCCCCGCGCCCTCGACGCGGCGGCGGCGGCGGCCAATCCCGGCCGCTGGGTCGAGGTGCCGACGGGCGTCGGGTTCTGCTTCTACATGCGCGGATCGCTCATCGGTGAACTCGGCCCCCTCGACGCGGAGGCGTTCGGCAAGGGCTACGGCGAGGAGAACGATTACTGCCTGCGGGTCCTCAAAGCTGGATCGCGCAACATTCTCGCGGCGGACGTGTTCGTCTACCACTCGGGCAAGATCTCCTTCTCGGACGTCTACGATTCCGAATACACGCAAGGTCAGGCCGCTCTGCTGGCCAAGCACCCGGACTACACCCTACGCATCGAACGCTTCGTGGCGGCCGATCCGGCCGCCGATGTGCGCCTCAGCCTCGACCTCTACCGCCTCGCGCGGGCGGCCGGCCCCCGCACGGCCGTCTTCGTCGTCCACGCCAAGGGTGGAGGCGCTTCCGTCCACGCCGATCATCTCGCCCGACGTCTCACGGACGAAGGCGTTCAAGTCGTCACCCTCACGGTGACGGACGGGGCGGGCATCGCCGTCGGCCTGTTCGGGGAGGACGGTCCCTACACACCGAACCTGCGGACCCTGTCGGTGCTCGACGATTACCGCATCGTCGGGCGGTTCCTCGACTGGCTCGCGCCGCTCTTCACCCACGTCCACTCGTTCTACGGCCTCGACGCGACGGCCACATCCGCCCTGATGGATCTCGTCGAGGCCGCGCCCGGCCAGACCGTCGTGACCCTGCACGACTATTCGAGCGTCTGCCTGCGCAACCACCTCGTGACCCGCGAAGGCGTGTATTGCGGCCTGCCCGGCGGACGCCCCTGCGCCGATTGCGATTGCGCCGAAGCCCGGCCGGGCCTCGACCGAATGGCGCGCCATGCCGCCTTCTACCGCGCGGCCGACCGGCTCCTGGCGCCGTCACACGATACCGCGACCCGCATCGACGCCCTGTTCGGGCCGCTCGCCATCACGGTCTTGCCCCACGAGGAGGCGTTGCCCGCGCCCCTGCCGCCCCGTACCCCGCGCGACGCCCCCACGCGCCGGATCGGCGTGCTCGGTGCCATCGGCGCCCATAAGGGCGCGGACGTGGTCCATGCCCTCGCCCGCGATGCCCGGCGCCGCGGTCTCGACCTCGCCTTCACCATCGTCGGCCACTCGGACATCCCCGAGAAGATGGCGGCGATGGGCGTCGTGGAAACCGGGCGCTATGCCGACAGCGCCGAAGCCCTGGCCCTCCTCGCCCGCCACGGGATCGACCTGATCCTGATCCCGTCGATCTGGCCGGAGACCTACTGCTACACCCTGTCCATCGCCCTCGTGTCGGGCCTGCCCGTCGCGGTGTTCGACCTCGGGGCGCCGGCCGAGCGCCTGCGGGCCATGGGCATGGGCCACCGCCTCGATCCGGCCCTCGCCAACGATCCGGGGCGCCTCAACGACGTTCTTCTGACCCTGGACCACCCGGATACTTTCCCCCGGAAAGCATCCGGCGTCATTCGATTTGCCAGCTATCCATCCCTCCTGCGCGACTATTATTCCCTTGAGACCGAGGTTAAGAGCGGGCGGCTGCCGGCCGCAGCGGCGCCGGTCTCGCCCGGCCCGATCTCCCGAGCCTGAGGACATCAGCCCATGAAGATCGCCATGATCGGCGCCGGCTATGTCGGGCTCGTCTCCGGGGCGTGCTTTGCCGATTTCGGCCATACGGTGTGCTGCGTCGACACCGATCCGGCGAAGATCGCCGCCCTGGAAGACGGGCGCATCCCGATCTTCGAGCCCGGCCTCGATGCCCTCGTGGCCGACAACGTGCGCCACAACCGGCTCACCTTCTCGACCGCGGTGGCGGGGGCCGTGGCCCAGGCCGACGTGGTGTTCATCGCCGTCGGCACGCCGTCCCGGCGCGGCGACGGCTTTGCCGACCTGTCCTACGTCTACGCCGCCGCCCGCGACATCGCCGCGTCCCTCACCGGCTACACCGTGGTGGTGACGAAATCGACGGTGCCGGTGGGCACCGGCGACGAGGTCGAGCGCATCATCCGCGAGGCCCGGCCGGACGCCGCCTTCGCGGTGGTCTCCAACCCCGAATTCCTGCGCGAGGGCGCGGCGATCTCCGACTTCAAGCGGCCCGACCGCATCGTCATCGGGGCCGAGGACGAGCGCGCGGCGGGCGTGATGCGCGAGGTCTACCGGCCGCTCTATCTCAACCAGGCGCCGATCCTCGTCACCGGCCGGCGCACGGCCGAGTTGACGAAGTACGCCGCCAACGCCTTCCTCGCCACAAAGATCACCTTCATCAACGAGATCGCCGACCTGTGCGAGCAGGTGGGCGCCAACGTGCAGGAGGTCGCGCGCGGCATCGGCCTCGACAACCGCATCGGGTCGAAGTTCCTCCATGCCGGGCCGGGCTATGGCGGCTCGTGCTTCCCGAAGGACACCCTGGCGCTGGTGAAGACCGCGCAGGATTCGGGCACCCCCCTGCGCCTCGTCGAAGCCGTGGTGGCCGTCAACGACCAGCGCAAGCGCGCCATGGCCCGCAAGGTCACGGCGGCCTGCGGCGGCTCCGTGCGCGGCAAGACCATCGCGATCCTCGGCCTCACCTTCAAGCCGAACACCGACGACATGCGCGACGCGCCGTCGCTCGCCATCGTGGCGGGCCTCCAGGATGGCGGCGCCCGGGTGCGGGCCTACGATCCGGAGGGCATGGCGGGGGCCCACGCGCTGATGCCCGACATCACGTATACGGACGATCCCTATGCCTGCGCGACGGGGGCCGATGCCCTCGTCATCGTCACCGAGTGGAACGCCTTCCGCGCCCTCGACTGGGCGGAACTCGCCGCGCGCATGCCCGGCCGCACCGTGGTCGACCTGCGCAACGTCTACCGCCCGGACGACGTCGCCCGCCACGGCTTCCGCTACGTCGGCGTCGGCGTGCCCGGCGCCTGAGCCGCCGCCCGTGTGCGGCATCGCCGGCCTCGTCGATCCCCGTCTTTCGCCCCGCGACCTCGCCGACGCGGCCGGGCGCATGGCCGACGCCCTGAGCCATCGCGGGCCGGACGGGCGCGGGGTGTGGACGGAGGAGTCCGTCGCCCTCGGCCATCGCCGCCTCGCCATCGTCGATCTCAGCCCCGCCGGCGCCCAGCCCATGGCCTCGCGCGACGGGCGCTGGGTGTTGACCTACAACGGCGAACTCTACGGAACCGATGCGGCGCGGGCCGCCCTGGCGGCGGACGGACATATCTTCGCCGGGCATTCCGACACCGAGATCCTCGTCGAACGCATCGCCCGGCACGGGGTCGCCGAGGCGCTCGCCGACGTCGAGGGCATCTTCGCCTTCGCGGCCTACGACCGCCGGGACCGCCGGCTCTGGCTCGCCCGCGACCGGATGGGCGTGAAGCCGCTGTTCTACGCGGCAACGGACCGGCGCCTCCTGTTCGGTTCGACCCTCACGGCCCTCACGGCCAGTCCGGCGGTGACCTTCCCCATCGCTCCGGCCGCCGTGTCGAGCCTGCTGCGCCACGGCTACGTGCCGGCGCCGGGTTCGATCCTGGCCGGGGTGAACAAGTTGGAACCGGGGCACTGGCTGTCGTGGCGCCTCGGCGAAACGCCCGCCCTCGCGCCCTACTGGAGCCTCGACGCGGTGATCGCGGCCGGCCGGGCCGACCCGTTCACCGGCTCCGACACGCAAGCCATCGACGCCCTGGAGGTCCTGCTCACCGGGGCCGTCCGCCGGCAGATGAATGCCGACGTGCCCCTGGGCGCCTTCCTGTCGGGCGGCATTGACTCCTCCCTCGTCGCGGCCCTCATGGCCGGGGGGAGAACGACGAAGACCTTCGCGGTGGGCTTCACCGACGATCCGCGCTTCGACGAGAGCGGCCACGCGGCGGCGGTGGCCCGGCACCTCGGCACAGACCACACCACCATTCCCGTGCGCGAAGCGGACGCCCTCGCCCTGGTCGCCGACCTGCCGCGCCTCTACGACGAGCCCCTGGCCGATCCCTCCGGCCTGCCCACCGCCCTGCTCTGCGCCGCGACCCGCCGGGCCGGCCTCACCGTCGCCCTGTCGGGCGATGGCGGCGACGAACTGTTCGCCGGCTACGACCGCTATGCCCTGGCGACGCGCTTCGCCTCCCGCGTGGCGCCGATCCCGAAACTCGTTCGCCGGGCCGCCGCCGGCACGATCCGGCGGATGCCGCAGGCCGGTCTGGCGCTCGCCGCCCGCGCCCTGCCCGATCCGTGGGGCGGCCCCGACGGCGCCGACCGCCTGCGCAAGGCCGCCGCGCAACTGCCCGGCGACGGCCTGGATGTCTACGCCCGGCTCCTCACCCTCAACCCGGACGCGCGAGCCCTCGCCAACGGCGTTCCAGGCCTGCCGAGCCCCATGGACCGCCCCGGCGACGGCCCCCTCCTCGACCGGATGCGCCGCCTCGACACCCTGGCCTACCTGCCCGACGATGTGCTCGCCAAGGTCGACCGCGCCAGCATGGCGGCGGGCCTCGAAGCCCGCGTCCCCCTCCTCGACCGGTCGGTGGTCGAATTCGCGTGGCGCCTGCCGCCCCACCTCCTCGTGCGCCATGGGGCCCGCAAATGGCTCTTGCGTGAAGTGCTCGCCCGGTACGTGCCCCGCGCCCTGTTCGAGCGCCCGAAGCAGGGTTTCGCCCCGCCGCTGGCCGCTTGGCTGCGCGGTCCGCTGCACGCCTATGCGGGGGACCTGCTCCATGCCTCCGACTTCGGCGGCGGCTTCCTCGAGCGGGCGCGGGTGCGCGCGATGTTCGCGGAGCATCAGACCGGCACCCGCAACCACGCCGTCGGCCTGTGGCCGATCCTGACCTTCGAGGCGTGGCGGCTAGCCCGGAACAGCGCATGAAAGGATGACGGAGGAATCATGGGCGAACGCATCACCATCACGGCCGGGGACACCCAAGCCGTCATCGCCACGCACGGCGCCGAGCCCGTCTCCTGGCGGGTGAATGGAACCGAGTATCTCTGGAGCGGCGATCCGGCCCATTGGGAGCGGCACGCCCCCTGGCTGTTTCCCGTGGTCGGCGCCTCCGCGAACGGCGCCGTCCGCATCGACGGCCAGAGCTACCCCATGGCCCAGCACGGATTCGCCCGCGACCTGCCGTTCCGGGTCCTGGCACGGGCCGACGACAGCGTGACCCTGCGGTTGGAGGAGAGCGCCGCGACGCTCCCGCATTACCCGTTCCCGTTCCGCCTCGACATCACCGCGCGGGTCGAACCCGGCCGCCTCGCCTTCGAGATCCGGATCGAGAACACCGGGGCGCGCCCCCTGCCCTACGCCCTGGGCTTCCACCCCGCCTTCCCGTGGCCGTTCGCCGGGGGCGAGCGGACGGCGGGGGGCGGCTACCGCGTCGACTTCGAGAAGCCCGAACGGCCCCTGGTGCCGGAGGTCGGGGCCGGTGGTCTGCTCCTGCGGACCGAGCGGCCGATCCCCCTCGACGGCGCCACCCTGCCCCTCGATCCGGCCCTGTTCACCGAGGCCCTGGTGCTGCGCGAGGCCGCGAGCACGACGATGCGCTTCGTCGCCCCGGACGGCAGCGCCCTGCGCATGGCGGTGTCGGATTTTCCCCACCTCGCCGTGTGGACGAAACCGACGGCGCCGTTCCTCTCCCTCGAATGCTGGACCGGCCACGCCGATTGGGCGGGCTACGCGGGCGAGCTGAGCGAGCGGGATTCCCAGCGTCTGCTCGCGCCAGGGGGCTCGGCCCGACACGGCGTCACGCTCTCGCACGAGGCCGCGGCCTCGCACGAGGCACACGCCTCGCATGAGGCCGGCGCCTCGCAGGAGGTCACCGCATGAGCCCGTTCTCCGCCCAGGCCTGGGCCGCCAACGCGGCGGCCTACGAGACGATCCGGACGATGCCGTTCAACGCGGAACTCGCCGCCGGGACGCTGACCCGAGCGCGGTTCACCCACTACATCGTTCAGGACGCCCATTACCTCATCGGGTTCGGCCGCGCCCTGGCGCTCGCCGCCGCCAAGGCGCCCCACCCCGACCGCATCGTGCAGTTCGCCCGCGCGGCCGAGACCGCCATCGTGGTCGAGCGCGCCCTGCACGGCGGCTTCTTTCGCGATTACGGGATCGACGCCAAGGCGTTCGCCGCGACGCCGCTGTCGCCGCCCTGCGATCACTACGTCTCGTATCTCCTCGCCACGGCCTACGCCGAACCCTACGAGGTGGTGCTCGCCGCTCTGCTGCCGTGCTTCTGGATCTACGCCGAGGTCGGCCGGGACATCTTCTCCCGGGCCGCGGCCGACAATCCCTACCGCGCCTGGATCGATACCTATGCGGGCGAAGAGTTCGGCGAGGCCGTGGCCGCCATGATCGCCGCCACCGACGAGGCGGCGGCCGAGGCCTCGCCGGCGGTCGTCGCCCGCATGCACCGCGCCTACACCCAGGCGACCCGCCACGAATGGCTGTTCTGGGACGGCGCCTACCGCGAGGCGGCCTGGCCGATCTGATCCGGCGCCGGCTTGACGGAAGCGGTCGCCGGATCAGCAAGCCCGCGCGGCGCCTGAGGACAACCGAACTCCGCCATTCCGAAGGAATCAAACGGAGTTCGTATGAGCCCTCACGCGATGGTCCGCAGCACGCCGCCATCGACCCGCAGGGCGGCGCCGCTCGTGGCGCTCGCCGCCGGGCTGCAGACATAGGCGACCATGTTGGCGACCTCGTCCACGGTGGCGAGGCGGCCGAGCAGCGAAGTCGGCCGATGCTCCTTGATGAAGGCGCGGCCCATGGCGTCGAGGTCGACATCGCCGGAATCCGGCGCCATCGCCTTCATGAAGTCGGCGACCCCCTCCGAGAGGGTCGGCCCCGGCAACACGCTGTTCACGGTGACGCCGGTGCCCGACACCGTTTCGGCGAGGCCCCGGGAGATCGCAAGCTGGGCGGTCTTGGTCATGCCGTAATGGACCATCTCGGTCGGGATGTTCAGGGCGGATTCCGAGGCGATGAACACCACCCGGCCCCAGCCGCGCGTCACCATGCCGGGGGTATAGGCCCGCGAGAGACGCACGCCGCTCATCACGTTGGTCTCGAAGAAGCGCTGCCAGTCCTCGTCGGGAATCTCGAAGAAGGGTTTCGGTTCGAAGATGCCGGTGTTGTTGACGAGGATGTCCACGTCCCACAGCCCGGACACGAGACGGCTCGCCCCGTCCGGCGTGGCGACATCCCCCGGCGCGGCAATGAAGCTCTGGTGTCCCGTCTCGGATTTGAGGCGCTCGATGGCGCTGCCCACGCGATCCTGAGCTCGTCCATTGATCGCCACCGTGGCGCCGAGTTCGGCCAGGGCCTTGGCGATGGCGTAGCCGATGCCGCCGGTGGAGCCGGTGACGAGGGCGCGTTTGCCTTGCAGATCCATGTCCATGTCGAGTCTCCTGAGTGCCCCTTTACGTCAACGCGGAAGTCGCCGCTCCGCGCCGACGGCGCTTCCGGCTGCAGGGCGGCCATGTGGAACGAGGGGCGAACCTGTTTCACATGAAACATTTCGTTCACCCTGACGGCATCATTCCCGGGGCGTTCGCCGCAGGACGCTGGCGACGGCCCCGAAGGCCGCGAGGCCGGCGGCGCACCACAGGGCGGCCGTGACCGCGCCGGCGGCGGCCTGGAAGATCCCGAAGATTACCGCGACGGCGGCGGCGCCGAGGGATTGCCCCGTGAGGCGGGCCGTCGACTGCATGCCGCTGGCGCCGCCGCTGCGGTCGCGCGGAGCGCTGGTGACGATGATGCGGTTGTTGGGCGACTGGAACAGGCCGAAGCCGATCCCGCAGAGGGTGAGGCGCCAGCCGATGTCGAGGAAACTCGGATGGGCCGGCAGGCTGGCGACGGCCACGAGGCCCGCCGAGAGGATCGCCAGCCCGAAGCCGCTGAGGAGTCCGGGCGCGTAGCGGTCGGACAGCCGTCCCGAGAGGGGCGCGGCGACCGCGATGGCGATGGGCCAGGGCGTCAGCAGGAAGCCCGTCGTGGTCTCCGGCAGGTGCATCACGTCCTGGAAGTAGAACGGCAGGGCGACGTAGGCCATCATCTGCGCCGCGAAGGCGCTGATGGAGGTGGCCATCGACAGGGCGAAGGCCGGAATGCGCAGGAGGTCGACGGGCAGGAGCGGCGCGGTCAAGCGCAGCTGACGGCGCACGAACACTACGCCGATGGCGAGGGCGGCGCCGATCTCGGTGAGAGCAAGGGTGCGCCCCTCCGGCTCGCCGAGGCCGTCGACGCCGATGATGAGCAGTCCGAATGTGAGGGCGTTGAGCACCGCGCTCCACACGTCGAAGCGCGCGCCGCTGCGCGGCGTCACCGGCAGGGTCCGGGCGCCCACCGCCAGGGCGACGAGGCCCACGGGCAGGTTGACGAGGAACAGCCACGGCCAGCTCGCCACGGACAGGATGGCGGCGCCCACAGTCGGTCCGGCGGCCGAGGCCATCGCCACCACGAGGGCGACGTTGCCGACGCCGCGCCCGATGGAGCGCTGCGGATAGATGAACCGCACCAGCGCGATGTTGACGCTCATGATCCCGGCCGCCCCGAGCCCTTGCGCGATCCGCGCCGCCACAAGGAGCGGCAGGGACGGCGCGAAGGCGCAGGCCACGGAGGCGAGGGTGAACAGCACCAGTCCCGAGAGATAGACACGGCGATACCCGAGGATGTCGCCCAATGACGCCAGGGGCAGGAGGGCGGCCGTCACGGCGATCTGGAAGGCGTTGACCACGAAGATCGCCGCGGAAGGGTCGACGGCGAGGTCGCGGGCCATCACCGGCAGGGCGACGTTGACGATGGCGCCGTCGAGCACCGCCATGGTCATGGCGAGGCCGATGGCGAGGAAGGCCAGCATCCGCTCGCGCACGGGCAGGCCGTCATGCGGCGGGGATGCGGGATTCGGGACCGGATCGCTCATCCGGGCACCCGTGCCGGTTCCCCCGGTGGTGACAAGTGCTCTATGTCACGCGACACCGATCCGGCGCCGGATGAACGTCGCGCCGGGCTTTCGAGAGATCGACCGCATGCGTGCCTCCCCCTTCCGCGTCGCCCGGGCGCTCGCCGGCCTCGCCCTTGCCCTCGGGACCGCCGCCCCGGCCGCGCGGGCCGCCGACGATCCGGCCGGAATCGCGGAGCCCATCGGGATCGCGCTGGAAGGCTTCGCCTATCCGTATCCGGTCTTCTATCTGCCCCTGACCCGCGACGGAGAGGCCCAGCGCCTCGCCTATATGGACGTGCCGGCGGGCGGCACGCCCAACGGCCGCACGGTCCTGCTCCTACACGGACGCAACTTCCCGTCGAGCTACTGGCAGGGCGTCATCGCGGCCCTGACGGGGGCGGGCTACCGGGTGGTGGCGGTCGATCAGCTCGGCTTCGGCAAGTCGTCGAAGCCCGTCGGCCCGTTCACCTTCGATACCCTGGCGGCCGACACCGTGGCGCTCCTCGATTCCCTCGGCCTGCCGCGCGTCGATGTCGTGGCCCATTCCATGGGGGGCATGCTCGCCGTGCGCCTCGCCCGCAACGCGCCGGGGCGGGTCAACAGCCTGGTTCTGGAGGCGCCCATCGGGCTGGAGGATTACCGCTTCACCGTGCCGCCGGTCGCCACCGAGCGCCTCCTGCGCATCGAGGACGACATCACGGCGGACGTGTACCGCCGGCAACTGATGACGAGCTACAGCCTGTCCCTGCCGGCCTCGGCCATCGAGCCGTACGTCGCCCTGCGCATCCGGGTGAAGGGCTCGGGCGAGTATCCGCGCTGGCTGCGGTCGTTCGTGAATTCCTACCAGATGATCTGGGGCCAGCCCGTGGTGCACGAGATCCCCCTCGTGCAGGCTCCGACCCTGTTCGTCATGGGCGAGCGCGACCACAACGCCCCCGGCCGGGCCTTCGCGCCGGAGCCCCTGCGGGCCGGCATGGGCGACAACGCCGCTCACGCCAAAGCCCTGGCGGCCCGGATGCCGAACGGCCGCGCCGAGGTCTTTCCGGGCGTCGGACACCTCGTCCACCTCGAAGCCCCGCAGCGTTTCGACGCGACGGTACTGGAGTTCCTCGACGGCCACTGAGCGTCGCGTCCGGCGGTAAATCGCGCGGACCGCCCCCTCGGGGCTGCCCGCGCGGCGGCTCTCGTTCGCCGCCCCCCCTCATCCCGACCAAGGCCGGGATGAGGGGTAAAGGCGTCAGGTCAGCACCACCACGCGGCTGCCGATCTCGACGCGGCCGTAGAGGTCGATCACGTCCTGGTTGATCATGCGGATGCAGCCCGACGAGACGCTGCGGCCGATGGATTCCGGCTCCAGGGTGCCGTGGATGCGGTAGAGCGTGTCCTTGTTGTCCTGCCAGAGGTAATGCGCCCGCGCGCCCAGGGGATTGCGCGAGCCGCCGGGGACGCCCAGCCCGCTCTGGAGCTTGGTCACCTGCCGGGCGAGCTTCGGGGTGCGGGCGATCATCTCCTTCGGGGGATACCAGTCCGGCCACATCTGCTTCGAATTCACCGTGGAGACGCCCGACCACGAGAAGCCCTGCTTGCCCACCCCGACGCCGTAGCGACGGGCGCGGCCGTTGGGCTGGACCAGCAGCAGCTGGTGCGCGCGCGGATCGACCACGATGGTGCCCACCGGCTCGCGACCCGTATAGGCGACCTCCTGGCGCAGGAAGGCCGGGTTGGCTTTGCGCCAGTTGAAGGCATGGACCGGGAACGGCTCGTCGGTGATCGCCGCATACGCGCGGGCATGGTCGATGGGGCCGTCGTCCACCGGGCGGGCGGCCTGGGTCGGCTGCGGCGCTTGAGCGGGCGGGCCCGGATCGGGGCGGCGGCGGAGATCCGGCTCCTCGTAGGCCGGGTCGATGGCCTCGCGACGCGCGGCGCGCGGGTCGCCCCCCCGCTCGGAATACGGCTCGTAGCGCCCGCCCCGGCGGCGGTACAGGCGCCCATCCTCGTCCCGGTAGAGACGCTCGTCGTCGAACGGCCCGTCCCCGTCGATGCCGTCGCCGAAGAAGCGCCCGCGCCCCTGCGCCAGGGAACCCGTGGTTCCGGCCAGGAGGGCGAGGCTCGTCGCGGCGCCCGCGAGGAGAATACGGCGGGTCGGAGGTGTGGTGCGGGACATCGGGGTCGCTCGGGCCGTCTGATTCGGGGGGAAGACTGGGGCTCGCTTACAGCAAGGCTTGTCCATGCGCCTAGCAAGGGTGGAGGCCCACGTCACGTCACACCCATGACTTATCAGCGTTGCGCCGGGTGGGCGGACAGCGTCGAGCCGGCGCACGAATACCGTCATGGGCGCAGTCTTCACCATCTTGAAACAAATCACAGGATCCGGCGATTGCCAGAACCTTGGCCGTTCGACATAGATCGCACCAGGCCGACGCGCCGAAGCGGTTCCCATCGAACCCGCGCGTGGGCGCGTCGCGTTGCCCCCTCCCCCAATTCATGGATCGCGTCCCGTGCCGGCCTTCGCGCGTCTTCCGCTCACCCTCGTCTCGGCCCTGACCCTCCTCGCCGTCGCGCCCCCCCTGGGGGCGATCCCCGCCGGGGCGGCGGGCATCCGGCGCGACGCGCCCCCCGCCCCCGTCCGGCCCGAGGGGCCGAGCACGGCCTGGACCTCGGCCGAGGGCGCGCCGGCCTGCATCCAGTCCCGGCGCAAGCTGTGGCACCCGGGCGAGGGCTGGACGGTGCGGCGGGTGACCACCTGCCGCTGAGGTTGCGACGGGCCGGGATGGGGACGGCACGGGACCGCCCCTCGAAACGACGGACGCGCCCCGCTACAAGGCCCTGAAGCGGGGAGCCCAGGCAGGCTTGGCCCGCCCTCCTCGAGCGGGTGGCCGGGCCACCTTTGGAGTTCGCGCGTGATCCGCGTCCTGCATACGGGCGACTGGCATATCGGGCAGACCCTGCGCGGCTATGCCCGCCTGCGCGAGCATGCCCTGGCCTTCGCGCACCTCGAACAGATCGTGGTCGAGCGCGAGATCGACGCCCTGGTGGTGGCGGGCGACGTGTTCGACAGCCAGAACCCGTCGGGCGAATCCCAGCGCCTGTTCTACGACGTGCTGATGCGGTTGCGCCGGGCGCGCCCGGCCATGACCATCGTCATCACGGCGGGCAACCACGACGCCGCCGGGCGGTTGGAGGCGCCGCGCCCCCTCCTCGACGCCATCGGCGTTCACGTGGTCGGCAACGTCCGCCGCCGGGACGGCGCCGTCGATCTCGGCCACCACCTCGTGCCCCTGCGGCGCGGCGGCGAGATCGCCGCGCAGGTGCTGGCGGTGTCCTACCCCACGGCGGCCTGCCTGCCGCCCCTGCAGCGGGTGACGGAGGGTGGCGGCTCCCCCATCGTCGGCGCCGTGCGGACCCTCTACGAACACCTGTTCGCGGCAGCGGAGCCGCGCCTGTCCGGCCTGCCCCTCCTGGTCACTGGGCACCTGCACGTGGCCGGCGGCCTCGAATCGGAGGGCGCCGAGCGGCGCATCCTCGTCGGCGGCGACCATGCGGTTCCGGCCGATGTGTTTCCGGAGGCGGCGCATTACGTCGCCCTCGGGCATTTGCACAAGGCGCAGCGGGTCGGGCGCGACACCGTCCGGTATTCCGGTTCGCTGATTCCCCTTTCGGCGGCCGAGCAGCCCTACGCGCATGCCGTCACCCTCGTGACCCTCGACGGCGGGCCGGCACGGATCGAACTCATTCCGATCCCGCGCCCCCTGCCCTTCCTGCGCCTGCCGGCGTCGGGCGACATGCGGCTGAGCGAACTCGGCGACCACCTGACCCGTCTCGTGCGCGATCTCGGTCTCTCGGCCGACCACCCCCTGGACGAGCGCCCGTTCGTGCAGGTCCGCCTCGCCCGGGAGGGCCTCGGGGCCGGCTACCGGGCGGAAATCGACCGGATCGCCGACGGCTTCCCCGTCCGGGTGGTCGACGTGCGGGTGGCGCCCCTCCCCGAGGGGCTGGAGACCCAGGCGAGCGCCGGGCCGAACCTCGTGCGCCTCGCCGAACGCGATCCGGAAGATCTGTTCCGCATCGCCTTCGCCCGCACGCGCGGCGAGCCGCCGGGGCCGGAGCACCTCGCGGTCTTCCACCGCGCGCGAGCCGAGGCAGAGGGCGCGGCCTCCGCCGCCTGAAGCCCGCAACCTGCGGTTCCTCGACAGTCCACCGCGCGACGCAGGCCGGCCCTGCGGCAACATTTCACGGAAATGGTCCCGCCACGCTCTTCCGGACGGTAGCGGGACCCGGTGGTTCCCGCGTAGGAATGCCCCGCGGGCGCCGCCGAGCATGCGCCGGGGAGATCAGATGCCAATTTGTCCGCGCGTGTCGGGCGCTTCGCGCGAGACGGCGCCACGGGTGAAGGCCGCCGCGGGTCCGGGCCGTCGCCTGCGCACGGGGGCGCGATGAGTTCCCTCGACGACGCGGCCGCACGCCAGCGCGAGGCCGACGCCAGGCGCGCGGCGCTCGCCCTCTACGACATCTTGGACACCCCGGCCGAAACGGTCTTCGACGACCTCGTGAGGGCGGCGTCCCTCGTCCTGAACGCGCCGGTCTCCCTGGTCGTCCTCGTCGAGGAACAGCGGCAGTATTTCAAGGCCGCTCTCGGCTTCGAAGGGCCGGAGCCGCCCCTCGCCCAATCCTTCTGCGCCCACGCCGTGCGCCAGCACGACCTCCTCGTGATTCCCGACGCGACCCGCGACCCGCGCACGGTGGGCAGCCCCCTGGTGACGGGGCCGCCGTTCGTGCGGTTCTATGCCGGCATGCCGCTGGTGACCCCCGAGGGCGTCGCCATCGGCACCCTGTGCGTGCTCGACACCGAGCCGCGCACACTCACCGACGACCAGGCCTTCATCCTCACCACCCTGGCGCGACAGGTGATGGCCCAGCTCGACCTGCGCCGCGCCCTGAAGGAGCGGCGGACCCGGGAGCGCCGCAACGCCGCCATCCTGGAGAGTGCCGTCGATTACGGCATCTTCGCCACCGACCTCGCCGGTCGCGTCACGAGTTGGAATACCGGGGCGCGGCACCTCTTCGGCTGGAGCGAGGCCGAGATGCTGGGGCGGTCCGCCGAGCGCGTGTTCGTGCCCGAGGATCGCATCCTCGACACACCGGCCCGCGAGATGGAGACCGCCCGCACCATGGGGCGCGCCAACGACGAGCGCTGGCACATGCGCAAGGACGGTTCGCGGTTCTGGGCGTCGGGCGAGATGATGCCCCTCAAGGGCGAGGACGGCGCGCACGAGGGCTACCTCAAGATCCTGTGCGACCGCACGGCCCAGCGCCGGGCCGACGAGGCGATGCGCCAGCAGACCGCCCTGCTCCAGACCGTGACCGATCACCTCGGCGAGGCGGTGTTCCGCCTCTCGATGGACGGGGCCATCACCTTCGCCAACCCGGCCGCCGAGGCGATGCTCGGCTGGGCGGAAGGCACCCTGCTCGGGCGCAATCTCCACGCCGTCGCGCATCATCACGACGCGGACGGACGCCCCCTCCCGGAGGAAGCGTGCGCGCTGGTCCAGGCCCTTCGGGCCGGAACCGCCCTGCGCCACCGGGAGACGGTGTTCTTCCGCCGCGACGGGACCCCCATCGACGTGGTGAGTTCCAACGCCCCGATCATCGAGGACGGCGTGGCCACGGGCGCCGTCCTCACGGTCATCGACGTCACCGAGCGCAAGGCCGCCGGGGCGCGCCTGCGCCGGAGCGAGGAGCGGCTCTCCCTCGCGCTCAACGCCGCCGGCATGATCGGCACCTGGGACTGGGAACTCGCCACCGACACCGTCTATGCCGACGCCAACTTCGCGCGCATCTACGCCGTCGATCCGGACCGGGCCGCCGCGGGCACGCCGATCCAGGACTTCCTGCGGAACTTCCATCCCGACGACCTGCCGGTGTTCCGGACGGCACTGGACCGGGTCCTCGCCAGCAGCGGCGCCGACGAGGACGATTTCGCCTGCGAGTACCGGGTCCTCCAGGTGGATGGCGGCCATCGCTGGCTGCTGGCACGCGGACGCCTCGTGCGCGACGGCGACGGCACCCCCTTGCGCCTGCCCGGCGCCTCCATCGACATCACCGAGCGCAAGCGCGCCGAGGAGCGCCAGGCCGCCCTCGTCGAACTCGGGGACCGCCTGCGCGACCTCCAGGACGCCAGCGCCATCGCGTTCACGGCCGCCGAGATCGCGGGGCGGACCCTCGGCCTGACCCGGGTCGCCTACGGGGCCGTCGATGCGTCGGCGGAGTACCTCGACATCACCCGCGACTGGAGCCGTCCGAATGTCGTCGGGCGGGAGGGCCGCTACCGCTTCTCCGATTACGGCACCTATCTCCCCGCGTTGCGGGACGGCCAGACCGTCGTCATCGCCGACGTGCTCAGCGATCCGCGCACGCGGGCCCATCAGGAGGTGTTCCGCGACCTCGGGGTCCGCAGCATGATCAACATCCCGCTGATGGAGCGCGGCCGCATGGTGGCGGTGTTCTGCATGCAGGACGACCGCGTCCGCGCCTGGACGCCGGACATCGTCGATTTCGCCCGCAACGTGGTCGACCGCACCCGCGTCGCCCTGGCCCGCCTGCGCGCCGAGGAGGAGCAGGAACTCCTCAACCGCGAACTCAGCCACCGGATGAAGAACCTCCTGGCGATGGTGCAGTCCATCGCCACGCAGACCATGCGCTCGGCCACGGACGTCGAGACCGCCAAGGAGGTTCTGGCCGGCCGCCTCATCGCCCTGGGCCAGGCCCACGACCTCCTCATGGGCGGGGCGCTGGGCTCCACCCTCATGGCGCCCGTGGTGCGGGGCGCCCTCCGGCTGCACGAGGACCGGCCCGGCCGCTTCCACCTCGACGGTCCCGACCTCGAGATCGGGGCCAAGCCCGCCCTGTCCCTCGCCCTGATGCTGCACGAACTCGCCACCAACGCGGCGAAATACGGCGCCCTGTCGTGCGAGACCGGCCACGTCGCCATCCGCTGGTCGGTGGAGGAGCACGCGGATGCGCCTCACCTCGCCTTCTCCTGGACGGAGATCGGCGGTCCGGCGGTGACGCCTCCGACCCGCAAGGGCTTCGGCTCGCGCTTCATCGAGCGTGGCCTCGCCGGTCAGGTCGGCGGCACCATCACCCTCGCTTATCCCCCGTCCGGCGCCACCTGTGGCATCCTCGCGCCCCTGACGGCGTTCCAGGCGGACGGGTGACCGGCCGGGCCGAGATCGGCGCCGGTTATCCTCACCCCACCGGGCCGGGTGGGCGGGACAGGTCGCGCGCGGCGCCTTAAGAAGGGCCTCCCTTCCCGTTTGCGGTGACAGCGTTTGCGTATCCTGGCGATCCGGGGCGAGAACCTCGC
>Ga0182226_1000029_pt1 | contig 25171 bp, 23 predicted proteins | sample G6R1MG_27_FD_129658 | JGI IMG/M metagenome (GOLD analysis project Ga0182226, IMG submission 129658) | Miscanthus phyllosphere microbial communities from Michigan, USA - G6R1_MAIN_07NOV2016_LD1 MG | ecosystem: Host-associated > Plants > Phyllosphere > Phylloplane/Leaf | place: USA: Michigan...
ACATGCGGACCCTGTTCGACCAGATTCCGCTGCAGCAGATGAACACCTCGATGACGATCAACGCCACGGCGCCGTGGTTGTTGTCGCTCTACCTCGCGGTGGCCGAGGAGCAGGGCGCGCCGTTCGCAGGTTTGCAGGGCACGACCCAGAACGACATCATCAAGGAATACCTGTCGCGCGGCACCTACGTGTTCCCGCCGGCCCCCTCCCTGCGGCTGACCAAGGACGTGATCCTGTTCACGACCAAGGAAGTGCCGAAGTGGAACCCGATGAACGTGTGTTCCTACCACCTGCAGGAGGCCGGGGCGACGCCGGTGCAGGAGCTGTCCTATGCCCTGGCCATCGCGATCGCGGTTCTCGACACCGTCCGCGCCGACCCGGATTTCGACGAGGCGAGCTTCGCCGACGTCTTCAGCCGCATCTCGTTCTTCGTGAATGCCGGCATGCGGTTCGTCACCGAGATCTGCAAGATGCGGGCGTTCTCCGAACTCTGGGACGAGATCGCCCAGGAGCGCTACGGCATCACCGATCCGAAGAAGCGCATCTTCCGCTATGGCGTTCAGGTCAATTCCCTCGGGCTGACGGAACAGCAACCGGAAAACAACGTCCACCGCATCCTCATCGAGATGCTGGCGGTGACGTTGTCCAAGCGTGCCCGCGCTCGCGCCGTGCAGCTGCCGGCCTGGAACGAGGCCCTCGGCCTGCCGCGCCCGTGGGATCAGCAATGGTCCATGCGCATGCAGCAGATCCTCGCCTTCGAGACCGATCTTCTTGAGTACGACGACATCTTCGACGGTTCGACGGTCATCGACGCCAAGGTCGAGTCCCTCAAGGCCGAGACCCGCAAGGCCCTGGAAGAGATCGGCGGCATCGGCGGGGCGGTGGCCGCCGTCGAGACCGGCGCCTTGAAGCGGGCGCTGGTGGAATCGAACGCCAAGCGCATCTCGGCCATCGAGGCGGGCGATCAGGTCGTGGTCGGCGTCAACAAGTTCCAGACCGGCGAGCCGTCGCCGCTCACGGCCGGAGAGGGCGCGATCTTCACCGTGTCCGAGACCGTCGAGATGGAGGCCGAGCAGCGCATCCGCGCCTGGCGCTCTCAGCGCGACGAGAAGGCCGTGGAGAAGGCGCTCGCCGACCTCGAGGCGGCGGCGCGCTCGGGTGCCAACATCATGCCGGTCTCCATCGCCGCCGCGAAGGCCGGCGTCACCACGGGCGAGTGGGGCGGGCGCCTGCGTCAGGTGTTCGGCGAGTACCGGGCGCCCACGGGCGTGACCCTGGAGACGGTCTCGTCCGGTGCCGCCGAGGAAGCGAAACTCCTCATCGCCGATCTCGGCGAGCGGTTGGGCGAGACCCCGAAGATGGTGGTCGGCAAGCCCGGCCTCGACGGCCATTCCAACGGCGCCGAGCAGATCGCGCTCCGCGCCCGCGATGTCGGGTTCGACGTGACCTATGACGGCATCCGCCAGACCCCGGCCGAGATCGTCGCCAAGGCCAAGGCGACGGGCGCCCACGTGGTCGGCCTGTCGATCCTGTCCGGCTCCCACGTACCGCTGGTGCGCGACGTGAAGGCGAAGATGCGCGAAGCCGGCCTCGACCACATCCCCGTGGTGGTGGGGGGCATCATCTCGCCCGACGACGAGCTGGTGCTGAAGAACATGGGCGTCACGGCGGTCTACACGCCGAAGGACTACGTTCTCGACACCATCATGGTCGGCATCGCCAACGTGGTGAATCGCTCCCTCGACAAGCAGGCTGCCGACAAGGCGGACGGTGTCGGGCGGCGGGCCCAGGCCGAGCAGGTGTTCTGAGAAGACCCTGAGCCTCCCATTCCGGGGTTTTTCGAAGGGATCGTCCCTTCGGCGGGTGTCGGGCGGAGCCCGACGTCTTTCCAGGGCTCTGCCCCGGACCCGCGAAGGGCTGGCCCTTCGAGACCCTGGACGGTTCGAGGTCGATTCTCAGCGTATCACGGGTACCGCATGCTCCTCGCTCCGCTCGCCGCCATCCCCCTCGCCGCGGCGTTGAGTACGGGCCTGATCCTCGCCCTCCGGCCGCTGCTCCAGCGCTATGCCCTGGCCCGGCCCAATGCCCGCTCCAGCCATACGGTGCCGACGCCTCAGGGCGGCGGCATCGCCATCGTGGGAGCGGTCCTCGCGAGCGTCGGCGCGATCCTGGCCGTGCGAGGCGCCGGTTACGAGGCCCTGGAGGCGCTGATCCTCGCCCATGCGGTCCTGGCGCTCACCGTCCTCGGTGCCGTCGACGATCTGAGGCCCCTGCCGGCCTCCCTGCGCCTCGGTGTGCAGACCCTGGTGGTCGCCGGCCTCGTCTTCGCGGTGGGCGGCCGCCTGGCACCGGGCCTGCCGCTCCCCGTCGAGCGGGCCGGGGCCATCCTCGCTGGCGTATGGTTCGTCAATCTCGTGAATTTCATGGATGGGCTCGATTGGATGAGTGTGGCCGAGTTCGTGCCCCTCACGGCGGCCCTCGTCCTCCTCGGTGTGGTCGGCGGCCTGCCGTTCCTGCCCTTGCTGGTCGCGGCGGCGCTCTTGGGCGCGCTTCTCGGTTTCGCGCCGTTCAACCGGCCCGTGGCCAAGCTGTTCCTTGGGGATGTCGGCTCCCTGCCCATCGGCCTGCTGGGGGCTTGGCTGCTGTTTCACCTCGCCGTCGAAGGGGGCCTCGCCGCCGCCCTCCTGCTGCCCCTGTATTACCTCGCGGACGCGACCCTGACCCTGACCCGCCGGGCCGCACGGCGTGAACCCGTATGGCAGGCGCACCGCTCGCATTTCTACCAGCGCGCCACCGACAACGGCTTTTCGGTTCCGGGTGTGATCCGCCGGGTCTTCCTCCTCAACGTCGCCCTCGCGATCCTGGCCGGCACCACCTTGTTTTGGCCGTCCTGGCCCGTCACCGTCCTGGCCTGCGGGATGGGGGGCACCCTGGTGGCAGGCGTCCTGCACGGCTTTGCCCGGCCAGCCTGACGCAATCAGGGTTCGAAGGGCCAAGCCCTTCGCGGGTCCAGGGCGGAGTCCTGGAATGATCATGGGGGAACCATGAGCGGACAGCTCATCGCGTTGACGGGCGCCACGGGCTTCATCGGCCGTCATCTGCTCCAGGCCCTCACGGCGCGGGGCTACCGCGTCCGGGTTCTGCTGCGGCGGCCCGTGGCCGTGCCGGAGGGGGCGAGCAGCGCCGTGGTGGGCGATCTCAGCCGGCCCATGAACATGGCCGCCGCATTGGCCGGGGTCGATGCCGTCGTGCACTCGGCGGGCCTCGCCCACGCCATGTCGGGCACGCCCGAGGACGATTACCGGGCGTCGAATCTGGAAGCGACCCGTACCCTCGCCGCCTGCGCCGCCAAGGCGCGGGTGCGCCGGTTCGTGTTCCTGTCGTCGATCCGCGCTCAGAGCGGTCCCGGCGCCGACCACCCTCTTCGCGAGACCGATCCGGCCGAACCGACGGATGCCTACGGTCGCTCGAAGCTCGCGGCCGAGGAGGTCCTGGCGGAAAGCGGCCTCGATTGGGTCGCCCTGCGGCCTGTCCTCGTCTACGGCGCCGGGGTGAAGGGCAACATGGCGGCGCTCCTGCGCCTCGCGCGAACGCCCTATCCGTTGCCCCTCGCGGGGTTCGCGGCGCGTCGCTCCCTGGTGTCGGTGGACTCCCTCGCGGGTGCCGTCGCCACCGTCCTCGCGGCTTCCGCCCCCCTGGGACGGGCGCTCGTCGTGGCCGAGCCCGACCCGCTGACCCTTCCCGAGATGATCGCCGCCTTGCGCCAGGGCCTCGGCCGGGAGCCGAAGCTCTTCACCGTGCCGCCGCGCCTCATCGGCCTCGCCTGCCGCCTTACGGGTCGGGAGGAGGCCTATGACCGGCTGTCGACCCGCCTCGTCGCCGAAGCGGAAGGCTTGGCGGCCCTCGGGTGGCGCCCGGACCGTTCGACGCGGGATGGCCTCGCCGCCTTCGCACGCGCCGAGACGGCATGAAAAAGGCCCGGCGCTTCGCGCCGAGCCCATCGTGACGCCCGAAATTTGAGTCTCAGCGGCGAACGTCGATCACGTCGCCCGAGCGGCTGTCGATCACCACGGAGATGTCGTCGCCGCGGCGGTCGGAGCCGCGCACGATCATCCGGGGGCCGCGCCGGTCGACGCCGTCCACATCGACCAGGCCTTCGCGGCGGGCGATGCGGGTGGCCTCACCGCGGGTGAGTTCGCTGCGCGGCGGGCCGCGGTCGTCATAACCGCGGCGATAACCCGGATCGACCTGAACGCCGCCCGGTCCGATGGAGATGCCCTGCGCGAAGGCCGGGGCTGCGGCAAGGCCGATGGCCATGGCGAACGCGCTGCCCATCAGGAGCTTCGAAACACTCTGCAAGGTCTTCTCCTCGGATCGTCCTGTCCGACCGGGAGAGGCCGGTCGGTCCCCTGACTTGGATCAGGGTCTGGGCCTCAATGACCAAGCGCAGCCGTTGGTTCCCGAGATTCTTGTCGGGGCGCTGCCGGTCCGGATGCGGGCGCTTCGGCACAGGCGGGCGCGGTGGGGCGGTTGCGGAAATCGGGAATCGCCTCGCCGAACACCGCCTCGGCCGCTGCCCGGTCATTGGCCGCCACCGCCGCGTGAAGGCGGGCGATCCATCCGTCGAGAACCGTCCGGTCGGCGAAGATCGGGCGGGCCGCCATCACGCCGTCGATGCCGTCGAGGGCGACGCGGGGCTCCTCGCGGGCGAACAGGATCTCGTTCAGGCGTTCGCCCGGCCGCGAGCCGGTGTGGACGATCTCGATATCCACCCCCGGCTCGAAGCCGGCGAGGCGAATCATCCGCTCGGCGAGGTCGCCGATGCGCACGGGCTGGCCCATCTTGAGGACGTAGACCGCCGCGCGCTGGTCCGCGCCATCGGCGCAGAGGGCGGTCCGGGCCTCGCGGTCGGCATGCGAGGCGGCGGTGAGCACGAGGTCGGCGGCCTCCCGCACGGTCATGAAGTACCGCACCATGGCGGGATCCGTGACGGTGACCGGGCCGCCCCGGGCGATCTGCGCCTTGAACACCGGCACCACGGAGCCGACGGACCCGAGGACGTTGCCGAAGCGCACGGCGATGAGCCGGGTCGGCGTCTCCCCGGCGACGCAGCTTTGCGCGGCATCGTGGGCCTGGGCCACCATCTCGGCGAAGCGCTTCGTCACGCCGAGCTGCGACACCGGTTCGATAGCCTTGTCGGTGGAGATCATCACGAGGGCGCGGGCGCGCGCCGCCAGGGTGGCCTCCGCGACGTTGATGGAGCCGAAGACGTTGGTCTTCACGCCCTCGGTCCAGTCCCGTTCGAGGTAGGGCACCTGCTTGAGGGCGGCGGCGTGGAACACGTAAGTGGGACGGAACTCGGCGAAGACCGCATGCAGCCGGTCGGCGTCGCGGATGTCGGCCAGCACGCCGGTGACGTTGGCGTCGGCGAGATCCGGTCGGCTCAGGATGCCGTGCAGGGCCGGCTCCGAACTCTCGATGACCAGCACGGCGGCGGCGCCGAAGGCCACGGCGCGGGCGCAGATCTCCGACCCGATGGAGCCGCCCCCGCCGGTGACGATCACCCGGGCGCCGGTAAGCAGGCGTTCCAGGCGCGGCCGGTCGATGGCCACGGTGGGACGCAGCAGCAGATCCTCGATTTCCAGGGGGGCGAGGCCGGCATCGCGCATGTTCTCGCCGAGACTCGTGACCCGGGACAGGGGCAGGCCGAGGCGGCGGGCGCGGGCGATGAGGTCGTCAGGCTCGGCCTCGGGGGCGAGGGCACTCGGCACGGCGACGAGGCGGCGCACGGGCGTCCCGTCGCGGGCGAGGTCCGCCACCACCCGTTCGAGGTCGGCGAAGGCGCCGAGCACGGGCACGCCCCGCATGGTCTGGCCGGTCTCGTCGGCGCGGGGCGACAGGATCCCTTTCGGGGCGATGCGCCGTATGGCGCCCGATTCGATGGCCCGCACGAGGATCTCGATGTCGCTGCCGCGCCCGAGAAGCAGGGTCGGGGTGGTGGCGGCACGGGCCTGACTCTGCCGCGAGCGGGCGTATTTGAGGTAGCGGAAGGCGAGGCGGGGGCCTCCGAGCAGGAAGATCTGCAGCACCCAGTAGAGGCCGATGGCGATCTTGCCGAAGAAGTAGAACCCGTACATCGTCGAGGAGACGAGGACGTAGTCGAGGACGAGGAGTGTCAGCGCCAGCACGCTCGCGGCCCGCACGATGCCGGCGAGGTCGGGCAGGGAGGCGAAGCGCCACTTCGTCCGGTAGAGCTTGAATCGCCCGTAGACGAGGGCCGCGAAGATCACGAAGGGCGGCAGCAGCAGGGGCAGGGCGTGCAGCCGCTCGGCGAGCAACTCGCCGTTGAAGCGGAACACGAAGGTGAGGATCACGGCCAGGGCGGTCGCCACGCAATCGTGGACCACCATCACCGCGTTCTTGTAGGTGCGCTGCTGCATGAACTCCGGCCCAGACGGGCCCCGGCCGTGCCGGGTATCGGCGTCGCGCCCCGCCCTGTCAACGCGGCGTCAGGGATTGGGGCGAAGTGCCTTGAGGACCGCGTCGTCGGTCTCGTCGATGTCGGGGGCATCGATATGGCGAAACCGCGCTTGGATCAGGCCGAAGGCGCCGAAGGCGAAGTGGCCCGCCGCCACCACGGCGAGCAGGACCCAGCCATAGGGCTGCGCACGCAGGGCCGCGAAGGCGCCCGCCAAGCCCTTCACCTCGGACGAAGCCTGATGCCAGGCCGCCGCCAGGAAGAACCCGCCGATGATGAGGAAGGCGATGCCGCGCGCGCCGTAGCCGAACTGCCCCACGGGTTTCGCCCAGCGGCATTGCTCGGGGCCGAGCTTCAGGCGGTCGGTGACCTTGCCGGTGGCGGCCTTGACCAGGAAGGCGGCGCCGCCCGCGATCACGCCGAGGCCGATGAGGGCGACGAGCCAGAGACCGAAGGGCTTGGCCAGCAGCCAGGCGGTCCAGTCCTGCATGCCGTCGCCGCTGCGCGCCTGACCGAGCCCGAGGGCGAGGCCGCCGGCGGTCACCGCGAGGCCGGTGTAGATCGCGGCACTGCCGATATGGGCGGCCCGCACCACGAGGCCCTTCGCCGAGGTGCCGCGCCCGTCGGCATCGGTCAGGCCCTCGACGAACCGCCACAGGGCGAAGCCGAGGAGGCCGAAGGCGATGAGTCCGACGAGGACGGCGCCGAACGGTCCGGCGAGTACCCAGCGGATGGCGCTCTCGCTGTCGTCGGCCCGTCCGCCGCGCCCGAGGGCAGCGAGGAGCGCGAGTCCGCCGACGATGCAGTAGACGATGCCGCGTGCGCTGTAGCCGAACCGGGCGAGGCGTTCGATGACGTTCCGGCCAAGGTACTGCACGGGAATCCTTCAGGCTGTCCGACGTTCACTCTCCCGAACGCGCAGCCTTGCCGGACAGTGCCACGTAAAAGCCGAGTCCGTCGCCGGCCGGCAGGGTCTGCAGACGGTCGACCAGCCCCTTGCGCTTGGCCTCGAGCAGCAGGCGGCCGGTGGGCTGGAACAGGGTCTCGCCCCCGCCCTCGGGCGGCGGATCGAGGCGCACCGCCACCGTCTTGCCTTTGCCGAAGCGGCTGCGTTCGAGCATTTCGTTCAAAGAGGCCTCGGCGGTCGGCCGGTTGGCCCCGCGCAGATCGAGCACGGATTCGGCATCGGTGACGCCGAGGGACCCGCGAAGCTTGTCGGCGTAGAAATCTTCGAAATGCGGCAAGGACGGAACCCCGGGATGGGCGCGTCGGGCGGCGCCCGGAGGCCTGATCCTGAACCGATCGGCCGCCGTCGTCCAGGCATCCGGGACGAACGGAATCAGACGATGCGGCGGTCGAGGCGCAGGATGCGGCAGGGGGCTCCGGCGGCGGCGGCCGGCGCGTGCGGCGCGCGGATGAGCAGGGCCTCGGCGTGCCCGAGGACGGAGAGCATCGAGGAATCCTGCCGATTCTCCGGATGGACCACGGGCAGGCGGTCGGGCGCCGTGTCGAGGCGGGCGCGCAGATAGTCCTGGCGGCCGTCATTGGCCGGCATCGCCGCACCAAGGGTCGCGGGCTCGCTGCGATCCTCGCCGGCACGGGGGTCGCCGAGCAGGGCGCGGATCGCCGGCACCACGAACAGCAGACCGCAGACGATGGACGAGACCGGATTGCCGGGGAGACCGATCACCGTGGTGGCGCCGAGGCGTCCGTGCATCAGCGGCTTTCCGGGGCGCAGGGCGACGCGCCAGAACCCGAGTTCGAGGCCCTGGCGCGTCAGGGCCGATTGCACGAGGTCGTGGTCGCCGACGGAGGCCCCGCCGAGCGTGACGAGGATGTCGGCGCGGGCCGCCACCGCGCGGGTCAGGGCCGCTTCCAAGGCTTCGAGGGTATCGCCGACGATGCCGAGGTCCAGGGTCTCGGCGCCGGCTTCGCGGGCGAGCGCCGCCACCGCGAGGGCGTTGGAGGCGACGATCTGGTCCCAGCGGGCGGGCTCGCCCGGCGCCACGAGTTCGTCGCCCGTGGCGAGGATCGCCACGCGCGGGCGCCGTCGTACGGACAACCGGGCGTGGCCGGCGGCGGCCGCGAGCGCCGTGCGGCGGGCGTCGAGGGTTTCGCCCGGGCGCAGCAGCGTATCGCCCTGGCGGAAATCGAGGCCGCTCGGGCGGACGAAGCGACCGGCCGTCACGGATTCCCGGGCAACGACGTGCCCGTCCCCGGCCTCCGCGTTCTCCTGGATCAGAATCGCGTCGGCGCCGTCGGGCACCGGGGCGCCCGTGAAGATCCGCACGGCGTCGCCGGCTTCGAGCCTTCCCGAAAAACCGTGGCCGGCGGCACTGGTGCCGGTGATGCGCAGAGTCGCCGGGCAGGCGGCGATGTCCTGCGCGCGCACGGCGTAGCCGTCCATGGCGGAGGCCGGAAACGGCGGCTGGGTGCGGGTCGCCAGCACGGCCTCGGCGAGGGTACGGCCGGCGGCCTCCGCGATGGCGACGGTCTCGGGCTCGACGGGGCCGGGGAGGCCCGCGAGGATGCGGGCCAGAGCCTCCGCGACGGGGATCGGCCCGCTCAACCGGCATCCTCCGCGCGGTAGGCGCCCGAACGCCCGCCATCCTTGGCCAGCAACCGGATGCCCTCGATGCGCATGCCCCGGTCGGCGGCCTTCACCATGTCGTAGATGGTCAGACACGCCACCGAGACGGCCGTGAGGGCCTCCATCTCCACGCCGGTGGGGCCGATCACCTTGACCTCGGCCGTCACGGTGAGACCCGGCAACGCGTCGTCCACCTCGCAATCGACCCGGACCTTCGAGATCAGCAGGGGGTGGCACAAGGGGATGAGTTCATGGGTGCGCTTGGCCGCCATGATGCCGGCAAGCCGCGCGGTGCCGATGACGTCGCCCTTCTTCGCGTCGCCCTCGCGGATCAGCGCCAGGGTCTCGAGCAGCATCACCACGCTGCCGACGGCGCGGGCCGTGCGGGTGGTGGCGGCCTTGTCGGAAACGTCGACCATGTTGGCGGCGCCCGCCGCGTCGAGGTGGGTCAGTTCCGCCATGGGGGTGTCCTCACGCGTTCCCGAACAGCAGGTGCCGGGTGGCTTCCGTCACGTCGTCCTGCCGCATCAGGCTCTCGCCGACGAGGACCGTGCGCAGGCCGTTCTCCCCGAGGCGCACCACGTCGGCGTGGCCCGAGATGCCGCTTTCGGCCACCGCGATGCGGTCTTCCGGCACGCCGTGGCCGAGGCGGATCGCCGTCTCGAACGAGACCTCGAAGGTCTTCAGGTTGCGGTTGTTGATGCCGATGAGCCGGGTGCCCAGGGGAATCGCGCGGGCGAGTTCGGCATCGTCGTGGACCTCGACGAGGACGTCCATCCCGAGGTCGTGCGCCGTCTCCACGAGGGCCTGCGCCTCGTCGTCGTCGAGGCAGGCCATGATGGCGAGGATGCAGTCGGCGCCCCAGGCGCGGGCCTCGAACACCTGATAGGGCTCGAACAGGAAGTCCTTGCGAAGGACCGGCAGCGAACAGGCGTCGCGCGCCTGGGTGAGGTATTCGGGCTTGCCCTGGAAGGACGGCGTATCGGTGAGCACCGACAGGCAGGTGGCCCCCCCCGCCTCGTAGGCCCTGGCGATGGCCGCGGGGTCGAAATCGGCGCGGATCAGCCCCTTGGACGGCGAAGCCTTCTTCACCTCGGCGATGAGGGCGGGGCGCCCATCCGCGATATGGACCGCGATGGCGTCGGCGAAGCCGCGCGTCGGCCCCATCTCGGCGACGCGCTTCTCGAGCTTGGTCTGCGGCACGCGGAGCTTGGCTTCCGCGATCTCGCGGCGCTTGTAGGTCTCGATGCGGGCGAGCACGTCGGTGCGGGAGGGGGCCGCCGTGTCGTCGGTCGCGGGATCGGACATGGGACGGCCTTCAGGCGTTCGAGACGGTGACGAGGGCGGAGAGCGTCGCGCGGGCCGCGCCGGAATCGAGGGCGTGCTCAGCCCGCTCGACGCCCTCGCGGAGCGTCGCGGCGGCGCCGGCCACCACCAGGGCGGCGCCGGCATTGATCACGCCGATGTCGCGATAGGCGTTGCGGGCGCCTTCCAGTACGCCGTGCAGGGCGGCGGCGTTGTGCTCCGGATCGCCGCCGCGCAAATCGTCGAGGCTGTGGAGGGCCAAGCCGACCTCGCGGGGGTCGAGGGTGGCGTGGGACAGGCGGCCGCCATCCAGGGCCACCACGGCGGTGGGTCCCGTGACGGTGATTTCGTCGAGGCCGTCGGAGCCGTGCACGGTCCAGACGCGCTCGCTGCCGAGTTCGGCCAGCACCCGGGTCAGGGGCTCGGCCCAGGCCGGCGCGGAAACGCCGAACAGCTGCAGCTTAACCCCGGCCGGATTGGCCAGCGGCCCGAGGAGGTTGAAGATCGTGCGGGTCGGCAACTCGGCGCGCACGGAGGCGACGTGGCGCATGGCGCCGTGATGGGTCTGGGCGAACATGAAGCACAGGCCGGCTTGCGCGAGGCAGCGGGCGAGGCCGTCCGGTTCGAGGCCGATGCGGACGCCGAGGGCCGCGAGGACGTCGGCCGCGCCCGAGCGCGAGGTGGCGGCGCGGTTGCCGTGCTTGGCTACCGGCACGCCGCAGGAGGCCGTGATCAGGGCTGCGAGGGTCGAGACGTTGTAACTGCCCGAGTGATCCCCGCCGGTACCGACGACGTCGATGGCGCCCGGCACGGCGGCCACGGGCAGCATCCGCGCCCGCATGGCCTCGACGGCGCCGACGATCTCGTCGGTCGTCTCGCCGCGGACCTTGAGGGCGACGAGGAAGGCCCCCGCCTGGACCGGCGTCACCTCGCCGGACAGGAGATCGTCGAAGGCGCGCCGGGCCTCCACGCGGTCGAGACCCGTGCCGGCGGTGACTTTCGCGAGGAGCGGCTTGAACGAATGCACGGGACCGGATCCGGGGCCGTTTGGAACGAGACCAATCGGTTCTGATGGGTCGTTCAATGCACGCCGGGCCGGCCCTTGTCACGCGCCGCGTTCCAGGCCGCCGCGATGTCGAGGAAATTCCGCATCATCTCCGATCCGTGATGCGACAGGATGCTCTCGGGGTGGAACTGCACGCCGTGCACGGGCAGGCTCGTGTGCTGCAAGCCCATGATGAGCCCGTCGGCCTCCGCCGTCACCGCCAGCGTCTCCGGGCAATTCGAGCGTTCGACCACGAGGGAATGGTAGCGCGTGGCGTCGAACGGCCCGTTGAGCCCGCGAAAGATGCCCGACGCCCGGTGTTCGATGCTCGAGACCTTGCCGTGCATGGGGGCGGGCGCCCGCACCACGTCGCCGCCGAAAGCCTGCCCGATGGCCTGAAGCCCGAGGCAGACGCCGAAGATCGGGATCTCGGCCGAGAGGTCGCGCACCACATCGAGGCAGATGCCGGCCTCGTTGGGCGAGCACGGCCCCGGCGACAGCACCACGGCATCGGGGGCCCGCGCGCGGATATCGTCTACGGTCAGGGCGTCGTTGCGCACCACGTCGATGCTCCCGCACAGGGGGCCGATCAGGTGGACGAGGTTCCACGTGAACGAGTCGTAATTGTCGATGACGAGGACGTTGGACATCGGTCGCTCACTGGTCATGGACGGTGAATGGATCGCACGGGCCGGTTCGGTCAAGCGTGCGCCCTCCTGTTCAAGAGGCGCCGGATCGGCGTCACCACGTTTACCGTGACCGGCCTATTCTCAACCAATGTCATTCCGGGGCCGCGCAGCGGAACCCGGAATCCAGAGCCCCTGCGTCTGTCAGGCATGGCTCCGTCAGCGGTTCTGGTTCCCGAGTTCGCCTCCGGCGCCCCGGGATGACAAGACGCATGGTCCGATGGTGAGAGCGACCGCCGCCGCCTACTGCCCGCGCCGCGCCCGGCTCGCATACATCACCGCGTCCTCGGCCGCGCGGAACAGGGCCTTCGCCTTGTTGACGCATTCCTGCTGCTCGGAAGCCGGATCGGAATCGTACACGATGCCGGCGCCCGCCTGCACGTGCATGCGGCCGTCCTTCACGATGGCCGTGCGCAGGACGATGCAGGTGTCCATCTCGCCGCGCGCCCCGAAATAGCCGATGCAGCCGCCATACGGCCCGCGCTTCTCGCGTTCCAACTCGTCGATGATCTCCATGGCCCGCACCTTCGGGGCACCCGAGACGGTGCCGGCGGGAAAGCCCGCCGCCAGGGCGTCGAGGGTGTCGTGGCGCGGATCGAGCGCGCCCTCGACGTTGGAGACGATGTGCATCACCTGGCTGTAATATTCGAGGAAGAACGAGCCCGTGACGGTCACCGAGCCGATCTTGGCGACCCGGCCGACGTCGTTGCGGCCGAGATCGAGCAACATGAGGTGCTCGGACCGCTCCTTCGGATCGGCCAGGAGTTCGGCGGCCAAAGCCTTGTCCTCGGCCGGCGTTGCGCCGCGACGCCGCGTGCCGGCGATGGGCCGGATGGTGACCCGCTCGTCGCGCACCCGCACGAGGATTTCGGGCGACGAGCACACCACCTGGAACGTCTCGAAATCGAGGTAGCAGAGGAACGGGGCCGGGTTCGTGCGCCGCAAGGAGCGGTAGAGCGCCATGGCCGGCAGGGTGAACGGGGCTTCGAAGCGCTGGGACAGCACCACCTGGAACACGTCCCCGGCGACGATGTACTCCTTCGCCCGCGCCACCATGCCGAGGTAATCGTCCGGCGTGGTGTTGGAGACGGGTTCGGGGTGGGCGAGGGTGCGCGGATCGAGGCGGGCCTCGACGGGCAGGGGGCCTTCGAGGGCATCGGCCACCCGCTCCAGGCGGGCGAGAACGGTCTCGTAGGCGGCGCGGGCGGACACGCCGGGCTCGGGCCGCACGGGACCGACCACGGTGATGACGTCGCGCACGGAATCGAACACCACCATCACGCGCGGACGCACCAGGATGGCGTCCGGCACCCCGAGGGGATCGGGGTTCGGCGTCCCCAAATTCTCCATGGCCCGCACCATGTCGTAGCCGAGATAGCCGAACAGGCCCGCCGCCATGGGGGGCAGGGTCTCGGCGTCGCCGTCGGCCCCGATGGCGCTCTCGGCGATGACGGCGCGCAGGCCCGCGAGCGGCGCCATGTCCTGGGCGACGAAGTCCGACAGGCCGGGATCGCGGGCGATCTCGGGGCGGCCGTCGCGGCAGCGCCAGGCGAGATCGGGATCGAGGCCGATCATCGAGTAGCGCCCACGCACGGCGCCGCCCTCGACGGATTCGAGCAGGAAGGCCGGGCCGGCATGGCGGGCCCGCAGCTTCAGGAAGGCGGCGACGGGCGTCTCGAGGTCCGCCACCAGGGTGAGGTTGAGGAGGGTCGGTCGTCCCGCCTCGTAAGCCTCCGCGAAGGCCGCATCGTCCGGGGCATGCGTCATCGGTCGATCAATACTCGCCGCCGATGGCCCGGCGGAAGGCCGTCTGGTTGACGGTGATGCCCACGGATTTCTGTACCTCGGCGATGTATTCGCCCAGCACGTCGTCGGCGAGCGCCGCCTCGAACCGCTTGGCGATGGCGGCGTCCGCCGGGGCGCCGGGGACGTAGGCCGGCATGGTGGCGGCCGTGACCTTGAACACGGCGCGGCGCTCGCCGGCTTCGGCCGAGGCCGACTTGTCCACGGGCGTCGCGAAGATGCGGTTCACCACATCGGCGGTGAGGTCGCCCTTGGGCTGGCCACGGGCGATGTCGGTCACGGTCTCGACGTTGAGGCCGGCCGATTGCGCCACGGCCTCGATGGTCTCGCCCTTGTCGAGGCGGTCGGTCAGCTCCTTGGCCTTGGCGGCGAGGAGGCGTTCCGTCTCGGCGGTCTTCCAGCGGGCCGCGACCTCGTCGCGGACGCTGTCGAACGGCTTGTCATGGGCGCGGTCGATGTTCGTCACGTCGTACCAGACGTAACCGCCGGACTTCGTGCGCAGGGCCTCGTTGTCGCCGCCGACCTCGGCCCGGAACAGGGCCGCCAGGGTGGTGTCGCGGTCAGGGATCCCCTCGACGAACTTGCCCTCGGCATCGATGCCCTGGGCGCTCAGGCTCGTGGAGGACACGAGGGGGAGGTTCCGCTCCTTGGCGATATCGGCGAGCGGCTTGGTGTTGGCGCGCGCATCCTCGATGGCGTCGTGGGCGGCCTCGATGCCGTCCGTGGCGCGCTCGAGGGCGATGGTCTTGGCGATGTCGGCCTGGACGTCGGCCAGGGGTTTGCGCGTCTCGGGCTCGATGGCGGTGACGCGCAGGAGCACGGTGCCGAACCGGCCCTTCACGGGTTGGCTGACCGCATCCTTCGCCAGGGCGAAGGCGGCGTCGGCCACGGGCTTGTCGAACAACTCGGCCTTGGTGAGGGTGCCGAGGGTGAGGTTCTTGGCATCCGCGCCGTTCTGGGCGGCCACGGCCTCAAACGGCGCTTCGTTGGCCTCGATCTTCTTGCGCGCCGCCTCGGCCGACGCCTCGTCGGGGAAGACGATCTGCTGGATCGTGCGGCGCTCCGGGGTGCCGTACTTCGCCTTGTCGGCCTCGTAGCGCTTGACGATGTCCTCCTGGCTCACGGCATCGGGCTTGGCCATGGCCTGGGGATCGAGGACGAGGAGGTTCACCGCGCGGGTCTCGGCCGCGCGGAACGCGTACTTGTTCTCGTCGTAATAGGCTTTCAGGGCCTCCTCCGTGGGCGCCGGAATCTCGCCGACGACGGAGGGGGGCAGCATCACGGCGGCGACGGCGCGACGCTCGGTGGTGTAGCGGTGGACCGCCTCGCGAAGGGCCTCCGGCACATGGAGATCGGAGGCCACGGCCTCGGCGAGCTGGAGGCGCGCGGCGACGGCGCGCTGCTCGCGCACGAAGGTCGTCTCGTTGATGCCGGCGCGCTGCAGGGTCTGGTAGAACAGGGCGGGCTCGAACTGGCCCTCGGCGTTCTGGAAACTCTTCTCCTCGCGGATCGCCCGCCGCACGGCGTCGTCCGGGATGCTGAGGCCGAGGGTCGCGGTCTGCTGATCGAGGGAGGCCTCGCTCACGAGCTGGGCCAGGACCTGACGGTCGAGTCCGAGCGCCCGGGCCTGATCCGGCGTCAGGCTGCGGCGGGTCTGGCTCTGATAGCGCTGAAGCTGGTTCTGATAGGCGCTGCGCACGGCTTCCGCCGAGATCGTCGTCTTGCCCACCGTGGCGACCGTGGAGGTCGAGCCGGCGCGGAAGAACTCCTCGACGCCGAAGATCGCGACGCCCGCGATGAGGAACACGAACACGACGGAGAGGATGATCTTGCCGAGCCAGTGCTGGCTCGCCTTGCGCATGTTCGTCAGCATCGGGATCCGGTTCTCGGTCTCGGCGGATGGAGTGCGGACGGGCCGCGCTCGTCCTGAAGGCCGTCCGCGATAGACCATCCGGGCGCCGCCGCAAAGGCCGGCCCGCGCGCGCGTCGGTTTGGCGCCGCCCGGCCGATCTGGTAGGGGCGGCGCAAAGATTGACCCGGACGAGACGCGGAGCGGAGATTCATGACGAAGGCGGGGCGACGGCCTCTGGTTGCGGGCAACTGGAAGATGAACGGTCTGCGCAGCTCGGTCTCGGTGGTGGAGGCGGTGCGCAACGGCCTCACGCCGGCCATTCACGACGCCGTCGACGTGCTGATCTGCCCACCCTCGACGCTCATCTCTTCCTGCGTCGCGGCAACCTACGGTTCGCCCATCGCCATCGGGGGCCAGAACCTGCATGCCAAGCCAAGCGGCGCCTTCACGGGCAGCATCTCGGCCGAGATGCTGGCCGACCTCGGCGCCTCCTACGTCATCGTCGGCCATTCCGAGCGCCGGGCCTATCATTACGAGACCGATGACGGCGTCCACGCCAAGGCACTCGGCGCCCGCCGCGCCGGCCTCTGCGGCATCATCTGCGTCGGCGAGACGCGGGACGAGCGCGAGGAGGGGCGCACCCTCGACATCGTGCGCGCCCAGCTCGCCATCGGCGTGCCGAAGGGGGCGACCGCCGCCGACACGGTGATCGCCTACGAGCCGGTCTGGGCCATCGGCACCGGCCTGACCCCGACGCCGGCCGATGTCGCCGAGGTCCACGCGTCCTTGCGCGAGATGCTCGGCCGCCTCATCGGTCCCGAGGCCGAGAAGGTCCGCATCCTGTATGGTGGCTCGGTGAAGCCCAGCAACGCCCGCGAGCTCATGGCCGTCGAGAACGTCGACGGGGCCCTGGTGGGTGGCGCCAGCCTCGTGGCCGAGGACTTTCTGGGGATCGTCAACGCCTACGCCCATTGAATGGGCAGGCGATTGGCGTTCGCGGGCATTCTCGTGTAACAGCCGACCGAATATGTGGACGGCGCGGTTGCGGCGCTGGGCCCGGTTCCTCCTGCGCGTGCCCGATGACGGGCGCGCCCCCGGATAAGCGATGCAGACCGTCCTGATCTCGATCCACCTCATCGTCGTCCTCGGCCTCATCGCCGTGGTGTTGCTGCAGCGTTCCGAGGGCGGCCTCGGTCTCGGCGGCGGCAGCAGCGGCGGCGTCTCCGGCTTCATGACCGGGCGCGGTCAGGCCAACGCCCTGACGCGGGCGACGGCGATCCTGGCGGCGCTGTTCTTCGCCACCAGCATGACCCTCGGCGTCCTGGCGCACCGTTCCGCCGCCCCGCGCTCGATCCTCGACGGCGCCGGCACGACGCAGCCCGCGGCGCAGCCCAACGCCGGCAACCTCCTCGATACCCTGCGGCAGAACCAGGGCGGCGGCACGGCCCCGGCCGCACCGGCGACGGCCCCCGCCGCCCCGGCCACGCCCGCACCCGCTGCGCCGGCTGCTCCCGAAGCGCCGCAGTCGCGCTGATCCCGCGCGGGGCGGCTCGCCGCCGCCCACGTTCCGCCCGACCGGACGGTCTCCGCCCGGTCCGTCGGCTTGCTCCATCGAATCGACGCCTCCGTTCCGCCGAGACTTCGCGCATGCCACGCTTGCGCGGGGGATAAGCGTTTTTGCGGTTTGGCGAATCGTCCACCCTTGTTTATGGACCGAGGCCCATGACGCGGTACGTTTTCATCACCGGCGGTGTGGTCTCTTCCCTCGGCAAGGGTCTCGCATCGGCCGCCCTCGCGGCCCTGCTCCAGGCACGCGGACACACGGTCCGCCTGCGCAAGCTCGACCCCTACCTCAACGTCGATCCGGGCACGATGAGCCCGACGCAGCACGGCGAGGTGTTCGTCACCGACGACGGCGCCGAGACCGACCTCGATCTCGGCCATTACGAGCGCTTCACCGGCCTGCCGGCGACGCGGGCCGACAACATCACCACCGGCCGGATCTATCTCGACATCATCACCAAGGAGCGGCGCGGCGATTACCTCGGCGCCACCATCCAGGTGATTCCCCACGTCACCAACGCCATCAAGGCGTTCGTGCTCGAGGGCAACGAGGCGTTCGATTTCGTCCTCGTCGAGATCGGCGGCACGGTCGGCGACATCGAGGGCCTGCCGTTCTTCGAGGCCATCCGCCAGCTCGGCCAGGAACTACCGCGCGGCGCCACCGCCTTCGTGCACCTCACCCTGCTGCCCTACATTCCGTCGGCCGGCGAATTGAAGACGAAGCCGACGCAGCACTCGGTGAAGGAGCTGCGCTCCATCGGCATCCAGCCCGACATGTTGCTGTGCCGCTGCGACCGGCCGATCCCCACCGATGAGCGCCGCAAGCTCGCCCTGTTCTGCAACGTCCGCGAGACCGCCGTCATCGAGGCGCGCGACGTCGCCTCCATCTACGACGTGCCGCTCTCCTACCGCGAGGCCGGCCTCGACCGCGAAGTCCTGGCGCATTTCGGCATGGAGCCGAAGGGCGAGCCGGATCTGACGCGCTGGCGGACGATCTCCGAGCGGGTCCGCAATCCCGAGGGCGAGGTCTCCATCGCCATCGTGGGCAAGTATACCGGCCTCAAGGACGCCTATAAGTCCCTCACCGAGGCCCTGACCCACGGCGGCATCGCCCACCGGGTGAAGGTCAACCTCGAATGGATCGAGGCCGAGGTGTTCGAGCGTGAGGACCCCGCGCCGTTCCTCGAAGGCATCAACGGCATCCTCGTGCCCGGCGGCTTCGGCCAGCGCGGCGCCGAGGGCAAGATCCGCGCGGCCCGCTACGCCCGCGAGCGCAAGATCCCGTATTTCGGCATCTGCTTCGGCATGCAGATGGCGGTGATTGAGGCGGCCCGCTCGCTCGCCGGGGTGTCGGACGCCAATTCCACGGAATTCGGCGACACGCCGCAGCCCGTGGTCGGCCTGCTCACGGAGTGGCTGCGCGGCAATGCCCTGGAGCAGCGCGCGGCCGCGGGCGACCTCGGCGGCACCATGCGCCTGGGCGCCTACGACGCCACGCTCCGCCCCGACACGAAGATCGCCGAGATCTACGGCACCACCAGCATCTCCGAACGGCATCGCCACCGCTACGAGGTGAACATGGCGTATCGCGAGTGCCTGGAGGCGAAGGGCTTGCGCTTCTCCGGCCTGTCGCCGGACGGATTGCTGCCCGAGACCGTGGAGCATGTCGGCCACCCGTGGTTCATCGGCGTGCAGTTCCATCCGGAGCTGAAGTCGCGCCCCTTCGCGCCGCATCCGCTGTTCGAGAGCTTCGTGGGTGCCGCCATCGTGCAGAGCAGGCTGGTCTGACGGCCGGGATGGTCTCGATCTCGGGGCTGCCGGCCTTCCTCGCCTACATGGCGACGGCTTCGGGACTCATTGCGCTCTATCTCGCGGTCTACCTTTCGGCGACGGCCCATCGCGAGATCGCCCTCATCCGGGCGGGAAACGGCGCGGCGTCCCTGGCCCTCGGTGGCAGCCTCCTCGGTTATACGCTCCCCCTCGCGGTGGCGATCTACAACGCCCAGACGCTCCTCGACTGCATCATCTGGGGGCTCGTCGCCCTCGTGGTCCAGATCGCGATCTACTTCGCGGTGCGCCTGCTTCTCCCCGACCTGTCGCGGCGGATCGAGGCGAACCAGGCCTCGGCCGCCATTCTGCTGGCGGCCTTCTCCCTGGCGGGCGGCCTCGTCGATGCGGCATCGATGACCTACTGACGCGGACGGGGCGATCCGCAGGACGACGGATTTTGCCGCCTGCCGTCTTCTCCGACGTTTCGCCGATGCTTAGCTTCGGTGGACGCGACAACCGGTCGCTTCGTTGGAGGGTCGCGCGCGGCGCGCCGTATCAAGGATGACCAGCCCCCCCGAATCCGTGGCGCCGACGTCGAAGCGCTCGCAATCCGTCACCCTCGTGTTGATGGCCGGCGCAGGTGCCACCGCCCTCGGCCTGGCGCAGATCGATCAATCGCAGCGCGAGGAGGACATCCTGGTCTATCCCAATCCGGAGGCCTGCGGCGCGGCCCACATCCGCACGGAGGCCGATTGCCGGCGGGACTACGCCCTCGCCCGGGCCGCCTACCCCGAAGGGGCGCCGCGCTACGCCACGGAGGCGCAGTGCGAAGCGCACCACGGCCGCTCTCATTGCCTCCCCGGCGGTCTCGTCGCCCCGAGTGCCGCGGGCCGGTTCGTACCCATGATGGCGGCGTTCCTCGTTGGCCGTCGGCCCGAACAGGATCTACCGCCACAGCCGGTCTACGACCACCGTCCCGGGGAAACGTCGGGGGGAACTCCCCATGGCGGGGGCGGCTACTGCACCGGTTGGGGTGGCCGCGTCGTCACCGGCGGTGGCGGCACCGCGTCGAGCGGGCGCGTCGCCTCGGCGGCCGTCCGGCAGGCGGCGTTCGGCGGATTCGGAGCCACGGGGCGTGGGTTCTCGTCGGGCCATGCGAGTGGCGCGGGACGTGGGGGTGGTGGCTGATGCGCCGCGTTCCCCTCGGCGCCCGGCCCGATTGGCGCGAGACCGCACGCGCCAACGGCTTCACCTTCAGTGGCGCCGATGGGGCGGAATACTGGTCCGAAGGACACGCCTACGCCTTCACCCTGGGGCAGGTCGAACGCGATATCGAGGCGCCGAGCGCCGAGCTTCACGCCCTCTGCCGCGCCTTCGTGTCGGACGCCGTGGAAGACGAGCGCATCCTCGCGTCCCTGGCTCTCCCCGAGCACGCCTGGGACACGGTCCGGACGAGCTGGCGGCGGGGCGATCCCTCCCTCTACGGACGCCTCGACTTCGCCTACGACGGGCGCGGTCCGGCCAAGCTCCTCGAATACAACGCCGATACGCCCACCGCCCTCTACGAGACCGGGGTGTTTCAATGGCTGTGGTTGGAGGAAGCCCTGGCCTCCGGCCGCCTTCCGCCCGGATCCGATCAGTTCAACACCGTCCACGACGATCTCATCGCCCGGTTTCGCGGGATCGCGGCCGGCGGCGACATCGCATTCACGGCCTATGCCGATGTGCCGGAGGATCGAGGCACGGTCGCGTATCTCGAGGATTGTGCGCGTCAGGCCGGTCTCGTGACGCGGTTCCTCGACCTCGGCGATCTCGGTCTCGGGCCGGATGGCAGCTTCGTCGATCGGGTGCTGTGTCCGATCCCGCTCCTGTTCAAGCTCTACCCCTGGGAATGGGCCTTCGCCGATCGGTTCGGCCAAGCCCTGGCCGGGACACCGTCCCGGTTCCTCGAGCCGCCCTGGAAGGCGGTCCTGTCCAACAAGGGGCTGCTCGCGCATCTGTATGCTCGCGAGCCCGGACACCCCAATCTGCTGCCGGCGTTCTTCGAGAGCGATCCGGACAAGGCCCGTCTCGGACGGTCCTTCGCCCGCAAGCCCCTGTATTCGCGTGAGGGTGCGAACGTGCTCATCCTCCGGGAGGGGCATGTCCTGGCGAATGCCGGCGGCCCCTACGGAGCGGAGGGGTTCATCCGCCAGGGCTTGGCGGAACTTCCGGATTTCGACGGGTGGCGCCCCCTCGTCGGGGCCTGGATCGTGGGGGATGCCCCGGCCGGTCTCTGCGTGCGGGAAGGGCGGGGTGCGGTGACCACCGACGCGGCCCTCTGCGTCCCGCATTTCATCGCGCCCGTGTGACACCGCGGCGCCGCTTTCAAACCGGAACGGCGGGCCTATGTGGAGCGGGCGTGGTATCCGGAACCGACCGTCGGCGTCGGCCGGGGCAGAGAGGGTGTCCTGTTTGACCGAGATCCTGTTCTACCATCTGCAGCATCAACCCCTCGAACGCGTGTTGCCGAGCCTCGTCGAGCGGTCCCTGGAGCGGCAGTGGCGGGCGGCGATCCAGCCGGTGAGCGAGGAGCGGCTGCAGGCCCTCGATGACGGGCTGTGGACGTATTCCGACGACAGCTTTCTACCCCACGGCACCGACCGGGAAACGGACCACGCGACCCAGCCCGTCGTCCTGACCCTCAAAGAAAACAATCCCAACGGGGCGGCGATCCGCTTCCTGGTGGAGGGCGCGCCCCTGCCGGCGGATGCCGGTGATTACGAACGCCTCTGCGTGCTGTTCGACGGCACCGATCAGGAGGCGCTGCTGCGCGCCCGCGAACAGTGGCGCGAGGCCAAGGCCGCCGGCCACACCATCGCCTATTGGCAGCAGGACGAGGACGGCCGCTGGCAGAAGAAGGCCTGAGCCCCGTGCCCCGAGAGGATACGCTATGAAACGCCTCGCCCTCGGCCTCGCGGCCTTGCTCATCGCCACGTCGGCGCCCCTCGCCCAATCCGCGCCGCACGGCGAGCGCCCGCCCGCCGAGGCGCGCCGACCGCCCGAGACGCGGGACGGCCGTAAACTCCCCGCCGATGCGGTGACCGAGCACAGCGTCACCCTTCCCGATGGGCGCACCCTGGCCTTCACGGCCCGGGCCGGCAGCCTCCCCCTGGTGGACGAGGCCGGCAAGCTCCAGGCCGAGATCGCCTTCATCGCCTATACGATGCCGGGCAAGGGCGGCGCCCCACGCCCCGTGACCTTCGCCCTGAACGGCGGTCCGGGCGCGGCTTCGGCCTACCTCAATATCGGCGCCATCGGGCCGTGGCGCCTGCCGGTGGAAGGGGCGAGCATCAGTCCGTCCGCGCCCATCGGACTGGTGCCCAACGACGGCACCTGGCTCGACTTCACCGACCTCGTGTTCATCGATCCCGTGGGTACCGGCTACAGCCGGGCGGCGGACGGCGACGCCAAGAAGTACTGGAGCATCGACGCCGATGCCTCGGTCCTGTCCTCGGCCATCGCCCGCTGGCTGCGCACGAACGAGCGCATGGCATCCCCAAAATTCTTCGTCGGCGAGAGCTACGGCGGGTTCCGGGGGCCGCTCATCGCGGGCAAACTCCAGGAGGAGATCGGCGTCGGCCTGTCGGGCCTCGTCCTGCTGTCGCCGGTCCTCGATTTCGGCTGGCTGCAGACCCCGCGCACGACGCCCTGGGGGCATGTGCTGAAGCTGCCCTCGTTCGCCGCCGCCGCCATCGAGCGCGCCGGCGGAACTCCGACCCGCGCCACCCTCGCGGACGCCGAAGCCTACGCCACCGGCCCGTATCTCGCCGACCTCCTCAAGGGACCGTCCGACACCGCCGCCGTCGCGCGCCTGGCCGACCGCGTCGGGGCCCTCGCCGGCCTCGACCCCGCTTTCGTGCGCCGGCAGGCCGGCCGGCTCTCGGCGAGCGGGGTTCAGCGCGAGATCGGCCGCGACGGCGGGCGGGTCGCGAGCGCCTACGACACCGGCGTCACCGGCTGGGATCCGGATCCGGCGGCCCTCTCGTCGGGCTTCGAGGATCCGTTGCTCACGGGCCTGCAGGCGCCGCTCACGAGCGCGATGATCGCCCTCTACACCGAGCGCCTCAACTGGAAGGTGCCGGACCTGCGCTACGAGCTTCTCAATGGCGCCGTCAATCGCGGCTGGACCTGGGGTGGCGGCCGCATGGCCCCCGAGGCCCTCGGCGCCTTGCGCGGGGCGCTCGCCCTCGACGGAAACCTGCGGGTGCTCGTGGCCCACGGCTTCACCGATCTGGTGACGCCCTACTTCGCCTCGAAGCTCCTCATCGACCAGATGCCCGCGTTCGGCGGCGGACGCCTGAGCCTCGCCGTGTACCCGGGCGGCCACATGTTCTATTCCCGCCCCGATTCGCGCGCCGCCTTCCACCGGGACGCCGCCGCCCTGTTCGCGGCGGCCCTCGACGCCCGGGAGCGGGCGACGGAGCCCGCGCGAACGCCGCCCGAGGCTGCGCCCGCCCGGAAGGACCTGCCGTGATCGCCCACCCCGTCGCCCGGTCGCTGGCCGTCGTCCTGACCGCCGGGGGGTTATGCGCCTGCGCCGCCTCGGAAACCCTCGCGCCCGAGCCGGCGGCCACGGTGGCACCGCCGCCGAAGCCGAAGCCTGCCCCGACCTTCGCCGGTCCGGTGCTGAACGGCGACGGGACCTGTTCCGGCCCCGCGCCGACCACGGCCCCCCTCATCGAGCCCGGCATCGCCGAGTGCGACCTCGTGCGCCTGAAGGGCAAGCCGCCGACGGATGTCCTCGTCGGCGAGGGGCGCTCGGGCCGCGAAGTCCAGGTGCTCTACACGGAGCCCGGCGCCAAGGAGCTGTACTTCTTCGTCAACAACCGCCTCGACCGCATCGTGAAATAGTCGGGCCTCAGTAGCTCGGCACCAGCCGTTCGCCCGGCATCGGCGCCTCGAAATGGAAACGCAGGCCCGCCGGATCGTACTCGATGGCGACGACGGCGTTGCATTGCTGGGCGAGCACGCGCTGCAGCAGGGTCGAGCCGAAGCCCTTGCGCTCCGGCACGGCGACCGGCGGCCCTCCCGTCTCCACCCAGTCGAGGATGAGGGTGCGGCCGGCCTCGCCTTGGGCGATGGACCACGTCACGGTGACGCGGCCGTTGGCCTGCGACAGGGCGCCGTGCTTCGTCGCGTTGGTGGTGAGTTCGTGGAACGCCATGCCGGCCGGCACCGCGAGGTCGGCTGCGAGTTCGACGGACGGGCCGTCGAGGACGATGCGCCGGCTGCCCGCCACATTGTAGGGCCCGAGCTCGTTCTGCAGCAGGTCGTGCAGCGGCGCGGTCTGCCAGTAATCCTCCGTCAGGAGGGTATGGGTCTTGCCCAGGGAGACGATGCGGTCGGAGAACGACTGGTAGAAGGTCTCGACGTTCTTCGTGCTGCGGGCCGTCGCGCCGAGCAGCCCCTGCACCGTCGCGAGGGTGTTCTTCACCCGGTGGTGGAGTTCGCGGATGAGGAGCGCCTGCCGCTCGTGGGTCTTCTGCCGCTCCGCGAGGTGGGCTTCGACTTCCCATTGCCGGCGGCGCGCCCGCAGGGCCGCGCGCACGGCGCTGGCGAGGGTCGCGGGGTGGAACGGCCGTTCGAGGACCGTGACGTTGCCGAGGAGCCCGGCGAGGCGCTCGTCGGGCGTGGCGCCCCGGAGCGTGAGGAGCACGAACGGAAAGTCCGACCAGGCCGGTTGCCCCTCGACCCAGGCGGCGATGTCGCGGCGGTCCGACCGCAGGAGCGCTTCCTCGGTGATGACCGCGCAGGCCGCATCGTCGAGATGGGCGACGAGATCGGCGAGACTGGTCTCGACGCGCGACGCGACGCCGACCTCACGCAGGATCGCCTCGGCTACTTTTCCGTCCCGGCCGACGGGCGCCAGGACGAGGACGACGGTCTCACGCTCCGGCATGGGTCTCACCGGTCTCCGGCGTCTCCGCCAGGAGATCGCGGCGATCCCCGTCGAAGACCGGGACTCCCGTCAGCACACCGCGAAACCCCGTCAGCGCCGCGCCGACCCGCAGGCCCTGCCGGTCGATCCGAAACTCCC
>Ga0182226_1000030_pt1 | contig 24758 bp, 23 predicted proteins | sample G6R1MG_27_FD_129658 | JGI IMG/M metagenome (GOLD analysis project Ga0182226, IMG submission 129658) | Miscanthus phyllosphere microbial communities from Michigan, USA - G6R1_MAIN_07NOV2016_LD1 MG | ecosystem: Host-associated > Plants > Phyllosphere > Phylloplane/Leaf | place: USA: Michigan...
ACGCCCGCGATGGCGATCTGATTGACCATCTTGGTGAGCTGCCCCGAGCCCGAGGGACCCATGAGGCGGCTCGCCTTGGCGAAGCTCAGGATCGCGGGCTCGACCCGGGCATAGGTCGCGGCCTCGCCGCCGCACATGACGGTGAGCGCCGCGTTCTCGGCCCCGGCCTGCCCGCCGGAGACGGGGGCGTCGATGAAGTGCAGGCCGACGGCCTGCGCCGCGCCGGCGAGTTCGCGGGCCACTTCCGCCGAGGCGGTGGTGTGATCGACGAACACCGCGCCCGTCTCCATGCCGGCGAAGGCGCCGTCCGGGCCGAGTGCGACGCCGCGCAGGTCGTCGTCGTTGCCCACACAGGCGAAGACGATCTCCTGGCCTCGCGCCGCCTCGCGCGGCGTCGGCGCCGAGGCGCCGCCATGGGCCTTCACCCAGGCCCCGGCCTTGGCCGCCGTGCGGTTGTAGACGGTGACGGTGTGACCCTTGGCGGCGAGGTGGCCCGCCATCGGTCCACCCATCACGCCGAGGCCCAGGAACGCGACCTTCGCCATCATCCGTCTCCACCGTTCAAACCGTTCGATGGACGGGGTCTAGGTACGAAGGCGCGGGGGGTCAAACCCGCACGGAAGTCAGCCGCCCGTGACGCTCATGTGGCGCGGCACCGCCGCCGGGCGGGCCCGCTCGATGACGAAGTCGTGGCCCTTGGGCTTGCGCGCGATGGCATCGATCACCGCCTGGGTCACCAGGGCGTCATCGGGGGAGGCGCGCAACGCCGCGCGGAGGTCGGCGGCATCCTCCTGGCCGAGGCACATGTAGAGTTGGCCGGTGCAGGTGAGGCGCACGCGGTTGCAGCTCTCGCAGAAATTGTGGGTGAGGGGCGTGATAAAGCCGAGGCGACCGCCCGTCTCGGCGATGCGGACGTAGCGCGCCGGCCCCCCCGTCCGGTCGGGCAGGGGGGTCATGGTGTAGCGGCTCTCCAGGCGGGCGCGGGCCACGGAGAGGGGCAGGAACTGGTCGGTGCGATCCCCCTCGATCTCGCCAAGCGGCATCACCTCGATGAGGGTCATGTCCATGCCGTCGCCATGCGCCCAGGCGATCATGTCGGCGATTTCGTGCTCGTTGACGCCCTTCAGCGCCACGGCGTTGATCTTGACCTTGATCCCGGCCCTCTGCGCCGCCGCGATGCCGTCGAGCACCACCTTGAGGTCGCCGCGTCGGGTGACGGCCCGGAACTTGTCCGGGTCGAGGGTGTCGAGGGAGACATTGACGCGGCGAATGCCGAGGTCGGCGAGTTCGGGGGCGAAGCGGCCGAGCTGCGTCCCGTTCGTCGTGAGGGTCAGCTCGTCGAGGGCCCCGGTCCCGAGGTGGCGCGACAGGCGCCGGAACAGATGCATGATATCCCGCCGCACCAGGGGCTCGCCGCCGGTGATGCGCAGCTTGCGCACGCCGCGCCCGATGAACACGGCGCAGAGGCGGTCGAGCTCCTCGAGGCTGAGAAGATCCCGCTTCGGCAGGAAGTTCATCTCCTCCGACATGCAGTAGACGCAGCGCAGATCGCAGCGATCCGTCACCGAGATGCGAAGATAGGTGATCGCCCGCTGGAACGGATCGATGAGCGGAGCGACGGCGGGAACGGCGGCGTCGGCGGTGCGGGGACCCCACATGCGGGACTCTGTACTCTGCTGAGGGGAGGGCACTGGCGTTTGGTCGCGTGACGAACCTAGCATGAAAACGCATATGAGGTCTTGCGCCCGCCCGGGCAAGCGCGCACCGGGGGTGACGCGTGCGCACGTCCTCTCCTTTCGGGAGTCAGCCATGACCCAACAGACCCTGGATCGGCAGCCCCTCGCCGCGGCGCCGGAGCGTTGGCCCACGGAGATCCGGCTGTCGGGCGACAAGCGGACCCTCCACGCCGCCTTCGAGGATGGCGGGCGTTTCGCCCTGCCGGCCGAATACCTGCGGGTGTCGAGCCCGTCCGCCGAGGTGCAGGGCCATTCGCCGGCCGAGCGCAAGGTGATCGGCGGCAAGCGCGACGTCGCGATCCTGAACGTCGAGCCCGTGGGCAACTACGCCGTCAAGCTCACATTCGACGACATGCACGACACCGGCCTGTTCGGCTGGGGCTACCTCTACGATCTCGGCCGCGAGTACCGGAACCGCTGGGCGACCTATCTCTCGGAACTGGAGGAACGCGGCCTGTCGCGGGACTCCACCGCGAAGCCCGCCAAGGCGAATGGCGGCGGAAGCTGCGGCAGCGGGTGCGGCTGCCATTAGGGGCTTCGTTTGAGCGTTCGCGGCGCCCACCCCGTGCCGGCGACGAGTCGCCGGGTCCTCGCCCTCGCGTTGCCGATGACGGTCGCCAACGTGACGACGCCGCTCCTCGGCTTCGTCGGCGCGGCGGTGATCGGCCGCTTGGGCGACGCCGCGCTTCTCGGCGCCATGGCGCTCGGCGCCGTGATCTTCGATGCGATCTTCTGGTCGTTCGGGTCCCTGCGCATGGCCACCGCCGGGCTGACGGCCCAGGCCGTCGGCGCCCGCGACGGCGCCGAGGTCGACCGCACCCTGATGCGGGCACTCGCCGCCGGCCTCCTCGTCGGCGCCGCCATCGTGATCCTGCAGGGACCCATCGGGCGGGGCGCCTTCGCGCTGAGCGGCGCCAGCCCGGCGGTGATCGCCGGCCTGTCCGACTATTTCCACATCCGCATCTTCGCCGCGCCCTTCACCCTCGCGAACTACGCGATCCTCGGCTCGGTGCTGGGGCGGGGCCGGACGGATCTCGGGCTCGTGCTCCAGATCGCCATCAACTGCGTCAACATCCTGCTCACCCTCGCCCTGGTGCTCGGGGCCGGGATGAGCGTCGCGGGTGCCGGCCTCGCGACGCTCCTCGCCGAAGCGGCCGGTGTCGGCCTCGGCCTCGTGCTTCTCGCCCGCCTCGGCTCGCATCCCTTCACCGTGCCCCTGCGGGTCATCGCCGATCCCATCGCGCTCGCCCGGATGCTCAGCGTCAACGCCGACGTGATGATCCGGACCCTGCTGCTGGTGGGCTGCATCGCGGCGTTCTCGGCGCTCGGCGCCCGCTCGGGCGACGTGGTGCTCGCCGCCAACGCCGTCCTGTGGAATCTCTTCATGATCGGCGGCTTCTTCCTCGACGGCTTCGCCACCGCCGCCGAGACCCTGTGCGGGCAGGCCGTGGGCGCCCGGGACGAAGCGGGATTCCGCCGCGCCGCCACCTTGAGCCTCGCCTGGTGCCTCGCCTTCGGGGCCGCCATCGCCGCCCTGTTCCTCGTCACGGGCGGTGCCTTCATCGATGCCGTGACCACGAGCCCCGACGTGCGGGCGATGGCACGGCTCTACCTCGTTCCGGCGGCCCTCGCGCCGTTCGTCGCCGCGTTGCCGTTCGCCTTCGACGGGATCTACATCGGCGCCACCTGGACCCGGGCGATGCGCAACCTCATGATCGCCGCGACGGGCTGCTATGTCCTCGCGCTCCTGGCCTTCCACGGCCTCGGTCTCGGCAATGCCGGGCTCTGGGCCGCTTTCCTGATCCTGCTGGGCGGGCGCGGCATCGGGCAGGCCGTCGCCTATCCCGGCCTGACCCGGCGGACATTTTCCCCAAGCGTGACGGCGGACTTACCCGGGGTCGTGCACCGAGGATCATGAGCGGGTTCGACCGTCTGTACTGCCCGACATCAAGATGGGGAATTTCGAAACCTCTCAGGCACCGGGCATTGTCCGGCAAACACTCTGGATAATGCGGCACATTCCCTGATTAGAATGATTCCGATATGCTAACGTGACGAAGAAGCCTCTTTGCTTGCCTCCGCGGCTGGTCTACGCGCTTGCTGATTATGCGCGAGATTTCCATGACCGCCCGATTCACGTCCGCCCGGCTACTGCCGTCCCTCGCCCTCGCGGGCTTGCTCGTCGCCGGAGGCTCCGCCGCCCTGGCGAAGGAAATTCCCATCGGACCGCACGTCACCGAGAACGGACTCGAGGTCGCCTCCGTCTATCTTCAGCCCATCGAGATGGACCCGCCGGGCATGATGCGGCCCGCCGCCCAGTCCGACCTCCACCTCGAAGCCGACATCCGCGCCGCCAAGGACAACCGCAACGGCTTCGCCGAGGGCGACTGGGTGCCGGCCCTGGCCGTGTCGTTCGAGCTGACGAAGCTCGAAGGCGACGCCGCCACGGGCCCGAAGGTGACCGGCACCCTGATGCCCATGGTCGCCAATGACGGTCCGCATTACGGCGACAACGTCAAGCTGTCCGGCCCCGGCCGCTACCGCCTCAAGCTCACGGTGGCGCCCCCCGGCGCGAACCAGCATTTCGGCCGTCACGTCGACAAGGAGACCGGCGTCGCCGAGTGGTTCAAGCCGTTCGACGTGACCCAGGACTTCACCTTCGCGGGCATCGGCAAGAAGGGCGCGTACTGATCGTGGCCCGGACGTCCTTCCGCATCGCCCTCGCGATCGCCGCCCTGGCTCTCGGCGGCCCGGCCGTGGCCGAGGACCTGCCCGTCATCAAGGTCGAGATGCGCGACGGGGTGATCATCCCCAACGTGATCGAGGTTCCGGCCAACACCCGGTTCAAGCTCGAGATCACCAACACGGGCAAGAGCCCGGTGGAGTTCGAGAGCACCGAACTCAAGCGCGAGAAGGCGCTGGCGGCCGGCGCCACCTCGGCCATCGTGTTCCGCACCATCGATCCCGGCCGCTACGACGTGTTCGACGACTTCCACCCGGAGGCCAAGGCCACCCTGGTGGCGAAATGACGTGGGCGATTCGATAGATTCCGGAAGATTCTCCATGGCGGCATCCGCCTCCATCACACCGGGCGAGGCCTGGGTCGACGCCAAGCTCGCCGCCTTCGGCGACTGGCTGCAGCGCCATGGCGGCGTGATCCGCACGATCCAGTGGATCGTGGTGGCGATCTACCTCGTCCTCGTGGCGGTGCCGGCCTTCCTGCCGCTGCCCGGCCGCACGGCCCACCTGTGGAACGACCTCACGGTGTTCGCCCAGTTCGCGTTCTGGGGGATCTGGTGGCCGTTCGTGCTGGTGAGCATGGTGGTGGTCGGCCGTGCCTGGTGCGGCATCCTCTGCCCGGAAGGCGCCCTCACGGAATTCGCCAGCCGCTGGAGCCTCGGCCGCGCGGTGCCGCGCTGGCTGAGCTGGGGCGGCTGGCCGTTCGTGGCCTTCGCCGGCACCACGGTCTACGGCCAGATGGTCAGCGTCTACGGCTACCCGAAGCCCGTACTCGCCGTGCTCGGCGGCTCGACGCTCGCGGCCATCGTCGTCGGCCTGCTCTACGGTCGCAACAAGCGGGTGTGGTGCCGCTACCTCTGCCCCGTGAACGGCGTGTTCGCGGTGCTGGCCAAGCTCGCGCCCATCAGCTTCCAGGTCGATCACGCCGCCTGGGCGGCCTCGCCCAAGCCCAGGGGCGAGAGCTTCAACTGCGCGCCGCTCGTGCCGGTGAAGACCATGAACGGGGCCGGCGCCTGCCACATGTGCGGACGCTGCTCCGGCTATCGCGGCGCCGTGCGCCTCGCCCGCCGCTCGCCGACCCACGAGATCGTCCACGTGGCGGGACACGAGCCGAGCTTCGATCAGACCACCTTGATCCTGTTCGGCATGATGGGCTTGGCGGTCGGCGCCTTCCAATGGTCGTCGAGTCCGTGGTTCATCGACGCCAAGCAATGGCTCGCCACGTGGCTCATCGAGCGGGGCGTGAGCTGGCCCCTGGAGACGACCCTGCCGTGGTTCGTCCTCACCAACTATCCCGAGCACAACGACGTCCTCACCCTCCTCGACGGCGTGCTGCTCCTCGCCTACATCGCCGCCACGGCCCTCGTGCTCGGCCTGGCGCTGTCCGGGTTCGTGGCCCTCGGGACCCGCGCCCTTGGGCCGTGGTCGTGGCGGCACTTCCACCATCTAACCCAGACGCTGATCCCCGTGGCGGGCTGCGGCGTGTTCCTCGGCCTCTCGGCCCTGACCGTGACGTTCCTGCGCGGCGACGGGATCAACCTGCCCTACATCTCGGAACTGCGCGGCGGTCTGCTGCTGGGCAGCGGCCTGTGGAGCACGTGGCTCGCCTGGCGGGTGTCGGGGCTCTACGCGGCGGGCCTGCGCCGGGCCGCCGCCACCTTCGCCATCGCGGCGGCCTGCGGCCTCTCGACCTTCGGCTGGGTGCTGCTCTTCTGGATCTGGTAACCGGCGCCCGCGCGCCCACACGTGTAAGGACACCCGCGCATGATCGGCGCTTTCGTCATCGCCTTCCGCGAGGTCATCGAGGCCGGCCTCATCATCGGCATCGTCATGGCGGCGACGCGCGGCATCGCCGGCCGCGGCCGCTGGATCGGCCTCGGCATTCTCGGCGGTCTCGCGGGAGCCGCCCTCATCGCGCTGTTCGCGGAGAAGATTTCCGACGCCTTCGAGGGCACGGGGCAGGACATCCTCAACGCCGCCGTGCTCATCGTCGCGGTGCTGATGCTCATCTGGCACAACACCTGGATGAGCAAGCACGGCCGCGAGCTCGCCAGTGAGTTGCGCGCGGCGGGCGACCGGGTCCGCACCGGCCAGAGCACGGCGGCCGCGCTCGCCCTCGTGGTCGGCGCCGCGATCCTGCGCGAGGGCGCAGAACTCGTGCTGTTCCTCTACGGCCTCGTGGCCTCGGGCACGTCGGGCCTCGACATCCAGCTCGGCGCACTGGCCGGCGTCGCCGTGGGCGCCGCCCTCTCGGGGGTCAGCTATTTCGGCCTCGCGGCGATTCCGACCCGTTACGTGTTCTCGGTGACGAGCGCCCTCATCATCTTCCTCGCCGCCGGCCTCGCCTCGCAGGCGGCGCAGTTCCTCGCCAATGCCGGCGTCGTCACGGTCCTCGACAAGCCCCTCTGGAACACCGCCTCGGTCCTGCGCGAGGACAGCCTCGCGGGTCGCGTGCTCCACGCTCTGGTCGGCTACACCGACCGGCCGAGCGTGCTGCAGGGCGTGGTCTACCTCGGCACCATCCTGATCATGATCGCCCTGATGCAGTGGTCGTCGGGCGGCAAGACCCGGCAGATCCGCACGGCCTGAGGCACGCATGCACGTCCATCACGCCCCCGACGCCCCGGCGGCCGAGACCATCGGATTCGACAGCTTTCTCGCCGTCGACATCCGGGTCGGCACCATCGTGTCGGCCGAGCCTTTTCCGGAAGCGCGCAAACCGGCCTGGAAACTCGTCATCGACTTCGGCGCCACACTCGGCCTCAAGCGGTCGAGCGCCCAGATCACCGAGCATTACGGGCTCGCGGATCTGCCGGGGCGGCAGGTCGCCGCCGTGGTGAACGTCCCGCCGCGCCGGATCGGACCGTTCGTATCGGAAGTCCTGACGCTGGGATTTCCCGATGCGGACGGTGCGGTGGTGCTGTTCGCTCCCGACCGAGCCGTGCCGAACGGCGGTCGCCTGTTCTGATCTACCGGCGCTGGGGCGCGCCCGCGATCCATCGGGCGAGCCGCCCGGACAGGTCAGCCGGATCGCCCGCCAGCGCCACCATCTTCTGGCGCGCCGTTTCGCCCGAAACGATGTGGATGTCGCGCCGCCGCAGGTCCAGGGCCTCGGCGAGATGGGCGATGAGCGCCGCGTTGGCGGCGCCCTCCACGGGCGGGGCGGCGACGCGCAGTTGCACGGCCACCCGCCCGTCGGCCCCGGTCACGACACCGTCGAGGCCGGTGCGGCTGGCCCGGGGTGTCAGCCGGACGGCGAGGCGAACGCCGTCCGGGCCGGGCGTGTAGGGCTGCGTCACAGCTCGCCGGTGAGGAACTGCGCCCGGCCGTGGCCGAACGACCAATCCGCGTCGCTGTTGACCATGCAAGACACCATTACGTCGGCCGGGGCGATGCCGCAGGCGGCCTGGAGCTTCTCCGTCAGCAGCCGATAGAAGGTTTGCTTCGCCTCCTCCGCGCGCGGCCGTGTGAACACCTGCACCACCACCACGTCCTTCGTGCGCGGGATGCCCAAGCCCGTATCCTCGATGATCATCCGCGACGGCTTGTGCTCGGTGACGATCTGGTAGCGGTCGCCCGCCGGCACCTTGAAGGCTTCCAGCATCGCCTCGTGGGCGGCGTCCAGGAGGGTCTTCAACTCGGCGTCGGTGCGGCCTTCGAGAAGATCGAAGCGGATCAGCGGCATGGCGGTCTCGTGGTTGGTTGTCGAACGGTGGACACGCTCCACCGCGCGATCGCTCTACAACACGCGGCGCTGGAGCCGAACATCGGAACCCGCGCTGTTCGCGCGATGGGGTGCACCCGGCGCCGATGTTGCATTAAGGTGCGCCGCACTATCACGGGAAGCCTCGATGTCCGACCTCCGTCTCCGCCGCAGCGTGCTCTATATGCCCGGTTCCAATCAGCGCGCCCTGGAAAAGGCGCGGACGCTGGCGGCCGATTCGCTGATCCTCGACCTCGAAGATGCCGTGGCGCCCGAGGCGAAGGAGATCGCCCGCGAGCAGGTCTGCGCGGCGGTGAAGGAAGGCGGCTACGGCGACCGCGAGATCATCATCCGGGTCAACGCCCCTCAGACGCCCTGGGGCGAGTCCGATCTCAAGGCCGCCATCGAGGCACGCCCGGACGCGATCCTGATGCCGAAGGTGTCCTCCCCGGCCGTGCTGGAGAGCATCGCCAACCACCTCGAGGCCCTGGAGGCGCCCGACAGCATCGCCGTGTGGGCGATGATCGAGACCCCCGCCGCCATCCTGAACATCCAGGAGATCGCCAAGGCCCGGCGCGACCGGCGCACCCGGCTCGCCTGCTTCGTGCTCGGCACCAACGATCTCGCCAAGGACACCTGGGCCCAGCTCGTGCCCGGCCGCGTGCCGATGCTGCCCTGGATGATGTTCACCCTCGCGGCCGCCCGCGCCGAGGGACTGACCATCCTCGACGGCGTCTGGAACGACATCGGCGACGTCGATGGGTGCCGCGCCGAATGCCAGCAGGCGCGCGACCTCGGCTTCGACGGCAAGACCCTGATCCACCCCAATCAGATCGAGCCGGCCAACACCTGCTTCGCCCCGTCCGAGGAGGAAGTCCGCCGCGCCCGCATCGTCATCGAGGCCTTCGACAAGCCCGAGAACCTCAAGCGCGGCGCCATCAAGATCGAGGGCCGCATGTACGAGCGCCAGCACATCGGCATGGCGCGGCGCGCGGTGAACTGGTCGGAGGCCATCGCGGCCAAGGGGCAGTAGCCGGGCGGGTCCGCCATGCGCGCGAGGCCGGGAACGGGAGCGGGGAGGCGGGGCTTTCCCCGCTGACGGCGCGCTGCCTCGGCGATGCGCCCCCACCAGGACCCTTCGCCCGCATGAGCCCGATTCTCGACCCCTACACCCTTGGCGACCTCGCCCTGAAGAACCGCGTCGTCATGGCGCCGCTCACCCGCAGCCGATCGTCGCGCGAGGGCGTGCCGCCGGACTTCGCCGTGGACTACTACGCCCAGCGCGCCAATGCCGGCCTGATCATTTCCGAGGCGACGAACATCTCGCCCCAGGCGGTGGGCTACGCGCTCACGCCCGGCATCTGGACCGACGCTCAGGTGGAGCGCTGGAAGACGGTGACCGCCGGCGTCCACGCCAATGACGGGCGCATCTTCCTGCAGCTCTGGCACACGGGCCGCATCTCGCACCCGGACGTCCAGCCGAACGGCGCCCTGCCCGTCGCGCCCTCGGCCCTGAAGCCCGAGGGCACGGCCTTCACGGAAAAGGGCATGCAGCCCCACGTCACCCCGCGCGCCCTGGAGACGGACGAGATCCCCGGTATCGTCGAGGATTACCGAAGGGCCGCCGAGAACGCCAAGGCGGCCGGCTTCGACGGCGTCGAAATCCACTCGGCCAACAACTACCTCCTCGAACAGTTCGTGCGCGATTCCACCAATCACCGGACCGACCGGTACGGCGGCTCCATCGAGAATCGTCTGCGCTTTCCCCTCGCCGTGGTGAAGGCGGTGACGGAGGTCTGGGGCGGCCACCGCGTCGGCATCCGCCTGTCCCCGGCCACCACCGAGCCCGGCAAGACGGCCCTGGACAGCGATCCGAAAGCGACCTTCGGCGCCTATGTCGAGGCGCTGAACGGGTTCGGCCTCCTCTATGTCCACACCATCGAGGGCGTGACGCAGCAGACTCGCGACGTGCCCGCCGAAGTCGATTTCGGACAGATCCGCGAGCGCTTCAAGGGCGCCTATATCGGCAACAACCAGTACACCCTGGAACTGGCCGAGAAGGATCTCGCGGAGGGCCGCGCCGACTTGTTCAGCTTCGGCCGTCCCTATATCGCCAATCCGGACCTCGTGGAGCGGCTGCGCACGGGAGCGCCCCTCGCCGAGGCCCCCAAGCAATACTGGTACGGCGGCGGCGCCAACGGGTACTCGGATTGGCCGGGGATGAACGGACCGGTGCCCATCAAGCGATAGGGCGTTCGCGCCATCGGCCCTCACCTCGCGCGGGGTGGGGGTCCTCGACGGAATACGACGGTGTCGCGGCGCCGCAAGCGTTGCGTGCGAGACATCTCAGCCGTGGAGATGATCCAAAATAGCCCGGCCGGCCTCGGTGACGGCGTAGCGCGTGCGCTGGGTGCGGGGCACGCGCTCGACCACGGTGAGGAGCGCGGCGTCCCCCACCAGGGTCTCCACCGCCCGCAGCACGAGGGCGTGCTCGACGCCGAAGGTCTTCGCGAAGCTGCGGGAATCCCGCGCGAGGTCGAGGTGCAGGGCCGCCAGCACCCCGGCCTCGAGGGTGGAGAGGCCGGGCTGCAGGGCGGCGACGGAATCCGTCACCGCCAGGAAGGTCTCTGCCAGGTCTTCCTCGGCGCTTCTGGGCGGCTCGCTCACGCGGCGGCCGGGGCGCGCAGGCGCACCATCACCGACTTCGAGGTCGGCGTGTCGCTGCCCTCGCCGAAGGTGGAGAGGGGCACGAGGACGTTGAGTTCGGGGTAGTACCCGGCGAGCGACCCACGCGGCATGTCGAACGGCACGAGGCGGAAGCCTTCCGCCACGCGGGTGACGCCGTCCTGATGGGTGCCGACGATGTCGACCCGGTCGCCGGTCAGCGCCCGAATCTCCGCGAGGTCGTCCGGATGGGCGAAGACCACGCGGCGTTCGCCGTAGACGCCGCGATAGCGGTCGTCCATGCCGTAGATGGTGGTGTTGTACTGGTCGTGGCTGCGGAAGGTCTGCAGCACGAAGGTGCCGGGCGCCCGGCCGGCCCGCTGGTGCTCGGTGGCCTCGGGCAGCCGGTCGGCCGAGAAGTTGGCGAGGCCCGTCGCGGTCTCGAAGTTGCGCTCGGCGGCCAAATTCCGCAGCATGAAGCCGCGCGGACGGCGCACCCGAACATTATAGCCCGTGAAGCCCGGGATCGTCCGCTCGATGAGGTCGCGGATGCGGTCGTAATCCTCGGCGAGCTTGGACCAATCGACCTTCTCGGAGCCGACGGTGGCCTCGGCCATGCCGGCGATGATGGCGATCTCGGAGAGCAGCTCCTTCGAGGCCGGCTTGTTGATGCCGCCCGAGCCGTGGACCATGCTCATGGAATCCTCGACCGTGACGATCTGGATCTTGCCCTGCGGATTGCGGTCGATCTCCGTCCGGCCCAGGCAGGGCAGGAGGTAGGCGACACGGCCCGGCACGAGGTGCGAGTGGTTGAGCTTCGTCGCGATGTGGACGGTGAGTTCGCAGGAGGACAAGGCCTTGGCGACGAGGGCCGTGTCCGGCGTGGCGCGGGCGAAGTTGCCGCCGAGACCGATGAACGCCTTCGACGAGCCGTCCAGCATCGCCCCGATGGCCGCGATGACGTTGTGGCCGTGGTGGCGCGGCGCCGTGAAGCCGAACTCGGCTTCCAGGGCGTCGAGGAGGGCGGCGGGGGGCTTCTCGTTGATGCCGACCGTGCGGTCGCCCTGCACGTTGGAATGGCCGCGCACGGGGCACAAGCCGGTGCCCGGGCGCCCGATATGCCCGCGCAGGAACAGCACGTTGGCGAGTTCACGGATGGTCGCCACGGAATGGCGATGTTGGGTCACGCCCATGGCCCAGGTGCAGATCACCTTGTCGGCCCCGAGATAGACCTCCGCCGCCACTTCGATGTCGGCGCGGCTGAGGCCCGACTGGTCTTCGATGGCCTCCCAGGTGGTTGCGTCCACCACGGCGCGGTAGGCCGCGAGGCCCTCGGTGTGGTGGCTGAGGAACGACCGGTCGAGGAGGGACGGCTTGCCGGCGGCCAGGGCCGCGTCGTCGGCGGCGAACACCGCCTTGGCGATGCCGCGGAAGGCCGCCATGTCGCCGCCGAGACGCGGCTGGTAGTAGTGGCTCGCCACCGGCGCGCTCGCTCCGCGCAGCATCTCGACGGTGTTCTGCGGATCGGCGAAGCGCTCCAAGCCGCGCTCGCGCACGGGGTTGAACACCACGACACGGGCGCCGCGCGTGGCGGCCTTGCGCAAATCGCCCAGCATGCGCGGATGGTTGGTGCCGGGGTTCTGCCCCACCACGAAGATCGCGTCGGCCTTCTCGAAATCCTCGAGCAGCACCGTGCCCTTGCCGATGCCGATGGCCGCCTGGAGGGCGACGCCGCTGGCCTCGTGGCACATGTTCGAGCAGTCGGGGAAGTTGTTGGTGCCGTAGTGCCGGGCGAACAGCTGATAGAGGTAGGCGGCCTCGTTGGAGGCGCGGCCGGAGGTGTAGAACTCCGCCTGATCGGGGGAGGCGAGGGCGCGCAGGCTTTCGCCGATGGCCGCGAAGGCGTCCGCCCAGGTCGTCGGCACGTAGCGATCGCTCGCCGCGTCGTACCGCATGGGGTGGGTGAGGCGGCCTTCACCCTCGAGGGCATAGTCGGTCCAGCCGCGCAGCTCGCTCACGGTGTGCTTGGCGAAGAATTTCGGCGGCGTGCGCTTGTCGGTGGCCTCCCACGAGACCGCCTTCACGCCGTTCTCGCAGAACTCGAACGACGAGCCGTGGGCGGGATCGCCCCAGGCGCAGCCCGGACAATCGAAGCCATCGGGCTGGTTGGCCTTCAGCATGGCCCGCGCTCCCGACAGGGGAGCCCGGCTCCCGAGCAGGTGCTTGCCACAGCTCTTCAGCGCCCCCCAGCCGCCGGCGGCGGACGAACGCTTCGGGGTGGCGACCGGGTGATCCATGGGCGATCCTGGCTGAAAATCGGTGAGGCCGTGACGGCCTTCGTTCCCACGCAGGTATCGCACCGCACAGCGGACGCTCAATCGCGTGAAAATGCAGGCCAGTCATGCGCTTGGCGGACCCATAGTCTCGCCCGATGGGAGTTTCGTGCCGGTTAAAAGCTGCATCGCCGCATGCAGGTGGGGTATGCGTCGCGGGAGGGGCCCCTCGGCCCGACGGAGTGAGGAGATTTCGAGATGCGAACGCCGATACGGGTGAGCGCCGCCGTCATCGTCGGGCTCGCCGTCACCTTCGGGATGATGGCCCATGACCGTCAGCGGGGCGCCGAATGGGCGATCTCGCCCGAGCAGATCGCGGATGCGCAGGGAGCCGGGAAGCCCGGCATCGAAATCGGCCCCGGTCGGTTCGCCATCCTGCCCGTCGCCAGCGAGGGCGCAGACCTCCTGCCCGTCAAATGGGGCCTGATCGGGCTCTTCGTGGCCTGCATCGTCCTCGTCGGAACCGGCCACCGGGGCCGGCTCCGGCTCTGACCTTGTTCATGGACCCGCACCCCGCAGGGGGCGCGGCTCCCGGGGAACGGCTCAATCCGCCATCGCCGCGAGGGATCCGGCATCGCGACCGACGAACCCCGCGAGGCTGTCGGCGCCCTCGGCCGCCATTCGGGCGACGAGACCCGCCTTGATGGCCTCGATCAGGGCAGGCCCCTGATAGACCAGGGCGGAGTAGAGTTGCAGCAGGCTCGCGCCGGCGAGGATCTTGGTCCAGGCGGCCTGCGCCGAATCGATGCCGCCCACGCCGACGAGGGGCATCCGCGTTCCGACCCGCAGGTAGGCCTGCGCCAGGAGCCGGGTCGCGGGCCGGAACAGCGGACGGCCCGAGAGGCCGCCGGTCTCGCGGGCCAGGGTCGCCTCCGCCAGGGTCGCGGGCCGCGCGATGGTGGTGTTGGACACCACCATCGCCTGGACGCCACGCTTCAGAGCCGTGGCCGTGATGGAATCGAGGGTGTCGAGGGTGATGTCGGGGGCGATCTTGAGGAGGATCGCCGTACCGGGATGGACCGCGTCACGGGCCTCCACCACCCGCGCCAGGAGGTCGTCGAGGAAGGCCTCGCCCTGGAGGTCGCGCAGGCCCGGCGTGTTGGGCGAGGACACGTTCACGGTGACGAAATCGACGAGCGGCGCCAGGGCCCGGGTGCAGGCGACGTAGTCGGACAGGCGATCCTTCGCCTCCTTGTTGGCGCCGATGTTGACGCCGATCCGGCCGGGCCGGCCCTGGCGGGCGGTGAGGCGGCGGCGCACCACGTCGAGCCCCTCGCTGTTGAGGCCGAACCGGTTGATGACGGCGCCGTCGCGGGGCAGACGGAACACGCGGGGCGCCGGGTTGCCCGGCTGCGCCTGGGGCACCACACCACCGACTTCGACGAAGCCGAAGCCGAGGCCCAGCAGCGCGTCCGGCACCTGCGCGCCCTTGTCGTAACCCGCGGCCAGGCCGACGGGGTTGGGAAAACGCCGGCCCAGCACGTCGACGGCGAGGCGCGCATCGTCGGCCGGCGGCCGACGGGGCGGCAGCAGGGACAGGCCCCGGATGGTGAGGGTGTGCGCGGCCTCCGCGTCGAGGCGGTGCAGCAGGGGTTTGGCCAGGGGGAACAGGGCGCCGATCATGCCGCCTCTCCGAAGCCGCGCGGGAACACGTGGCGCCCGTCCGGTCCCACCGGCAGGTCGTGGACGGCGTGCACGGCGCTCAAGGGCAGATCGCCGTAGAGGTGCGGGAACAGGTCACCGCCGCGCGAGGGCTCCAAGCGGAGCGCCGCCCCGAGGGCCTCGGCCTCGACGGCGACGAGGACAAGGTCGTGCACGCCCGCGAAGTGCCGCGCCGCCGTCTCGGCGGCCTGGGGGGCGGTGGAGAAATGAATGAAACCGTCGGCCTCGTCCACGGGCGCCCCGGTGAAGCGTCCCCGTGCTTCGGCCGCCGCCCAGAGATCGCGCGGGCAGATCTTGTAGACGAGGGGCATCCGGTCTCCTGGGTGCGGATTTTGCTAGGCGCCGAGCGCGCCGCCCCGGCGTAGTGCGCCCGCCCCGACGCCGCAACCGCCGACGGCGGGCGCGGCGGCGCATCAGGACAGAATGGTGTCCATGCGTTGCGTACCGTTGCTTTCCGGATGTTTTAGTTCTACTTTCCTACACGTAGGCTGAGCGTCTTACGAACTTCCTGCCGCGAGCCTGTGATGTTGTCGCACGAGCAGATCTGGACTGCCATCGACCGGCTGGCGGAGCGCCACGGCTTCTCGGCGTCCGGCCTCGCGCGCCGCGCCGGCCTCGATGCCACGAGTTTCAATCGCTCCAAGCGAATCGGTCCGGACGGACGCAAACGCTGGCCGTCGACGGAATCCATCGCCAAGGTGCTGGCCGCCACGGGCGCGAATCTCGACGATTTTCTGCGGCTCATCGAGGTTCGCACCGGCCCCGTCCGCTCGATGATTCCCCTCGTGGGCATGACCCAGGCGGGGTCGGGGCGGCTGTTCACCGACGAGGGCATGCCGACGGGCGGTCCGGGCTGGGAAGAGATCGAATTTCCCGATCTCGCCGACGACCGGGCCTTCGCCCTCGAAGTGCAGGGCGATTCCATGGCGCCCCTCTACCGGGACGGCGACGTCCTCATCGTGTCGCCCTCGGCCAGCGTCCGCAAGGGCGACCGCGTGGTGGTGCGCCTCGATGCGGGCGAGGTGCTGGCGAAGGAACTCAAGCGCCGCACGGCCCGCACCATCGAGCTCGCCTCCCTCAACCCCGAGCATCCGGACCGGATCATCAATGTCGGGGATATCGCCTGGATCGGCCGGGTGATGTGGGTCCGGCAGTAGCGGTCCGGATGCCGATCCGGGGGCGCCTTGTCTCCCCGCCGGATCGGTTTATGCCTCTTGAGGATCGATCCCCCTGACGCATGGAGACGCCATGGCCTTGCCGCCGGACGATGGGGCGCCGGGCCCCCGGCCGGATGCGGGGGAATACGCCGTCCTGACGGCATCCCGCGTTCCCGCCTTCCTCGTCGAGGCCGCCCCCGAGGGCGAACGGATCGTCTTCGCCAATCCGGCCTTCCTGGCCCTGATCGGGCATGAGGCCGAGGCGGTCCTCGGCCGCAGCCCCTACCTCGTCCTCGGCTCCGACAGCGACCGCGCGGCCCGCGCCCTCGTGGCCTCGGCCCTCGCCGAAGCCCCGCTTGCGGGGACCGAACTCCTGCTTCGAACGCGATCGGGCGCGGCATTCTGGGCCCAGCTCCTCGTGGCCCCCCTCGACGAGACGCCCTTGACGGGCACGTCCCGGCGGATCGTACAGGTGATCGACGTGTCCCGGCGCCGCGACGCGGAGAGCGCCCTCGACCTGTCGCGCCAGCGCGAGGCCCTGGGGCTGTTGACGAACAGCGTCGCGCACGAATTCAACAACTTCCTCCAGATCCTCATCGGCTACATCGACGGGCTCAAGCGGCGCCTCGGCGACCGCAACGAGCCGTTCATCCAGCGTGCCATCCTGCGCTCGACGGACGCGGCCGAGCGGGCGACGATCCTCACCCGACAGCTCCTCGCCTTCTCCCGCCGGATCGCCCCGGACGTGCGGCCGGTGGACCTCAACGCCCTGATCACCGCATTCGGGACGCGGGCACGCACGACCCTGCCCGCACGGATCGTCCTCGACATCCAGACCACGCCCGGCCTCGCCTGCGGCCTGAGCAACCCGCGTCAGGTGGAGTTCGCCCTTACCCTCATCCTCGCCAATGCCTGCGAGGCGATGCCCGGAGAGGGCCGCATCACCCTCGCGACCTTCGCGGTGCCGCCGGGCGACCGGGGCCTGCAACGCCCGGGGGACGGCGCGGTCGGCATCACGGTGACGGATACGGGCCACGGCATGTCGCCCGAGATGGCGGCACGGGCCCTTGCCCCCTTCATCACCAGCCGGGAGGCCGGGCGCGGCACCGGCCTCGCCATCGTGCACGGCCTCGTCAAGCGCCAAAACGGCACCGTGGTCCTCGACAGCAAACCCGGGGAGGGCACCGTGGTGCGCCTCGTGTTTCCGGCCGTGGTCTAGACGAGTCGAAAAAAGCGTCGGCGGCGACGGACTAAAACCGCCGCCCATCCGTCACCATATGGATGACCGGCGCTTCCGCCGGACACTTCTTTCGTATCAGGGGCCAATCCATGCTCACCTCCCCCACGCGCCGCAGGCGCGCGGCCACCATCCTCTCGCTCGCCGCCGCCCTGGCGCTGGCGGCACCCATGCTGGGAGCGACCATGGCGGAAGCGCGTCCGGGCGGCAGCAGCGGCGGCATGGGGTCCCGGGGTTCGCGCACCTATGCGCCCCCGGCCGCCACCACGACGGCCCCCACCACGGCGGCGCCGATCCAGCGTTCGCAGACCCAACCCGGCATGACCAACCCCGGCATGACCCCGGCGGCGGCCCAGCGTCCGCGCTTCGGCGGCGGCTTCATGGCCGGCCTCCTCGGCGCGGGCCTCCTCGGCGCCCTGCTCGGCGGCGGCTTCTTCGGCGGCCTCGGCGGCATCGCCTCGTTCATCGGGCTGATGCTGCAGGTCGGCCTCGTGGTGCTCCTCGTCGCCTTCGCGGTGCGCTGGTTCCGCCGGCGCCAGGGCGCTCCGGCGGCGGCCGGGCATGCCCGCTCGACGCTGGACGGCAACGGCGGCATGAATCCGGGCAATCTCGGCGGCGGCAATGCCGCTCCCCTCGGCGGCCTGGGGCGCGGCCCCGCCCCTGTGCAGCCGGCGCAAGCCCGTCCGGTCCAGATCGGACCGGGCGACTTCCAGAGCTTCGAGATCGCCCTCAACGGCGTTCAGGAAGCCTATGGCCGCGAGGATGTGGCCAGCCTGCGCAACCTCGCCACGCCTGAAATGGCCGGCTACTTCATCGAGGAGCTGCGCGCCAACGAGGCCAAGGGCGTCGTCAACCGCATCTCCGACGTGAAGCTTCTCCAGGGCGACCTGTCCGAATCCTGGGGCGAGGGCAACGCCGAGTACGCCACCGTGGCCATGCGCTACGCCATCAAGGACGTGACGCTCGACCGCCGCACCAACCGGATCGTCGAGACCGGCGAGCCGGAGGCCGTGGAACTGTGGACGTTCGTGCGCGAGCGCGGCGGCCGATGGATCCTCTCGGCGATCCAGCAGGGGCGCTGAGATCTCCCCCTCCGTCGCATGAGAAGCCACCCGGACGACCGGGTGGCTTTTTTCGTCGATGGGAAGCGAGCAAATCCAGGTCTCCGCCATGCCGGCATCGGAGGGCCGAGCCGGTGCTCACCCATCGTTAACTAACTTTTGTATCGCCAGGGGAGTGGATCTCGGAGGAAGCGAGCTCGGAAAGCTTTGTCGGCCATCACGGACCGACAAAGCGCGAGGTTTTCCGGCTCACCCATGCTCAGCGTGTTAGACTGCATCCTGACAGAGCACGACTACGGTCTCGTCGCGATCTCAGCCACTATATGTATCCTCGGTTGTTTTGCTGCGACGACGGCCATCGCCCAGGCCGACGTCGCCGTGGATCGGACCGACACCCCTGCAAGCCATAGACTATCCGGGTGGATGTTCGTCTCGGCGGCCGTCTTCGGCTGCGGAGTCTGGTCGTTGCACTTCGTCGCCATGCTGGCGTTCCACCCGGCGACGCATATTGCCTACGACCTCGGCATGACCAGCGCGTCGATCCTCGTCGCCGTCCTCGGGACCCTCACGGCCTTCCTGCTGCATCATCGCCTGCCCCGCACGCCCGTCGCCGCGACCCTGCCCGGGACGATCCTGGGTTTGAGCATCGCCGGGATGCATTACCTCGGCGTCGGCGCCATGCAGGCGTCCAGCCATATCGCGTTCGACGTGAACTACGTCGTCGCGTCGATCGCCCTCAGCATCGGCTTCTCGACGCTGGCGCTGATGCGGGCTCGGCCCCTCTCGAGTCTGGCACGTCGCCTGGAGGTCTCCGCATGGCTCGCCCTGGCGATCTGCGGTCTGCATTTCACCGGCATGACCGCCCTGTCCCTCTCACGGCTGGAACCCATTGCGGGGGCCTCGCTGCTTCTCGGCTCGACGCAGCTCGGCCTCGCCGTCGGGGCCATCAGCCTCCTCGTCCTCGGCGCCGGCCTCGTGGCACTCCTCCTGCAGCGTCACCTGTCGCAGCGCGATCTCGAGGAGATCAGCCGGATGCGTCTCCTCAGCGACCTCGCCTACGAGGTGCTGCTCATTCACCGCGACAGCCGGGTGCTTGAGGTGAACAGCGCCGGCTCGCGGCTGTTCGGCATGCCCATCAAGGACATCATCGGGCGACCGATCCTCGAACTGTTCGCGCGGAGCGATGCCGCAGCCCTGACACGGCGGACGACGATGCGTCCGGAAGATCTGCATCCGGAGGAATTCGAAGCCAGAACGGCCGCGGGCGTCCTCGTCCCCGTCGAGCTGTCCTGCCGCCCCATCGAGTTCCGGGGCAAGCCCGCGACCGCCGTGGCCCTGCGCGATCTCTCGGCCCTGCGACGCGACGAGGCCCGCATCCGGCACCTCGCCCTGCACGACGCCCTCACCGACCTGCCCAACCGCTACCTCATGGAGCAGCGCATCGCCCACGCCCTCGAGGCATCGCGCTCGTCGGGGGAGGGGCTCGCGGTGATCTATCTCGACCTCGACGGGTTCAAGCCCGTCAACGACCTCTATGGCCACGCCACGGGCGACGCCCTTCTGGTTCAGGTCTCCAAACGCCTGCTCTCGGAGCTTCGCTCCTCGGACACCTTGGCGCGGATCGGCGGCGACGAGTTCGTCGCCGTCCTGACCCCGGCGCCGACGCCGGCCGACGTCTCCGAGATCGCGACGCGCCTCGTCGAGTGCATCGCCCGGCCGTTCCGCCTCGACGCTCGGGTCGTCAGGATCGGCGTCTCCGCCGGCATCGCCCTCCACCCGGCCGATGGAAGCACCGTGGAGAGCCTGCTGCGGGCGGCCGATACGGCGCTCTATCGGGTGAAGGATGAAGGCCGGGGGGACCTGCGCTTCTTCGAGGCCTCCATGAACGCGCAGCATCACGCGCGTCGGCAGCTCGAACACGAGTTGAGCGGAGCGATCGCTCGCGACGAGTTGCGTCTGTTCTACCAACCCATCGTCCATGCGGGCACCGGCGAGATCGAAACCTTCGAGGCCCTCATCCGCTGGCAGCATCCCGTCCGCGGCTTCGTCTCGCCCGCAGAGTTCATTCTCCTGGCCGAGCAGACCAATCTCATCGCCGCGATCGGACAGTGGGTGATCGACACGGCCTGCGCCGCGGCCGCCGGATGGCCCAAGCCGTGGCGCGTCTCGGTCAACGTGTCGCCGAGCCAGTTCCGGCAGTCGGACGTGCCGGCCATCGCCGCCGCCGCCCTGGCACGCAACGGCCTCGACGCCAACCGGCTGGTGATCGAGATCACCGAGAGCGTTTTCATCCAGGACGCCGCCAATGCCGTGGACGTGCTCTCGCGCCTGCGGGCGCAGGGCATCCGCCTCGCCCTGGACGATTTCGGCTCGGGGTATTCGAGCCTGAGCTACCTGCAGCAGTTCAAGTTCGACAAGATTAAGATCGACCAGTCCTTCGTGCGCCGCCTCGGCCAGGACGCCGACGCGTTCACGATCATCGGCGCCATCGCGAATCTCGGGCACAATCTCGGCCTCCACGTCACCGTCGAGGGGGTCGAGACGGCCGAGCAGCTGGCGATCCTGAAGGGGATCGGCTTCGACCAGATGCAGGGGTATTTGTTCGGCCGGCCGGCGCCGACCCTCGCCGTTACGGATTTCGAGCAGGCTCGGCTGCGGGCGATGTTCCAGGAGCCGGCCACCCGGGCGCGGGCCTAATTGCAGAGCGCCGAGTCGTCGCGTGATCGCGTCAGGCGCCCGCCGCCAGGGCCTGCGCCATGGCGACGAAGCCCGCCACCGGCACCTCCTCGGCCCGCGCGGTCTCGGGAATGCCGGCTGCCGCCAGGAGGCGCGCGGGATCGGGCGTCGCCGCCTTCAGGCTCTGGCGCAGCATCTTCCGCCGCTGGCCGAAGGCCGCCCGAGTGACGTGCTCCAGGGCCGCCACCGGGCAGGGCAGGGGCTCGGACCGGGGCGTCAGCCGCACCACGCTGGAGGTGACCTTCGGCGGCGGCACGAAGGCGGAGGGCGCGACGTCGAACAGGATATGGGCCTGCGTGCGCCAACCGCAGAGGACACCGAGGCGGCCGTAATTCGCCCGGTCGGCCTCGTCGGCCACGATGCGCTCGGCGACCTCGCGCTGGAACATGAGGGTGAGCGAATCCCACCACGGCGGCCAGGCCGGGGCGGTGAGCCAGCCCGTCAGCAGCGGCGTTCCGATGTTGTAGGGCAGGTTGGCGACGATCCGCACGGGGCCGGCGCCGACGAGGGGCACGGGGTCGAACCGGAGGGCGTCGGCGTCGACCACCTCGAGGCGACCGGGATAATGGTCCGCGATTTCGGCGAGCGCCGGGAGCGCGCGGGGATCGCGCTCGACGGCGACCACCCGGGCCGCCCCGGCGCTGAGAAGCGCGCGGGTGAGGCCGCCGGGACCGGGGCCGATCTCCACCACGGTGACGCCGTCGAGGGGCCCGGCCGAGCGGGCGATGCGGCCCGTGAGGTTGAGGTCGAACAGGAAGTTCTGGCCGAGCGCCTTCTTGGGCTCCAGGCCGTGGCGGCGCACGACGTCGCGCAGGGGCGGCAGGCCGTCGTCGGCGAGGGTGTCGCTGTCGCTCATACGGCCGAACCGCCGGCGAGGCGGGCCGCGAGGCGCAGGGCCGCCATCAGGCTGTCGGGGCGGGCGAGGCCCTTGCCGGCGATGTCGAAGGCGGTGCCGTGATCCGGCGAGGTCCGGATGAAGGGGAGCCCCAGCGTCACGTTCACCCCGTCGTCGAACGCGATGGTCTTGATGGGGATCAGGGCCTGATCGTGGGTCGGGGTCAGGGCGACGTCGTAGGTCGCGCGGGCACGGGGGTGGAACAGCGTGTCGGCGGGAAGCGGCCCGCGAATGTCGATGCCCTCGGCCTGAAGCTCCGCCACCGCCGGCTCCAGTATATCGCGGTCCTCCAGCCCCATGGTGCCGTTCTCGCCCGCGTGCGGATTGAGGCCGGAGAGGACGAGGCGGGGCCGGGCGAGGCCGAACCGCTGGCGCAGATCCCGCGCGACGATCCGGGCCGTGGCGACGACGCGCTCCTGCGTCAGCAGATCGGGCACGCTGCGCAGCGGTACGTGGATCGTCACCGGCACCACGGCGAGCGTCTCGCTCCACAGCATCATCACGGGGAGCGGCGGCGTTTCGCCGGGCGCGACGCTGAGGGCGGCGAGGAACTCCGTATGGCCCGGATGCGCGAAGCCGACCTGGGTGAGGACGTATTTGGCGATGGGGTTGGTGACCAGGGCGGCGGCGGCGCCGTTCTGAACCAGGGCGACGCCCGTGGTGATGGATTCGAGGATGGCCCCCGCGTTGACGGGATCGGGCCGCCCGGCCACGGCGCCGACGCGCATGCCGCTCGGCAGGGGCATGACCGGAAGGGCGCGGGGAAACACCTCCGTGGCGGTGTCCGGGCCGACCTCCGCGACGGGAATCGAGTAACCGAGTTCGCTCGCCCGCCGCTCGATGAAATCCGGGTCGCCGATGAGGAAGAACGGCGGCAGGCCGGCCCCGACATCGCGGGCGCGCCACGCCATCAGGGCGAGTTCCGGCCCGATCCCGGCGGGATCGCCGAGGGTGAGGGCGATCGGTGTGTGCTCGGTCACGCGGTTGGCCGTCCTTCCACTGTCACCCCGCCCCGGTCGCAGGTCGCGGGCGCGATGGCAAGGCTGACGGGAGAACTGCGGATCACCGGACGGCGGCGATGCCGTCCGAGGTCGTCAGGGTACCGAGGTTCTGGCGCAGATCCGCTTCGCCGAGGGTCTTCAACTCGACGCGCAGCAGCACCGTGCGGTTGCGCTCCGCCGTGCCGAGGGCCGTGGCGATGGGCGACACGATGTAGTTCAGGGACACCGTGGTGCACTCGTCCTGATAGCCCGCCCCGAGGCTGATCCCCGAGAGGTAGGCCTTGCCCGGATTGACGTAGATCGGCGACGGGCCGACGGGATTGGCGAGATAGGCGGTGTAGGCGTCGGCGAAGTTGTCGCGCACGTCGAGGTAGTGGCTGAGATCGACCAGCGCCGAGCCGGTGACGAACCAGTTCGGGGTGATGTGGTAGGTGGCGGACGCCGTGACGCCCTCGCGGCGATGGACGAAGCCGAGGGCCGGCTGCGCGTCGTAGTAGGAATAGAACACCGACAGGTCCAAGGGCAGGAACGGCGCGAACCGCGCCGTCACGCCCGTCTCGAACCGGTTGACGGCGAAGTCGCGCTGGTCGAACCGCGCCCGCGAGATGAAGCTGATGTTCTGGTTCGGCGAGAGCTGGAACCGCCCAACGAAATCGGAACGCCGATTCTCGAGACCGGAATCGAGGCCGACATTGGCGATGTCGCCGCGCCGGAACGAGTTGACGCCGGCGATCTGGATGGACTCGCCGAACAGCACGTTCGCGTACCACCCGGCGGGGGTCACGACGGAGTATTGGCCGCCGAGGTTCGTCCGCACGCCGCCCTCGACCCGGTCGTAGCCCGAGAACTTGTCCCACTCGAACAGGGAGGTGTCGTCGAACACGAGGCTCTGGGCGTCCTCGTTGGGCAGACGGCCGATGCGGGTCTCGCTCGGCCGGGCGATCACCTGGGCGATGGGCTCCAGGGTGTGGACCCCGAGCGCGCCGAAATTCGCGACGAACGGGTAGCGGTAGTCGAGGCCGATGGCCGGCATCACCCGGCCCGACAGGTCGGAATCCTGCGCCGTGAGGTTCTGGGCCAGGGCGTTCTGGTAGCCGGAATTGCGCGGATCGACGAAGAACGCGTCCGTGCGCAGGTAGGCGAAGGGCGTCAGCACCTGGCCGATGTCGTCGATGAAGGTCCGGCGCCAGGAGACCTGGGCCGAGGCGCGGGTGTTCGCCCCCGCCAGCCCCCGGATGAGGCAGGTGGCGCGGGTGAAGGTGAGGCAGGTCTCGTAGAGCGGATAGCTGATGCCGTTGGCGCTCGGGCTCAGGAGATACGCGCCCGTGCGCGGCACGCCCTGGAAGTCCGTGGCCTCGCGGGTCAGGCTCGTGATGTTGGCCTCGAACCGCACCTCGCCGCCCAGCGGCGCCGGACCGTTGATGCGCTTGTCGTAGTCGATGACCGGCAGGACGAGGGGCTGCTCCTTCTGCCAGTCGAAGCTCGACAGACCCTTGAAGTAGTAGCCCCGGGCCTCGAACCACGAGCGGTCGCCCTGTCCGATCAGGTAGCCCGTGGACACGGCCTCACGGAAATAATCCGTGGTGATGCTCTGGTTGCGGATGCGGTAGTTGTCGAGGAACCACTTGTCGGTGACGCCGACGAGGTCCCAGCCCGTGCGCCAGCGGTCGTTGATGTAGAACTGGCCCTTCGATTCGACGGAGCCGCGGAAATCCCGGTCGCCCGCCCCGAGGGGACCGGGCAGGAACGCGCTCGGCGTCGTCTGGAAGATGCCCGACAGGCGGATGTTGTAGAAACCCGAATCGATGCGCTGCCGGAACTCGGCCTGGCCGAG
>Ga0182226_1000031_pt1 | contig 24647 bp, 22 predicted proteins | sample G6R1MG_27_FD_129658 | JGI IMG/M metagenome (GOLD analysis project Ga0182226, IMG submission 129658) | Miscanthus phyllosphere microbial communities from Michigan, USA - G6R1_MAIN_07NOV2016_LD1 MG | ecosystem: Host-associated > Plants > Phyllosphere > Phylloplane/Leaf | place: USA: Michigan...
ACCCTGAGCGTGCCGGCCCTGCGCGCCTTCCGCCTCATCGCCGAACGGGCGGCGGCGGCCGGCTGCCCGGCCACGGTGTGCGGCGAGATCGGCGGCAAGCCCCTGGAGGCCATGGCTCTCATCGGCCTCGGGTTCCGCCACCTCTCCATGTCGCCCGCCGCCATCGGCCCCGTGAAGGCCATGGTGCTCAACCTTGACGCGAGCGCCGTAGCCAGCTTCATCGAAGCCGAAATGGCGCGGGCCGGCGACGGCGAGAGCCTGCGGCCGGCGCTCGGCGCCTTCGCCAAGGCGCACGGCGTCCCCATCTAGCGGGCCCGGATCCGCAGAAAACGACCCGACGCCGCCTCCCCGAACCACAGTTGAGAGTACCCCACGGGCGATGACCCCCATTCCCTCCGAGCGTCTCGACGCCATCCTGACGCGCCACGACATCGTCACCGCGACCCTCAGCGCCGGCTCGGCCGATTCCGAGACCTTCGTCCAGCTCTCGCGCGAACTGTCCGAACTGGAAGGCGTCGTTGCGGCCATCCACGCCTACCGGGCGGCGGCGTCGAACCTCGCCGACATCCAGGCGCTCATCGACGAGCCGGGGGGCGATTCCGAGATGCGCAGCCTCGCCGCCGCCGAGAAGCCCGAGGCGGAAGCGGGGCTGGAGGCGGCCCACCGCGCCCTGCAGCTCATCCTGCTGCCGAAGGATTCGGCGGACGAGAAATCCGCCATCCTCGAAATCCGCGCCGGCACGGGGGGCGACGAGGCGGCCCTGTTCGCCGGCGACCTGTTCCGGATGTACGCCAAGTACGCCGACGCCAAGGGCTGGAAGGTCGAGGTGATCTCCGAGAGCGAAGGCACCGTCGGCGGCTACCGCGAAGTCATCGCCGAGGTGAAGGGCAAGGGCGTGTTCGCCCGCCTCAAGTTCGAGAGCGGCGCCCACCGGGTGCAGCGCGTTCCCGATACGGAGACGCAGGGGCGGATCCACACCTCCGCCGCCACCGTGGCGGTGCTGCCCGAGGCCGAGGAGGTCGACATCGTCGTCAACGACGCCGACCTGAAGATCGACACCATGCGCTCGCAGGGGGCCGGCGGACAGCACGTCAACAAAACGGAATCGGCGATCCGCATCACCCACCTGCCCTCCGGCATCGTCATCTTCGTCCAGGAGGAGCGGTCGCAGCACAAGAACCGGGCGCGGGCCATGTCCCTCCTGCGGGCGAAGCTCTACGACGCCGAGCGCACGGCCAAGGATGCGGCCCGGGCCGCCGACCGCAAGTCGCAGGTGGGCTCGGGCGACCGCTCGGAGCGCATCCGCACCTACAACTTTCCCCAGGCCCGGGTGACGGACCACCGCATCAACCTCACGCTCTACAAGCTCGAGGAAGTGCTGGCGGGCGAGGCCCTAGACGAACTCGTCGATGCCCTGGTGACGGAGCATCAGGCCGAACTCCTCGCCGCCGAGGGTATGGCCTGACCGCGATGACGCCCGACACGACCCGCGCCGAGGCCCTGCGGCAGGTCACCCACAGCCTCGCCGCGGCCGGGATCGGCGACAACGACGCGCGTTTCCTCGTCCTCGACGTCCTCGGGCTCGACGGCACGGACCTCCTCCTCGGCGGAACCGAGCCCGTCGGCGCCGCGGGGGCGGAAGCCCTGACGCGGGCCGTGGCGCGGCGCCGGGCCGGTGAGCCCGTGGCGCGGATCGTCGGCGCCTGGGAGTTCTGGGGGCTCCCGTTCGCCCTCGCCCCCGACACCCTGGTGCCCCGCGCCGACACCGAGACCCTGGTGGAGGCCGCCCTCGCCCGCCTGCCCGAGGGGCGGAGCCCCGCGACCGTCCTCGACCTCGGCACCGGTTCGGGCTGCATCCTCGTGGCCCTGCTGAACGAGCGTCCCCGCGCCTTCGGCATCGGCCTCGACCGCTCGGAGGCCGCCCTGGTCCAGGCCCGCACCAACGCCCGCGCCAACGGCGTCGGCGACCGGGCCGCCTTCGTCCGCGCCGATTGGAGCGCCGGCCTCGCGGGGGCGTTCGATCTCATCGTGTCGAACCCGCCCTACATTCCCGCCGCGATCATCGCGACCTTGGCGCCCGAGGTCCGGTGCCACGATCCGATGGCGGCCCTCGACGGGGGCGCCGATGGCCTCGACGCCTATCGGCGCATCCTCGCCGAGGTCGCGGCGGGGCCGGTCCGACTGGCAGCCGGCGGCACCCTGCTGTTCGAGGTCGGCCACGATCAGGCGGAGCGTGTCCTCGCCCTCGGCCGGGCGCAGGGGCTCGCCCCTGCGGGCATCACCCACGATCTCGCCGGCCATGCCCGCGTGGTCGCGTTCACGCAAACCTGACCGCACTGTCCCGTGGAAACCGCAGCGGCGCCCCGGCACCCCGCGAAAAAGTGCTTGTTGGCCCGTCGCCGAGCCGTTAGGATACCGAGTAGATCGAACCACGATCCGTCGAGGCGGATCAGGGCCGTGGCAATGCCGGCTTTTCAGCCCGCTGCGCTTCTCGGCGATCTCCCACGATCAGGCCGGCGTGCAGCAAGACGACGCGCAGGCGCTTGGTCAATCAGAGCCTGAAAACCGAAGAGCGCCTGAACGCGAGCGCGAGCCTCGGTGCACCGGGACAGACAGCAGGCACGGCGCATTCCGATTCCGATCGCGGACTGAACGAACCGGACCACGCGGCCCCTCCTCGGGCCGACAGGGCCAGGGCCGGTTTCGGCCCAAGGCCGCCGGATCCCGGACCGCCTCACCACACGTTCCCGTACGAACGAGGGTCAATCGAGACCGATGAGACCAAATCAAAACCGACGGATGCGCGGCCGCAACCGGCCCAAGGGTCCCAATCCGCTGACGCGGTCCTACGAATCGAACGGCCCCGACGTCAAGATTCGCGGCACGGCCCAGCACATCGCCGACAAGTACGCCCAGTTGGCTCGCGACGCGCAGGCGAGCGGCGACCCCGTGGCGGCGGAGAACTACTTCCAGCACGGCGAGCATTATTTCCGCATCATCTCCGGCGCGCAGGAGCAGAACCGGAAAGAGGCCGGCGGCTACGCCCGCAACGGCTTCGAGGATGACGGCGACGAGGAGAACGGCGACGATCAGGGCGCGCCCCTCGGCTACGCCGCGCATTCCTACAACGACGACTACACCGACCCGAGCCAGCAGCCCCAGCCGTCCGCCTACCAGCCGCAGGCCTACGAGGGTCGTCAGGACGGTCAGAGACAGGACGGTCCGCGCCAGGACCATCAGCGCCAGGATTACAACCGCCAGGACGGCGGCTCCGACCGGCCGAACCGGCGCGACCGGTTCAACAACCGCAACGACCGGCCACAGCGCTTCGACAATCAGCGTCAGGACGGGGCACGCCAGGACTACAACAGGCAGGACAGCCAGCGGCCCGATTACGGTCGTCAGGACCAGCCGCGTCAGGACCGCGACCGGGACCGGCAGGATCAGCCGCGCCAGGAGTATGGGCGCCGCAACGGCGGCACGCGCTTCGAGAACGGCCGCGGCGGGGACCAGCAGCCGGAGCAGCCGCGTCAGGATGTGACGCGCGACGAGGCCCCGCGTCAGGAGGCCGTTCGGCAAGAGCCGGTCCGCCAGGAGCCGGTTCGCCAGGAGCCCGTGCGGCAGGAACCCGTCCGGCAGGAACCCGTCCGGCAAGAGCCGACGCGGCAGGACTTCCAGCCGTCCGAGCCCCGTCGTTCGGCTGATGCCCCGCCCCGGCGGAGCCGCCGCCGCGAGGAGGCCGAACGCGCCCCGGCCGAGGATGTCGCCGCCCTTCCGGCCTTCCTCATGACACCGCCCCGGCCCGTTCCGACCGAGCGCCCCACCGAAACCCGCGCCGCCGAGGAGCCCGCTCCGAAGGCCGACCCGGCCGGTGCCGAAGAGGCTGCGGCCGCGCCGAAGCCCCGCCGTCGCCGCCGGGCCCGCTTCGAGGGAACCGAGGGCGGCGAGCCGAGCGCCGTCAACGATACGGCGCCCGTCACCGAATAGGCGAACGGCCCGAAGCGCCGCCCGAGACGAGACCGGAAAGCCGCCCATCCGGGCGGCTTTTCCCATTCAGGGGCCGCTGCGCGTGCGCGCGGCGTGCCAGTCCCGGTATCCCTGGACCCGATGGACGAGGCGCCGATGGCGCGCGGTCTCGCCGAAGGGCGCCAGCTCCCAGCTCCAGCTCTCGTCGGGGGCGGGCAGGATCTCGCCGTGGAGAAGATCGAGGCGGTCGGTCACCCGTCCGTCGCGATCCTCCTCCCGCTGCTCGACATCGGTGAGGAGGCAGACCCGGGCGGCAAGGCGCGACAGGCCGTCGAGATGCGCCCGCACGATCCGCCCCCCGAGGTCGGGGTCCGAAGAACCGGCGCGCGCGACGGGCAGGATCGGCAGTTGCGACAGCAGGTTGGCCGAGATCACGAGATCGATCGTTTCGCGCGAGCCCTCGGCCAGGACGGCGCCGGGCTGCGTCAGGTCGGCCGTCACCAGGGTGACGTTCGGCCGGCCGCGCACGGCCCACCGCGTCGGCCACGGATGCACCGCATCGACGAGGCGAAGCTCCGTGAAGCGGGCGGCGAGGTGATCGAAGGGCACGTCGTCGAGGAGGCCCGAACCCAGAACCACGCAGGTCCGCGTCCGGGGCAGGCCCTCGCAGGCCTGCGCCACGAGGGCGCGGGCCCGCGCGAGGTGGGGGGCCCAGGCCGCCCGGCATCGGCGCGAGCGCGAGCGGAGCAGCACGCTCTCCCGCAGGTGGCCGCCGCGGCGATGCGCCCACGGCGTCGGGGTGGTCAGGTAGTGAAACAGGTCGATCAGCACGGCACCCTCCTGGCCGGAGGGGTGGAGCGGGGGACGGAACGCGTCAAGCGACCTTGGCGTTGCTGCCGGCACCATCCTGGGTGGTGACGAACCCCAGGGATCGCCGCGCCGTCGCGACGGGCAGGGCCTGGAACGCCTCGAAGGTTCCGCGCATCTCCTCGGGTTGCAGGCGCCGGCCGGGACGCACTTGGATCAGGTGCTTGAGCGTACCCCAGCCGAGATCGGCGGCCCGCATGAGGAACAGCAACCGGTCGAGGTCCGCGCGCTGGAAGGCCTGGGTCGCCGTCTCCGAGGTGACGCCAGCGACCCGGGCCACCACCACGAGGGCTTCGTCGATCCGCCCTTCGGCGACCAGGGCGACGATGGCCTGCTCGTCGCGGTCGATCCCGTTCCCGTACGACAGCGGCTCGGGGAAGGAGACGAGGCACCCCTTCGGCAGGGTGGCCCGGAGGTCGAGGAGCGCGCGCAGCACATGGTCGTGCTGCGCCCGCTGCATCAGGAAGGCGAAGCCCGCCTCCGACAGGCGCGCCCCCTCGTTTCCGGCGATGCGCCGCACGGCCGCGATCGCCGCCCGGGTGACGAGGATTTCAGTGATCTGCTCGCTCAGGATCCGCCGCCGGGACACCGCGTCGAGGTGCTCGAGGCCGGCTTTGCGGGCGATCCGGACGAGGTCTTCCTCGGCCAATCGAACGGACCGGGCGAGGATCGGCCCGGCGACGACACTGTCCGGATCGTAGGCGAGATCCCGCACAACGCTGCGCGGCGCGTTGGCGATGTCGGCGATGGCTCCCGCGAGGGTCGCCCGGCTCGCCGAATCGACGCTGCGGGCGAGGTGCAGCATGATCGCTTCGAACGGCATCAACTCGGTTTCGCCGAGGTGCGGGGCATGATCGCCGAACAGGGTCGTGATTCGATCCAGCATCGCGCGGCGATGCTGATCGGTTCCGATGGCAACGGCGTGCTCGACGTCCTTGATAAGCGTTCTGACCATGAAGGACCGGGTTACGTTGCGCTCGGACTCCAGCTAGGCACCGAGAGGTTTAGAAATCCGAACCGGAAACCATCGAATGGTTCGCGTCGTTAGCCCGGCGCCGGTCCACGGCTGACGTCTCCGCGGAGTTCTCGTGTCAAATCTCGTTCGCATCCTGCTCGCCATCTTCCTCCCGCCCCTCGCCGTTCTGGTGACGGCGGGCATCGGGCTGCAGTTCCTCCTCAACATCCTTCTGACGATCCTCGGTATCGTGCCGGGCATGATTCATGCCCTGTGGATCGTCATGCGGGATCGCTGATCCGCCGGAGCCGACGTCGATGACGGAGACAGCATGAGCACGCGGGGCTTCACAGGGCAGCGTCCGCCGGAGGCGACGCAGGCGCGGCTGCCGCCGGGCCAGACCCGTACGGACGATTTCCCCGTGCTGCAGATCGGTCCCAATCCCCGGATCGACCGTGACACCTGGCGCTTCACCCTCCGCGAGGGATCGCGCCCGCTGAAGAGTTGGAGCTGGGCGGAGTTCGAAGGCCTGCCGCGCACGCGCTGGGCGGGCGACATCCACTGCGTCACGCAATGGTCGAAGTTCGACACCCGTTGGGAGGGCGTGAGCGTCGACGATCTCCTGGCCGATGCCGGCCTCCCGGCGCCCACGGCCTTCGCCCTCGCGGAGGGCTACGACGACTACACCACCAACGTGCCCTTCGCCGACCTCACCGGAGGGCGCGCCCTGGTGGCGACCCATTACGACGGGGCGCCCCTCAGCCTCGATCACGGCGGCCCGGCCCGCCTCCTCGTGCCGCACCTCTACTTCTGGAAGAGCGCCAAATGGCTGAAGGGCCTGCGCTTCACGCAGAAGGACGAGGGCGGATTCTGGGAATTGCGCGGCTACCACATGTACGGCGATCCCTGGCGCGAGCAGCGCTTCACCGGTGATTGAGGCCCCCCGCTTTCCCTGGCGCGACGCCATCATCGCGGGCATCACCCAGGTGACCCCCCGGGTGAAGAGCTTTCGCCTCGCCGTCGCCTTCGACCGGCCGTTCGTGGCGGGCCAGCACATCGATGTCCGGCTGACGGCGCCGGACGGCTATCAGGCCCGGCGCAGCTACTCCATCGCGTCGGCGCCGAGCGACGACGGCATCATCGAACTCCTCGTGGAAGGCCTCGCGGACGGCGAGGTCTCGGGCTTCTTCGACGGCATCGCGGAGGTGGGCGACACCCTGGAGGTGCGCGGCCCCATCGGCGGCGCCTTCGTCTGGCGCCCGGAGGATGGTGGCCCCCTCCTCCTCGTCGGCGGCGGCTCGGGTGTGGTGCCCCTGCTGGCGATGCTGCGCCACCGGGCCGTGGCCGCCCCGGAGGTGCCGGCCCTGCTGCTCTACTCCGTGCGCACGGTGGACGAGGGTGTGGCGCATGCCGAACTCGTCCGGAGGGCCGAGACCGAAGCGGGCTTCGACCTGATGCTGAACCTCACGGGCGACGGCGGCCGGCGCATCGACGCCGCCCTCGTGGGCGCGGCCCTGGAACGACTTGGGCGCCCGCGCCACACCTTCATCTGCGGCGCCAACCCGTTCGTCACGACGGCGTCCGACCTCCTCGTGGAGGCCGGCCTCGATCCCCGCACCATCCGGACCGAGCGATTCGGCGGCTGACGGGCGCCTAAGCGAGTAGCCGGTCGGCGACCTCCTCGGCGAGCGACAGGCTCGAGGTCAGGCCGGGGCTCTCGATGCCGAACAGGTGGACGAGGCGCGCGAGCCTGTGCTCGGCCGGGCCGTCGATGCGGAAATCCGCCGCCAGCTCGCCCGGACCCGTGAGCTTGGGACGAATGCCGGCGTAATCCGGCGTCAGGACGCCGTCCGGAAGGGCGGGCCAGTAGCGCCGGATCGCCTGGGCGAAGGCGTCGGCCCGGCTCGAATCGACGGCGTAATCCTCGGCCTCGACCCATTCGACGTCCGGCCCGAACCGCATCCGCCCGGCGAGATCGAGGGTGAGGTGAATGCCGAGGCCACCCTCCACGGGAGCGGGATAGATCAGCCGCGAGAAGGCCGGTCGGCCGAGGCAACCGAAATAGCTGCCCTTGGCGAGGATGCGGCGCGGAACCCGCGCATCCGGATAATCCGCGACGCTCGCCGCCACGGCCTGCGCCCCGAGGCCGGCGGCGTTGACCACGGCGTCGAAAGCGAGCGCGTCGCCGTTCACCCAGGCGCGCCAGGATCCGTCCACGGGGGCCAACCGCGTGACCCGGCTGTGGAACGCGATGGCCCCGCCCCGGTCCTCGATGTCGCCCTGGAGGGCGAGCATGAGGGCATGACTGTCGACAATGCCGGTGCCGGGCGCGTGCAGGGCGGACACGCAGGACAGGGCCGGTTCGAGGGCGCAGGCCTCGGCGCCGTCGAGGAGGGCGAGCCCCGCGACGCCGTTGGCGAGACCGCGCGCATGGATCGCCGCGATGGCCGCCTCCTCGCCCGCCCGCGTGGCGACGATGAGCTTGCCGCAGGCCCGGTGCGGCACGCCGTGGCTGGCGCAGTAGGCGTAGAGGCGGCGTGCCCCCTCGACGCAGTGACGGGCCCGGAGCGACCCGGCCGGGTAGTACATCCCGCCATGGATCACCTCGGAGCTGCGCGCCGACACCCCCGTGCCGATGGCCCCCTCGGCTTCCGCCACCACCACGGCGTGGCCGCGCAGGGCCAGGGCACGGGCGACGGCGAGGCCGACGACCCCCGCCCCGATGATGAGAATGTCGTTCACGGGGTCCCGCCCCCCCTGAAGGGTTCACCGAATCACGCGGCGGAGATGAGCATGGAAGACGCGGCAAACGCCACAGGCCGGCGCAGAGCGGAGACTTAACTGTGCGGGAGACCTCCCATGCGCGCGCGGCGATGGCGCAACCGTCCGGTTTTAGCTACAACGCCCTGCATCCGTAACCATTCGAGGCCGGAATCACGTCTCGGGAGAACGATTCGCGCACGGCGCGGACACCCCCGCCGAATTCTCGCCTGCTGCCCCAAGGCTCCTCAGTGCCCTTTCCGACCCTGCCGGCCCCGCTCTCCCGAGCTCTGGCCGCGCGCGACTACTTAGACCCCACCCCCGTCCAGAATGCGGTGATCGAAGCGGCCGCGCAGGGGCGCGATCTCCTCGTCTCGGCCCAGACGGGCTCGGGCAAGACCGTGGCGTACGGCCTCGCCTTCGCCGAAACCCTCCTCGACGGCGAGGAGCGCTTCGGCCCGGCCGGTGCGCCGCTCGCCCTCGTCATCGCGCCGACCCGCGAACTCGCCCTTCAGGTCGAACGCGAATTGTCGTGGCTCTATGCCGAGACCGGCGCGCGGGTCATCGCCTGCGTCGGCGGCATGGACCCGCGCCGCGAGAGCCGCCAGCTCAACGACGGCGCCCATATCGTCGTCGGAACGCCGGGCCGCCTGCGCGACCATCTCGAGCGCCGCAACCTCGCGACCCAGGATCTGCGCGTCGTCGTCCTCGACGAGGCCGACGAGATGCTCGACCTCGGTTTTCGCGACGACCTCGAGTTCATTCTCTCGGTGACCCCGAAGGAGCGGCGGACCCTGCTGTTCTCCGCGACCCTGCCCAAGGCCATCGCGTCGCTGGCCGAACGCTACCAGACCGATGCCCTGCGCATCGCCGTGAAGGGCCAGGAGCGCGGCCACTCGGACATCGCCTACCGCGCCGTGCGGGTGGTGCCGCGCGAGATCGAGCACGTGGTGGTCAACACCCTGCGCTTCACCGATGCGCCGACGGCCATCGTGTTCTGCAACACCCGCAACGCCGTGCGCCACCTCCAGGCGGTGCTGACGGAGCGCGGCTTCTCGGCCGTGGCCCTCTCGGGCGAACTCGGCCAGGGCGAGCGCAACGCCGCCCTCCAGGCCCTGCGCGATGGCCGCGCCAAGGTCTGCGTCGCCACCGACGTCGCCGCGCGCGGCATCGACCTGCCCACCGTCAGCCTCGTGATCCACGCCGACCTGCCGCACGATGCGGAGGTGCTGCAGCACCGCTCCGGCCGGACGGGCCGCGCCGGCCGCAAGGGCACCTCCGTCCTGCTGATCCCGGCTTCGAAGCGGCGGCGCGCCGAGCAGATGCTCATGATCGCCAAGGTCACGGCCGAATGGGTCGGGCCGCCGACTGCGGACGAGATCCGCAAGCTCGACGGCGAGCGCATGTGGCAGGACCCGATCTTCACCGAGGCCCCGGCCGAGGAGGACGTCGCCATGGGCGAGATGCTGCTGTCGCAGCGCACGCCCCAGGAACTCGCCGCGGCGCTGGCCCGCATCTACCGCTCGCGCCTGCCCGAGCCCGAGGACGTCACCGATCCGGGTGCCGGCCCCGAGCGCAAGGCCCGTCCGGTCTATGATCCGGCCGACGCCGACCGCATCGAGGCCCAGGGTCCCGCCGTCTGGTTCCGGCTCAACCTCGGCCGGCGCGACAACGCCGACCCGCGCCGCCTGCTGCCGATGCTGACCCGGCGCGGCAATATCGGTCGCCAGGAGATCGGCGCCATCCGGATCTTCGACCGGGAGACCAAGTTCGAGGTTCGGGGCGGGGCCGCGTCGCGCTTCGCCCAGACCTTCGCCCAGAACGGCTCGCCCGAAATCCAGGTCGAGGCGATCCTCGACGGCGGCGAGGCCGAGGCGAACGGCCCCAAGGGCTTCAAGAGCCCGCGCGGCGCCCGCCACGAGCGCGAGATGGTGAAGAAGCCGCGCCGGGCGAGGCTGTAAGCGTCGACGCTGAGCGCGAACGAAGAAGGGCGCGATCCTGACCGGGATCGCGCCCTTCTTCGTTTTGAAATCCCGCGTGGGGTGATCGCCCGTAACGCCGATCAGAACTGTTCGGGAAAACGCTTCACGGCATCGCCGATGGCCTCGACGCCCTCGGCGAACTTGCGCCCGACGGGCGCCAATGACGGCACCTTCATGCCGAACACTTCCGTGTCCTCGGTGTCCGGCTCCGCGGCCTGAGAGGGTTGCGCGGTAGCGACCTTCGCGGTCTCCCCGCCCGTGGCGGCCGGCTTGGCCGTGGGCTTGGCCCGGGCCACGGCGGCGGGTTTCGGCTTTGGCGGGCTCGCCGGAGCGGCGGCCGGCGGAAGCGCCGCGAACGTGTTGTCCGGCGCGGTGCGGGCGCGGGTGGTCTCGCGGGCCGTCGGCGCGACGAGGGGGGCGGGGCGGGCCTTCTCGACGAGGGGAGCCACGGGCGCGGGCGGCACCGTCGCGGCGTTCTCGATCACCGGCATGCGCGCGGGCTTCGCTGCGGGCGCGATGCTCGCCATCCTGGCGGCCTCGGGCGGCCGGGGGACCTCCGCCGGGGCCTTCGCCTCGACGGGTCTGGCCTCGACGGACTTGGTTTCGAAAGGCTTGGTTTCGAAGGGTTTGGTTTCGAAGGGTTTGGTCTCCGCCGCCGCGCCCTGGGGCGCAGCCGCCTCGGGCGACACGATGGTCCTGACCGAGATCGGTTCGCCGGTCGCGGACGGCGCGGGGTCCGGACGCCCTGCCGTCGAGACCAGGGCCGGCACACCGTCGCGCAGATCGGGCCAGTCCGTCGAGACGCGGCCGATCCGCACCCCGGTGGGCGCAGGCGCGGCGAGGCCCGAGAGCATCGAATAGGCACCCACCGACAAGCCGACGAGGCCGAACCCGCCCAGGACCGTCAGCACGGCGAGGCGCCCGACCCGGGACGACGCGCCGGCCTTCGCGGGCGCACGGGCAGGAACGCGCATTTCGGACGGATCGATGGCGATCGACATCAGCGGGGACTCATTCCGAACGCACCCTGCGACCGAACCCGGTCCCTGACGCGGTGCAACGCCAGCAAGCTGATCCCGACATTGGGGCATGAAGATGTCCAACCCCCACTCGACAGTCGAAGCCCGAGAATATTCGTTGGAAGCCGGATTAAAGCCGGAGCTTTAAGAAGTGGTGTCGCGGCTGGACTTCGACCCGTCCCGTGACGACGCGGGCCCGACCTTCCGCGCAGCTTCAGGCCGGCCTCGAACCGTGATCGCCTTGCGCGGCAACGACCCGTGCCACGGCACGGGCGCGGCGGTCGGCCCCGCGCGGCAGGGGTTCGCCGGCCAGCAGCCGCTCCTTGAGGGCGACGCCGTCCGGATCGCCCCAGCGCGTGAGGAGAGCCTGGAACGCGGCATGGCGTGCCCGATCGAACGGGATCGGCCGCCCTCCCGCATCGCGGCACGGATGCGGCGGGTGGAGGTGGGCGCACGGCACGAGGCCCGGCGGGATCGGCGCCGTCGCCGCATGGGTCCGCCCCAACCGCAGCACGGCCGGAACCACGAAGGCGCGCGGACCGCGCGGAACCGGCGTCTCCCCCCCGGAAAACACCTCGATGCGTCCGAGCGGGGTCGCGACCACCACGTCCACCCGACGCGCGGCAAGGAGCTGCGGGACCGGCGAGCCGGGCGCGAAGGCCGGGCGCCCGCAGGCCGCCGACAGGGCCGCGCTCAGGCGGGAATCGCGGGTCCGCAGGCCCACCCACCCTTGTGCGAGCCCGAGGCCGAGATCGAACAGCAGGGCCTCGCGATCCTCCGGGCGAACGGCTCCGGCATCGGGATCGAGGGCCCCGACGCCGTCCGCGCCCCGGACGAGGACCGTCGCCACGGGTCGGCACAGGGCGACGGCATGGCTCCAGCTCCCCCTGAACCCCGTCTCGTACGCCACGGGCACGCAATCGTCCGCCCCCTCAAGCCGGAAGGCTCCGCGCGGCGTCACGCGGGCGAAGGGTCCGAGCTTGGTCACGGGCTCGCCGGGGACATGGCTGAACTCGGCCCCGGCGCCGAAGCCGCCGAGGCTCCAGCGGCTCTCGGGATCATCGAGATACGGCGCCAGCCATTCGCCTCGATCATGGGACGACGGGACGCGGCGCGTTCCATCGCGGCCGGAGTTCGGTACAAGCGAGACGCCCTCCCCTCCCGTGCCGGCATCCCGATCCATGACGACGGCCCCCGCTTCGAGCCCCACCGGCTGGACCACGCGCCCGACATTCTGGGCGCGCTGGCCGACGCGCACGCGGATGATCGTCCTCGTCCTTGCCATCGATCTCCTGGCGGCCCTGCTGTCCTGTGGTGTGATCGTCCTCAATGCGCGCTCGGCCGTCCAGGTCGAGATGAAGGCGGCGCTCGCCAATGTCGAGCTTCTCGTCTCCGACACCATCGATCTGGCACAGGCGGCCTCGCCCGACACCCTGCTGCAGACCCTGCGCCTGCGCGTCCAGGGCCTGCGCCACGTGCGCGTCGCCGTCCTCGACGCGTCGGGCACGCCGGTCCCGGCGCCGTCCGCCCGCCCGCGCCGGGATTCCTACGAGGCCCCCCCCTGGTTCGTCGGTCTCATCGCCCCGCCGGCGCGTCAGCACGATCTGCCCATTGAGGTCCAGGGCCGGCGCATCGGCACGGCGCGGATCACCACCCAGCCCCGCGACGAGATCGACGAGGTCTGGGGCTACGCCGTGTTCCTGTCGCTCGCGAGCCTGTTCGTCAGCCTCGGGCTTCTCGCGGCCCTCTACGTGGCTTTCGGCCGGGTGCTCGCCCCCCTGAATCAGCTCGCCGAGGGCCTGACCCAGCTCGAACGCCAGGACTACACCGCCCGCCTCGCGCCCCCCGCCTCGCGGGAACTTGCCGTCATCGCCGCCCGCTTCAACAGCGTGGCCCAGGCCCTCGCCGAGACCCGGGCGGCCAACCGGCGGCTCAACCATCAGCTGCTCTCGGCCCAGGACGACGAGCGCCGCGCCACGGCCCTCGAACTCCACGACGAGTTCGGCCCGTGCCTGTTCGCCCTCGAAGCCAACGCCGCCTCGGTGATCCGCATGGCGCGGGCCGAGGCCGAGCCCGACCGGGGCAAGCTCGCCCAGCGCGCTGAGGAGATCACCGCCATCGTGGGCCAAGTCCAGACCCTGAACCGCGATCTCCTCAACCGCCTGCGCCCGCACGCCCTGGGGCAGGTCCCCCTGCCCGATTGCCTCGTGCTGCTGCTGCGCGATTTCACCCGGCGGCATACGGGCACGACGTTCGCAGGCACGTTCGACGGTCTCGGCACGGGCTACGGCGACGTCACCGACCTCACGGTGTTTCGCTGCATCCAGGAGAGCATGACCAACGCGGTGCGGCATGGCCGGGCCCGGAACGTCACCGTGGAGGCCCGCGAGGCGCGCGACGAATCGGGCCCGCACCTCGCCGTCAGCATCCGGGACGACGGCGGCGGGATCGCCCCCGATCACCGGGTCGGACTCGGTTTGTCGGGGATGCGCGAACGGGTCGAGGCCCTCGGCGGCACTTTGGCGCCTGACAACGGGTCGCCCGGAACCGTTGTCCGGATCAGGATTCCGTTCGATCTCGAACGGTACGAGGACACGAGCGCGATTCCCCCCGCATGAACGCGATCCGCACCATCCAGACGCAGGCGCCGGTCCTCGTCATCGACGACCACCCGATCGTGCTCCAGGGCTGCCGACGGGTGCTGGAGGATGCCGGCGTCGAGCGCATCGCCGAGGCCACCACGGTGGTGGCGGGCTATCGCGCCTTCCACCGCCTGAAGCCCGCGATGGTGATCTGCGATCTCACCTTCCAGGGCAGCGGCCTTGCCGGCCTCGCCCTCGTGCGGCGGATGCGCGGCATCGATCCGAAGGTGCGCATCCTCGTCTTCAGCATGCACAACGATCCGGTCATCGTCGCCCGTGCCCTGGAAGCCGGGGCACTGGGCTACGTCCTGAAGGACCACGCCTCGGGCGAGCTGTTCGAGGCGTTCGACCGGGTGCGCACGGGCCAGGTCTACCTCGACCGGCGCCTCGCCACGGAGGTCGCCATGCTGCGCACGGATCCGCGCCGGACGCCGGAAGCCCAGCTGACCCCGCGCGAGCAGCAGATCCTCGCACGCCTCGCCCAGGGCAAGTCCTACGGCGCCATCGCGAGCGACCTGTCGGTGAGCTACAAGACCGTCACCAACGCCTGCTCGCAGATGCGCCAGAAGCTCGGCGTCCGCACGCTCGCCGAACTCATCCACGTGGCGGTGACGCAGGCCCAGCGGCAGGGATAGGATCGCCCTCAGGCGAGCCCGCCCATCGCCCGCACGATCGCCCATTCCTCCTCCGTCACCGGCTGGACCGACAGGCGCGAATTGTTGACGAGCACCATGGCGGCGAGGCGCGGCTCGGCCTTGATCGCCTCCAGGGTGACGGGCCGGGGCAGCGGTTCGACGGCGCGCAGATCCACCATGCCGAAGCGGCCCGTGGGGTCGGAATCGTCCGGATAGTAGGGGCGGATCACCGCGACGATCCCCACCACGGCCTTGCCCTCGTTGGAATGGTAGAAGAACCCGAGGTCGCCGACCTCCATGGCCTGGAGATTCTTCTTCGCCACGTGATTGCGCACGCCGTTCCAGTGGGTGCCGGCAGCGCCCGCCGCGACCTGCTGATCCCAGGACCAGGTGACGGGTTCGGACTTGTAGAGCCAATGGGCCATGGGGATCTCCGGGACGCGGCGGTGGCTTAGCACCGCGAAAGCGTGGCCGTCAGTCCCCGGCGAGGGCGTTCGCCCAGTAGCGCAGGGACTCGGCGGCGACGGGTCCACCCGCCTGCGCGTTGCGGCCGAGCACGAAGGCATGGAACGCCGTCGCCTCATCGCTCCCCAGCAAGGTCCGCAGGGCGTGCAGGATGCGGGTGATGCGCAGGTGATTGTGGTCGTGGGGGCGCAGCCAGCCCGACGTCTCCCCATAGAAGCGGACCATCCGGTCCCGCGCGGCCCGGAGGCCCGCCAACGCGGCTCCGTCGGTGCGGATGGCGCGCGCCTCGGCCGGTGTCAGAACCGGGGCCCCTGGAACGGCGCGGCTCGCCTCGGGCAGCGGAAAGCACCATTGGACGAAGTCGTGCACGCCCTCGATCCGCGCATCGTCGAAGGCGAGCACCTCGGCGAGGCGGCGCCCTGCACCGTCGCGGCCCTCGCCCGCCAGGAACGCATGGATCGGCCCCGTCACTCGGCCTCCCCCCTCAGGGGGCGCGCCAGCAGGGCGGCGATGACGGCCTCGACGCTCGCCTCCCCGGCCACGATGGCGGCCACGGCCTCGGCGACGGGCATCTCGACGCTGCGGGCGCGGGCCAGGGCCACGAGGGCGGCGGCCGTATAGGCGCCCTCCGCGAGCTTGCCGCCGGCGGCGTCTTCCGGCGCGGCGCCGCCCCCGAGGGCGAGGCCGAAGGCGAAGTTGCGCGATTGCGGCGAGGAGGCCGTGAGCACGAGGTCGCCGAGGCCGGACAGGCCCATGAGGGTCTCGGGCCGGCCGCCATAGGCGCGGGCGAACCGCATGAGTTCGGCAAAGGCCCGGGCGATGAGGGCGGCGCGGGCCGATTCGCCGAGGCCCCGCCCGGCGACGATGCCCGACGCGATGGCCAGCACGTTCTTGCCCGCGCCGCCGACCTCGACGCCGCGGACGTCGTCCGTATGGTAGACCCTCAGGGCCGGCCCCGAGAGGGTGGCGGCGAGGCGGGCGGCGAGGCCCGCATCGGCCGCCGCCAGGGTCACGGCCGTGGGCAGGTTGCGGGCGACGTCGGCCGCGAAGCTCGGGCCGGACAGCACCGCGATGGGCGCATCCGCCAGACTTTCGGCCGCCACGGCGCTCATGAAGCTGTCGCTGCCGCGCTCGATCCCCTTGGCGCACAGCACCACGGCGGCGCCCGGTGCGAAAGCCTGCCTCAGTTCGGCGAGGACGCCCCGGACGGTCTGGGCCGGCACCACGAGGAGGATCGTCCCGGCCGCCCCCAGGGCCTCGGCCTCGCCCGTTGCCGCGATGCGGCGGTGGAGCGGCACGCCCGGAAGGTAGCGGGTGTTCTCGCGGGTTTCCTGCAGCGTCCGGGCGGCGTCGCCATCACGCAGCCACAGGGTGACGTCGTGACCGGCCGCCGCCGCCGCATTGGCGAGGGCCGTGCCCCAGGCCCCGCCGCCGACGACGCCGATCCGTGTCGCCGAAGTCTCAATGGTGGTCACGCGCCGTGCCTTCCGGTTTCGAACGACGCCGTCGGGAGACGATACCGCAGATGAACCTGCGGCGGAGTCCCCCCGGCAGGACCCGGCGCCCGGACGTCATGGGGACATTGCCCGACGCGCCGCAGCGGCCGAACGGGTCGCGCCAACGCTGCCGTGCGGCGTCAAGCAACCGCCTTCGGCTCCGCGAAGGGCCAGCGGGCGCGGGCCGGCGCGGTGAGATCGTCGACGAGGCCGAGGCGCAGGCGCTCGATGCCGGCCCAGGCGATCATGGCGCCGTTGTCGCCGCAGAGGGAGAGGGGCGGCGCCACGAAGGCGAGGCCCGCCTCGCCGGCCTGGGCGCTGAGCGCCCGGCGGATGGCGCCGTTGGCGGCGACCCCACCGGCGGCCACCAGGGCGGTGGGATGGCCCGCGACCTCGGCGAAGTCGCGCATGGCCACCCGCAGGCGATCGACGATGACGTCGACCACGGCGGCCTGGAAGCTCGCGCACAGGTCGGCGACGTCGGCGCTCGACAGGGGGGCGAGCTTTTCCGCCTCGATCCGCAGGGCGGTCTTCAGGCCGGACAGGGAGAAATTGGCCTCGCGCCGGCCCAGCATGGGCCGCGGCAGGGCGAACCGCTCGGGGTCGCCGGTCTCGGCCAAGCGCTCGACCTCCGGTCCGCCGGGGTAGCCGAGGCCGAGGAGCTTGGCGACCTTGTCGAAGGCCTCGCCGATGGCGTCGTCGATGGTGGTGCCCAGGCGCACGTAGTCGCCCACCCCCTTCACCGCCACCAGCTGGGTGTGGCCGCCCGACGCCAGGAGCAGGAGGTAGGGGAAGCCGATCCCGTCCGTGAGGCGGGCCGTGAGGGCATGGGCCTCGAGGTGGTTCACGGCGACGAGGGGCTTGCGCGCCACCAGCGACAGGGTCTTGGCGGTGACGAGGCCGATGAGCACGCCGCCGATGAGGCCCGGCCCGGCGGCGACGGCGATGCCGTCGACCTCGGCCAGACGCAGGCCGGACTGATCGAGGGAACGCTGGATCAGCCGGTCCAAGACCTCGACATGGGCGCGGGCGGCGATCTCCGGCACCACGCCGCCATAGGCCGCGTGCTCGGCGATCTGGCTCAGGACCTCGTTGGAGAGGATACGGCCGCGTCCCCTCTCACCGGACGCGACCACGGCGGCGGCGGTCTCGTCACAGGTGGTTTCGATGCCGAGGACGTTCATGGGGCGACAACATTCATGCGCGGACGGGCATCCGGACCGAGGGCGGAGCGAGGATGGAGGATGACTGCACCCGCCGCGTGAAGAAACCCCCAAGGCTTCCGGCGGCGGGTGAACTCGACCGGTGCATCCTAGCCGGCCCGGCGGTATCACGGCAACGATGGGACACGGGATGGGGCGGCATGCGGATCTGGGTGGCGCGGCCGGAGCCGGGGGCGACGCGGACGGGTCGGCGGCTCGACGCCCTCGGCTACGATCCCCTCGTGGCCCCGGTGCTGACGATCCGGCCGACGGGGGCGGCCCTGCCGGAGGCGGCGTTCGCCGGTCTCCTGCTCACCAGCGCCAACGGCGTCGCGGCCCTGACGACGGCCGATCGGATGCGGTTCGCCACCGTGCCGGTCTTCGCCGTGGGCACCCGCACGGCCTCCCTGGCCCGCCTAGCCGGATTGACGGACGTGCGGGAGGCCGGGGGCGACGCCGTCCGGCTCGCGGCCCTCGTCCGGGCGAGCCTGCCGGCGGGCGCCGCCCTGCTCCATATCGCGGGCGCCGAGGGCAAGCCCGAACCGGCCCTGTCCCTCGGGATGGCGGGATATGCCGTCACCGCCCTCGTGGCCTACGCGGCCGAAGCCGTGCCGGTGCTGCCAGCCGATGTCGCGACGGCGCTCGGGACGGAGCCGCCCGCCCTCGACGCCGTGCTTCACTACTCGCGGCGCAGTGCCGACACCGCCCTCGGTCTGGCACGGGGTGCCGGACGAAGCGGAGCTTTCGCCGCCCTCAAGCATTACTGCTTGTCTGACGACGTGGCCGCCTCCTTGGTGGCGGCCGGTCTGAGGCCGTATTTCACGGCGGCGCGTCCGGACGAGGAGGCCCTTCTCGCAGGTTTGATGGCGGGAACCTGACGGAAGGGCCTCGCTCAGGCGCGGGCCGTGGTGCTAGGACGAATTCAACAAGCTGGGCTGCGATCGCCGAGACCCGAGGGTGCCAACCCGGTGCAGGCGACAACGGCAGCGTCCGGAAGGGAGCAACGAGCCGTGAAACCACCCAACAGCGACGCCAACCGACCGGGCACCAATCCCGGTCCGCGCGCGCCCGAGGCCGCGAAGCCGCTCGCCTCGTCGACCACGCCGGGCGCTCCCGGCACGAAAGCCGGTGCGGCTCCGGCCAACTCCGAGCCCCTCGTGGGCAAACCCGACGCACCCGGTGTGAAACCCGCGGCACCGATGGCCGCGGGTTCCATCGGTGAGGGCGCCAAGCCGGCGACGCCGGGAACGACACCGCCCGCCACCGCGAAACCCGGGGATGCCGTGAAGCCGACCGAGGCGCCCAAGGCGGTCGAGACCGGCAAACCGTCCGACGCGAAGCCCGGTGACCTGAAGCCCGGCCAGCCCGGCAAACAGCCCGATCCCGTGAAGGAGGCGCCTAAGGTCGAGCCGGCGAAACCCGACGCGATCAAGACCGATACGGCCAAGGACGCCGCGAAGGACGCCCCGAAGACGGCGACCTTCCCCGGCAGCGGTTCCGCTGCGGGACGGCCGACCGGCGCGGTGACGGATGGTCCGATCATCGATCTCAAGGCCAAGCGCCTGCCCGACCCGGCTCCGGCCCAGAAGTCGACTCCGACGGGCGCGGGCCCGACACCGGGCGCGGCACCGAAGCCGGGGGAGACCAAGGCGTCCGACCCGAAGGCTGCGGACGCGAAAGCGTCGCCCCTCGGGACGACGGGTGACGGGGCGAAGGCGCCCGGCGGCACGACGCCGAAGATTTCTCCGACGCCGGCCGCCGCCCCCGCCGCGCGCGGTCCGGGCTTCGGCTCCGTCGCCACGGCCGGCCTCCTCGGCGGCGTGATCGGCGCCGGCCTGCTGTTCGGCATCGAGCGCGCGGGCATCCTGCCGCCGGCCGAGGACGGCCGCCTCGCGGCCCTCGACCAGCGGATCGCGGCGCTCGCCCCCAAGGACGAAGTCGCGCGCCTGTCGCAGCGCATCGCCGCCAACGAGACGGCCCTGAAGGCGGTCCCGGAGGCGCTCTCCACCGCCCGCGAGGCCCTGCAGAAGGCGAGCGCCGCGCCGGCTCCCGCCGAAGGCGCCGCGCCGCGGGAGGCCGCCGTCCCGGCCGACCTCGTCGCGCGCCTCGACAGCCTCGACCAGCGCGTCTCGGCCCTTCAGGAAGAACCCGGCCAGCAGGGCGGCGACGCGCGCATGGCGACGGCGCCCGCGAACACCGAGGTGACGGCCCTGGCCGACCGCCTCAAGACCCTGGAGACGCAGGTCGCCGCCGTGCGCAAGCCGGCCGAGCAGCCCGACCTCACACCGAAGCTGGCGGCCCTCCAGACCGCCCTCGATGCCCGCGCGAAGGCCAACGCCGACGCGATCCAGGGCCTCGGCCAGAAGCTTGACGCGGCCCAGCAGAGCCTCGACGCCAAGGTCCAGGCCGCGACGCAGGCGAGCCAGCAGGCGGCCGAGACCGCGAAGACGCAGGCTGCGGAAGCCGCCAAAGGCGTCGAGCGCCAGGTCGAAACCCAGATCCAGGCGCAGGGCGAGAAGATCGCGGGTCTCGACAAGGCGGTGTCGGCCCGGGCCGAAACCGCCACCGTCCAGGCGGCTCTCCGCGTGGTGGCGGCCGACCGCATCGTCACCGCCCTGAACACCGGCGCCCCCTACGCCGACGCCCTCACGGCTCTGCGCAACTACGAGCCCGGCGACCCCGCCCGTCTCACGGCCCTGGCGGTCTTCGCCGATCGCGGCGCGCCGACGGCCCGTGGCCTCGCGGCGGAGTTCCGGGCCGTGTCGGACAAGATCGCGGCGAGCCGCCGGGCCGCCCAGGTCCGCACGGTGGCCGAGACCGGGGATTTGAGCCAGAAGCTCATGAGCATGGCCGAGTCCATCGTCCAGGTCCGCAAGGTCGATACGCCCGCGCCGTCGGCCCAGGGCGCCGCGCCGGCCGCCGACCCGCTGCCGAAGATCCAGGATGCCCTCGACCGAGGCGCCATCGGCGAGGCGGCCCAGGCTTTCGCCGCCCTCCCCGAAACGGTGCGCGCCGAGGCCGGGGATTTCGGCACCCGGCTGAAGTCCCGAGCGGCGGCGGGCGAGGCCGCCCAGGCCCTGCTGGCGGACGCCTTCAAGGGCCTGCCGACGGCGAGCGCCCCGCGTTGAACGCCGCCCCCTACCCGTTGAATCGACGGGAGCGCCGCCCGCTCCCATTCCCGGATTACGGCGCCGTCGGCTCGCCCGGCGACATGCCCAGGAGTTTCTGATCCCATGTGGCGCGCTCTCGCCTTCCTGGCCCTCCTCGCCGTCGCCGCCTACGGCGCGACGTGGATCGCCGACCATCCCGGCACCGTCACCATCGTGTGGAGCGGCTACGAGGTGGTCATCAGCCTCGCCATCGCCCTCATCGGCGTGCTCGTCGCCGCCATCGTGGTCGGTTTCATCTGGGCCATCGTGCGCGGGCTCATCACCCTGCCCGAGACCCTCGTGCGCGGTTCGCGCGACCGGCGCCGGGCCAAGGGCTACTCCGCCCTGTCGCGCGGCATGGTCGCGGTGGGCTCGGGCGATCCCATGGCGGCCCGCCGCCACGCCAACGACGCCGAGCGCCTGCTCGGTTCCGAGCCCCTCGCCCTGCTCCTGAAGGCGCAGGCCGCCCAGATCTCGGGTGACCGCGAGGCCGCCGAATCGGCGTTCCAGCGCATGGTCGACGACCCCGAGACGCGGGTGCTCGGCCTGCGCGGCCTGTTCGTCGAGGCCCGCCGCCGCGAGGACGACGTCTCCGCCCGTGCCTACGCCGCCGAGGCCGCCCGCCTCGCCCCGAGCGTGACCTGGGCGAACGAGGCCGTCCTCGAGGCGCAATGCGCCGATGGCGACTGGAGCGGTGCCACGGAGACCGTGGAACGCCGCGCCTCCCTCGGCCTCATCGAGAAGAGCGTCTCCCGGCGTCAGCGCGCCGTCCTGCTCACCGCCGCCGCTCAGGAGCGGGAGGCCGGCGAGCCGGAGGCCGCCACCGAGCGGGTGATGCGCGCCGTCAAGCTCGCCCCCGACCTCGTCCCGGCGGCGGTCCTGGCCGGGCGCCTGCTCGCCCGCCGGGGCGATCTGCGCCGGGCCGGCAAGGTCCTCGAAGCCGCCTGGCGCGCCGGGCCGCATCCCGACGTCGCCAAGACCTACATCACCCTGCGCACGGGGGATTCCGTGCGCGATCGCCTCGCCAAGGCCGAGACCCTGGCGCGCATCTCGTCGTGGCACCCCGAAGCCCGCCTCGCCCTGGCGCAGACGGCCTACGACGCCCGCGACTTCGCCAAGGCCCGCGAGGTTCTGGCGCCGCTCCTGAACGACCGCCCGTCCGTCCGCACCTGCCTCGCCATGGCCCGCCTGGAGGAGACCGAGCACGGTTCGGGCTCGGCCCGGGCCCGCGAGTGGCTGGCCCGCGCCGCCCACGCCCCGCGCGATCCCCTCTGGGTCGCCGACGGCATCGCCTCCGAGACCTGGGCACCGATCTCGCCGGTCACCGGCCGCCTCGACGCCTTCGTGTGGAAGACGCCGACGGAAGTCCTGGCCGGTCCGTCCGAGCCGGTCGCCGAGGATGCGAAGGCGCCGGACGCCCCCGCGGTCCTGCCCATCGACACGGCGAAGCCCGTGATCCCGGCCGCCAAGCCCGAGGCGAAGCCGCAGGCGAACGGCGCGACCGCGCATGCATCCGCTCCGGCTGCCGTAACGCCGGGCGCGAGTCCCGCCAGTCCGATGCCGGCCGGAACGGCCAGTCCGGTGGTGCTGCCGATGCCCAAGGCTGTGGACAAGGCCGCCGAGGGTGGCAACGGAAAGGCCCGCCCGCTTCACTGAGGCGCCCGGCGCAGCCCCGCCTCTCCCCGGCCACCTCGAGGGCCGGGGAGAGGCTCCTGTTCGATTCGGGCAACGGATCGCCCGACACAGTCTCGAAGGCGCGCCACGCCTGTGATTTACGGGGATGGCGCAAGCTGAAACGACCCGGCTTCCGGCGGCTTAAAGCCTGATTCACGCAAACTCACTAAGTCTTGTGACAGCGAGTTCTGCGTAATCGAAGTGCCATGCACCCTTCTGTCGACGATGCGCCGGACCTCTCCGGCTTGATCGAGCTGTCGCGTCTCGACACCCTCGATCTCAAACCCGTGATCCTCCGGGTTCAGACGGACCTGTTCCTGTCGGCCCCGTTCCGGGACCGTAAAACCCTCGAAGCCTTCGAGGCCCTGGCGGGCGGGCTGATCCCCATCGTCGACGACGAGACCGCCGAGATCGTCGCGCACAAGCTCGCGGGATTTGCCGAGACGCCGCCCGGCCTGCTGGCGGTGCTGGCCGCGCGCGGCGGCAAGATCCGCGATGTCGTCGTGGCCCAGGCGCCGCGTCTGACGCCCTCCGTCATCGAGGCGGCCCTCGCGGACGGGACCGATCTCGGCGCCGCCCTCGCCGGACAGGCCGATCTCGACCGGTCCACCGCGAACGCCCTCGCGGCCCGTGCCGTGCCCGAGGTCGACATGGCGCTCGCGCACAACACCCAGATCGCCCTCGCGGCCGACGCCCTCCAGCACCTCGTCGGCCGTGGCCGACGCTCGCCCGAACTCGGTCAGGCGCTCCTCGCCCGGACGGATCTGGCGCCCGCCGACCTGTCCCCCCTGTTCCTCCTCGCCGACGAGGCCCATCGCGACGCCATCGCCGAGGCCGTGGCGGCGACGGCGAATCTGCGCCCCTGCCCTGCCCCGCCGCGCGAAGCCGGCGCGGTCCTCATGGGCTTCTCCGGACGCAGCGACGTCGCCGGTTTCGTCGGTGCGCTCGCCGAGATGCTCGGCCTGCGCCGGGATTTCCTGGCGACGACGCCCGACCCGCATGTCCGATACGATCTCCTCACCCTCGCCCTGCGCGCCGCGGGCCTGCACGAGGAAGAGGCCGTCTACGTCTTCCTAACCCTGAACGAGGCCGTGGCGCGCTCCGTCGACCGGGTGTTCGAGCTGGTCAAGCTGTTCCGCAAGGTCGAGCGTCCGGCCGCCCGCAGCCTGCTCGGCGCCATCCTCGGCACCCCCCTGCCCGAGCGCGCGGGCGATCCGCGGGCGCACCAGCCCTACAACGCTCCCGACGCCGCCCGGCCCCGCGTCTCCCCGGCCGCCGTCGAGCGTGCGCCCCTGCGCCCGGCACTCCCCGGCCGCGCGCGGCAGACCTCCTGAGCGTCACGGGCGCCGGGGGCATGACTGTCTCCGGTCGATCCCCTCGCGCGCCCACACCCCTCGTGTGAAAGGCAGGGCGAACACCAATGGGATTCGGACCTGTCGGACGGCTCCGGTTCCCCCCTCCGTCCGGGGCCGCGCAGGGGAACCGGAATCCAGAAACACAGGTCGTGCAAACCCTTGCGGACTCTGCGGCTCCGGGTTTCGCGCCTCCAAGTTCGCGCATCGCTCTCCGGAATGACGGACCGGATCGAGGGCGGCAGCCCGTTGCACGCAGCCGATCGAAGCCATCGATCGGAGGCGGGACAGGACGCCCTACTCGGCGAGGTCGAGGAGATGGCGGCCCGCGCGGTCGTCGATCTCGATGATCCAGAGGTCGGCGTCGAAGCGAAGCTCCTTGCCGAGGCGGATCTCGACATCGGCGGGCTCCGCCTCCTGCATCAGTGAGACGAAGCGCCGGTCCGTATCCGAGTCCGTATCGACGAGGGATTGCGGCGCCGG
>Ga0182226_1000032_pt1 | contig 24637 bp, 21 predicted proteins | sample G6R1MG_27_FD_129658 | JGI IMG/M metagenome (GOLD analysis project Ga0182226, IMG submission 129658) | Miscanthus phyllosphere microbial communities from Michigan, USA - G6R1_MAIN_07NOV2016_LD1 MG | ecosystem: Host-associated > Plants > Phyllosphere > Phylloplane/Leaf | place: USA: Michigan...
CTCGCCGTCATCGCCATCACGGCGACCATCATGGCGATCTTCGCCCCCGTCTCGTTCATGAGCGGCATCGCCGGGCAGTATTTCAAGCAGTTCGGCCTCACCATCGCGGCCGCCGTGTTCATGTCGCTCCTCGTGGCACGCCTGATCACGCCGCTCCTCGCCGCCTACTTCCTGCGCGACCACGGGCCGGCGGACGAGCGCGACGGTTTGGTGATGCGCACCTATATCCGCGTGGTGGCATGGTCCGTGCGCCACAAGTTCATCACCCTGGTGGTCGGGCTCGCGTGCTTTGCCGGGTCCATCGCCTCCACCGGGCTCCTGCCGGCGGGGTTCCTGCCGGCCGAGGACGCGGCGCGGACCATCTTCGTCGTGGAGCTTCCGCCGGGGGCGCGGCTTGCCGACACCACCCGGGTCAGCGACGGCCTCGTGGAGCGCATCCGCGCCCTGCCGGAGGTGCGCAGCGTCTTCGTCGATGGCGGCCGGCAATTGCCCGCGAAGAAGGAGGTGCGGCTCGCCACCTTCACCATCAACCTGACGCCGAAGAACACCCGCCATCGCACCCAGAAGCAGATGGACATCGCCATCGGGGCGATCCTGCGCGAGGTGCCCGACATCCGGTTCTGGGCCCTGCGCGAGAGCGGCCAGCGCGACCTCACCCTCATCGTCTCGGGGCCCGACAAGGCCGTGGTGGCCGATGTCGCGGCCCGGCTACAGCGGGAGGCGGCGGGGGTCCCCCACCTCGTCAACGTGTTGTCCACCGCGCCGCTGGACCGCACGGAGATCCGCATCCGCCCGAAACCGAGCGTCGCCGCCGATCTCGGCGTGTCGACCGACCTCATCGCCGAGACCGTGCGGGTGGGCACCATCGGGGACATCGGCGCCAATCTCGCCAAGTTCAACGCCGTGGACCGGCAGGTGCCGATCCGGGTGATGCTGCCCGAGCGCCTGCGCGGCGACCTCGCGCAGTTGGAGACCCTGAAGGTGCCCGTGAAGGGCGGGGCCGCCGTGCCCCTCTCGACGGTGGCCGACCTCAGCCTCGGGCGCGGCCCCACCGCCATCGACCGCTACGACCGTGCCGTCCGCGTGGCCTTGGAGGCCAACATGGAGGGCTCGGACGCCCTGGGCTCCCTCATCGCGGCGGTCCTCGACCTGCCGGCGGCGAAGACTCTGCCGCCGGGCGTCGTCATCCGTCAGACCGGCGATGCCGAGGTGATGGGCGAGGTGTTCGAGGGCTTCGCCCTGGCCATGGGCGCCGGCCTGATGATGGTGTTCGGCGTCCTCGTGCTGCTGTTCGGCAACTTCCTGCAGCCGCTGACCATCCTGTTCTCCCTGCCGCTCTCCATCGGCGGGGCGATCCTCGGGCTGCTCATCTTCAACAAGCCCATCTCCATGCCGGTGGTGATCGGCATCCTCATGCTCATGGGCGTGGTGACGAAGAACGCCATCATGCTGGTGGATTTCGCGCTTGAAGAGATGGCCAAGGGCGTCGACCGGGCCACCGCCATCACGGATGCGGGCGCCAAGCGGGCGCGCCCCATCGTCATGACCACCATCGCGATGGCGGCCGGCATGGTGCCCTCGGCCATGGCGCTCGGCATCGGCGGCGAGTTCCGCGCGCCCATGGCCATCGCGGTCATCGGCGGCCTCATCGTCTCGACGGGCCTGTCCCTCGTCTTCGTGCCGGCGATCTTCATCCTCGTCGACGACCTCTCGCGCCTGTTCGTGCGCGGCTTCGGCCGCTTCATCGGCGCCAGGGACGAGCCGGAGGACGGCCCCTTCGCCCTGCCGCCGCCCTCGGCCAACGACCCGAAGGAATTTTCGCCGCGCATCGCGGCGGAGTGAGGTCTTTGGGGGGCGCCCGGTCCGATACGAGCGTCTGTCGATCGCCGCGGATCGGCCGGGCGCGACCCGCTCCCTCTCCTGGAAGGAGAGGGCTGGGGTGAGGTGTGTGACCTTTTCGGAGAGTTCGCACACCTCACCCTGTCCCTCTCCTTTCAAGAGAGGGGACCCGCGTTTGCGAGGAGCCGCGTCGACCGCCTGGAGAACGGTCCGGGCTGTCCGGCAAGCCCCTCACTGCGCCCAAGGGGCGGCCGAAAGTGCGCGGGCGAGATACTCCGCGAGCGCCGTGACGCGGGCGGGGCGCGGATCGCCCGGCGGCGTCACGAGGTGGAGGGCGATGGGCGGCGGCGACCAGCCCGGCAGGACCCGCTCCAGGCGTCCCGCCGCGAGGTCGTCCCACAGCATGAAATCCGGCTGCACGGCGAGGCCGAGCCCGGCGCGCAGGGCCGGCGCCAGGGCGTCGGCGTTGTTCGCCCGCAGCGGGCCACCGGGGATCGCCACGGCCTCGGTGCCGTCCGGGGCGACGAAGCGCCAGCGGTCGGGGCTCGGCAGGTAGGCGTAGCCGAGGCAGGCGTGGCGGGCGAGGTCGTGCGGGTGCGCCGGCCGGCCATGGGCCGCGAGGTAGGCGGGTGCTGCGACCAGCGAGCGGTGGACGGTGCAGAGCCGCCGGGCGCGCAGGGACGAATCCGGCAGGGCCGCGATGCGCAGGCCGAGATCGAACCCGCCGCCGATGAGGTCGATCACCGCGTCGCTCAGGTGCAGGTCGATGGTCAGGCCCGGATGGGCGGCGAGGAAGTCCGGCAACAGGGGCGCCACGTGCGTCACCCCGAACGACATCGGGGCGGCGAGGCGCACCCGGCCGCGCGGGGCCGCCGCCCCGGCGCTGGCCTGCGCCTCCGCCGCCTCGCCCTCGGCCAGCAGCCGGGCCGCCGCGTCGCGGGCGCCCAGCCCGGCTTCCGTGAGGGACAGCTTGCGCGAGGTGCGGTGGAACAGGCGGGCGCCGATGCGCGCCTCGAGCCGCCCCACGGCCTTCGACACGGTGCCGGGCGAAACCCCGAGATCCCGCGCCGCCTGCCCGAACGAGCCGGTCTCGGCCACCTTGGCGAACACCGCCCAAGCCTCGAAATCGGGAAGCTTCATGTGCGTTCCGGAAACGATGTGTTTCCATCGTTTCCGTTTTCGCCCCGCTCGGCAAGGGCCATGTTGCCTCCATCGGAAGGAGACATCGCCATGGCTCAGCACGGCCTGCACCACGTCACCGCCTTTTCCGGCTCGGCGGCACGCAACCTCGATTTCTACACCCGCATCCTCGGTCTGAGGCTGGTGAAGAAGACCGTCAATTTCGACGATCCGGGCACCTACCACCTCTATTACGGCGACGAGACCGGCCGGCCCGGAACGATCCTGACGTTCTTTCCGATTCCCCACGCGGCCCCCGGCCGGGTCGGCGCCGGCGAGACGGGCGAGACGGCGTTCCGGGTGCCCCGCGCGTCCCTCGGCTGGTGGGTGCAGCGCGTGGTCGAGGCAGGCGTCGCCCACGACGCCCCCGTCGCGGTGATGGGCGAGCCGACCCTGCGCCTGTGCGATCCGGACGGAACGCGTCTCGCCCTCGTGGGCGTCGCCGAGGCGGGCCAGGCCCCGGCGGCCCCAGTCCGGTCGGGCGACGTGCCGGCCGAGCACGCCATCCGGGGCCTGCACGGCGTCACCCTGCACCTCGGTGCGACGGAGGCCACGGCCGCCATCCTCACGGACGTCCTCGGCTTCACCGAGGCGGCGCGGGAGGGAGCCGCGACCCGCTACGCCAGCGGCGCGGCCGAGGGCGGGTTCGTGACCCTGTGGGCCGTGGGCGAGGTGCCGCGCGGCCGCCAGGGAGCGGGCTCCGTCCATCACATCGCCTTCCGGGCGGCGGACGACGCGGCGCAAGGTGCGATGGTCGCGGCCCTCACGACCCGGCACGGCCTTGCCGTCACCGAGCAGCGCGATCGGGCCTATTTCCGCTCGGTCTATTTCCGGGAGCCCGGCGGCGTCCTGTTCGAGATCGCCACCGACGTTCCCGGCTTTGCCGTCGACGAAGCCGTGGCCGATCTCGGCGCCAGTCTGAAGCTCCCCGCCGGCCTGGAACCGCACCGCGCCCGGATCGAGGCGAGCCTGCCGGCCCTCGCGTGAGGTGAACTCTGGTCGGCACTTCGCTTTGCCGACACTCCGGCGGAAGGGGGGACGTGAATCGCCGCCCCCTCTCCTTCCAGGAGAGGGAGCGGCGTCGCGGCCATCCGATCCGTCGCGACCAAACGGTCCCGTTCCTTCGTCAGGGCCAGCATCCGGCCGGGCGTCCCTCGAATCGTTTACCCGGAGAAGCGTCATGACCGCCCTCGCCTTCGTCCACCGCTTCGAGCCGGCGACGGCGCCGAACCGACCGCCCCTGCTCCTCCTTCACGGCACCGGCGGCGACGAATCCGATCTCCTGCCGCTGGGCCGCACCGTGGCGCCGGGGGCGGCCCTGCTGTCGCCGCGCGGCGGCGTGCTCGAGAACGGGATGCCGCGCTTCTTCCGCCGCCTCGCCGAGGGCGTGTTCGACGAGGACGACGTCCGCCGCCGCGCCGCCGATCTGGCGCGTTTCGTCGCGCAGGCGCGGGCCGCCTACGGGCTCCCCGCCCCCGTGGCGCTGGGCTTCTCCAACGGCGCCAACATCGCCGCCGCCCTGCTCCTGCTGCATCCCGGCGTCCTGGCCGGCGCCGCGCTCCTGCGCCCGATGCGGCCCCTGGCCGATCCGCCGCAGCCGGATCTCACGGACCTCCCCATCCTGATGCTGTCGGGCGCCCTCGATCCCATCGTGCCGGAGGCGAACGCCCGCAGCCTCGCCGAGGGGTTTCGCGCAGCGGGCGCCCGGGTCACCCACACGGTGCTGCCCGTGGGGCACGGCCTGTCCCAGGCCGACGTGACGGCGGTGCGGGGCTGGCTCGACCCTCTCGCGACGCGGTGAGGCGGGCGCGGTGCGAAGCGGGGCACGCGCGGTTGAGGCCGCCCCCTCCCGCATGCTAGGCGCCGCGCAGAGAAGCCCGCATCGCAAAAAGTCCGAGGCGCCCATGATCCCCCGTTACAGCCGCCCCGAGATGACCGCGATCTGGTCGCCCGAGACCCGGTTCAAGATCTGGTTCGAGATCGAGGCCCACGCCACCACGGCGTTGGCAGACCTCGGCGTGGTGCCCAAAGCCGCCGCCGACACCATCTGGGAGAAGGGCCGCGACGCGGTGTTCGACGTCGCCCGCATCGACGCCATCGAGGCGGTGACGAAACACGACGTCATCGCGTTCCTCACGCATCTCGCCGAAATCGTCGGCCCCGAGGCCCGCTTCGTCCACCAGGGCATGACCTCGTCGGACGTCCTCGACACCTGCCTCAACGTGCAGCTCGTGCGCGCCGCCGACCTTCTCATCAAGGATGTCGACGCCCTGCTGGCCGCCATCAAGCGCCGGGCCTTCGAGCACAAGCTCACGCCGACCATCGGCCGCTCGCACGGCATCCACGCCGAGCCCGTCACCTTCGGGCTCAAGCTCGCCCAGGCCTATGCCGAGTTCGAGCGCAACCGCGCCCGTCTCGTGGCGGCCCGCGAGGAGGTCGCCACCTGCGCCATCTCGGGGGCGGTGGGCACCTTCGCCAACATCGACCCGCGCGTGGAGGAATACGTCGCCAAGGCCATGGGGCTGTCGCCTGAGCCGGTCTCCACCCAGGTAATCCCGCGCGACCGCCACGCCATGTTCTTCGCGACGTTGGGCGTCGTGGCGAGTTCCGTGGAGCGCCTGTCCATCGAGGTGCGCCATCTCCAGCGCACGGAGGTGCTGGAGGCGGAAGAGTTCTTCTCGGAGGGCCAGAAGGGGTCTTCCGCCATGCCGCACAAGCGCAACCCCGTGCTCACCGAGAACCTCACGGGCCTCGCCCGCATGGTGCGCTCCTACGCGCTCCCCGCCATGGAGAACGTGGCCCTCTGGCACGAGCGCGACATCTCGCACTCCTCCGTGGAGCGGATGATCGGCCCGGACAGCACCGTGACCCTCGACTTCGCGCTGGGCCGCCTCACGGGCGTCATCGACAAGCTGCTGATCTACCCCGAGCAGATGCAGCGCAACCTCGACAAGCTCGGCGGCCTCGTCCACTCGCAGCGGGTGCTCCTGGCGCTGACCCAGGCCGGCGTCTCCCGCGAGGACGCCTATCGGCTGGTCCAGCGCAACGCCATGCCGGTCTGGCGCGGCGAAGGCGACTTCCTCACCCTGCTCAAGGCCGACACCGACGTCACCGCCGCCCTGACGCCGGAGCAGATCGAGGATTGCTTCGACCTCGGCTACCACTTCAAACACGTCGACACGATCTTTTCACGAGTCTTTGGCGATGCCTGAACCCCGTCGCACGAATCCTGCGTCGCATCCGTCCCGTCAGCGATAAGGTCGAGCCCGTGTCGAACCCCCGCATCGTCTACCTCAACGGCGAATTCCTGCCCTTCGACGAGGCGCGGGTGCCGATCATGGATCGCGGCTTCCTGTTCGCCGACGGGATCTACGAGGTCTCGGCGGTGCTCGACGGGCGCCTCGTCGACAACGAAGCACACCTCGCCCGCCTCGACCGGTCGCTGGGCGAGATCGACATCGTGAACCCGCACACGCAGGCGGAATGGATCGCCCTGCAGACGGAATTGGTGGCCCGCAACGGCGTCGCCGAGGGCCTCGTCTACATGCAGGTGACGCGCGGCGTGTCCGAGCGCGACTTCGCCTATCCGCCGGCCGGCACCCCGCCGACCGTGATGATGTTCACGCAGGCGAAGTCCGTGGCCGCCAATCCCCTGGCCGCCAAGGGCGCCCGCGTCATCACCGTGCCGGATCTGCGCTGGAAGCGCCGGGACATCAAGTCCGTGGCGCTGCTGGCCCAGGTGCTGGCCAAGCAGCAGGCCGCCGCCGCCGGGGTCGCGGAAGCCTGGATGGTCGAGGACGACGCGGTGACGGAGGGCTCCTCCTCCACGGCCTTCATCGTGACGAAGGACGGCACCCTCGTGACCCGGCCGCTCTCGACGGCCCTCCTGCCCGGCATCACCCGGCAGGCTGTGCTGCGCCTCGCGGCGGAAGCCGGCCTCACCCTCGAGGAGCGCCTGTTCTCCGTGGCCGAGGCCCATGCGGCGAAGGAGGCGTTCTACACCAGCGCCTCGGCCTTCGTGATGCCGGTGGTGGAACTCGACGGGCAACCCATCGGCGCCGGCACGCCCGGCCCCCACACGGTACGGTTGCGCGAGCTCTACCTGGAGATGGCCCGCGCCGGCGCCTGATCTCCGCTTCACGAGACGCGGAGGCCCGTCCGAAGACAGGAACGCATCGGCACCGCATCGGTTTGTCCGGGACATTTCCCGCATCCGAAGAGGTGAACCGATGCGCATGACATGGCCCCTCGCCGCCGGCCTGAGCCTGCTGGCGACCGCCGCCTTCGCCCAGGCGCCCGCACCGAACACCACCGTGCCCGACAAGATCCAGCCCGATGCCGGGCCGCCGGGCACGGGCGGCACCCTCAGCGACCGGCTGGAGAAGAACGACGGCGTGATCAAGCCCCCGGCCAACACCGCCCCCGGCCTCGTGGTGCGCCCGCCCGATCCGAATCCCGGCTCCATGCCGGTGATCAAGCCCGGCGACCTCCCCGGCCGCGAGCCCGGCACGGAGGCGAAGTAGTCGGGCGAAGGGGCCCGTCCCCCGGTGATTCGGGCTTGCCTTCCTGCCTTGCTTGATTTCCGACGACGGATCGCGGAAAGACCCGAAGAATGCGTAGGCTCGGCCCTCGGGCCGGGCCGCCGTCGCGCGGGTCCTCCGGACAGGTCTTTTTTCGAATGACAAACGTCGTCGTCGTAGGCGCCCAGTGGGGTGACGAAGGCAAGGGCAAGATCGTCGACTGGCTCTCCGAGCAGGCCGACGTGGTGGTCCGCTTCCAGGGCGGGCACAATGCCGGCCATACCCTGGTCGTCAACGGCGTCACCTACAAGCTCGCCCTGCTGCCCTCCGGCGTGGTGCGCGGCGGCAAGCTGTCGGTGATCGGCAACGGCGTCGTGGTCGATCCCTGGCACCTCGTCGACGAGATCGCCCGCCTCCAGGCTCAGGGCGTCGAGATCTCGCCGAAAACCCTGCGGATCGCCGACAACGCGACGCTGATCCTGCCGCTGCACCGCGAACTCGACCATTTCCGCGAGACGTCCAACGCGGGTCTGAAGATCGGCACGACGAAGCGCGGCATCGGCCCGGCCTACGAGGACAAGGTCGGCCGCCGCGCCATCCGGGTCGTCGATCTCGCCGACGAGAGCACGCTGGCCGCCAAGATCGAGCGGGTGCTCACCCACCACAACGCCCTGCGCCGCGGGCTCGGCATCGACGAGGTCGATGCCGGCGCGCTCCTCTCCGAGCTCAAGGCCATCGCGCCCACCATCCTGCCCTATGCCGACACCGTGTGGAAACTCCTCGACGAGGAGCGCCGGGCCGGCAAGCGCATCTTGTTCGAGGGTGCGCAAGGGGCGCTCCTCGACGTCGATCACGGCACCTATCCGTTCGTGACCTCGTCCAACATCGTGGCCGCCCAGGCGGCGACGGGGTCGGGCATGGGCCCGTCGGCCATCGGCTACGTGCTCGGCATCGCCAAGGCCTACACCACCCGCGTCGGCGAGGGCCCGTTCCCCACGGAGCTGTTCGACGAGATCGGCGAGACCATCGGCGCCAAGGGCCGCGAGTTCGGCGTCAACACCGGGCGCAAGCGCCGCTGCGGCTGGTTCGATGCCGTGCTGGTGCGCCAGACCGTGCGGACCTCGGGCATCGACGGCATCGCGTTGACGAAGCTCGACATCCTCGACGGGTTCGAGACCATCAAGGTCTGCACCGGCTACCGCCTCGACGGTCAGGTGATCGACCACCTGCCGGCCAATCAGGCGGCCCAGGCCAAGGTCGAGCCCATCTACGAGACCATCGAGGGCTGGTCCGGCACCACGGCGGGCGCCCGCTCGTGGGCCGATCTGCCGGCCCAGGCGATCAAGTACGTGCGCCGCATCGAGGAACTCATCGGCGCCCCGGTGGCGCTGCTCTCGACCTCGCCGGAGCGCGACGACACGATCCTGATGCACAGCCCCTTCGAGGATTGAGAACCGAGGGGAGCGGGCGGCACATCCGCTTTCGAGCGGAGGGTGCCGCTCCTTGAGTTGAGCGGACCCGAGGCACGATGGCCGACTACTATCCCCTGCTGGCGCGCGCCCTCGAAGCGATGCCGGACCGCTCGCCGGCCCTGCGCAAGGCCGTCTACGAGCGTGCGCGCAGTGCCCTGATCGGCCAGCTGCGCTCCCTCGATCCGCCCCTGTCCGACGCGGATATCGATCTGGAGGCCCGCGCCCTCGAAACCGCCATCGTCCGCCTGGAGGCCGAATACGCCCCTCCGGCGCCGGCTCCCGAACCTGTGCCCGAGCCGCCCCCGCCCGCGGATTCCTGGCAGAACCTACCGGAATCGGTTCCGGGCGCCCCGGAGCCCGAGCCCCTGCGCATTCCGCCTCGCGCGCCGGAGCCGTTCCTGCCGCCGGCGCCGCCGCCCGATCTCGGGCCGACGCCGTTCATGCCCCCCCCCGCCCAGGCGCCCGCCCCGATCATTCCGATCCAGGCCCGCAAGGGGCGCGAGGGGGCCCCCCTCGCCGATCCGGCCGAGGCGCTGCTGATGCCGCCCGAGCCCGCACCGACGGAGCCGGGCGCCGACGACGCGATGGCCGAGACCGGCGGCGGGCGCCAGCGGCCGCGCATCGACGTGGTGACGCCGCCGGCCGGCCGCTCGCGCCTCGTGCGCAACATCGTCGTCGGGGCGGTGCTGTTCACCGTCATCGGTCTCATCGCCGTCGCGGCCTTCCTCCTGCGCGACAAGCCGGCGGATCTGCATCCCGTCGCGGCCGAGCAGCAGGAGGCGGCGCCGTCCGGGGCCGAGAGCAAGTACGCCGACCGCATCGGCGGCGACCCCGCCGCCCCGCTGCCCCGGGCGACCCAGCCGAACGCCACCGCGCCGAACGCCGCTCTGCCGAGCCAGACCCAGCCGGGCGCCACCCCGGCCGACCTCGCCGTGGCGCAGCGGGCCGTGCTCTACGAGGAGAACACCACCGCCGCCAATGCCCCGCCGACGGTGGTGCAGGGGCGCGTCCAGTGGCGCCTGGAGACCGTGAACGGCGAGCGCGGCCAGCCCCTCGAGACCGTCGTGCGGGCGAACGCGGATTTCCCGGATGCCGGGATCACCCTGACCATGACGATCAACCGCAACCGCGACGCGACGCTGCCGGCCTCGCACACCATCGAACTCGCCTTCACGACGGACGGCCCGCCGGGCAGTCCGAAGCGCACGGTGCAGGATATCGGCCTGCTTCAGGCCAAGGAGGAGGAGAACGCCCGGGGTTCGCCGGTCTCCGGCCTGCCCGTGCGGGTGCGGGAGAACCTGTTCCTCATCGGCCTGTCGTCCCTGCGCAACGACATCGAGCGCAACACCGACCTGCTCCTGCACCGGAACTGGCTCGAACTGGCGATCAAGTTCAACACCGGCTCGCGCGCGATCATCAACCTCGAGAAGGGCACCGCCGGCGCGCAGGTGATGGAGAAGGCCTTCGCCCAGTGGCAGTGAGGGCGTCCGCGGCCGGTTGAGGGAGCGATCTCACCCCGGTCTCGACGGAGCTTGGCCGGGCGGGACTGGCGCCCTCCCCCTCTTCAGGCAAGCAATCTTCGTTGGTCCTGCCTGTCTGTGCTAGGCGCCGCAGGCGAACCCGGACCCGAAGGGCCGCGTCGGATGCGCGCGATCCGGCGCCCCCGACGGTGTGAGAAGTTTGCACGACCCGTGGTAACGGATCCCGGGTGCCGCTGCGCGGCCCCGGGACGACACGGGGGCGACGGGAGCCCCTTCGCCTCTGTTTCCGCTCAGGCGTGGGCGGCCGTGCGGGGAGCCTCGCGGGAGGCGAGGTTGCGCTTGACGGCTTCCTGGATCTTCTCGAAGGCCCGCACCTCGATCTGGCGCACGCGCTCGCGGGAGACGCCGAACTCGCCCGAGAGATCCTCGAGGGTGATCGGATCGTCGGCGAGGCGGCGCGCCTCGAAGATGCGGCGCTCGCGGGCATTGAGGACCGACAGGGCGTCGCGCAGGGCCGAGAGGCGGTTGTTGCCCTCTTCCTCGCGGGCGAGCACCGTCTCCTGGCTCGGGCTGTTGTCCACGAGCCAATCCTGCCACTCGCCCTCGCCCTCCTCGCGCAGGGGCGCGTTGAGGGAGGTGTCGCCGGAGAGGCGACGGTTCATGTCGATCACCTCCTGCTCGGGCACGCCGAGCTTGACGGCGATCTGCGCCACCTGATCCGGCTTGAGGTCACCGTCCTCGAGGGCCGAGATCCGGCCCTTGGCCTTGCGCAGGTTGAAGAACAGCTTCTTCTGGTTGGCGGTGGTGCCCATCTTCACCAGGGACCACGAGCGCAGGATGTATTCCTGGATCGCCGCCTTGATCCACCACATGGCGTAGGTGGCCAGCCGGAAGCCCTTGTCCGGCTCGAAGCGCTTGACCGCCTGCATGAGGCCGACATTGCCCTCGGACACCACCTCGCCGATGGGCAGGCCGTAGCCGCGATAGCCCATGGCGATCTTGGCCACGAGGCGCAGGTGCGAGGTGACGAGGCGGTGGGCCGCGTTGCGGTCCCCCTTCTCGCGCCAGTCCTTGGCGAGGGTGAACTCCTCGTTCGGCTCCAGCATCGGAAACTTGCGGATCTCATCGAGGTAGCGCGACAGGCCACCCTCGGTGGCGAGCACGGGCAATGCGCCGGCCATGGTGTCATCTCCTTCAACGGTCCCCCAGGGGGGCGGACCCGGTCCGAACCGCCGCTCCCTTGAGCCGGCGTTCCGGTTCCCCATGTTTACCGGGAAACCCGAAACCCCGGAAGGCGGCTCGGCGCGCGAACATCGCAGTCAACGCGCGACATCGCCCTGGGCTCAGGGGTGACACGAAACGCCGCGTGGGGCGGTGCCGTTCCGCACGGCCACCGGCCCTGGGCGGACTTGACCGTTGCGGATCGGCACCGGACTTTGTCCGGTCAAGACTTCCTCGACCGGCGCAGGGCATCCATCAGGGATTCCATCTCGGGCGGCAGCGGGCTCTCGAAGTACAGCGTCTCCCCCGTGCGCGGATGGCTGAACCCGAGCACGCTGGCATGGAGCGCCTGACGCCCGAGGCCGACCAGGGCCGACTGCGCCTCGTCCCCGAGGCGACCCGCCTTGGTCTTGAAGGCGCTGCCGTAGACGGCGTCGCCCAGAAGCGGGTGACCGCGGTGGCTCATGTGCACGCGGATCTGGTGCGTGCGCCCGGTTTCGAGTTCGCAGCGGACCAGGGCGACGAGGCCCGCCGGATCGAGCACCTCCTCGACGTGGTAATGGGTGATGGCCTCGCGTCCGGATTCGTCGCGGACCACGGCGATCTTCTCACGGTTGCGCTGGCTGCGGGCCAGATGTGCGTCGATGGTGCCGACGCGCGGCTCCGGCACGCCCCAGACCAGGGCGCGGTAGACCCGCTCCAGGGGGCCGGTGCGGCCGTGATCGGCGAACTGCGCGGTCAGGCCCTTGTGGGCCCGGTCGTTCTTGGCGACCACGAGGAGGCCGCTCGTGTCCTTGTCGAGGCGGTGGACGATGCCGGGCCGGCGCACGCCGCCGATCCCCGACAGGCTGTCGCCGCAATGGGCGATGAGCCCGTTGACCAGGGTGCCGGATTCGTGGCCCGGCGCCGGATGCACCACGAGGCCCGCCGGCTTGTCGATGACGATGAGGTCGCCGTCCTCGTAGACGACGACGAGGTCGAGGGTCTCGGCCTTCGGGGTCGGCGCGGCGGCCTGAGGAATCGTGACGCTGAGGTCCGTGCCCGGCCCGACCTTCACCGAGAGATCCAGGATCACGGCGCCGTCGCGGCGGACCTGGCCCGCCCGGATGAGGTCCTGAAGCCGCGCCCGCGACACGTCGGGAAAGGCCCGCGCCAGGGCCCGGTCCAGGCGCTCCGGGCTCGCATCGTCGGGCAGGGTCGTCCGACGGTCCTCTGGTTGCTGCAACGATCGTCCCTCCGCCTCGAACACGCCGCCCGTCGGGCGGATGCAAAAACCCGCGGGAGGGCTCTTGCTCCCCCGTCGGACCGTCGCTATACGAACCCCACGCCGCCGGGAAGCTTCCTCCCGCCGGACGGTCCCGACGGGATCGGAACTCTCAGGGAAGCGGCGCCGGGCTCGTGTGGTTCGGTGTTGGATTGAAGACCGCGCCCATCGTCTAGCGGTTAGGACAGGTCCCTCTCACGGATCAGACCGGGGTTCGATTCCCCGTGGGCGCGCCAATCCACCTTGCTCCATTGTCATCGTCGTCGATGAGAACTGTCGAGCGGAAGTCTCCGTCTGCTTTAAATTTGTGCTTCTGCTGGTTTCGGCGGCGCCGACAGCGTTAAGTCTCGGCCGTTCGGCTGGAATTTCAGTCGTGCGGGATTTCGCGAGCCGGCTCTTTTGCGCCGCCGCATCGAAAGTCCTGTGCGGACCCCCTTGTCGGCCTTGCGATGCCTTAAGATTGAGTTACCATCGCACACTCCACAGCGTTCGTTGGCCCCAACTCGAGACAAGGTGTTCGCCATGTCCCAGACCATTCGCGTCAAGCCGACTCACGATGGCACCTATACAGTCTATCGTGGGACTGAAGTCTTGGTGAGCGGGCTCACCCGCGTACAGGCCGAGCGTTACGAGGCCGATCTCGGCGTCCTGGCTTCCCTCACCGTCGCAAATCCCGCCGCCGGCCTTTCCGCCTGACGACCATGCGTCGCCCGCCCACGGGCGACGCCCACCGCCCTCAAGCGACCGTCGTGTGATTCGCTCGCAAGAGCGGAGTTCGGCTTCGCTCGGGCGCCCCGCGGGCTGGCCGATCCGGCGATCGCTCGCTTCGGGCCGATGCCGTCTCAGCCGGGCGTCAGCCGCAGGGGGCCGCGCTCGTCGATGAGGCCCGCCTCCGTCAGGCCCCGCTCCCGTCCCTGGATGTCGTAGCCCGTCTCCGTCCGGGTGATGCTGTAGAGGTAGTAGCTCGCCCGCCGGTTCGGCCCGCCCTCGCGGGCCGAGGCCGAGGTGCAGCCCACCACCGGAACCGCCCTCCCCCCCGGACCCGTCGCGAAATACACGCTGCCGAGGTGGTTGTGGCCGTGCAGGATGAGGTCGGCCCCGGCCTGCCCGATCATCGCCATGAAGGCCTCCGCATCCTTGAGTTCCCGTCCCGACGAGGCCCCGCCCGGATGGGGCGGATGGTGGATCATCACCACCCGGCACGGCGGCTCGGCCTCGGCGCCCAGGCGCTCCAGCAGGCCGCGCGCCGCCGCGATCTGTGTCGGTCCAAGACGTCCCGTGGCGGCGAACGGCTTCGTTGGGATCGCCGAGGACAGGCCGATGAGGGCCACGGGGCCGCGCCGGCGCAGGTAGGGGAACACGCCCGCCGTGCCGTCGTCGTCCGTGGTCCAGGCGCCGCAGGCGGCGAGCAGCCCGTCGAGGGAGCCGCGCACGTAGGCGTCGTGGTTGCCCGGCACGAAGCTCACGGCCTCGGGGTTGCCGAGGGCTTCGAGGAACACCCGTGAGGTCGCCCACTCGCTCGGCAGACCGATGTTGCAGATGTCGCCCGTGCAGGCGATGTGGTCGTGCGGCTGCGCCTGGAGGTCGGCCACCAGGGCGGCGAGCAGGTCCATGTCGTGGGCGTTCTTTCGCCCGCGCCGCCAGTTCACGTAGCCCGTGGCGCGCTTGCTGAAGAGTTGGCGCAGGCGCGGGCGCGGCAGCGGCCCGACATGGGGATCGGTGATGTGGGCGAGGCGGAACATGCGTGTCCGTTTCGGCTGGGTGCGTCCCTCCGCATCGCCATTGCGGGCGCCGGGGTCAACCGGCGTGTTTCCTGCCGAACGCCTGCTCAGGCGCTGCCGATGGCGATGCCGGCGGCGAGCACCAGGGCGCCGCCCAGCACCACCTGCAGGGCCGCCCGCCAGAAGGGTGTGGCCATGTAGCGCGTGCGGATGCCGGCGATGAGCACGAGTTCGACGGCGACCACGAGGATGGCGAGGCCCGTGGCCCACGCGAAGGCGTTCGGCCAGGCGTCGGGCACGAGATACGGCAGGGTGTGGCCGAGGCCGCCGAGCGTCGTCATCACCCCGCAGACGAGGCCGCGCAGGCCCGGCGAACCGCGTCCGGTGATCGACCCGTCATCCGACAGCGCCTCCGTGAACCCCATGCTGATGCCCGCGCCGATGGACGCGGCGAGGCCCACGAGGAAGGTCGCGGCATTGCTGTGGGTCGCGAACGCCGCCGCGAAGATCGGCGCCAGGGTCGAGACCGAACCGTCGATGAGGCCGGCGAGCGCCGGCTGGACGTAGCGCAGCACGAAGGCCCGGTGGGCCTCGTCGGCGGACCCGGCGGGGGAAACCAGGGGGGCGGCCTCGGCGATCATGACGCGATCTCCATCTTGGAATCATTCCAAAATAGAGATTGGAATGATTCCAGGCAAGGCGTTTTGCGCGATTCGGGACGGGATTTGCGGGTCCGTGGATCCGCGAGCGGGGGAGCGGAGCGAGGGCGCCGCCGTTGCATCGCCGCGCGCAACGGCGCTAGACACCGCCCGGCATCGGCCAAGCCCGCCCGATCCGGCTTCTCCGACCGGGCGGGCCGCGAGCCGTCACGCGAAGGCGGGTCCATGGGGTTTTTGAAGCGCATCGGCCGTGCTCCGGCGGTTCAGCAGGCCCTGGGCCGCGTCGCAGGCGGCTACCTGCGCCTCGTGCGCGCCACCAACCGCTTCGTCGTGGAGCCGGCCGAACCCGATCCGTGGCTCGACGGCCTCGGACCGTTCATCGCCGGCATGTGGCATGGCCAGCACACCATGATCTCGTTCATGCGCAGGCCGCACGACCGCATCGCCACGATCATCTCGCGCTCGGCCGACGGCAACATCAACACCATCGCGCTGGAGCGGATGGGCGTGCGGGTGATCCGCGCCTCGGGCGCGCGCGGCCGGGCCGTGCGCGACGTGAGGGCCAAGGGCGGGGCGGAAGGGCTGCGCGCCATGCTGCGCGCCCTCAAGGCCGGCGAGTCCGTCGCCTTCAGCGCCGACGTGCCCAAGGTGTCCCGCCGCTGCGACGCCGGCATCCTCACCCTGGCCCGCTTCTCCGGCCGGCCCATCGTGCCCGTCGCCGTGGTCACGAGCCGGCACCTGCGCCTCAACAGCTGGGACCGGGCCTGCTTCGGGCTCCCGTTCGGGCGCGGCGCCATGGTGTTCGGCACGCCGATCTCCATCCCCCGCGAGGTCGAGCCGGAAGACTTCGAGGCCCTGCGCCGCGCCGTGGAGGCCGAGATGAACCGCGTCCACGACCGTGCCTACACCCTCGTCGGCCGGGCCGACCGGGTGGGGACCCCCGCGTGAGGACGCCCCTGAAGGCGCCGCCCCTCACGGCGCTCCTGCGGCTCTACCGCTACGGCCTCGTGTTCGGCGAGCCCGCCGTCGCCGGGCTGCTCGCCTGGCGCGCCCGCCGGGGCAAGGAGGATCCGGGCCGCCTCCCCGAGCGCCGGGGCCTGCCGGGCCGGGCTCGGCCCCTCGGCCCCCTCGTGTGGATGCACGGGGCCAGTGTCGGCGAGATCCTGTCCCTCGTCGGCCTCGTCGACGGCATGATCGCGCGGGGCTTTTCCGTGCTCGTCACCACCGGCACCCGCAGCGCCGCCGATCTCATCGGGCGGCGCCTGCCGCCCGGCGCCGTGCACCAGTACATGCCCCTCGACGCGCCCCGCTGGGTCGCCCGCTTCCTCGACCATTGGCGGCCGGACCTCGCCCTCGTGGCGGAATCCGAGATCTGGCCGAGCACCATCGGGGGGCTGCACGCCCGCGCGATTCCCCTCATCCTCGTCAACGGCCGGATGTCGGAGCGTTCGTTCCTGGGCTGGAGCCGCACGCCGCGCACGGCCCGGGCGCTCTTGTCGCGCATCTCCGTCTGCCTCGCCCAGACGGAGGAGGACGGGTCTCGCTTCGCCCGCCTCGGCGCCCCCCGCGTCAGCGTCGCCGGCAACCTCAAATACGATTCCGAGGTACCGCCCGTGGACGAGCAGCAGCACGCGCACCTGCGCGACTGCATCCGCGACCGCCCGGTCTGGGTCGCGGCGAGCACCCATCCGGGCGAGGACGCCGTGGTGGCGGGCGTCCACGCGGTCCTGAAGCGACGCTGGCCGCGTCTCCTCACCATCGTGGTGCCGCGCCACCCGCATCGCGGCGGCGATCTCGTCGCCCGCGCGGCGGCCGAGGGGCTGCGCAGCACGCGTCGCTCGCAGGGCGGGCGCCCGCACGGGGAGATCGACCTCTACGTCGCCGACACGCTGGGCGAGCTCGGCCTGTTCTACCGCCTCGCCAGCCTCGTCTATCTCGGCGGGTCCCTGGTGGAGCGGGGCGGCCAGAACCCCATCGAGCCGACGCGCCTCGGGGCGGCCGTGCTGCACGGCCCGCACATCTTCAACTTCGCCCAGGTCTACCGCGCCCTCGACGGGGCCGGGGGCGCGCGCTGCGTCGCCGATGGCGCCGACCTCGCGGCGGCCCTGGCCGATCTCCTCGCCGACCCGGCCCGCATCGCCGGCATGGCGCGCGCGGGGGCAGCGGCCCTCGCGCCGTTCGAGGGCGCCGTCGACCGCACCCTGGCGGTGCTCGATCCGTTCATCGCGCAGATGCGGCTCGCCGAACTGGCCTCGGCCGCGCCCTGATGCGCCCGCCCGCCTTCTGGCATGCGGAGCCCGGGCATCCGGCGGCGCGGGCTCTCGCGCCGCTGGCCGCCCTCTACGGCTGGCGCAGCGCCGCCCGGATGGACGGGCCGGGAACGCCGGCCCCCTGCCCCGTGATCTGCGTCGGCAACTTCACCCTCGGGGGCGCCGGCAAGACTCCCACGGCCCTGGCGCTCGCCGCGATGCTCCGCGCCCTCGGCGCCGCCCCGGCCTTCCTGACGCGTGGCTATGGCGGCCGCCTCCCCGGCCCCGTCCGGGTCGATCCCGACCGGCACGCCGCCGCCGAGACCGGCGACGAACCCCTGCTCCTCGCCCGCCACGCCCCCACGGTGGTGGCGCGCGACCGCGTGGCCGGTGCCCGCCACTGCGTCGCCCTCGGCGCCGACATCATCGTCATGGATGACGGCCTGCAGAACCCGGCGCTTGCCAAGGCGCTTGCCTTCGCGGTGGTCGACGCCGGGGTTGGCGTCGGCAACGGCCGGGTGTTTCCCGCCGGCCCCCTGCGGGTGCCGCTCGCCCGGCAATGGCGCCATGTCCACGGCGTCGTCCTCGTCGGCGACGGCGCGCCGGGCGAGACCGTGGCCGACGACGCCCTGCGGCGCGGCCTGCCCGTCCATCGCGCCCGCCTCGTGCCGGGGGGCGACTGGCGCGGCCGCCGGGTCCTCGCCTTCGCGGGCATCGGCCGTCCGGACAAGATGTTCGCCACCCTGCGCGAGGCCGGTGCCGATGTGGTGGGCGCACGGGCGTTCCCCGATCACCATCCCTATACGCGAGCCGAACGCGACGCCCTCGCGACGGAAGCCGCGCGCCTGGGCGCCGATCTCGTCACCACGGCCAAGGACCATGTCCGCCTGCCGCCGGATTTCGCCGCGCGGGTCGCGGTCCTGCCCGTGACCCTCGCGTTCGACGAGCCCGAAGGGCTCCAGACGCAACTCACCCGCGTTCTTCACCGCGTCTGACAATTGGGATCCCGAAGGGGGCACCCCTTCGGCGGGTGTCGGGCAGAGCCCGACGTCTTTCCAGGGCTCTGCCCTGGACCCGCGAAGGGCTGGCCCTTCGAGACCCGGACTTTTCAGTTCGATCCCAGCGCCTTCGCGAACGCCGCGAGGTTGTTGCGCATCATCATGACGTAGGTGGGCGCCGGGCCGGTGGGACCCGACAGGGCGTCGGAATAGACCTTGCCGCCGACCGCCGCGCCGCTCTCGCGGGCGATCTGCTCCATGAGGCGCGGGTCGGCGATGGTTTCCAGGAATACCGCCGGGATCTTCTCCGCCCGGATCTGCCGCACGATGCGGGCCACGTCGCGCGGGCTCGCCTCGCTGTCCGTCGAGACGCCCTGCGGCGCGATGAAGGTGAGGCCGTAGGCGGCGGTGAAGTAGCCGAAGGCGTCGTGCGTGGTGATGATCCGCCGCCGCGCCGGCGGAATCTTCGCGATGGTCGCGCGGACTTCGGCCTCCAAGGCATCGAGGTCGGCGAGGTAGGCTTTGGCACGGGTCTCGTACTCGGCCGCATGGGCGGGATCGCGCTTCACCAGCCCGTCGCGGATGTTGGCGACGTAGACCTTGGCGTTGGCGATGCTCTGCCAAGCATGGGGATCGGTGTGGTGATCGTGGGCGTGGCCGTGCCCGTGATCGTCGGCCTCCTCGATGGGCTTGATCCCCTTCGACGCCACCACCACCGGCGCCTTGGTGCCCGACGCCCGGATCAGGCGGTCGATCCAGCCCTCCAGGCCGAGGCCGTTGACCACCACGAGGTCCGCCGCCGCGAGGGTCTTGGCGTCGCTCGGCGCCGGGGCGTAGCCGTGGGCATCGGCATCGGGCTTCACCAGGGTCGTCACCGCCACCCGGTCGCCGCCGACCTGGGCCGCGAGATCGCCGAGGATCGAGAAGGTCGCCACCACCCGCAACGGGTCGGCCTCGGCCCGCGCCGCGCCTCCGAGGATGGTGAGAAGCAGAGCGAGGGCCAGCGGCCATCCGGTCGAGAAGCGCCCACGCGGCATCGGCAATCGTCCTCCAGTCAGGTCCCCCTGCGCCACTAATGTAATAGTATCACATTGCCAAGCCCAGGGCTCCGACTTGATCTCTTGATCCCACGGTCGCAAACACCGGCCCATCCGATTGGTCGGGGCGTTGGGAAAGTCACGAAAAGACATGGCGCGTCGGCAGCTTCTCCGGGGTGACACCCTCCCCCTCCTGGCCCGCGTCTGGCGCGATTGGCTCAGGCCCCACCGGGCGACGCTGGCCGTGGTGCTCGTCCTCATCGCCATCGTGGGGGCCGCGACGGGGTTCTATCCCGCCCTCATCAAGGGCGCGTTCGACGCCTTCGACCGCAAGGACACGACGGCCCTCGCCTACGGCCCCCTCATCGTCATCGCCATCACGTCGATCCGGGGGTTCGCCCTGTTCGGCCAGACGGTGCTCACCAACCGGGTGGTGACGCGGGTCGAGGCCGACATGCAGGCGGCGTTCTACGCCCATCTCATCGATTCGGACCTGGCCCAGCTCGGCCGCGAGAGCCCGGCGGCCTTCACCCAGCGCTTCACCACGGATTTCGCCTTCATCAAGGAGGCGCTGACCCGCATCTCCACGGTGCTCCTGCGCGACATCGCCATGCTCGTCGCCCTGGTGGCGGCGCTCGTGTGGATGGACCCTCTTCTCACCCTCGTGGCCGGCGTCACCGTGCCGTTCGTCGCCGGGCCCATCGGCCGGGTCGGCAAGAAGCTGCGCCGGGTCTCGACCACGACGCAGGAGCAGATGGGGCTCACCGCGAGTCTCATCTCCGAGAGCCTGCAGGGCGCGCGCATCGCCAAGACCTACGCCCTGGAGGGTTACCTCAAGGGCCGGGCGCAGGGGGCGTTCGACGAGGTCCGCCGCCTCAAGATGAAGGCCGCCAACGCGCGCGGACGCCTCGACCCGCTGCTCGAGATCGGCGGTGGGTTCGCCGTGGCCGCCGTGCTGGTCCTCGTCGGCCAGCGGGTGATGTCGGGCGAGCGCACGGTGGGGGATTTCACCGGCTACGTCGCCGCCCTGCTGCTCGCCGCCCAGCCGGCCCGGGCGCTCGGCACCCTCAACGCCATCCTGCAGGAGGCCGGCGCCGCCCTGCAGCGCTACTTCGCCCTCATGGACGAGGCGCCCGCGATCCGCGAGGCGGCGGATGCGAAGCCCCTTGCGGTGTCGGGCGGCGCCGTTCGTTTCCAGGGCGTGCACTTCCGTTACCGCGCCGACGCCCCGGCCCTGGAGGGCATCGATCTCTTCGTGCCGGCCGGCGCCACCGTGGCCCTGGTGGGGCGCTCGGGCTCGGGCAAATCCTCGCTGCTCAACCTCGTGCCGCGCCTCTACGACGTCGATTCGGGAGCTGTGTCCATCGACGGGCAGGACATCCGGGGCGTGACCTTCGACTCCCTGCGCCGAGCCGTCGCGGTGGTGTCCCAGGAGGTGGTGCTGTTCGACGACACGGTGGCGGCCAATATCGGCTTCGGCCGCCCCGGTGCCACCCGGGCCGAGATCGAGGCGGCGGCGGAGGCGGCCGCCGCCCACGGTTTCGTCTCGCGCCTGCCCGAGGGCTACGACTTCCGCGTCGGCCCGGCCGGCGGGCGGCTCTCGGGGGGCGAGCGCCAGCGCATCTCCCTGGCCCGTGCCTTCCTGCGGGACGCGCCGATCCTGCTGCTCGACGAGGCCACGAGCGCCCTCGATTCCGAATCCGAGCGCCTCGTCCAGGCCGCGCTCCTCCGGCTCATGCGGGGCCGCACCACCCTGGTCATCGCCCACCGCCTCTCGACGGTGCGCGACGCCGACCTCATCGTGGTGCTGGAATCCGGCCGCGTCGCCGAGACCGGCACCCACGACGCCCTCATGGCGCGCGGCGGCGCCTATGCCCGCCTTCACCGGATGCAGCTCACGGGCGACGCCCCCGACGAAACCCTGGCACCGTGAGTCCGATGAAACCGGAGCCCTACGGCCGCACGAAGGACGGACACGCCGTCACCCGCCACACCCTGGCGCGGGGGCGCCTCGCCGTGCAGATCCTCGATTACGGCGGGGTCGTCACCCGGATCGCGGTGCCCGACCGGGACGGCGCCCGCGCCAACGTGGTCCTGGGGGCGGCCGACCTCGCCGGCTACGAGGCCAGCGACGCGCATTTCGGCGCCCTTATCGGCCGCTTCGCCAACCGCCTCGCGGGCGGCCGCTTCACCCTCGACGGCCGGACTTACGACCTGCCCCGCAACGAGGGCCCGAACACCATGCATGGCGGGCCGCGCGGCTTCGACCGAAAGGTCTGGCGGGTCGAGGCGGCCACCGACACGAGCCTGACCCTCGCGATCCGCTCACCCGATGGGGACGAGGGGTTCCCCGGCACCCTCGACGTGCGGGTGACCTACAGCCTGCCCGACGACGAGACCCTGGCCATCGCCTACGCGGCCGAGACCGACCGGCCGACGGTCCTGAACCTGACCAACCACAGCTATTTCAATCTCGCGGGCGAAGGCGCCGGCAGCGCACTCGATCACCGCGTGACGGTCGCGGCCGACGCGTTCCTCGCCCTCGACGAACACCAGATCCCCACGGGCGAGCGGCGCCCCGTCGCCGGCACCCCGTTCGACTTTCGCGCGGCCACGGCGCTGGGCGCCCGCATCCGTACGGCCGATCCCCAGCTGATCCGGGCCAAGGGCTACGACCACACCTTCGTGCTGCGCGAGGGCGACGGCTTGCGCCTCGCCGCCACCGCGTACGATCCGGGAAGCGGCCGGCACCTCACCGTCGCCACCACCCAGCCGGGCCTCCAGCTCTACACCGCGAACATGCTCGACGGCACGGTGACGGGCTCGGGCGGCGGCCTCTACCGGGCCGGGGACGCCGTGTGCTTCGAGGCGCAGGGGTTTCCCGACGCGCCGAACCATCCGGATTTTCCGAGCACCACCCTGCGCCCGTCCGAGCGGTTCGCCGCCCTCACCACCTACCGGTTCACGACCCGATGACGGTGCTCGTCTACGCCGCCGCCGCCCTGTTCGAGATCGGCGGCTGCTTTTCGGTGTGGGCGTGGCTGCGGCTCGGGCGCTCGGCGTGGTGGCTGGTGCCGGGAGCCGTGGCCCTCGGGCTGTTCGCCTGGCTCCTCACCCGCGTCGGGGGCGAGGCGGCGGGGCGGGCCTACGCCGCCTATGGCGGCCTCTATATCGGCGCCTCGCTCCTGTGGATGTGGGGCGCCGAGGGGCAGCGGCCCGACCGCTTCGACCTCGCCGGAGCGGCCCTCTGCCTCGCGGGCGCCGGCGTGATCCTGTACGGGCCCCGCGCCTGACGTCCGGCGCCCCAGGGGGCAGGCGTGCGACAGGGCGGATTAATTGCACTGCAATATACGTGTTTTGCGTTGCAGCATCTTGCGGTCGTGTCCGCGACCGGGGCAGAACGCCCGTCGATCCGGTTCGACACGCGAACTCGGTCAGTTCGACGAGCGAAAGATCTTCATCCCATGTCCGACCAGAACCAACGCATGCGTGCGGGCGAAACCTCGCTCAGCCGCAGGAAACTTCTGGAATTCCTCTCCGCCAGCCCGATCCTCGCCCCCGGTGCAGTCGGGACCGTGGCGGGACTTCTCGCCGGCTCGTCCGCCGCCCTCGCCCAGAGCTACGATGTCCTGCGCCAGGCCCCCGTCCTCGACGGCGATCTCATCGCCGCGCCGAACCAGGCCCTCAACGTGTTCGACTTCGAACTCGTGGCGAAGAAGAACCTGCCGCCGGCCCATTACGGCTACCTCGCCAGCGGCGTCGACGGCGACGAGACCCTGAAGGCCAACCGCGACGGCTTCGAGAAGATCGCCATCCGGGCCCGCCGCCTCATCGACGTGCGCAAGATCGACACCACCGTGAAGATCTTTGGCGAGACCTGGGGCAGCCCCATCGCGTTGGCCCCCATCTCCAGCCAGGGTGCGTTCCACCCCGAGGCCGAGGGCGCCGTCGCCCGCGCCTGCAAGGCGAAGAACCACCAGATGATCCTGTCCACCGTGGGCAGCACCTCCATCGAGGACGTGATCAAGGAGCGCGGCGCGCCGGTCTGGTACATGCTCTACCCGACCGACGACTGGGCCGTGACCGAGGCCCTGGTCAAGCGGGCCGAGAAGGCCGGCGCCCCGGCCATCGTGCTCACCGTCGACCGCCAGGGCGGGCGCAACACCGAGACCCTGTTCCGCGAGCGGCGGGGCGACACCCGCACCTGCACCGATTGCCACACGCCCGGCTTCAAGAACGAGGTCAGCCGCAAGCCGATGTTCGACGACCTCGACGTGTCGAAGGTGACGAACCTCTACGGCACCGGCATGACCTGGGACTACGTGAAGCGCCTGCGCGGCATCGTGAAGGGCAAGCTCGTCCTCAAGGGCATCGTCACCCACGAGGACGCCAAGAAGGCCCTCGATTACGGCGTCGACGCCCTCATCGTGTCGAACCATGGCGGCCGCGCCGAGGAGAGCCTGCAATCGACCATCGGCGTCCTGCCGGAGGTGGTCGGCGCCGTGAACGGCAAGATCCCGGTCCTCATCGACGGCGGCTTCCGCCGCGGCACCGACGTGATCAAGGCCCTGGCGCTCGGCGCCACCGCCGTCTGCGTCGGCCGTCCCTATGCCTGGGGCCTCGCCGCCTTCGGCCAGCCCGGCGTCGAGATGGTTCTGACGATCATGCAGCGCGAGTTCGAGACGATCATGCGCCAGGTCGGCGCCACCAGGATCGCGGAGATCAACGGCACGAGCGTCAGCCGCGTCTAATTTTTTCAGGCCCACTCCAAAACGAGGAACGCCCCGGAGGGACATCTCCGGGGCGTTTCTCGTTGCAGGGTCGTGAAAGGCCGATCAGCCGTCGTGGCCGTCCGCCTCCACCAGGATCTCGCGCTTGCCGGCATGGTTGGCCGGGCCGACGATGCCCTCGATCTCCATTCGCTCCATGAGGGAGGCGGCGCGGTTGTAGCCGATCTGGAGGCGGCGCTGGATGTAGGAGGTGGACGCCTTCTTGTC
>Ga0182226_1000033_pt1 | contig 24559 bp, 16 predicted proteins | sample G6R1MG_27_FD_129658 | JGI IMG/M metagenome (GOLD analysis project Ga0182226, IMG submission 129658) | Miscanthus phyllosphere microbial communities from Michigan, USA - G6R1_MAIN_07NOV2016_LD1 MG | ecosystem: Host-associated > Plants > Phyllosphere > Phylloplane/Leaf | place: USA: Michigan...
CCGATGTCGAGCGCCTCTGCACGGTGCACCTGCCGCGCTGGCTCAAGACGCCGGGGATGAACGCGGCAAAGATCGGGAGTTTCTACGACGATCCGGTCAAGGCGGCGTCCGATGCGCAATGCATCCGCGCGAGCCATTATTCCCGCGCCATCGCCACCGAGACGGGACCGCTCTGGACCGCCCGTCGCTGGCGCAACTATGTCGGGCGTCACGCCATCCACGCGTTGAGCGGATTGCGCGGCCGGCTCGCGGCCCTCCATCACGGCGGGCATTCGGCCCCATCGACCTGACTGCCTGCACGCCGTCAAGGCGCGCGCCGCAAGCGTCTGCGTTCAGCGATAGCGGGGCGCCCGCGCCGAGCCGTCGATGAATTCGAAGCCGGCGCTGCGGTTCAGGGTATGCAGCCGGCTGCCCTTCCAGTCCGGTCCGGCCTCGAGGATCGTCTCGACGGTCTGGGCATAGCCCTCCCCGTCGAGGCGATCGATGCGGGCCAGTGCCAGGGCCGCGCCGTAACCCCGCCGGCAATCCTGCACGGGCCGGATCAGGGCGCCGTCGCGCGCCACGATTCGGCCGGCCGGACGGGCCGAGGCGATGTCGACGAGGACGGGATTGGCCGGATGCGCCGTCCACGGGCCCCGGAAGTCCGGGGCCGACCAGAGATGGAGGGCGTCGGAAAAGGCGCCGAGGCCCCATTCCGCGCCGACGACGGCGGGGCTGTCCCGCACCGTGGCGAACAGCCACCACCGGCCTCCCTGCTCGACCAGGGTGGCATCGCTCGCCGTCACCCCCGAGACCAGGGTCGCCTCCTTGACCCATCCGCCCGGAAAGGCCGTCGACCGGTAGAGGTCGATGGTGTCGTTGGCGCAGCTTTCCGGAACCATCCAGAACGCGCCGTCACGTTCGAACACGAACGGATAGGAGAGATGGTGCGGTTCCTCCAGCACCGGAACCGGTGTCCCGCGCGGGCCGTCCTTCCCGAAGGCCACGGCCGAGATGATGGCCTTGCCGGTCGCGTGCGGGTAATCCTCGACGAACAGCACGGTGCCCCCCGCGTGATCGATGGGGAACGGATCGGCATAGAAGCGGTGTCCGTCGTCCGGAAGGTCGCGCCATCCCCCGGCCGGATGCGCCCGCAGGTCGACGAGATCGGGGCCGCCGTCGCGGGCGCGCCAGCCCACCCGCCAGTGCGGCGCCCGGTAGCACAGGTGGTAAAGGCGCCGGACGATGGACCAGGCCAGCATTCGGGCGGCGCGTTTCCCAAGGGTCGCGGCCCCGAGCCGGAGGGTGGGAAGTGCCTCCTTCGGCTCCGACGCGCTCGCGGCAATAAACCCGTTCGGCCCCGCTCCGCGCAGGGCCGATACGATCAGGGTCGTGGCGCGCGCGAGGCTGTCCTCGAACGAGGTCAGGGCGACGCCGCCGGCTTCGGTGCCGAAGCGGCCTCCGGACACAACGCGGCCCCCCTCCGCGAGGGTACCGATGGGGGAGCGGCCGGCGAGCAGGACGGACAGGAGCGCGTCCTCCCCCGAGCGGCCGTCATAGGCGAGGCGCCAGATCCGGAGGCCCCCGTCCGGTTCGACGTCGCCGCACAGGTCGATGACGAGGTCGGGCGCCCGCGCCGATGGTGGCGGGAAGGCCGCGAGCGCCGCCGGATCCACGGGGCTCCACAACCCGGCGAGGGGGCGGCGGTTGAGCAGCGCCTCCAGGCGGAACAGCAGTGCCGCCGTGTCCGGCAGCCCGCCCGGCCCCGGCCGCGCGTCGATCTCCAGGGTGACTCCCCCCAGGGCGACGATCCGCTCAGCCAGCCGGACGTGCCAGCGGCGTGGGGTCTGCCCATCGAGGCGGAGTCTGAGATGCATGGCGGCTTCGCTTCGGATCGGGGGGATCGCCCGTTCGACGGAGATCGGATCCGGACGGGGCCACCCGTGGGACCCCCGCTCCGGACGGATCCCGGTCCGGAACCGGCGGCGTGGCGGGCGTTTCGTCGGGACACTCAACCCGACGAGGGTGAAGGAACCACGAATGCCGGCGGTCGCCCCGGATCGTCCCGAAGTGGGAGGGCGTCGAGTTTTCGACATGAACGAAGCGTTTGCCATGTTCCGTCGCCGCCGGAAAAACCCCTGTGGATTTGGGATTCTTCAGGGAGTTCGGTGCTCTCGTGAGCGGCAAGGCCCGGACGCGTACCCTAGGTCGCGACGTTGTAGAGATCGATGGCACAGATTGACCGACACATCGCGGCGGAGTGGATCGACCCCGGGGAACGCCTGCGTTCGGCCCGCGCGCAGCCCGACACCAGTGCCGAGATCGGCGACCTGTGGCGCATCCTGCGCGCGCGTCGCGCCTGGATCATCGGGACGGCGGCCCTCCTCACCGCCATCGCGGTGGCCTACGCCATGCTGTCGCCGCCGCTCTACACGGCGACGGCCCAGATCCTCATCGACCCGCGCGACAAGCAGATCATCAGCAACGACGTCAATCCCGTCGCCATGGCGCCCGACGGCGGCGTGATCCAGGTGGAGAGTCAGGCCCGCGTCATCGAATCGGATTCGGTGCTGACCCGCGCGGCCATCGCGGCCGGTCTCTTGACCGATCCCGAATTCGGCGCTCCGGGGAACGGCTTCCTCGCCCGGATCCAGCGGGTCTTCGACGGCGGCGGCACGCCGGGGGACGCGGCCGATGCGACGAAGGCCGAGGCCCGCGCCGTTCGCGCGTTGCGGCGCAAGCTCGCCGTCAAGCGGGCCGACAAGGTCTTCGTCGTCGATGTCGTCGTCACGGCGAGCGATCCCGACAAGGCGGCCCGCATCGTCAACGCCATCGCGACCGCCTACCTGCAGGACCAGTCGAACGCCCGCGCCGACGCGGCCACCCGCGCCTCGGCCGAACTCGGCGCCCGCCTCGAGGACCTGCGCCAGCAGGTCAACCGGGCCGAGTACAAGGTCGAGCGCTTCAAGGCCGAGAAGGGGCTGATCTCGGCGAGCGGCCGCCTGATCAGCGAGCAGCAACTCGCCGAGAGCAACAACCGCATCGTCGGGGCCCGGGCTCGCACGGCCGAAGCCCGCACGCGCCTCCAGCAGATCAAGGAAGCGCGCGGGACCGCCTTCGGGGCCGACGCGACGCCCGAGGCCATCCAATCGCCGGTGATCGAGCGCCTGCGCGCACAATACGCCGAACTCGTGAGCAAGGAGGCCGACCTGCGCACCCAGCTCGGCGACCGCCATCCCAACATCGAAGCGGTCCGGACCCAGCTCCAGGGCGTGCGCCGCCTCATCGAGGCCGAGCTGAACCGCCTCTCGAAATCCGCCGAGACGGACTTTCAGCGCGCCGAGGCCAACGAGAAGGCCCTGGCCTCGGGCCTCGATACCCTCAAGCGCGGCAGCATCGTCACCGGCGAAGCGTCCGTGCGCCTGCGCGAACTCGAGCGCGAGGCCGACAGCAGCCGGGCGGTCTACGCCAATTTCCTGAACCGCTCCCGCGAGATCAAGGAGCAGGTCGGCATCGACACCACCAACGCGCGGGTCATCGGCTGGGCCCGTCCGCCGCAGGACCGCAGCTGGCCCCTGCGCATTCCCCTCATCGTCGGCGGTCTCATCAGCGGCCTCGGCCTCGGCGCCGGTCTCGCCTTCGTGCGCGAGTATCTCCACCCCACGGTTCTGTCGCGCCGACAGGTGGAGCGCGTGCTGAACGCTCCCGTCCTCGCCGGCCTGCCGGTGTTCGGCCCCCGGACCGAGCGGTCGGCCTGCCTCGGGGCGGCCCGGATCCTCGACCGGATGGCGAGCCTCGGCGGGCAGACCCGGAGGCGCGACCAGGGGGTCGCCGTCTTCGTCACGTCGGGAAGCGCCGATGCGAAGGACCGGCGGACGATCACCCGCCTCCTCGCGGCCGTGGCGGTCACGCGCGGCGAGCGGGTTCTCGTCATCGACGCCGACCTCGAAGCCGGGGTGCCGCTGCGCGACCAGGCCGGATTCGTGGAGGTGCTCAACGGCGAGACCTCCGTGACCTTCGCCGCCATCCGTGATCCGCAGAGCGGCGCCATGACCGTGCCCGTGGGTGACGCCATGCGCCTGACCCGCGAGGCCCTCGACCGGGCGAACATCGAGCGCGTGCTCGCGGAGGCGCGCGGCGCGTTCGAACTCGTGCTCATCGAAGGCGGGGCCCTCGCGGCCAATCTGCGCGTCTCCGAACTCGCCCTCACGGCGGATCGGATGCTCGTGGTGGTGCGGGAGGGAACGACGCGTCAGCGCGAACTCCTCGACCTCGTCGAGGCCTCCGAAACCTTCGGCCGGCGCATCTCGGGGGCGGTCCTCGTGGGAGCCGGTACCGCATGAGGTCCGCCGCCGGGCCGGCCTTCGACATCGCGGCCCCGGCGGCGGTGCGTCGTCGGCGCCCGCCGGTGACGCTCATCGTCCTCACGGTGGTGATTCTCGGCGTCTCGGGCGGCCTGCTCTGGACCGTCGGCATCAACTACGACGGTTTGACCGGCGGGGCGCCGCAGAAGATCCACCCCTCGACCTACCTCGTCATCCTGCTGTTCGGCTGGGGGGCGCTGATGTCGGGAAATCCCGTCGGCTACCTCGTCCATGCGGCCAAGGTCCGCCCGGCGGGCATCCTCCTCGCGGCGGCGAGCGTCGGCCTGTTCCTGCACATCGTCCTGCGGGCCGGCCCCGGCATGGCCGGTGCCCTCGACACCTTCCTGCTGCCGGGGCTCCTCGCCGTGGTCCTGGCCGGGCGCGACGACGACACCTGGCGCTGGCTCGAACGGACCGTGCACGCGGTGATGCTGGTCAACGCCCTCCTCGGCCTCGTCGAGTTCGCCACCGGGCACCTGTTCTTCCCCTACCGCCTCGACGGCGCGGTGTTTCCCACCGACACGCGCTCCTCCGCCCTCCAGGGCCATCCCCTCGGCAACGCGACTCTGACGGCCTGCTACGTCCTGGCCCTCATCGGCGGCGGGGGTACGCTCACCCCGACCCTGCGGGCCGGCATGATCGGCCTGCAACTCGCCGCCCTCGTCACCTTCGGGGGCCGCTCCGCCATCGTGGTCACGCTGATTCTGGGGGGCGGCCGCGGGCTTCTCGCCCTGCACCGAAGCCTGCGCACCGGCCGGGTGCCCCTGCTCGGCGCGGCCCTGGCGGTGTTCGCCCTCACGCTGGTGCCCCTGGCCATCGGCGGCCTCGCCGTCGCGGGCTTCTTCGATGCCCTGCTCGGACGGTTCATGGCCGATGGCGGCAGCGCCAATGCCCGCGTCGAGATGTTCGATCTCGTGGCGAAGATTCCCCTGCGCGACCTCCTCGTCGGACCGGACATGGATCTCGTCGAGAGCATGCGCCGGGTCAGCGGCCTCGAATGGGGCATCGAGAACCCCATCGTCCGCACCCTGATCTACCAGGGCGCGTTCATGACCCTGTTCCTCACCGTCGCGGTGACGCTGTTCATCGTCGAGTTGGTGCGCCTGTGCCGGTCCGGCACGGCGCTGCCGGTCATCGCCTTCGTGGTCCTGAACAACACCTTCGAGGGCCTGGGCGGCAAGACCACGCTGCTGGCCAAGTTCGTGATCCTGCTGCTCGCCCTCTACCGGCCGGTCACGGCGCCCCCTCCCCCTTCGGCAGCGCCAGACCGAGGGCGTCGATGATCGCCGGATCGAAGCGGCGCGTGGCGTCGTCCATCAGCCCCATGCCGTCGAACAGGTTCCAGAACGCCCAGGCGAAGCCGTCCGCCTCGGCGGTCTCGCGGACGTCGCGGATATAGCGCGCCCGGTCGGCGGCGCCGGCCGCCACGTAGCGGGCGTCGCTGCGCAGGGCGCCGAACTCGCCCATGAGGATCCGGTGCGCCGGAATGCCGTGCCGGTCCGCCCAGTCGCGCACGGCCGAGAGGTGATGGGCGACGAATCGGCGGTCGGGTTGCGCGGCGAAATATTCGGCGAGCTTGGCTTTCGTGATGGCGTAGGCCTCGGCCTTGGCTGGAGCCGCGAGGGCCGTGTCGGCGTCCATGCGCCGGCGGACCGCCGCGAGGGTCCGTTCCAGGGAGCCGGCGGAGGCCGGCCACGGCACGGCGTTGAGGGCGCGGTAGACCGGTTCGCGCATCCACGGCGCGCCCTGATGGCTGAACAGGTACGGTTCGTAGAAGTGGAACGTGAACAGCAGGGGCGCGAAGCGGGCGAGCGGCGCCGGATCGAGGGCGACGAGGCCCGGCACCATGCTGCCGCAGGCCCCTCCGGCGACGAGTGTCAGATGCGCTGCCTCGCGCCGGGCGAGGCCGAGCAACTCGTCCTGGAGGGCGGTCCAGGTCGTGGCGCCGCAGGCCTGGGGCGGTTCGTTCACGGGCTCAAGGGCGATTCGGCCGGCCCACATCGCCCCGAGACGGCCCGCCAGTTCGGCGACGAAGCCGCGATAGGCCGGATAGAGCGGCGCCCGGGGGCTGGCGTAGAGGTTGTCCGGATTCCAATGGTGCGTGGCCCCGTTCGCCTGAACGTTGACCACCACCGCGAGATCCGCGTCGCGGATCGCCGCGACGGCGTCCATCAGGTCCCGCAGGAGTCCCGCGCGCGCCGCACCCGACAGGGCGAGGAACGGCCCCGGATCGACGGGCAGGCGCAGGAAGTCGAAGCCGGCGGCGCGCAAGCGGGCGAGGTCGCGCTGCGTCGGGACCGGCCGCTCCGGTTGGAACGGCGGCAGGCCGTAATCGGTACGGGGCGCGGGATATTCCCGCGTCAGAGAAAACCACGGCCAAGCATTGACCCCCCGGTGCAGGGTGAGGTCGGCCGCGCTGTCCGCGCGGGCGGGCCGGACGAACGGAACGAGTCCTGCGGCCAGGACGCCGCGCCGCGTCGGCCCGGACGGACTCACCGGACGACGGCCGAGCCGGCCATTTCGGACGGGATACCGACATAGCCGCCCAGGGCGACGATCTCCGCCTCGTAGGCCTTGAGGATCGTCGTCCAGTCGAATCGCTCGGTGGCCCGGGCGAGGGCTGCCTGCCCGGCCCGACGCACCGCAGCGTCGTTCCGGGTGGCGGTCTCGATCAGGCGTTCGCACCCATCGACGTCGACGAAATAGAACTGGTTCGGGCCGGCGGTGCCGCGATTGAATGGATTGTCGTGGGCGATGACCGCGTTGCCCGCCCAGAGGGCTTCGACGAGGGAGGGGTTGGTGCCCCCGACCGTATGGCCGTGCAGGTAGGCGCGGGCGTGGAAGCGCAGGGAGCGCAGGGTCGCCGCGTCGTAGATCGCGCCGGGGAACATGACCTCGTCGCTCGCCGCCGCCCGCACGGCGGCGTGATACCGGTTGTCGGGCAGAAGGGTACCGAGCACCACGAGCTTGAAGCCCCGGCGCTTGCGCGAGAACGCCTCGACCATGGTGAGGATGTTGTTGTCGGGCTCGATGCGGGCGATGGAGGTGAGATAGCGGTCCGGTTCGAGGCCCAGGGCACGGATCGGCGCCTCGGGAGCCTCCCCGATCGGATCGCCGCCATACGGGATCGTCGCGATGGCCGAGCGGGGCCGACGCGTGGCGATGTGGTCGGCGATGGCCGGATGGTCCGCCACGAGGCGCTGGGAGGACCAGGCGGCGATCCATTCGTTCATCCAGAACCAGGCCCGGACCGCCAGCGACCATTTCGGGCGCTTCCACTCGATGCCGTCCATGTTGGTCAGGACCTTGCGCCCCGCGAGGCGCAGATACGGCAGAAAGACCGCGCCGTTATAGCCGAGCACGAGGCTGACGCTGTCGCGCCGGGCGGCGTCGCGCACGCAATGCCAGTCGAATTCCAGGGTCGCCTTCGGTCCCTTCGAGGCGACGTCGACGTGGATCAGCTCGACGCCGTTCCAGCGCGACGTCCTGAACCGCTCGGTCACGACGTCGACCTCGTTCTGGCAATACACCGCCACGTGCCAGCCGCGCCGGACGAGGAACAGGGCGAGCTTCTCGGCGAAGGTCTCGAATCCTCCGTGCGAGGCCGGTATCCCCCGCGTTCCCAGAATGACCAGTGACGGCTTCGCCATTTGCAACTCTTTGTCCCGATTCGGCAAGCTACAGCCTCGAAACGAGACTGGGCCCTGGATTCTTAAGGAAGATGCGCAATGGCTGGGCCGGGCTCACATCTTGCTCGTCCCGGGCCGAGCCTTCGTGATGTTGCCATTTCGAGGCAGGGAACGGTCGGATCCATGCGCATCACGTGTGTCCATCAGGGTTACGAACTTTACGGGTCCGACCGTAGTTTCGTTGAAAGTGTCCGGATCATCCGACATGCTTACCCGCAGGCCCGGATCGACGTCGTGCTGCCGCGCCACGGGCCCATCGTGGCACCCCTGTCCGAACTCGGGACGCGGATCGTCGTCGAGCCCCTCTGGATCCTGCGGCGGCGCGGCTTCGTCCGCCTGATGACGCTCGGTCTCCTCGCGCTCCCGGTCGCGATGCTGCGCGCGTGGAAGCGTCTACGGTCGAGCGACCTCGTCTATATCAACACCTCCGTGGTCGCCGATTACCTGCTGGCCGCGCGCCTGTGCCCGGGCCGCGCCCTCGTGCACGTCCATGAGATTCCGCAGGGCGCCACCCTGACGGTGCTGCGCACGCTGATCCGCTGGAGCGGGGCGGACGTGATCTACAATTCGCGCGCGACGGCCGCCGCCTTCGCCCTCGGCGACGGGGTGCGGAGCCGCGTCGTCTACAACGGCATCGCGGGACCGGCGGCTCCGGAGCCGAAAACCTATGACGGGACCCGGCCGCTGCGCCTGCTCATGCTGGGTCGGATCAGCCGCATCAAGGGGCAGGAGGTTCTGGTCGAAGCGATCCGGCGCCTGCCGGATACCGTGCGCGACCGGCTCTCGGTCCGCATCGTCGGCAGTGCCTTCGAGGACGCCGCACGGGAGGAGGCCCTGGCGGCCGCCATCGCGGCGGCCGGGCTGACACCGGTGATCGCCCTGTCGCCCTTCGTCGACGACCCCTCCGACCTGTACCGCTGGGCCGACGTGGTGACGGTGCCGTCGCGCCTGCCCGAATCGCTCGGGCGGGTCGCCATCGAGGCGATGTCGTATGGCCGCCCGCCCCTCGTCTCCCGCATCGGCGGGTTGACCGAGATCGTCGAACCGGGGCGCACCGGCTGGATGGTGGCGCCGGACGATGCCGCCGACCTGTCGGCCCAGCTCGAACGGATCGTCCGCGATCCGGCGGCCTGGGACGGGTTCCCGCAGGCCGCGCGCGGGCGCTACGAGGCGCTGTTCGACGAACGGGCGGCGGCATCCGGCATCACCGAGATGATGGCCGCGCGCCTGGCCCGATCGAAGGGCGCGGCGCCCGCGCCCGCCCTTGCCTCGGTCGATTCGTGATGAACGCCCTGATCCGGTTCGCCCGGCGCTTCGTCGTGATGCTCGGGGGCGAGGTCGCCCAGAGCGTCTTCCATTTCGGCCTCAACCTCGTCCTCGCGCGGACGATGAGCCCGCACGATTACGGGCGCTTCGCCATCGTCTTCCTCATCGGCGGCCTGGGCCTCACCTATGTCCGCGCCCTCGCGGGCGTCCCGGCGGGCATCTACATTCCGGGCCGCGCCGGACGCCGCACCGCCCGGGGCTTCGAGGTCAGCTTCGGTTCGGCGGCGACGCTGCTGTCGGGCGTCATGGGGCTCGGCGTCGGGATCACGCTGTGGATCGCCACCGATATCGCGCCCCTTGCGGCAGGCTTCTTCGTGGCGCTGTGGAGTCTGCGCAGCTACGTGCGCGGCGTTCTCCTGACCAAGCGGCTGGCGCTGCCCTCCGGCCTCGGCGACCTCGTCTTCGCCCTGTCGGGCACCGCCCTCACGGCCCTGCTCATGCGCGGCGCCGGAACGCCCGATCTCGACGCGATCCTGGCGGTGCTCGCCGTCGCCAATGCCCTCGGCATCGTCGCGTCCCTGCTGGCCCTGCGCCAGCCGGTGCGGGTCAGCTTCGGTCGCGGCACCCGGCGGCGCTACCGCGCCCTGTGGCCGAGCCTGTCCTGGTCCCTCGTCGGCACCACCACGGCCAATCTGCAGGGGCAGGGGCAGAGCCTCCTCGTCGCCTTCCTCGCCGGGCCGGCGGCCTATGCCCCCATCGCCGCCACCTTCGTGCTGTTCGCACCCTTACGTCTGACGGCCTCGGCCCTCATCAACCTCGTCCAGCCGGACATCGCCGGTCACCTCGCCGCGGGCCGCCTCGAGGGGGCAAAGCGGGTCGCCCTGCGCTGCCTCGGCCTCATGGCAGCGAGCAGCGTCGCGTATGGCGGCATCGTCCTGGGCTTCCTGCCCTTCATCGAAAGCCGACTCTTCGCCGATCGCTTCGCCGACGCGCCCACGACCCTGATCGCCCTCTGCGTCTGGAGCATCGTCGGCGTCTCGCTCCTGCACGCACCCCTGCGTGTGCTCCTCGAGATGCGCCAAGCATTCCGCGAACTCGCCTTCGTGGCGGGGATCAGCGCCCTCGCGGGCGGGATCGTCGTGGTCGTCCTGCTGCTTGTGGCGGCACCGGCGTGGTCGCTCCTCGGGGTGCTGCTCTCCGAATGCGTGGTGCTCGCCTATTGCGCCCTCACCCTGAGACCCTGGCGCCGGGCCGATAGGCCGGAAGCCACCCTCCCGGCGGGCGACCGCCTGCCGCTTCCGAACCCCTGACCCCGTGACGGCGCCGTCCGGGCGCCGTTCGAAGCAATCTCGTTCGGCCGGTGACGGCGGGAACAAAAGGATCCCATCGTGAGTCTTCCCCTGAAATCAGAGATGCCGACCAAAGCAGCCGCCCCTGCGGGTGGTCCGGTCTTTGCCGCGCCTTCGTCCCAGCCGGCGCGCTACACGGCTCGCCTCCACACCTCCTTCGATGCCGTCGCCCCCCTGTGGCAGGCCTTCGAGACGCAAGGGGCGACGGCCTATCAGCGCCTCGATTGGGCCAGGAGCGTCATCGACCATCTCGGGCAGACCATGCGGGCCTCTCCCCTCCTGGTCGAGGTCACCGAGGCCGGCGGCGGCCGTGCCGTCATGCTGCTTCCCCTCGCCCTCGTCCGGCAGCGGGGCTACCGGGTCGTGACCTGGCTCGACCTCGGCGTCTGCGACTATGCGGCGCCGCTCCTCGCCCCCGGCATCGATCTCGGACCCGAGGCCATGGCGTCGATCTGGCGTGCCGTGCGGGCCGTCCTGCCGCGCGCCGATCTGATCCGGATCAGCCGCATTCCGGGCTCGGTCCAGGGGCGCCCGAACCCCCTCGCGGCCCTCGCGCAGTGCCGCCGCATGGAGATGCAGGCTTCGGGCGTCGACATCGAGGGCGACCCCGCGACGCTCATCGACCGCCTCTGCCGTCCGGGTCCGCGCAAGGACATGGCGAAGCTGCGCCGGCGCCTCGACCGGCAGGGCGAGGTCGCCTTCGTGAAAGCCTCGACCCCGGCCGAGGTCGACACGATCTTCGATGCCCTGGTGGAGCAGCGCCGGACCCGCTTCTCCGAGATCGGCCGCTTCGACCTGCTGTCGCGGCCGGATGTCGAGGCGTTCTACCGGTCCGGCGCGCATGCCGGCCTGAGCGGCGGGCCCGCCCGCCTCTTCGGCCTGTCCGTCGGCGGAACCTGGATCGCCGCCGCCTACGGTCTCGTCCATGCCGGAACCTTCCACGGGCTCCTGCTCACCATGGCGGGCGGGCCGTGGCGCAACACCTCGCCGGGGCTGCATGTCGCCGCCGACTGCATGCGCTGGGCCCGGGCCGAGGGGCTTGACTACTTCGACTTCACCGTGGGGGTGATGCCCTACAAGGAGGATTTCGGGGTCCAGACCCGCGACCTCGAAGAACTCGTCGAGGTCGCGAGCCTGCGGGGCCGCCTCATCACCACGGCCCTGTCCGGCGCGGCGGGGGCCAAGACCTGGCTCGCCACGCATCCCGAATGGTACGCTCGGATCCAGAAGGCCCGCCGTTGGGTCCGCCGGCACGCGGGCTGAAGAGTTGTCACGGCCCCGCCGCCGGGGCCTCAGGCGTTGACGGTGAAGCAGGCGCCCGGATCGTTCGCCACCTCGAGGGTGGCGTCGATCTGGTCGAGCATGGCGCGCACGAGCTTCATCCCGAGTCCCGTGCCCCTCGGCTTACGCTCGGCCCAGCCCTCCGGCAGTCCCTCGCCGTCGTCGCAGACGCGAAGCCGCACCCGCCCGCCGCCCTCGTCGCTGACGCTGACGGCGATGTGCCCGCCGCCGGCCTCGCGGGAGGCGTACTTGAAGGCGTTGGTGACGAGTTCCGTGGCGATGAGCGAGAGGGCCACGGCTTTCCGGTAAGGCACCATCACCCCGGTCGCGGCGGTGATGCCGATGGAGTGGCCGTCGCCCGCCATGCCGGACAGGTCGCGGCACAGATTCTCGATGGTCTGGCCGAGATCGACATCCTCGACGCTCTCGGCCTGATACAGGCTGTCGTGCACGCGCGCGACGCTCATCACCCGCGCGGAGGTCTCGGCGAAGGCCTGGCGCGCGTCCGGGTCCTTGGTCTGGCGCTGCTGCATCTGCAGGAAGGCCGAGACGATCTGGAGGGAGTTCTTCACCCGATGGTCGATCTCGCGGCTGAGCACGTCCTTCTGCTCCAGGGCCTTCTCCCGGTCGGCGAGGAGGCTCGTGAGCTCCACGATGGTGCGACGCTGACGCAGCACGACGCCCTCGACCACCTGGGCCAGGGAGGTGGCGAAGGAGAGCTGCCACTCCGCCCACGGCTTCGAGAAGCCCCGCCGCTCCTCGACCCAGCGCTCGAACGACCGGCGCGGCAGGATCGGGGCCGATTCGTTGCCGGGCGCCACGGGCTTGCGCGGATCGCCGCCCCACGACACCGTGCTCGGCACCTCGGGGCGGAACCACAGGAGGAGGTTGCGCCGCGCCTCGTCGACGAAGACCGCCGCGAGGCCGCTCGCGCGATCCGCGAAGGCGGCGGCCGGCGGGTAGGCGGCGGACAGGCCGTGGGTGCTGTATCCGGACTCGTTGGGCGGCACGGTGGCGCGCAGCCAGTCCCGCAGGGCCGCGACCGCCCCGGCGTCGGGCGTCAGGCCGATGAGCGTTACTCCGTCCTCCGAAGCGATGGCTGCGCCTTCCGCCTCGAACAGGTCGAGCATCGTGGTGTCTCCGCCGGTGAGGGCCGTGACGTAGTCGTCCGAGCGGGTCAGCCGGCGCACGAGGCGCCCCTCGGCGGCGAGGTGGGCCTGCTGGGCCTCCCAGAGGCGCCGCCCCTCGATTTCCTGGACCCGCATGGCGAGGGCCTCCGCCAGCAGGGCCGCCGCCGACCGGGCCTCGGGCGGCACGTAGTGTGGCCGACGATGGTGACCGATGAGCAGGCCCCAGAGGGTGCCGCCGACGATGATGGACGCCGACATCGAGCCGTTGACGCCGAGGTTGCGCTGGTACTCGAGATGGATCGGCGACAGCGAGCGATGCTGCGCGAAGGTGAGGTCGACGGGCGCCTCGGCCAGGGCGGCGTCGCCGAGGATCGGCACCGGCTCGGCGTCCCGGTCCGTGACGAAGCGGCTGCGCGACCGCAGGTAGAGGGCGCGGGCCTGGGCGGGGATGTCGGAGGCCGGAAAGTGTAGGCCCAGGAGGGAGCGGGACCAGTCCGCCACCCGGTCCTCGGCAATGGCCTCGCCGTTCCAATCGGCATCGAAGCGGTAGACGAGGACGCTCTCGAGCCCGGTCATGGCGCGGACTTCCCGGGCCGTGGCCTCGGCGGCTTCGGCGACGGTCCGCGCCGCCCGCAGCCGGGACACGGCCGGCCCCGCGTTCGGCGGATGCGTCGGACCGAAATCGCCCGGCCGGTCCGGGACCCCCTCCAGTTCGACCAGAATCCGGCCGGCCTTCGCATGGGCGGTGGCGAGGCATGTCGCGGCGCCGTCGAGACGCACGAAGTCCGTCACCGTCCGGCCCTCGACGAGGCTCGCCTGCGCCAGGGCCTCGCGGATGCGTGACACGAATGTCTCCGGGAGGAGATCGTCGAGGGGGCGGCCGAGCAGGGCGGTCGTCGCGCCGGGGAACGCCTCGGCCACGTTGAAGCTGTAGGCGAGAACGCGGAAGTCGGCCGCGTCCGCGACGAGCAGGACGGCGTCGGGCTGGATCGACCCCGGGATGTGGATCGGCTCGCGTTCGCAGGCGGAGACGTCCACGGGCTCCGCGCGTTCCCGGCGCTCGACGGCGGCCGTGCCCCGGCCGGTATCCCGAAGGGGCGGCGTCTCGACGGGTTCGAGGGCGATCCAGGCTCCGCGCGACGCTGCGTCCGCCCGCATGCGCAGGTCGAAGCGCACCGGGCCCGCGGCACGGTCCAGGGCGAAGCGGCCGCCGGCCTCGAGATGCCCGCCGCGCAGGCCCGCGAGGAAGCGGCCCCGCCCGCGGGGCACGTTGGCTCCCGGCACGAGGTCGCGGAAGAAATCCCGGCCGACAAGTCTTCCGGCGGGGCAACCGAGGAGTTCGGCGGCGGCCGGGTTGGCAGCCCGCACGATCCCGAGCGCATCGACCCGAACGACGCCGTGAGACAGACGCGCGAACGCGTCCTCGGCCAAGTTTTCGTAGTCCGGGCCTTCGGCGGGCATCTCGTGACTGTCTCTCTTCGTCATGAGCCGACCTTCGGCAAGACGCATCGCTCAACCATAACATGGGGCGCACCGAATGCCCCGTCTGCGTCCCGACCCGTTCGGGCCTCGTCAAAACCTGGCATGAAGCTTCGGCTTTCCCAAGGCGTCGCGCAGGGCGTGCGCGACCTGCGCGGCCGAATAGGGCTTGCGCACGAGGTCGAACCCATGGGTATCGTCCTTGGCGAGCACCCCGCTGTAGCCGGTGGTCAGGATCACCGGCATCTCCGGATGCGTCGCCCGGAGGCGGTGGGCGAGGGCGACGCCGCCCATGCCCGGCATCACCACGTCCGAGAAAACGGCGTCGAACCGGGAGGGATCCCGCTCGATCTCGGCTAGGGCCGCCTCGGCGTTGTGTGCCCACACCGTCCCGTGGCCGAGATCCTGGAGCAGTTGCGTGCAGAATCGGCCGACATCGAGGTTGTCCTCGACCACGAGGACGTTGAGGGGGCGATCGTCTGCCCCCCCTCCGACGCGGCCCTCGTGGCGGGCCTCGACCGGTATCGGGGCCTCGACCTGCGGCAGGTAGAGGGTGAAGGTGGTGCCACGACCCGGCTCGCTCGCGACATCGACGTCGCCGCCGGACTGCTTGGCGAAACCGATGACCTGGCTGAGGCCGAGTCCGGTGCCCTTGCCGACCTCCTTCGTGGTGAAGCACGGCTCGAAGATCCGTGTCAGCAGGTCGGGAGCGATGCCCACGCCCTCGTCCGCGATGGCGAGGGCGGCGAAACGTCCGGACGCCTCGGCATGGCCACGGATGCCCGGCAGGCCCGTCGCGCAGGTGAGGTCCAGGGCCAGCGTGCCCTCGCCGTTCATGGCGTCGCGGGCGTTCACCACCATGTTCACCAGGACCGTCTCGAACTGGCTCAGATCCGCCCGGACATGGCAGGGCACGTCCGGCACCGTGGTGACGATGCGGATGCGGGCGCCCGTCACGGCGTTCAGCATGTCGGCGACGCTCGCCAAGCGCTCGCCGACGTCGAACACCTCGGGCTTCAGGGCCTGCCGCCGGGCGAAGGACAGCAGCTGACTCGTGAGCTTGGCGGCTCGGTCGACGGTGTCGCTCACCGCCCCGAGGTAGCGGGCGCGCCGCTCCTCGGGGAGATCGGGCCGCTGGAGGAACTCCACCGACGACTTGATGACGGTGAGGAGGTTGTTGAAGTCGTGGGCGACCCCGCCCGTCAGTTGGCCCACGGCCTCCATCTTCTGCGCGTGGCGCAGGGCCTCCTCGGCGCGGCCGAGGCGTTCCTGCACCTGCAGGCGCTCGGAGATGTCCTGGGCATACTGGAAGGCGCCGATGCGGCGTCCGTCCTGGTCACGCAGGGTGGTAAACTTGAGTTCGTAATAGGGCCGCTTCCGGTTCGGGTCGCCGAACTCGTCGACGAGGGTGAACTCCTCCCCCGAGAGGGCGCGTTCCCAGGTCGCCCGGACGGGACCGGCGACGTCCGGCCGATGCGACAGGAGGGCGATGATGTCGTCCCCGAGCCGGGGGCGGACGCCGAACGCCGTCTCGAATTCGTCGATCCAGGCCCGGTTGGCCGCGAGCAGGCGGTACTGCGTGTCGAGGGCCCCCACCATGGCGTCCGTGGTCTCGAACACCTCCGCCCAGAGCTTGCGCTGGAGGAGCGCCTCCGCGACCCGCTGCTCCAGGGTCTCGTTCAGTTGTCGCAGGCCCGCCTCGGCCTGCTTGCGGTCGTGCACGTCCTCGACGACGCCATACCAGCGGATGATGGCGCCGGCCTCGTTCCGGCGCGGCCAGGCGCGGGCGCGCATCCAGCGGTGACCACCGGCGGCCATGCGCAGGCGATAATCGACATCCACGGGCGCGCCGGACGGGAGCGAGGCCGCGAACGCCGCCCGGGCGCCCGGCAGGTCGTCCGGATGCAGCGCGTGGAGCCAGCCGGACCCGTCCGGTTCGCCGGGCGCCTGTCCGGTGAGGTCGAGCCAGCGTTTCGAGTAGGAGGTGATGTTGCCGTCCGGGTCGCAGGTCCAGGGGACCTGCGGATTGAGTTCCACCGTCTGCCGGAAATGCTCCTCGCTCTCGCGAAGCGCCCGGTCGGCGAGGACCCGCGCCGTGGTCTCATTGGTGAAGATGAAGAGGCCCGCGACGGCGCCGTCGCGGTCGAGCACCCGCGAGTAGGAGAACGAGAACCAGGTGTCGGCCGGTCCCCGGTCGGTGTTGAGCTTCCAGGGCAGGTCGTCGAACCGCCTGCTGCGGCCCGCGAAGGCCTCGTCGATGATGGGTTTCGCCTGCTCCCAGGCATCGGCCCAGACCACGTCGAAGCGCTCGCCCATCGCCCAGGGCAGGCGCGGCCCGAGCAGCGGGAAATAGGTGTCGTTGAAGAAGAAGCTGAGTTCGGGCCCCCAGGTCAGGATCATCGATTCCGGCGAGTTGAGCACGAGGCTGAGCGCCGTGCGGAACTCCGGAGACCACGTCTCGGGCGGGCCGAGGGGATGGCGGGACCAGTCGCGCGCGCGGATCAGGCGGGCGGCCTCGCCGCCGCCCGCGAGGAAAGCCAGAGGATCGCTCATTGGATCGCGTGACGGGGCGAGCGACCCATCCGAGACCGGGAACTCCCAGGGAGGAGTGGTCGATGACAGCGCATGCGAGCGTTTGGCCCCGTGATGACGGACATGCAACGCGGTGCCCTGCCGCAAGCGGTCCGCCCGCGCGAGTCGAATCACCCCGCTCGGGTGCCGTGCTCGGCTCAATTGTCCGTGAACGCGGGAGCGGGAACAGGCGCCGGCCTCGGGGGCTTGTCGGCGGGACGGAGCGGCCGGAGCGCGGCCTCGCTCCAGCGGACCCTCCACCCGGCATTCGGCCCTCGCGAGGCCGTCCACCCCTGCGGCGAGCCTGCGCGCCGTGTCCGCTCGATCCCCCTCGGACGGTCCCACACCAGGCCGTGCCGGCATCACTTCCGAAAGGACTCACCATGGGACGTTTCACAGACAGGGTCGTACTGGTCACCGGCGCCGCGTCGGGCATCGGCGAGGCCGCGGCACGCCGCTTCGGCCGCGAGGGCGCGCGCCTCGTCCTGGCCGACAAGAACGCGGAAGGGTTGCAGAAGGCCGCCGGGACCCTGGAGGCCGGCGACATCCTCACGCACGTGTCCGACCTGTCGGATGCGGATCAGTGCAGGGCGCTCGTCGACGCCGCCATCGCGCGGTTCGGACGCCTCGACGTCCTCGTCAACAACGCCGGCAAGGATCATCTCGGCAAGGTCGACGAGGGCGACATCGCCGACTTCTCCGTCGTCATCGAGACCGACCTCTACGGGGTCTTCTACATGACCCGGTTCGCGCTCCCGCACCTGCGCGCGAGCCGGGGCAGCATCGTCAACGTCTCGTCCGTCTCCGGCCTCGGCGGCGACTGGAACCACAGCTTCTACTGCGCCGCCAAGGGCGCGGTGACGAACTTCACACGGGCCGTCGCCCTCGACGAGGCGAAGAACGGCGTGCGGGTGAATGCCGTCAATCCGTCCCTGGTCTACACGCCGTTCACCGCCGGCATGCAGGATCAGCCCGAACTCGTGGCGAAGTTCGAGGAGCGCATTCCCATGGGACGCGGCGCCAAGCCCGATGACATCTCCGGCGTCATCGCCTTCCTGGCGAGCGAGGACGCCCATTTCGTCACCGGAGTGAACCTGCCCGTCGATGGCGGTCTCTCGGCCTCGAACGGGCAGCCGGCCTTGTCGTAGGCACTCGGTCGAGGCCGTGCCCCTCGGCGACGCGCGGCATGGCCTCGGTCGCTCGGGCGGCTCTCCCGAGCCCTCATGACGGTCCGATCAAGTCTTCGGCCCCGATGTTCCGGTGTCTCATCGGACAGAGCGGTCGCTTTGCCATGAGCCCGACACAATGGCCGCGCTTGCCAGTCGCACCGGGTGCGGGCAGCTTGAGCTTGGCGTTTCGCGCGACCGGTCTGGGCCGGAGCGCGCGCGTCCGGCTGTCCGTTGCGAAAGACCCGGGATCGAGATCATGAAAGCTGACACGTTCGAGATCGCCAGGATCCCTCGCCTCGACCGCCGCACGTTCCTCCTCGGCTCGGCCGCCGGGATCGGCACCCTCGGACTCGCCGGCTGCGTGAATTCCGACGGGGCCCTCCGGGCCGAGGCGGCGAAGATCTACGGGCCGATGCCGAGCGAGAAGTTTCCGATTCCCGCGACCGACATCAGCAAGGTCGATCCAAAATACTTCCGCCGCACGGTTCCCTACGTGACCAAGGAGGCGGCCGGGACGATCGTGGTCGATCCGGCCAACTACTACGTCTATCGGGTCGAGGGGGACGGCACCGCCACCCGCTACGGCGCCAATGTCGGCCGCGACGGGTTCCTGTGGAGCGGGGACGCCTATGTCGGCCGCAAATCCGAATGGGCGACCTGGACGCCGCCGAAGGAGATGATCAAGCGTCAGCCGGAGGCCGCCAAATACGCCCGCGGCATGCCGGGCGGCCTCGACAACCCCCTCGGGGCCCGCACGCTCCATCTCTACCAGAATGGCGCCTACACCCTCTACACGATCTACGCGAGCAGCGATCCCGACACCATCGGCAGCGGCATCACCAGCGGCTGCGTCGGCCTGCTCAGCCAGGACATGATCCACCTCTACGCCCAGACACCGGTGAAGACGAAGGTGGTGGTGCTGCCCGCTTGAGGCGTCCGCAGCGCGATCACCCGGGGCGTGGCCTCACGCAAGCCAGGCCCGGGTGAGCGCGAACAGCCGTTCGACGGCGGCGCGGTATCCCGGAGGGAAGCTTTCTAGCTGGACGTGGATGCCCCGGGGACTGATGCCGACGACCCGAGCCTGGACCTTGCCCAGGGCGGACGAATGGACCTCGACGATCTGATCCCGCGTGACGACGAGGCCCCCGCCCGAGGCCAGCAGCATGCCGTCGTCGCTCACATCCAGGATATCGGTCCGGTAGGTGACGTCGGCGTGATGCACGCGTGCGCAGACCGTCACGGGCAGCCGCCTGTGACGGCGCCGATTCTCCGGCGGCTGTCCGGATTTCGCGTCGACCGTCATGCCGAAGGCCGGCTTTCGCACATGCCTTCGGTACGACGAAGCGTAGGATTACGCTGACGGCGATCGAAGACGAAGGGCTGATTCGGTGGTGCGAATAGTTCGATAACGCAACCCTTTTGGTGCGGATAGTTCAGTCTCACGAAAGCGATCCCGGAAAAACCGTTCGGTAGGTAAAGGGTGCTGGAATAAATAGGGCGATGAAGATAGGTGGAACGTGAACTGAAGCGGATTTCCGCCACGGACGCTCATGCAAACGGATCAAGACCACCAGTCTCAGAGCCTGACAAGCCCTCGTATCGACGCACCGAAGCCTGAAGAGCTCTACCGGCTCGTCGCGGACGCGCTGCCGGCCCTCGTCTGGGTGGAGCGCGCCGATACGGGCGAGGCGATCTACGCCAACGAGGCATTCCGTTTCTATTTCGGTGCCGACCAGGCATGCCACGGCGTCGCCCGCGCGCGGTGTCATCCCGATGATCGGGCCGCCGTCGGGCGGGCCCTCGACCGCGCCCGCACGGACAGCAGCACCTGCGAAGCGCGGCTGCGCCGCCACGACGGCCGGGATCTCTGGCACCATCTCACCTTCAAACCCCTGATCGCCGACGGCGACCTCGTCGGCTGGATGAGTTCGGCCCTCGACATCGAGCGCATGGTCCGGGACCGCAGCGCCCTCGAAGAGGCCAGCGCCCTCCTGCGGTTGTCCCAGGAGGCCGCCGGGGCGGGCCTGTTCGACGTGCGGTTCGCCAACCAGGAGATGGTGCTCTCGCCCGCGAGCGCCAGCCTGCACGGTCTGCCCGGCGACCGGCCCGCCGTCGTCGAGATCCGTGACTGGATGCGGTGGATCCATCCCGCCGACCGGGCGCCGACCCTTCGCGCCGTCCGCGAGGCCGTGGCCCGCTCCGCCACCTTCGACATCGCCTTCCGGGTCCGCCGGACCTGCGGCGTGCGCTGGCTGCAAGCCATCGGCCGGCCCTGCCACGACGGTACGGGCGTCGCCCACCGCATCACCGGGCTCAACCTCGACATCTCCGCCCGGAAGGTCGCCGAGGCCGCGCTCATCGAAGCCAAGGGGGAGGCGGAGGCGGCCCGCCTGTCCGCCGAGCGCGCCAATGCCGCCAAGACCGAGTTCCTCTCGACGATGAGCCACGAACTGCGCACCCCGCTCAATGCCGTCATCGGCTTTGCCGGTCTCCTCGCCGGCTCCGACCGTCTCGACGGCGAGTTGCGGCGCTACGCCGAGATCGTGCGGACCTCGGGCGCGAATCTGCTGGGCATCGTCAACGATATCCTCGATTTCTCCTCCGTCGAGGCCGGCGTGGTGACCCTCGACCCGAAGCCCGTCGCCGTGCGGGCCCTCGTCGACGGCTGCCTCGCCATCGTCAGCGCCTCGGCCTCCGGCAAGGATCTCCGCATCGCCGCGCATGTCGATCCGGCGATCCCGGCCCGCCTCGTCTGCGACGAGGCCCGCCTGCAACAGGTTCTGCTGAACCTCCTCAACAACGCCGTGAAGTTCACGCCCCGCGGCAGCATCACCCTCACCCTGGGCCACGAGGGCCGCACCCAAGCGGGCGAGGGCCTGCGCGTCAGCGTCACCGATACGGGGATCGGCATCGCGGAAAGCGATCAAATGCGCCTGTTCGAGCGGTTCTATCAGGTCGACAGCTCGATGCGCCGCGACGTCGGGGGCACCGGCCTCGGCCTCGCCATCAGCAAGCGCCTCGTGGAACGCATGGGCGGCGAGATCGGGGTCCGCTCGGTCCCGGGCCGGGGATCGACCTTCTGGTTTCGCCTCGCCCTGCCCGCGGCGCCGGACCCGGACGCTGCGACCGCCCTTCGCGCGTCAACGACCCCGGCGAGGCCGGCGCGCATCCTGCTCGTCGAGGACATCGACATCAATCGCGAACTCGCCGGCGTCATGCTTCGGGCGGCCGGGCATGCCGTCGATTTCGCCGAGAACGGGTTCGCCGCCGTGCGGGCCGTCGAGGCGACCGCCTACGACCTCGTGCTCATGGACATTCAGATGCCCGGCCTCGACGGCCTCATGGCCACGCGTCTGATCCGCTGCCTGCCCGGACCGGGCGCCCGCGTTCCCGTGGTGGCAATGACGGCGAACGTCCTGCCGGCCCAGGTGGCGGCGTTCCGCGAGGCCGGGCTCGACGACCACCTCGGCAAGCCGTTCACGGCGGTCGACCTCCATGCCGTCATCGCCCGCTGGCTGCCGGACCCGGTCGAGGACGCGACCGCTCCGCCGACCCTCGACCGGGCCCGCTACGAGGCCGCCCTCGGGCTGATGCCCCCGGAGACCGTCCTGCGGCTCCTGACGCGCCTCGACGCCCTGATCACCGGGAGTTTTTCGGCCTCGGCCGTCACCGCGGAGGAACGCGAGACCCTGCGGCGCGAGGCGCACAGCCTCGCCTCGGCCTCCGGGCTCATCGGCTTTTCCGACTTGAGCCTGGCCTGCGCCGCCCTGGGCGATCACAACGAGACGCGCCTCGCCCGCGAGGGCGGAGCCGGGTTCGAAGCGGCCCTGGACCGCTGCCGAAGCTTCGCGGATGCGGCAGCCCTGGAGACGCGGCGCCTCATCGCCACTATGGAGGAGGGCCCGAAGCCGGCTATCAAATGATGGACTGCGACACATCGCGATGACAATTCCGGACGTCCTTCCCACCGGTGCCTCCGGTGGAGCCATCGCGGTCATCGCCGATGACGACGAGTTCTTCCGCATGGCCGTCGCGACGCTGCTGACGCGTCACCTCGGCTTCGGACGGGTCGTCGAGACCGGCTCCCTCGACGAAGCCCTCGCGGCCCTGGCCGAGCTGCCCGCGGCCACGCTGGCCCTGTTCGACCTGCGCATGCCCGGCATGGCGGGCGCCGCCTCCCTCGGGGCCGTGCGCGAGTGCTTCCCTTCCGTGAAGACCGCCATCGTCTCCGCCTCGACGGATCGCGGCGACATCCTCACGGCCCTGGCCGCCGGAAGCCACGGCTATGTGCCCAAAACCTTCGGGGCGGCCGAACTCGTGAAGGCCCTGGGCTCGATCCTCGCCGGCAACATCTTCGTGCCGCCCTTCCTGGCCGAAGGCTTGCCCCCGGCCGGCGTCGCCCTGCCCATGGCGGACGACCCCGCCACCGTGACGCTGACCCGGCGCCAGCGGGACGTGCTGGAACTCATCGTGGACGGTCGGTCCAACAAGGAGATCGCGCGCGGCCTCGATCTTGGCGAGGGCACCGTGAAGGTCCACGTCGCGGCGCTCCTGCGCGCCCTCGGCGTCGCCAACCGCGCCGCCGCCGCCGCGGCCGGCGCGCGGGTGCTGGCGCGGGAGGCGGGTGGCTAGGCCGCCCGGCCTAGGCCGTTCCCGAACGACCGGCCCCGGCGACCGTCCGGCGGCCCCAACCCCGCCGACGCGGCTTCGGCCGCCTCCCATGTCCGGTGATTCGCCCGTCACCGCCCCTCGGCCGAGGGGATTCCGTGCCCGGCCCGTGACGCACCGTCCGCCGAAGTTGGCCGCATGGCCTAGGCCGTCGAACCTTTGGATCCCAAAGATCTCGGCAAGGTCTCCTTAAGCCCACGAGCCCAATCGTTCGGTCAACACAAGTCTCGTGGCGTACCGACATGTTCCGTAGTTTCACCTGCTTCGCGGCGGCCGTGGCCGGCTGCGTCGGCCCTTCGGCGCGCGCCGCCGACTGGTACACCGGTGCCGTGGCGGCGCCGGAGCGCGAGGCCTGGATCGTCTCCGTCGATGTGTCGACGACGGTGAGTTCGCAGGGATCGCAATTCGCCGGGGCCACGGCGACGGCGGCACCGAGGGACGATCTCCTCGTCAGCGGGCCACGCGTGCGCATCGACGGCCTGATCGGATCCTACCGCACGGAGTCCGGCGCCGGTCGCCGGGGCCTCGGCGAGCAGGCCGAAATCGCCGCCCTCGCGGGCTACGCCTGGGTGATGCCCGAGGCCGTGCTCTCGGGCTATGTCGGCCTGAACGTCCGCCGCAATGAGGTCTCGGGCCTCGGGGACGGCCTGGCCGCCGAGACCACGCGGGTCGGCCTCAAGACCGCGCTGGATCTCTACGCGCGCCCCACGGCCTTCACCATGGTGCACGCCACCGGAACGTACTCGACGGCCTTCAACGCCTATTATGCGCGCCTGCGCGGCGGTGTCGCGAGCGTGGCCGGCGGGTATCTCGGGCCCGAAGTCGCCGTGCTGGGCGACGATTTCTACCGTCAGTGGCGGGCCGGCCTCCACCTCAGCGGCATGCAGTTCGGCGCGGTCCAGCTTGGCCTGTCCGTCGGCTACCTGCACGATGAGGCCCGCAAGGGTGGAGCCTATGCCACCGTCGATCTCCGGACGGGGTTCTGAGCATGGCTACGCCCGATCTCGACGGCGGATCCCGCTCGCGCGCGGTTCCGGGCCGTGCCGCCATGGCGCTGATCTGGACCGCTTGGGGCCTCTCGGCGGCCCTGGCGCTCGGCTACCTCACCCAGCCCGTCGGCACGCGGGCGCAGCTTGCCCTGAGCGGCGCGGCCGGGCTCGGCATGCTCGGCCTTTGGCTGTGCTGCCCCAAGCACGGCCTCCCGCGCACGGCCTTCCTCGGCCTCGGCAGCCTCGTCGTCGTCCGCTACGTCTACTGGCGCCTGAGCGGTACCCTGCCGGGCCTCGACGATCCCGTGAGCTTCGGCCTCGGCGTCATCCTGGTTCTCGCCGAACTCTACTGCGTGCTGATCCTGTCGGTCAGCCTCGTCATCAATGCCGACCCCCTGGAGCGCGCGCCCGCGCCCGTACAGCCCGACGCCGCGCTGCCCGCCGTCGACGTGTTCGTCCCGAGCTACAACGAGGGCACCGAGATCCTCGCCGTCACCCTGGCGGCGGCCCTGAACCTCGACTACCCCGCGACCAAGCTCACCGTGTGGCTCCTCGACGACGGCGGCACCGATGGGAAATGCGCCGATCCCGACCCCGAGAAGGCCGCCGCCGCCAAGGCCCGCCG
>Ga0182226_1000034_pt1 | contig 24229 bp, 26 predicted proteins | sample G6R1MG_27_FD_129658 | JGI IMG/M metagenome (GOLD analysis project Ga0182226, IMG submission 129658) | Miscanthus phyllosphere microbial communities from Michigan, USA - G6R1_MAIN_07NOV2016_LD1 MG | ecosystem: Host-associated > Plants > Phyllosphere > Phylloplane/Leaf | place: USA: Michigan...
GACACCCCGCACCGGAAACTGGAAGGTACGATCCACACCGCCGCCGCCGCCATCGAGGCGGCGGGCGGGCAGGCGCTGCCCCTCCTGGTGGATGTCCGCGACGAGGACAGCGTCGCCGCCGCGATCGCCCGGACAGCCGCGACCTTCGGCGGCATCGACATCGTGGTGAACAACGCCAGCGCGATCTCGCTGACCCGGACGCCCGAGACCGAGATGAAGCGCTTCGACCTGATGCACGGCATCAATACGCGCGGCACCTACATGGTCAGCAAGTACGCGATCCCGCACCTGGCCAGGGCTGAGAACCCCCACATCGTCATGCTGTCGCCGCCCCTCGACATGTCCCAGAAGTGGTTCGCGCCGCACCTGGCCTATTCCATCGCCAAGTACGGCATGTCGCTCTGCGTCCTCGGGCTTGCCGGCGAGCTGCGGCGCCAGGGCATCGCGGTGAACGCCCTCTGGCCGCGCACCACCATCGCCACGGCGGCGGTGAAGAACCTGCTGGGCGGGGAGGCGCTGATGCAGGCGAGCCGCACCCCCGAGATCCTGGCGGACGCGGCCCTTGCGCTGTTCTGCCAGTCCGCCCGCGAGATCACGGGGCGCTTCCTCATCGACGACAGCTTCCTCGCCGAGCAGGGTGTCACGGACTTTACAAAATACCGCGTCACACCCGACGTCCCCCTTGCTCCGGACTTCTTCGTGCCGGAAGCGAGTTCACCGCCTCCCGGGGCCTTCGCCTGAGACGCCATCCGTGATCTTCATCCACCAGCCGGTCGCCGGCGCCGGGCAGACCCTGCTCGAGCGCCGTTCCCTCGAACTTCAGGACGCCATCCCCGACGACACCGTGTGGCTCGACATGATCCGCCCGACCCGCGAGGAGGATCTGAAGGTCGAGGCGTTCATGGGCATCTCGGTGCCGACCCGCGAGGAGATGAAGGACATCGAGCCCTCCGAGCTCCTCTATGTCGAGGACGGGGCGCGCTACATGACCGGCAGGGTCCTGAGCAAGGTGAGCGACGGCGACGAGCCGGGGCTCGCCGGCATCACCTTCATCCTGCGCGGCAACCGCCTCGTCACCGTGCGCTACGAGGAGCCGCAGGCGTTCCGGATGTACACCCAGCGGGCCGGGCGCTCCACGGGCAACGGTCCCTCGGCGATCCCGTCCGGCGAGACGATTCTCGCCGGCCTCATCGAGACGGTGATCGACCGGGCCGCCGACGTTCTCCAGCTCCAGGGCGAGCGCATCGACCGCCTGTCGGGCAAGATCTTCGAGGAGAAGGCCGACCCGTCGGCGCGCAACACCGCCCTGCAGGACACGCTGCGGGCGCTCGGACGCCACGGCGACCTCATCTCGAAGCAGCGCGAGAGCCTCGTCTCCATGGAGCGTATCCTCCTCGCGCTCTCGGCGACCTACCGCACCACCAAGGCGCCGCGCGAGCTGCGCGAGGACGTGCGCTCGACCCTGCGCGACCTCCAGTCCCTGGAGGAGCACGCCACCTTCCTGTCCTCGAAGATCCAGTTCCTCCTCGACGCGACGCTGGGCCTCGTGAACCTGGAACAGAACAACATCATCAAGCTGTTCTCGGTCATGGCGGTGGTGTTCATGCCGCCGACCCTCATCGCGTCGATCTACGGCATGAACTTCAAGGCGATGCCGGAGCTCGACTGGAATTTCGGCTACCCCATGGCCGTGGTGATGATGGTGGTGGCCGCCGTGCTGCCCTACGTGTTCTTCCGCTGGAAGAAGTGGCTGTAGCCTTGCCCCGGGCGAACGAACGCCCGATGGTCCCGCCATGTGCGGTCGCTACTTCGCCCTTCAGGCCCCGGAGATCTATCGGCGGTTCTACGGCTATGCCGACCAGCCGAACTTTCCGGCCCGGTACAACATCGCCCCGACCCAGCCGGTCCCCGTCGTTCTGCACGAGAACGGCAAGCGCCGGTTCCAGCTCGTGCGCTGGGGCCTGTGGCCGAGCTGGCTCAAGGATCCGAAGGGGTTTCCCCTCGTCATCAACGCCCGCGTCGAGACGGTGCTGGAGAAGCCGACGTTTCGCGGGGCGCTGCGCCACCGCCGCTGCATCTTCCTCGCCGACGGCTTCTACGAATGGCGCCGGGAGGGAACGGGCAAGGCCGCGACCCGGACGCCGTTCATGGTCCGGCGCGCCGATGGCGCCCCCATGGCGCTCGCCGGCCTGTGGGAGAACTGGCTCGGAGCCGACGGCTCGGAGATCGACACGGCGGCCATCGTCACCACCGGGGCCAACGGAACGATGGCGGCGGTGCACGACCGCATGCCGGCGATCCTGGCGCCCGAGCAGTTGGACCCCTGGCTCGACACCCGCGGCGTCGAACCGGGAGAAGCCGCCGCCCTGTGCCGGCCGTGCCCCGATGCCTGGCTGACCCTCGATCCCGTGAGCCCGCGCGTGAACGACGCCCGCAACGACGGACCGGACCTCGTCCTGCCCCTGGAGAAGCCGAAGGGTGACCCCGCGGCGCCGGTGAGACCGCCGGAGGATCACCCGCGCTCGAGCGACGCGGATGCGCAGGGGCGGCTGTTCTGAAGGCGCTGGCGTTTCGGGCGCCGCGCGCCCATGCGCGATGCGACATTGCGTCCACGGCCCAAAGGCTGCATCCCTCACGGCGACGCACGGAAGGCGACGGGCCGTTCGGCTCCGCGCGGCGACCTTGAGGGGGGAAACATGACGCCCGACGACATCCGCGATCTCAACCGGGCCCGTGACAGCTTGGCCCGGCAGCGCAGTGCCCTGTGCAAGCGGATCGGCGCCAGCGAACTCGCCGCCGCCTCGGCCGCCGAGGATCTGACCCGCATCCTCCTCGCCATCGAGGCCGTGGACCGCGCCCTCACGGAGGCCGGCCGCCCCTACACGCCACCCATGGACTGACGCGAAAGACCGCAATGGACGACACGAAGGACTCGAACGGCACCAAGCTCGCCGATGGCGATTCGGTGACCCTCATCAAGGACCTCAAGGTGAAGGGGACCTCCACGACCCTGAAGCGCGGGACCCTGATCAAGAACATCCGCCTCACGGACGATCCCGACGAGATCGAGTGCAATGCCGAGAAGGTGAAGGGACTGGTTCTGAAGACCCAGTTCCTGAAGAAGGCCTGAGCGGCCTCGACCGTCGATCCACGCGGATCCGTGGGACGCGACGGTTTCCCCCTCGGAGGAGGGCCGTCGCATTCGACCGCGTCCTAAGTTTGCCTCCCCGCGACCGCATCCCGATGTGCCGCGCCGGCGGCCTCGAAGGAGGGCCCCGGAGATCCGAGCGGCAGCCGGTGCCCCCTCCGAGGGCTCCCCGCTCCGTCATCGCACGATGAGGTGGCCGGGGAGGAAGGGCCCGCGGCCTTCAGTCCCTCTCAAGCCAAGGGCCGATCGCCCTGCCTGGACGGCGAGGGGCCCCGCGCCCGCCCTGGACGGGGACCATGGGAAGAGGCTCTCAATCGCCGTCGACGGCGCTCGGGGCGCGGGCCGGCGAGCGGGTCAGGCTGCGGATCGCCTTCAAGGGACGGCCGGATTTCTCGGCGATGGTCCGGTCCTGCTCCTCGATGAGGGCGCGGGCCGGCGCATCGCCGTCGAGGCCCCCCAGGATCTCCATCGGGACGCGCCGGTTCGAGGCGCGGGACTCGTCTTCGTAGAGGACGTCGAACAGGACGGAACCCCGCTCCTGCGGTTTCGATTTCGTGCGCTTGGCCATGACGGGACGATACTCGGACGCTGAGACAGGGAATTGGAATGCCAACGGCCACGCAGCGGCACGGGGTGCGCGTACATCCGGCGTCACCCCCAAACCGTCCCGTGGCCGTCTCCGACCGAGCGCTGGAAAGCGCGACCGGGATGGCTCCCAGATGGGGCCAGCGGCGCCGGATGGCAAGTCGATCCCCCGCCGGACGGGCGATGCCTCGCCCACGGCCGCGCTTTATTCGCCGGCTTCAAGGAACCGACCCCTTGCATCGGAGGTTGGCAGAACAGGTCTCAGCGCCTCGATTCCTCCCGAGCCTCTCGCAGCCTGTCCGCCCCCTCGTGTGGCGACAGGCTGTTTCTTTTCGAGCCCGCGCGTGTTGGAAGGCGGGGCGGACGCCGTCCGCGAGCCCCGGAGCAACGCCCATGCGCAACATCCTCACCCTCGCCATCCTGGCCGCCGTCGGGTTCGTCCTCGTCGCCCTCTACGTCGCCCCGACGCAGCCCGAACTGCGCAACTGGTATCTCGCCAATGCCTGCGAGCACCTCGACAAGGTAAGTCCGAAGATCTGCCTGCCCATGCGCGACGCCGACGGGGCCCGGGGCATCTGAGCGCCCTCGACTGGTGGCTGCGCGACCGCCGCACGGGCGAGATCACCGTCGCGCAATGGCCCAACGCGTCCCTGACCCTCTTCGGCCTCTGCGCCGGGCTCGATTGGGCCTTCGCCCCGGCGGGCCTCGCCGGCACCGTCCTGCGGGGCGTCGGCACCCTGTCCCTGATCGTCTGGGCTGCCGACGAACTCGCGCGCGGCGTCAATCCGTGGCGTCGCCTCCTCGGCGCCGGAGTGCTCGCGGCCCTCGCGGTCCGATGGCTCGCCGGCGCGGCCTGAGCCCATCGTCGCGGCAGGCCCGTTTGATCGCTTGCGGTGCGGCGCGACTCGCCTATCATCGGGCACCTTCGCGCGAGAACGGGGCGACACGGATGGCCTTCTTCATTGGTATCGCTTGCCCCTGGCTCGTGGTCGCATTCCTCGACCTCCTCGCCCTGAATCGGAGCCTCGAACTCGCCGCCGCCGAATAGGCCGCGCCACGTTCGACGGGGACGTTCCGCAAGAAGGCCGCGAAATCCGGCTGCGTCGCCCGGAGACGTTGCCCTCGCGCGACCGCCCGTCTACCTCCCGAGCGACGACGTGCCGAGCGACGACGTGAGGCCGGATGGCGGGAGAGCACGATGATGCTGGGGAATGCAGCCGGCCATGACGGCGGCCACCGCGCCGTGCGCGTGTGGCTCTATGCGCTGGCGGCCCTCGTGGTGGCCATGGTGGCCATCGGCGGCGCCACGCGCCTCACCGGCTCCGGGCTCTCCATCACCGAATGGCGGCCGGTGACCGGCGCCGTCCCGCCCCTCTCGGCCGAAGCCTGGGCTGCGGAGTTCGACAAGTACCGTGACACGCCGCAATACCGCATCCTCAACCAGGGGATGGGCCTGTCGGACTTCAAGACGATCTATGCCTGGGAGTGGGGCCATCGCCTGCTCGGCCGGTTCGTCGGCCTCGCGTTCTTCCTCCCCCTCATCTGGTTCTGGGCGCAAGGACGTCTCAGCCGGCGCCTCGGCCTCGGCCTCCTCGGTCTCGGCATCCTGGGCGGCCTTCAGGGCGCCATCGGCTGGATCATGGTGGCGTCCGGGCTCCAGCCGGGCATGACGGCGGTGGCGCCCCTCAAGCTCGCCCTGCACCTCACCACGGCGAGCCTCATCCTCGCCGGCCTCGTCTGGCTCGCCGCCGGCCTGCGCGACGCGCCGGCGCCGCCGGTTCCCGCGCGCCTCGGCCTGACGGCGAAGGCCATCGTGGGGCTGGCCCTGGCGCAGATCTTTCTCGGTGGCCTCGTCGCAGGTTCGAAGGCCGGTCTCGTCTACAACACCTGGCCGAGCATGAACGGCGCCTTCGCGCCGCCGCTCGGCGAACTCTTCGCCGTCCGTCCCTGGATCGAGAACTTCGTCGACAACCACGCCCTGGTGCAGCTCAACCATCGCCTGACGGCCTATCTTCTCCTCGCCGTGGCACTCCTCCACGCCTTCGATGCGCGCCGGAGCCTGCCGGGCAGCGGCGCGGCCCGGCGCGCCACGGGTATCGCCGGCCTCGTGGTGGCCCAGGCGGCCCTCGGGGTGACGACGCTCCTCCTCGCCGTGCCCCTCTGGGCGGGCCTGAGCCATCAGGTCTTCGCCATGGCGGTGCTGATGATGGCGACGGTGCATGCCCGCCTCAGCCCCACCCTGGCCTCCGGGCCGATGCGGCCGGAAGTGGCTCCGGCCTTCGGGTTCGAGGCCCTGGCGGGCCGCCCGGCCTGAGGCCGCCCGCCGCGATGCGGATTTCATCCGGGCCGCGATGCGGTCCGGTGACGGGACGCACCCGGCCCGGCGCCCCTCCCTTCCCATCACGATCCGAAGGCCTCATCGTCCGGGCATCGCAATATTGCGTTGCAGCAACCGGATCGCCGGACGGACGTTAGTCCCGGAGCCACGCTCGGGACGCCGCGTCTGCCCGCGCACAACGAACGAGGACCCTCACCGCATGACGCTTGGTACGCCTCTGATCGATACCACTACCCAGCAGAAGCCCGTGGTCCGCCGCCAGAAGCGGGATCGGCGCACGCGCCGGATCGCCTTCGGGCTCACGGGCGCCCTCGGGTTCGCCTGGGCCGTCGTCATCGCCAGCCGTTACGCAGGTCTCGTGGCCGGCTGACCCCCTCTGCGAAGCATTCCATGTGCAATGCGGCGAAAGTTCCCCTGTGGACGACGCCGTCTACGTAATTTTCGCCTGGAACACAGGGACGAATCCGAGCGTAGCTTTGCCATGACTGATGGGAGTCAGCGATGTTCCTGGCAGAGGATGGCCGCCCCGCGGGGCTGAAATGGGACTACACCCGGCGGGAATTGCTCGCCGACGGGCTGATCCACTTCCTCGGCGTCGCGTTCGGCGTCGCCGGGGCCATCGCCATCGTGATCCTGGCCGCCCTCGCGCGCTTGCCCGCCCTGGAACAGGGCGCCGTCGCGATCTACGCCGCCGCCCTCGTGTCGATGCTCGGCGTCTCGGCCACCTACAACATGTGGCCCGTGGGCCGCCGCAAATGGCTCCTGCGCCGGGCCGACCACGCCCTCATCTACCTCATGATCGCCGGCACCTACACGCCCCTGGTGGCGCTCGTGGGGGAGGGCGCCATGGCGTGGGGCCTGCTCGCCGGGGTGTGGCTGGTCGCGGGCGTCGGCATCGCCCTGAAGCTCACGCTACCCGGCCGGTTCGACCGGGCGGCCATCGGCCTCTATCTCCTCCTCGGCTGGAGCGGCATGGCGGCCTACGACTCGGTGATCGCCCGGCTCACGCCCGACGCCCTGTGGCTCATCGCCCTCGGCGGGCTGCTCTACTCCTTCGGCGTGGTGTTCCACGTGTGGCGCTCCCTGCCGTACCAGAACGCGATCTGGCACGCCTTCGTGCTCGCCGCCACGGCGTGTCAGTACGGCGCGGTGCTCGGCCTCGTCAGCCCGGCCGGCGCCTGATCAGAACGGTCGCGGGATCCCCGAGGCCCGTCCGGCACCCGAGCGACGCGCGACGGGTTCCCCGCCGGTGAAAGTCGGGTCCCCCGCCGGGGATGCGGTCCCATCGGGCCGACCGTGGGCGTCGCCTGGACTCGGCAGGCTTCGGAACGAAGGGCATCCTTGGCCCGACCAATCGCGATAGCGGCCGCGCCCGTCGGAACGCGCAGGTCGCACCGGACAGGCAGTCGAAACAACTAGTTCTCGGCGCAGAGGCCGCGGTTCGACAGGGCGCCGTGGTCGCGCGGATCGCACGCGGTGGCGAGGAACGAGGCCCATTCGGCCGTCGAACCGTAGAAGGCGTTGCGGTCGACGTCGCCGCGCACCCCCGGCACACGGCCCGTGGAGGTGAACTGCCACAGCATCCACCGGCGCTTGGCGAAGCGCTGCTCCGGCTCGGCCGCCGTGGACCGGACCCAGTGCGGATAATCTAGGAGCTCGTCCTCAAGGACGTCCTTGTGGAAGGTGATGTCCGTGTAGATGATCGGCCGCTTGCCGGTGTACCGCTCCATCTCGTCGAGCATGTAGCGGATCATGGCGAGGGCTTGGGCCTTCGGCAGCTTCTTCGGGCAGAGCTGCGAATGGCCGTTCCATTCGACGTCGAGGACCGGGGGGAGGGCGGTGGGATCGGCCGGAACGTTCTTCTTGAACCAGGCCATCTGATCCTGGGCCGAGCGGCACCAGAACACGAAATGGTAGGCCCCGCGCGGCACGCCGGCCCGCGCCGCGCCGTCCCAGTTGGTGCGGAACCGCTCGTCGACGTGGTCGCCCCCCTCCGTCGCCTTGATGAAGGCGAACTGCGTGCCGGCGGCGCGCACGGACGCCCAATCGACGGGCCCCTGCCATTTCGAGATGTCGATGCCCTGCACCGGATGCTGCTTGGCGCGGGCGACCCCCGGATGGGGCTTCACGTCGCCCTTCGTGGGGTAGAAATCCGTGCTGCCGGAGCAGGCGGCGAGGGAGGCGGCAAGCGCCAAACCCGTCGCGCGCGCCATCCAGCGGAGCGAGCCCGTCCGGCCGTCACGGCGGGGGGCGAGGCGGTTCGCGGTCCCGTTCGTCAGCGCCATCGATGCCCGACCCATCTCTTTCCACGTACGCAACATGGGACCACGGTTGCCGATGCGCAGTTAACAGAGGTTTGACGGCATTGCGGCGCTTTTCGGGAAGCCATGGCGTCACAGCCACATACGGGGCCGTTCCGGGGGTCGCCATCCGCCCTGCGGATCGCCTAAGTCCCGATCAAGTCTCGTCCTTTGCCCAGGAGGCCGCATGCGCAAGACTGTGTTCACCATCGGCTACGAAGGGCTCGACCTCGAGCGCTTCACCCTCGCGTTGACCGATGCCGGGGTCGGGACCCTCGCCGACGTCCGCGCCGTGGCGAACTCGCGCAAGCGCGGGTTCTCGAAAGGCGCCCTCAAGGCCGGGCTCGAAGCGGCGGGTCTGGCCTACGAGCACGTCCGCAGCCTCGGCACCCCGAAGGCGGGCCGGCAGGCGGCGCGGGCGGATGACGCGGCCCTGATGCGCAAGATCTACTGCGAGGAGGTGCTCGACACCGCCGATGGCGGCCTCGCCCTCGACGCCCTGTGCGAACGCGCGGCCCGCAGCCCGACCTGCCTCCTGTGCTTCGAGCGCGACCCGGCCCGCTGCCACCGCCGGGTCCTGGCCGAGCGCATGGAGGCGCGCGGCTTCGTGACCGTCGATCTGTTCGGCCCGGAACCCTGACGCCGGCGCGCGAACCCCGACTCCCGACCGGGCAGGCCGAAACGCGCGGCGAGCTCAGACGATGCCGCCGCCGTCCCGCGCGGGCCAGGTCTTGCCAAGCCGGTCGGCCACATCGGAGGGCGCCTCGCCCACGGCAGCGACGGCGGCCTCGATCTCCTCCACGGGAACCTCGAAGTACCGCGCCCAGTAGGCACGGGTCCACGGCTCGGCGACGTTCACGGCTTTCGGGGCATGGGGATCGGGCGGCGGCGTGTCGGTCATCGGGCATCCGGGATCACGAAGAAACTCCGGATCAACGCGCCTGCCGCGCCACGGTTCGTGGCAAGAACCACCATGAAAGAAGAGAGTTTTGCGGTCTCTCACGGTCTTTCGGGGGGCCCTTGAGCCTGTCTCACCCGAAAGACGATCCATCGGCTCGTCCGATGGATCAGGGTCGGCGGACAGTCCCTCGCCCTAACCCCGTAATCAAAAACACCAACAACATCATGTTGGTGCGGCCAAGAGGACTCGAACCTCCACCCCTCGCGGGACTAGCACCTCAAGCTAGCGCGTCTACCAATTCCGCCATGGCCGCATCTGTGTCACCTTCGGTCCGGTGCCGCCCCCTGGAGCGCGGCGCCCGTTTCTTCCGGCGCGGCGCAGCAAGTAGCAGATGGTTCCGGGGGCCACAAGCGGGTTTCAGGCAAATTCCGCATCTTCGAGGATCGGAACCGCGCCGTCGCCGATGGTGGCGCCCGCCGTGCGGATCACCTCCTCCTTCTGGATCATCTCGGTGACCTCGATGGAGATGCGGTTTCCCGTCACCACGATCTGGCCGCGGGCGATCGGGTGGTCGTTGGCCAGGATCTCGACCATATCGGTCTCCGTGGATTCGAGCTCGATCACCGCACCCCGGCCCATGCGCAGCAGGATGTGCAGAGGCATATGGCGGCGCCCGAGCACCACCGAGAGATCGACCTTGAGATCTTCGAGAACCGCCACGCGATCCGTTCCTTGCGTCAATGGGGCGGACCGCGCCGATCGCATCCGCCCCTGGACCCGACTGTCATGCGCGATGGTGAAATCTTGGTAAACGAACCCCTAATCGGCCGTCGCCTCGGCGTCGCAACGGGAGACTTTTTCGCGCGCGCGGGGTCGCCGCCCGTCGAATGGCGGATCAGCGACGCGCCCGTCCCGTACGACGCGGCCGTGGCCGCCATGGAGCTGCGGGCGGCCGAGATCGCGGCGGGCCGCGCCGACGAGTGCGTGTGGCTCCTCGAACATCCGCCGCTCTACACGGCGGGCACCTCGGCCAACGCGGCGGATCTCGTCGATCCCGGGCGCTTTCCCGTCCATCGCACGGGCCGGGGCGGGCAATACACCTATCACGGCCCCGGCCAGCGGGTGGCCTACGTGATGCTCGACCTCGGGCGCCGCCGCACGGACCTGCGCGCCTACGTGGCCGCCCTGGAGGCGTGGATCATTGCCACCCTGGAGACCTTCAACGTCCGGGGCGAACGCCGCGAGGACCGCGTCGGCGTCTGGGTGCGCCGGCCGGAGAAGGGGCAGGTGAACGGCGCGGCGGTCGAGGACAAGATCGCCGCCATCGGCATCCGGGTGCGGCGCTGGGTGAGCTTCCACGGCATCAGCCTCAACGTCGAGCCGGATCTCGGCCACTTCACCGGCATCGTGCCATGCGGCATCTCCGGCCACGGCGTTACCAGCCTCGTCGATCTCGGCCACCTCGTGACCCTGCCGGAGGTGGCCATGCAGCTGCGGGCCGCGTTCGAGAAGATTTTCGGGGTGACCCGGATGGGGGGCGACGGGCCCGGTCCCGCGTCCGGCTGATGGCCTCGGATCGGCGACACGCCACGGGCCCCCACGCCTTGCAGGGGAGGGGACCCGCGTTTGCCCCGGACGGACGGATCAGCCGACGACGTGATCAGGCCGATGGCGCCGAAACGACGGTCCAGCTCGGCAGCGGGAAGGCCCGGTCGTAGGCGAGGTTGAAGACGAAGGCGTAGGCCACGTAGAACGCCGCGATGGCGAGGTCCATGACGAACGCCTGGGCGAGACCGATTCCGAGATACCAGGCGATGGGCGGCAGCAGGATGGTGAGCAGCCCCGCCTCGAACAGAACGGCATGCGCCACCCGCAGGGGCACGCTCTTGCGCGTGTGGCCGAGGCGCCGCTGCATCGCCCGGTCGAAGCCGAGGTTGTAGACGTAGTTCCAGGCCGTCGCGGCGAGCGCGCTGCCGACGCCGATCACCCCCATCTCCGAGGCGTGGAGGCCGAACAAGACGGTACCCAAGGGGATGACGAGGGCGAGCCCGAAGGCTTCGAACAGGAGGGCGTGGCGGATACGGTCGCGGGTGCTGCGCATGGTCTCGTCCGGAAAGGGGGTTTGAATTTCCCGCGTTCTATCTGCGATACCCCGAGCATCAAGTTAGGATGCATCTGGATTTCAGATAGATGACCGTTTCCCTCGAACAGCTTCAGGCCTTCGTGGCATCGGCCGAAGCGGGGTCCTTCTCGGGCGCGGCCCGGGTGCTGCGAAAGGCGCAATCGGCCGTCAGCACGCAGGTGGCGAACCTCGAAGCCGATCTCGGCGTGGCCCTGTTCGACCGGGCGGGCCGCACCCCCGTGCTCACCCCGGCGGGGGAGCGGCTGCTGCTGGAGGCGCGCGTGGTCCTCGACCGGCGCGCGCATCTCATCGGCGTGGCGAGCAGCCTGGAGCGGCGGGTGGAGAACCGGCTCGTGGTCGCCATCGACGAACTCTACCCCGAACATGCCCTGGGCGCCCTGTTCGCCGAGTTCGCCCGGGCGTTCCCGTTCGTGGAACTCGAGCTGCTGTTCCCGCTCATGGAGGACGTCAGCCGCATGGTGCAGTCGGGGGCGGCCGATCTCGGCGTGATGTGGCGCCAGGAAGTGCTGCCGACGGAACTCGGCTTCCAGACCATCGGCTGGGTGCCGCTCAAGCTCGTCTGCGGGCGCGACCACCCCCTCGCGAAGGCGCGGGTGGCGTGGGAGGAGCTGAAGCGCCACCGCCAGATCCTCGTCGCCGCGCGCGGCGACGGCCCGGAGAAGCGCCGCCTGCGGGTCGCCGCCGAGGTATGGTGGGTGGAGAGCCACTGGGTGATCCTGGAGATGGTGAAGCACGGGATCGGCTGGGCCTTCGTCACCGACCACGTCATCGCCGCCTCCCTCACGGCGCCCTTCCTCGCCATGCCGGACCTGCAGTTCGACAAGGGCGACTGGCCCATCGCCCTGGAACTCGTCTGGCACAAGCAGCGCCCCTGCGGCCCCGCCGCCGCGTGGCTGCGGGAGCGCTTCGCGGCGGAACGGGTCGGGCCTGTCTCGGGGGCGGATCGGTCGGGCTGAGGCGAGGCGCCCTACACCACCGGCACGCCGCGCCCCTTGGCCTGCTCGCCGGGCTCCACGTGGATCACCACCACGGCGCCCTCGACGGCACCCTCGATGGCCGCCTCCAGGCGGTCGCAGATTTCGTGGGAATCGCGCACGGTCATCTCGCCCGGCACCACGAGGTGAAAATCGATGAAGGTGGCCTGACCGGCATGGCGGGTGCGCACATCGTGCGCCTCGAGGGCGCCGGCGCCGTGGAGCGAGATGAGTTCGCGGATGTGGGTCACCATCTCGGCCGGCGCGGCGCGGTCGAGGAGGCCGCTCACCGAATCGCGCACCATGGTCCAGCCCGACCACAGAATGTTCAGGGCGACGAGGCCCGCGATGATGGGATCGAGCACCGCCGCCCCCGTGAGCAGCACGAGGCCGAGGCCGACGAGAACACCGAGCGAGGTGACCACGTCGGCCAGCACGTGCCGGGCATCGGCGTCGAGGGCCGGCGAGCGCCACGCCTTGGCGCGGCCGAGGAGGTACATCGCCCAGACGGCGTTGATCGCCGTCGCGACGCCGTTCACGGCGAGCCCCATGATCGGCGCGTCGAGGGGCTTCGGGTCGAGGATGCCGTGGAAGGCTTCCCGCAGGATCAGCATCGCCGCCGCGATGATGAGGGCGCCCTCGATGACGGCGGAGAAATACTCGGCCTTGTGGTGCCCGTAGGGATGGTCCTCGTCGGCCGGGCGCGCGGCCACCCGCAGGGCCACGAACGCGAAGGCCGCCGCCGCCACGTTGATGATGCTCTCCAGGGCATCCGAGTAGAGCGCGAGACTGCCCGTCAGGGCGAAGGCCGCGAACTTGATGGCCGTGACGAGGGCGCCGACCCCGGCGCTCGCGAGGGCGGCTTTCTGTGTGCGGTCCATGGCGGGGGGTTCCGAAATCCGATGGCCCCGGCCTTAGCGCCCCCGCCCTCCGCAAGGCCACGGCAAAGGTTGAACCCGCCGCTGAACGATTGAGCCCCGGCTATCTTCGAGCCGGTGCAGGCGCGGGGATCACACCGCCTGCTCGGCCTCCTCCGGCCGGTCCTCCGGCGCCCGCCCCCGGACGGCCTCCCGCTCGGCGCTGCGGGACGCCTGCGCACGGGCGCGTTCGGCCTTGCGGGCATAGCCGCGCGCGATCCAGCCGAAGCGCGCGGCGGCCGCGAGCGCATCGAGGCGGGCGGCCTCGCGCTCCCAGTAGGTCAGCAGCTGCGCATCGAGGGTCACCCGGCGACGCGGCGGACCGGGTTTCAGGTCGGACGAGGGCATGACACGGCTCCCTGGTGCGCGCGTGAAAAGCTTGGCGGGTCTCAGTCCCGAGGGGGGCTCGGCGGCTCGGAGGTCGGCGTGACCACGAGGGCATCGGGATCGCCACGGAACCCGGCATCCCCGGCATCCGGGACGGGCGAGACCGGCGTGCCGAACGGCCGGCTCGGATAGGCCGCGATGAACTTGTCCCGCGCGTCCTGGGGATCGTCGGCCTTGAGGGTGAGGCTCGGGCTCTCGGGCAGGGGCCAGCGCGGATCGGCGGGATCGCGGGGGCTCAACGCGTACCAGGCCATTCGGACCTCTGCTCCTGCGGGCTCCCCTCTCGGTCTCGGCGGATCTTGCCGTCCGGGTGGGCAGAGCGGCAACCGAAACGGCGCCCTCCGGTTCCCCGCCTCTGCGCGGGGGCATTGATCGAGACCGGAAAACCGTGCTGTTGGCGCGCCATGCGCGTCGACCTCTTCGATTTCGAACTCCCCGAGGCGAGCATCGCCCTGCGGCCGCCCACCCCCCGCGACGCGGGCCGCCTCCTCGTGGTCCGGCCGGGTGAGGCCTTCGACGACCGGACCGTGCGCGATCTGCCGGGCCTGCTGCGGCCGGGCGACGCCCTGGTGTTCAACGACACCCGCGTGATTCCGGCCCGGCTGAAGGGCGTGCGCCACCGGCCCGGCGCGCCGGGCCTGCGGATGGAGGCGATGCTGCACCTTCGGGAGGCGCCCGACACCTGGCGCGCCTTCGCCCGGCCGGCCAAACGCCTGGCGCCGGGCGACCGGATCGCGTTCGGCCGCCACGGCGCGGGCGACCCGTGCGACCTCGGCGGCCTCGACGCCACCCTGGTGGAGAAGGGCGAGGCCGGCGAGATCACCTTGGCGTTCGACGTGAGCGGGCCGGACCTCGACGCGGCCATCGCGGCCACCGGCAGCCTGCCGCTGCCGCCCTACATCGCGGGCAAGCGGCCGACGGACGCCCAGGACGCCACCGATTATCAGACAGTCTACGCCGCCGAACCCGGCGCCGTCGCGGCCCCCACGGCGGGCCTGCATTTCTCAGAGAGTTTGCTCGCCGACCTCGACGCCGCCGGAATCCAGCGCCACCGGGTCACCCTGCACGTGGGGGCGGGCACCTTCCTGCCCGTGAAGGCCGACGACACCGACGACCACCGCATGCATGCGGAGATCGGCCACCTCTCCCTTGAGACGGCCGAGGCCCTCAACGGCGTTCGGGCGGCGGGCGGGCGCATCGTGGCGGTGGGCACCACGGCCCTGCGCCTCCTCGAGAGCGCCGCCGACGCGGAGGGCCGCCTGCACGCCTTCTCCGGCCCCACCGAGATCTTCATCACCCCCGGCACGCCGATCCGCGCGGTGGACGCCCTCATGACCAACTTCCACCTGCCGCGTTCGACCCTGTTCATGCTGGTCTCGGCGTTCTCGGGGCTCGAGACCATGCGGGCGGCCTACGCGCACGCCATCGCGACCGGGTATCGGTTCTATTCGTACGGGGATTCGAGCCTGCTGTTTCCGGCCGCGCGTTAGCCTTGTCGCTGCCAAGGCGGCCGCTCCGGTGCTAAGGAGCGGTCATGTCCGAACCAGCCCCCGCCGCTTTGCCCCAAACCTTCACCTTCCGCGTCGACGCCACCGACGGCACCGCCCGCACGGGCGCCATCGCGATGCCGCGCGGCGTCATCCGCACGCCGGCCTTCATGCCGGTGGGCACCGCCGCCACCGTGAAGGCGATGTATCCGGGGCAGGTGCGCGACCTCGGCGCCGACGTCGTGCTGGGCAACACCTACCATCTCATGCTGCGCCCCGGCCCCGAGCGCATGGCGCGGCTGGGGGGCCTCCACCACTTCATGAACTGGCCGCACCCGATCCTGACCGATTCCGGCGGCTTCCAGGTGATGTCGCTCTCAGCGCTCCGAAAACTCGACGAGCAAGGCGTCACCTTCCGCTCGCATGTCGACGGTTCGACCCACCACATGAGCCCCGAGCGCTCCATCGAGATCCAGGGCCTGCTCGGCTCCGACATCCAGATGCAACTCGACGAGTGCGTGCGCCTGCCCGCCGACCACGACACACTCGAAAAGGCCATGCACCTGTCCCTACGCTGGGCCGAGCGCTGCCGGGTGCAGTTCGGCGAGCAGCCCGGCAAGGCCCTGTTCGGCATCGTCCAGGGCGGCGACGTCCCGGCCCTGCGGGTGGAGAGCGCCCGCGCCCTGGTGGACCTCGACCTCAAGGGCTACGCCATCGGCGGCCTCGCCGTGGGCGAGCCGCAGGACGTAATGCTGGCGATGATCGAGACCGTGGCGCCGCACCTGCCGGAGGGCAAGCCGCGCTACCTCATGGGCGTCGGCACCCCCGACGACCTCATGCGCTCGGTGGCGCGCGGCATCGACATGTTCGATTGCGTGATGCCGACGCGGGCCGGGCGCCACGGCCTCGCCTATACCCGCCACGGCCGCATCAACCTGCGCAACGCCCGCCACGGCGAGGACACCCGCCCCCTCGACGAGGCCTCGTCCTGCCCGGCGGCGCGGGACTACAGCCGCGCCTATCTCCACCATCTCGTGCGCACGGACGAGATCCTGGGCATGATGCTGCTCACCTGGAACAACCTCGCCTATTATCAGGAGCTCATGGCCGGGATGCGCGCCGCCATCGCGGCCGGCCGCCTCGCCGATTTCTGCGACGAGACCCGCGCCGCCTGGGCCAAGGCCGAAGCCGAACGCAACTCTTGAAGCCGGGTTCGAAGGGCCGAGCCCTTCGCGGATCCAGGGCAGAGCCCTGGGCCGTTCGTCGGGCTCCGCCCGACACCCGCCGAAGGGCTCGCCCTTCGGAATTCCGAAGTTAGGGAGACGGCGTCGGCACCCGGTAGAACCCCTGCGGATCGTCCCGGCCCGTGGCGAGGGCGGCCCCGAGGGCGGTGACGATGCGCCCGGCGATGGGCAGGCGGTAGTGCAGGGCGTCCCAGTAGTTGGTGTCGTCCGTGGTGACCGACGAGGGGATGCGAAAATCCACCACCCGCGCCCCGCGCCGGGCGCCGATCGCGGCCACCCGCGCCTTGCAGGCGGCCTCGCGCGCGCCCTTGGCCGTGCCGGGCAGGCCCTGCGCCGCCACGTGGACGGGCATGAACACGAGGAGGCGCCGCGTCCCCGCCGGCAACCCGGCGAGCAGCCCGTCGAGCCAGTCCAGGGCCGGCATCGGCGCGCCCACGGGATCGAGGGGCGGATCGGCGGTTCCCGCATCGGGCAGGGCTCCCCCGCCGCCGTGGATATGGCTGGCGGCCCGCGCCGCGTCGTAGGTCGCTTCGGGCGGGGTGAACACGCCGTACCCGTCCGCCCGCAGGCGCGCGGGCAGGCCGGTCCAGCGGTGCAGCAGCACCCGCGCGGCGGTGGCGACGCTCTGGCCGTTGACCTGGCGCAGGAGGTTCCACGGCGTGCCCTCGGCATAGAGCCAGGCCGGGAACGGCCGGAAGGTGAGACGCTTCGCGTCGGCGTCGGCGTCGCACCAATTGGCATCGAGGCCGAACAGGAGGGTCTTGGGCGTCGCGTGGCGCAGGAACACGCGGGCGAGCGACACCTGCTCGAACGGGGTCGCGGCGTTCATGGCAAGGTTGGCGAAGTGCCCGCCGAGCACCGATCCGAGTTCATCGGGATCGAGCAGCCGCGCCGTGGAGGAGCCGAACACCGCCGCGTCATAGCGGCCGCTGCGGGCGACCTGCGGGTACATGAAGCGCTGGTTGCCATCCATCAGCGGCCCGGGCGGGCGCCCCGGCCCGACGCGCAGGCCGTAAGGATCGACGAGCGCCACGAACGCGACGGCCGCGAGGCCGAACCCGGCCACCGAGAACGCGAACACGCGCGCGAACCGGCGCCACGCCCCCGCCTCCCGATCCAATTGCGCCGCCTCACCCATCGCGTCCCGCGCCCATCGCTCCACACGAAGGCGGTGTGGCGCGGTTGACCCCCACCCGTCGAGCCCCTATTGCGGGCGTCGCTTCCCGGCGGATGCAGGCCAATTGCCCCCGCCACGGACGCGAGCGCGTAGCTCAGCTGGTAGAGCAACGGACTTTTAATCTGTAGGTCCTGGGTTCGAGCCCCAGCGCGCTCACCACCCCATTCGTCCAATCCGGTGCGCAGGGATCCGTGTCGTCGCGGCCTGTGATCTGTCCATTGCCCGATGAGCGATGGTTTTACATGCGGATGCGATGCGGCGTAGTCTGAGCGCGCGCATCCGGACAGATCGTGGCACGGTGGGGAGAGGTCGATGGATCTGGCTGCGATCCAGCAGATAGCTGTAGCGACCTCCGCGGTCGTGGCGACGCTGACTTACGTCTACAAGGTCTTCGACGACAAAAGAAGCCGAGACGCCAAGGACCTCTTCGAGCGACAGAAGGCGGTGGCGCATCACGTGTCGGACGCCCCCCCGGCCGAGCGCAATTCCCTCGAAAGCCTCGCCGAGACCCTCCGCACCGGCGTCCCGAACGCATCCGGGAAGACCATCGCCGAGGGCCTGCGCGCTTCGACGACCCCGAAGAAGATCTCGGTCTCCCTCGCCGCCGAACGGATCACGGACCGCAAGACGGCGAGCCGCTTTCCACTGCTGACCTTCAAGCGCGCCAACGGATTCATCCTGCGCAACAGCGACGATGCGCCGACGCCCGGCGCCCCGTCCCATGACGAGCAGATGCGGCACGCAGCGTCGCACGAAACGCAGGAGCTGCTTCAGCGGATCGCGGAATTGCGCGCGAAGTCGGAGGAGCGGAAGCCTTGAGACGGATGGCGGCCCGTCGGGTCGCCGTCCGGGCCCGCGCTTCGGCGCCGCCACGGGACACGGCCGGACTGTCCACATGATTTTTCCATCCCTCCGCGATCGACGCCCGTCGTGACCGAGACCGGCGCGGCCGGCGGCCGGTTTGTCCGTCAGGAGGCCTCGACCGCCCGTTCCATCGAGGTTAACCAACCCTCAAGGCGCACGGCCTAGGTTGAGGCTGAGGGAGACCGATGGAACATCGGCCCCATCGGGAAGGGAGACGGCGTGCGTTGGGGGGCTGATCGCTGGCGGTTCTATCGGCTGATCGGCCGCGAGGTCGGGAAGACGGCCCGCAACCTCTATGCCGGCCTCACCGGGCGGCCCGACATCCTCGCCGGCGCCCGCGTCACCGGCCTCGTCATCGCGCCCCACGACCTGCGCACCAGCGACGCCACCTTCGCCGACGATATCTATGCCGGGCTGTTCGTGTTCGCGGGGCGCTCCCTCTCGGTGAGCGGCCGCTCGCCGTTCGACTACGCGCCGCCGTCGCCCGAATGGGCCGATATCCTCTACGGCTTCGGCTGGCTGCGCCACCTGCGCGCCGCCGATACGGCCCTCGCCCGCGCCAATGCCCGCGCCTTCGTCGCCGATTTCATGGCGGGGCGCGGCGACGCCGATCTCGCCAAGCCCACCCCCGTCGCGGCCCGGCGGCTCATCTCGTTCCTGTGCCAGTCGCCCCTGGTGCTGGAGGGGGCGGACCGGGCCTTCTACCAGGGCTTCCTCAAGACGGTCGGGCGCACGGCCCGCGACCTGGAGCGCGACCTGCGGCGCGGCCTCTCGCCCCAGACCCGCCTGCTCGCCGCCGTGGCCCTCTGCTATGCCGGCCTCTGCTGCGAGGGCATCCAGCCGATCCTGCGCCGGGCGACCCGCATCCTCGCCCGCGAACTCGAACGGCAGATCATGCCGGACGGTGGCCATCGCAGCCGCGACCCGCGCTTCGCCATGGAGCTGCTCCTCGATCTCCTGCCCCTGCGCCAGAGCTTCCTCGGGCGGGGCATCGATCCACCGCAGGCCCTGCTCCACGCCGTGGACCGGATGCTGCCCCTGCTGCGGCTCCTGCGCCACGCCGATGCGTCGCTGAGCCATTTCAACGGCATGGGCGAGACGGCGGCCGACCACCTCGCCACCCTTCTGGTCTATGACGGCGCCCTGGCGCAGCCGCTCATGCACGCGCCGAATTCCGGCTACGAGCGCCTGGAGGCGGGCCGTGTCCTCCTCGTGGCCGATGTCGGCGCACCGCCGCCGCTGCGGGATTCCATCAATGCCGGGGCGGGCTGCCTCTCCTTCGAATTCTCCAGCGGCCCCCAGCGCATCGTTGTCAATTGCGGCCTGCCGGCGAGCGGGCCGGAACTCCGGCGCCTTGCCCGCAGCACGGCGGCCCATTCCACCGCCACCGTCGCCGACACCTCCTCGTGCCGGTTCCTCGCGGGCGGCGGGGCCTGGCACGAGCGCTGGGCCGTGCGCTGGCTCGCCGCCCGCATCGGGCCCGTGATCCTGCGCGGCCCCAGGGACGTCAAATCCGAGCGCACGCTCGAACCGGACGGGACACGGGTGCTGGCCGCCCGCCACGACGGCTACGGGCCGGATTTCGGCCTCGTCCACGAACGGCGCTGGCGGCTCGCCGCCGATGGCGCCGCCCTGGAGGGCGAGGACGCCTTCGTGCGGACGGGATCGGCGCGGCCGAGGCCGCACGACGTCGCCATCCGCTTTCACCTCCATCCGGCCATCGCCGCCCGCGGCGGAGCGGAAGGCGGCCTCGAACTCGTCTCGCCCATCGGCGAGGTCTGGCGGGTGGAGGCCGAGGGCGCGCAGATCGCCATCGAGGAAAGCGTCTACTTCGCCGGGCTCACGGGCGCGCGGCGCACGGACCAGGTCGTGCTCTATCTCACGGTCGCGGGCGACGCCCGGGTGCGCTGGCGCTTCGCCAGGGCCTGAGGACCGCGCTCAGGGGTTCCCAAAGGGATCATCCCTTTGGCGGGTGTCGGGCAGAGCCCGACGAGGTGTCCGGGGAAAGCCCTGCGAGAGCTGGATTCCACCGATCCCGATTTTTGTGTTAGGCGCCCGACAGTTCCATCGCCGTTCGACCGGACGAATCCCATGTCGCATGATCAGGTGCGGGTGACCCGCGCGCTCCTCTCCGTTTCGGACAAGGCGGGACTCGTCGAGTTCGCAAGAGCCCTGGACGCCCGCGGGATCGCCCTCGTCTCCACCGGCGGCACCCACCGCGAGCTCAAGGCCGCCGGCCTGCCGGTGACGGAGGTGGCGGACCTGACGGGCTATCCCGAGATGATGGACGGGCGGGTGAAGACCCTGCACCCGGCGGTGCATGGCGGCCTGCTCGCCGTACGCGGCAACCCAGAGCATCAGGCGGCGCTCGCCGCCCACGGCATCGGCGCCATCGATCTCCTCGTGGTCAACCTCTACCCGTTCGAGGCCACCATCGCGCGCGACGCCTCGTACGACGATTGCGTCGAGAACATCGACGTCGGCGGACCGGCGATGATCCGCGCGGCGGCGAAGAACCACGCCGATGTCGCCGTGGTGGTGGATGTCTCCGATTACGGCACCATCCTCGAAGAGCTCGCGGCCGGGGGCGGCGCCCTCTCCGTCGCCACCTGCCGGCGTCTGGCCGGCAAGGCCTTCGCCCGCACGGCCGCCTACGACGCGGCCATCGCCAACTGGATGGCCGGGCAGGCGGAGGTGCAGAGGTCGGCGCCCGCGTTCCGGGCCCTCGGCGGCGAACTGGCCCAGACCCTGCGCTACGGCGAGAACCCGCATCAGACGGCGGCGTTCTACCGGACGCCCGGCGCGACGCGGCCCGGCATCGCCACCGCCCGCCAGCTCCAGGGCAAGGAGCTGTCCTACAACAATCTCAACGACACCGACGCCGCCTACGAATGCGTCGCGGAGTTCGATCCCGCCCGCAGCGCGGCGGTGGTCATCGTCAAGCACGCCAATCCGTGCGGCGTCGCCGAGGGCGCGACCCTGCTCGATGCCTACGAGCGGGCGCTCGCCTGCGACCCGACCTCGGCCTTCGGCGGCATCGTCGCCCTCAACCGGACCCTCGACGCCGAGGCCGCCGCGAAGATCGTGGAGATCTTCACGGAGGTCATCATCGCCCCCGACGCGACGCCCGAGGCCATCGCGCTCGTGGGCGCCAAGAAGAACCTGCGCCTGCTGCTGGCCGGCGGCCTGCCCGACCCGCGCGCCGCGGGCGAGACGGTCAAGACCCTCTCGGGCGGCTTCCTCGTCCAGGGCCGCGACGCGGCCGTCATCGACGACATGACCCTGACGGTGGTGACGAAGCGCGCCCCGACGGAGCAGGAATACGCCGATCTGCGCTTTGCCTACCGCATCGCCAAGCACGTGAAGTCGAACGCCATCGTGTACGCGCGGGACGGGGCCACCGTGGGCATCGGCGCCGGGCAGATGTCGCGGGTGGATTCCTCGCGCATCGCCGCCTGGAAGGCCGCCGAGGGTGCGGCCCGCATCGGCAGGCCGGAGAGCCTCGCCCGGGGCGCCGTCGTCGCCTCGGACGCGTTCTTCCCCTTCGCCGACGGCCTCTTGGCGGCGGCCGAGGCCGGGGCCACGGCGGTGATCCAGCCGGGCGGCTCGATGCGCGACGCCGACGTGATCGCGGCGGCCGACGCGGCCGGCCTCGCCATGGTGTTCACCGGACACCGCCACTTCCGTCACTGATCTTCCCACCACTGATTCTTGCCGCCCCGATCTTGCGCTCGGGGTGCTCCGAAGGCCGGATGCGGCGGTGCCGGATCCGGTTTCCTACCGAGGCTGACCACATGACCGATTCCGCAACTTCGCTTCGCCGCGCCGAGCGCCGGGCGGCGGGCAAGCGCCTGCGCGAGGCCGTGCCGCGCGAGTCCCATGCCGCGTGGACACCGGCGCCGGGGCGCGATCCCCTCGCCATCCTGCGTGAGGGCGATCGGGGCCGCCTCCTCGAACTCATCCCCCTGCGCCATGAACGGATGCGGACCAGCCCGTTCGCGTTCCTGCGCGGCGGCGCCGCCATCATGGCCGCCGACCTCACGGGGGTCGCGGTGCCGGGCCTCCCCGTCCAGGCCTGCGGCGATTGCCACATCGGCAATTTCGGCGTGTACCGCAGTCCCGAAGGGCTGACCCTCTTCGACATCAACGATTTCGACGAGACCCTGTGGAACGTCGACTTCACCGTCGACGTGAAGCGCCTCGCCGCCAGCATCGCGGTCGCGGCCCTGCCGCAGGGCGAGGACAAGGCGCGCAAGGCGGCCCGCGCCGGGGTGCGGGCCTATCGCGAGCACATGCGCGATCTCGCCGATCTCGGTCCCCTGGCGATCTGGCACAGCCGCATCGACCTCGAACACGAGATCGGCCGCTTCGGCGACGGCGACCTGTGCCACCATCTCCTGAAGAAGGCCGCCATCGAGACCTCGGACGGCCTCAGCCACGGCGACGCGCCGGACCTCGACCCCGCCACCACGCAGGGCGATCCCGCGCAATGGCGCATCGCCGACAAGGCGCCGACGATCTTCCACGACGGCGCGAACGGGCTGACCGAGGCGGTGCGGGAAGCGGCCGAAGCCCTGCTCGCCTATCCGCGCTCCCTCAGCGCCGAGCGCCACACCCTGGTGCTGCGCTACGCGCAACGCGACGTCGCGTTCAAGGTGGTGGGCATCGGCTCCGTCGGCACGGTCTGCGCCGTCGGGGTCTATGCCGATGCCGATGGGGCGCCGCTGTTCCTCCAGATCAAGGAGGCGCGCCCCTCCGTCCTCGCGCCCCTGGCGCTCTGCCCGTTCTCCCTCATCTCGGAGGGGCAGCGGGTCATCGACGGACAGCGGATCATGCAGGCGGCGAGCGATCCGTTCCTCGGCACCGCCCATTGCGACGCGAGCGGGCGGTCGTATTACGTGCGCCAGCTCAAGAACAAGAAGCTCTCGGCGGTGGGCGAACTCCTGGCCGAGGGCGGGGCCAAGACCTACGCCCAGCTCTGCGGCACCACGCTCGCCCGCGCCCATGCCCGTTCGGGCGATGCCGCGATGATCACGGGCTACCTCGGCAAGGGCTCGGTCTTCGACGAGGCGATCGCCGACTTCGCCCTGCTCTACGCGCACCAGACCGTGGCCGACCACGCGGCGCTCTGCGCCGCAGAGGCCTGATCGTCCGGGATCCCGAAGGGGTTACCCCTTCGGCGGGTTCGGGCGGAGCCCGACAATAACCCCAGGGCACCGCCCTGGACCCGCGAAGGGCTTGGCCCTTCGAGACCCCTTTCGGGGAGGCGCCATGAAAAAAGGCGCGGGAGGTTTCTCCCGCGCCTTTTTCCGTTCGGGGGCGCCGGAGCGCCCCCGGTCGATCAGTGGGCGTGGGCGCCGGCGGCGCCGATGCCGGTCTCCGAGCGGACGAACTGCGCATCGAAGGCGGCGCGCTCGCGCTTGGCCCGGGCCGTGTTGTCGAGCTTCGACACGACGAAGATCGTGAGGAAGGCGAGCGGCATCGAGAACAGGGCCGGGTTGTCGTAGGGGAAGATCGCCACCGGATTGCCGAAGGTGGTGACCCAGACGGCCTTCGACAGGACCACCATGCCGACGGCCGCGAACAGGCCGACGAAGCCGCCGATCAGGGCGCCCCAGGTGGTGGTGCCCCGCCACAGGATCGACATGGTGAGGACGGGGAAGTTGCAGCTCGCCGCCACCGAGAAGGCGAGGCCGACCATGAAGGCGACGTTCTGGTTCTCGAAGACGTAGCCGAGGTAGATCGCCACGATGCCGATCACCAC